>Ga0316189_10001194_pt1 | contig 25803 bp, 20 predicted proteins | sample LowCovwburrow_MG_FD_204930 | JGI IMG/M metagenome (GOLD analysis project Ga0316189, IMG submission 204930) | Coastal sediment microbial communities from Maine, United States - Lowes Cove worm burrow | ecosystem: Environmental > Aquatic > Marine > Coastal > Sediment | place: USA: Maine... | reverse complement strand
ATCTGACCGTCCTCTCGGCGCTGCTCCTCCCGGGGCTCGTCGGCGCCACCGCGCTCGATCAGCTCGATGTCGCCGTCGCGGTCCAAAACACCTACGCGGGTCTTGTCGTGCTCGTCGTCGGTGTCGCGCTCGCCCTCTCGCAGGGCTACCTCTCGCTGCCGATCTTTTTCTCGGACAGGGTCACGCGCCTCCTCTCCCTGACGTGGATCGTTCTCCTCGCGTCGGGCTTCGCCTCCGTTCTCAGCTTCGCCGCCGACAAGGCGGTCAGCGGCGAGGACCTCGGCTTCACCGTCTTTGTCTTCCTCGGCGTGATGCCGATGTTCTTCGGCTTTTTCATCGTCGGCGCGGCGAAGCTCGTCGACAGGACCTCGGTGAGCAGAGGGCAGTGGGTCGCCCGCTATGTGCTCACGGTCTCGAGCGCTCTCCTGAGCGCGCTCCTCTTCGGCTCCGTTCTCCAGCGCTGACCGTCCGCAGCCTGCTAGAGGCTCGCGCTGCGGGCGAGCCTCAGGATCTCGAAGATCGCCCGGGTCGCCGGAGAGCGGTTGAGCGTATAGAAGTGAATCCCAGGGGCGCCCGCAGGCGGGCGGACAAAGGGCTCGGGCACGCCGGGCTCGAGGAGCGCCCGGCACTGGTGGGCTGCGTACATCACCCCCGCCCAGAAGACCTCCTGTGGATCATCTTCGATCGTCTGCAGACGATCGCGCAGCACCGCCGGGATGCTCGCGCCGCACATCTTCGAGAAGCGATCGATCTGCTGGTAGTTGGTCACTGGCATCACCCCTGCGATGATCGGCACGTCGATCCCGATCGCGGTCGCCGACTGGACAAAGCTCCGGTAGAGCGCGTTGTCGAAGAAGAGCTGGGTGACTAGGTAATCGGCGCCCGCGTCGACCTTCTCCTTGAGGTGACGCAGATCGCTCGCCGCGTCGACGGCCTCCGTGTGGACCTCCGGATAGCAGGCCGCGCCGACGCAGAAGTCTCCCTCGTCGCGGATCAGCGCGACGAGCTCCGCCGCATACTTCAGGCCACCTTCGGTGGGGACGAAGTCGGACTTGCCCCGGGGCGGATCACCGCGGATTGCGAGGATGTTGTGGATCCCCCGCTCGCCGAGCTCGCCGATCTTGCGCCGCAGCTCGTCCCGGGTCGCGCCTACGCAGGTGAGGTGAGCGACCGGTTCGATGCCGAGCTCGCGCTTGATCCGAGTGACGATCTCCAGGGTCCGGGCCCGGGTCGAGCCGCCCGCCCCGTAGGTCACCGAGACGAAGTCCGGGCTCAGGGCCGCGAGGCTCTCGAGGTTCCGCCAGAGGCTCGCCTGGCCCTTTGTGGTCTTCGGCGGGAAGAACTCAAAGCTAAAGATCGGCCGCTTGTGGTTGAGGCGCTCGCGGATCAGCATCGTCTGGCCACAACTAGCATCGACCTGCCGCGGCGGCTAGGCGGGCCGCAGCGAAAGTTGCGGCGCCCTGCGATCGCGGCGGCGAAGCGCCGCTCAGCCGCCTTCGTGCAGGCTGTGCCAAGCATCCCGCACGCGCTCGCTCGCTCTCGCCGACCCGCTTGGCTTCGTCCCAGGCTTGCGGTCCAACTCGGTGAAGCTGCGTGCTGTCGGAGCGGAGCGGGTCGACGAGAACGAGCGAGCGCACCGGCGACTCGCTGTCGTCTCCTAGCGCTCGGTCGCTAGCCAAACGTCCGCGGCCTCGACCCGCTGTCGCGCGCCGCCACGCGCGGGGGCGATCAGCAGCGCTCCGTCCTCGTCGAGGCCGACGGCGACGCCGCGCAGCCCGGGCGCGCGCGAGCTCCCCTCGGTGACGACCTCTCGCCCGAGGAGCCGTGAGTGGGGCTCGTAGCGGCCGCGCAAGGCTGCAAAGCCGCCCGCCGCGAAGTCCGACGTCACCCCCTCGAGGCTGCTGAGCAGGGCCGCGAGGATCGGCCGACGACCGACGGCGATGTGCTCCTCCGCAGGGCTCGCCGACTCCTCCCTCGCGAGGGCGACGCTGGTCGCTGTGGTCGCGAGCTGTGGCGGGTCGAAGCGACGGCGACCGACGTTGATCCCGACGCCGACGACGATCACCTGCAGCCCGCCCCCGTGCCAGCGACCCTCGCAGAGGATCCCGCCGAGCTTACGCCCGCGCCAGAGCAGGTCGTTTGGCCACTTCAGCTCGAGCTCGTCGAGCCAGCGAGCGAGACCCTCGCGCAGACCAACCCCGACGGCGAGGCTATAGGCGCCCCATGAAGCGGCTGCGAGCCCGCCGATCGAGGAATAGGACGAGGGGCGGATGACGACGCTGAAATACAGATCGCCTGCGTCGGGCGACTCCCAGCTCCGCCCCCGTCGACCGCGACCGGCGAGCTGACGGTCGGCGGTGACCAGGGCTCCGTTGGGCGCGCCCTCCAAGGCCCACGCGAGCGCCCGATCGTTGGTCGAGTCGATCTCCCCGTAGTGCTCATGGGCGCGGCCGAAGACCGCTGTGTCGAGGTCGCCGCCGACACCTCCGAGATCGTCGTCCGGCTCATCGAGCTCATCGAGCTCATCGAGCTCATCGAGCTCGTCCAGCTCGTCTGCCTCAGGGGTCGCTTCGCTCCGCTCGTCCGCCATCAGCTCCTCGCTCAGTGCCAGCCGCCGGGGGGTTCGAAGAGCAGCGAGATGTCGGCCGCCGCCGCGGAGTGGGTCAGCTTGCCGACGCTGATAAGGTCGATGCCCAGGGTCGCCAGCGCCTCGACCCGCTCGCACGAGATCCCGCCGCTGACCTCGACGAGCGCCCGCCCGCTGGTGATCGTGACCGCCTCGGCGACCGCCGCATCGTCCATGTTGTCGAGCATCACCACGTCGGCGCCGGCGTCCAGCGCCTCGCTGAGCTCCTTCATGTCCGTGACCTCGCACTCGATCCGAAGGGTGTGTGGGGCGCGCTCCTTGGCGGCTGTGATCGCCGCCATGATCCCGCCGGCTGCGCGGATATGGTTCTCCTTGATCAGGATCCCGGCGCCGAGATCGTTTCGATGGTTGTGACCTCCGCCACAGCGCACCGCGTAGCGATCGAGCGAGCGCAGCCCCGGCATGGTCTTGCGGGTGTCGGTGATCCGACAGCGACCGCCGACCGCGTCGACGAAGCGGCGGGTCAGGGTCGCGACCCCGGACATCCGCTGGAGCAGGTTGAGCGCGGTCCGCTCGGCGGCGAGGAGCGAGCGGGCCCTGCCGCGAACGCGGGCGACGATCGTGCCCTCTGGGACCCGCTCGCCGTCGCAGGCGACCAGCTCGATCCAGGTCGAGGGATCGACGCGATGGAAGACCGCCGCCGCCACAGGCAACCCCGAGAGCACCAGCGGCGCCTTGGTGACGAGCCGGGCCCGTGCCATCGCCTCGGCCGGCACCGCGACCCGGCTGGTCACGTCGCCGCTGGCGAGATCCTCCGCCAACGCCCGGTCGATGATCTCGCCAGCGTCGCCGAGCTCGGCAGGATCACAGCGCGCGGGATCGTCGTGGCTGTGGTTGGGGTTGGGATTGTCGGACTTCACCATATTTCGATCTCCCACTCGCACTTTCGCGCGTAGCGGCGCAGGCGCCGGTCAGGGTTGATCACCCGAGGGTGGCCCACCCGGCTCAGCATCGGCACGTCGGAGTAGCTGTCTGTGTAGAAAAAAGATCGCTCGAGGCTGAGCGACCAGCGCTCGGCGTAGCCCTCGGCCCGGGCGACTTTGCCCGGACCGCCGCAAGCGGGGGGGAGGTGACGCCCTGTGAGATGTCCCGCCTCGACCTCGAACTCGGTGCAGAGGATATCTTCGGGGGGGATAGCCAGGAGGAGCGCGAGTGGCTCCGCGACGAAGCGCGTGCCGGTCGTCAGCAGGGCGACACGATGCCCCTGCCGTCGATGCTCCTCGATCCTGGCTCGGCCGCCCTCGGTGATCGTTGTCGCGAGCTCTGCGTCGAACCAGGCCTTCACCTCGGCGGCGACCTCTGCATAGTCGCGACCGGCGTAGTCCTGGACAGCGCGGGCTGTCACCGCTTCGAAGTCGAGGAAGCCCAGCCGATACTGGAGGATCCAGCGGAGCATTCGCGCCGCCTCGCTGAGCGGTAGCCTCCCGGTGCGCCACAGGTGGCGCACCCAGATCTCACCTGAGTTGACCGAGAGGAGGGTGCGATCGACGTCGAAGAAGGCTGCCACGACGGAACCGTCGTTCATGGGGGGAATGTACTGGCGAGGAGCAGGTCCATCAACAGGTTGGACGCGGTGTGGAAGAGCGCTGGTGCCCACAGCGAGCCGCTCCTCCGCCATAGCCAGGCGAAGACGAGCCCCGGGAAGAACGTCGCCAGGCGGCCGAGCTGGGCCATGCTCACGAGGTGACCGACGGCGAAGAGGAGGCTCGAGAGGAGCGCCCCCCAGCCGAGCTTGACCCCGAAGTAGCGGCGCCTCGGCGGCCAGCGATCGTCGAGGGCGCTCATCAGGTAGCCGCGGTGGAAGACCTCCTCGGCGAGGGCGACGGCGAAGAGGCCGACCGCGAGCTCGTAGAGAAAGCCAAGCCCGTAGTAGGCGGTCCAGCGCGCCGGCAGGCGCAGCGCCTCTGGGAAGAAGCCGCCGTCATGGTGACGGCAGAGGCGGTTGAGAAAGGTGTCGAGCGAGCCGTGCAGCGGCGTTTGGGCCTCGACCCAGCTCAGCGGTGAGATCCACGAGAGGTCGCCGCCGCAGATCTGGGCGTAGAACCACCAAAAGCCTAGGATAAAGGGCGGGAAGACGATCAACGCCGCGAGAGCCGCCACCTTCGCGCCGCGGGGGCTCCAGCGCGGGACGGGCCCCTCAGGGCCGACCTGATAGCGCTCCTGGACGGTTGGCGCGCCGCGGAGGAGCCAGCCTGGGAGGAAGTAGAACGCCGCGACCAGGGCGAGGCCGCGGATCCCCGCGAGGGCCGGGACGAGCCCCATCACGCCGAAGCCGACGTAGACGAGGCAGGCGCAGAGGATCGCCTGGCGAGCGCGGGCACGGACGGCGTCAGACGTCGGAGCTTCGGCCGCCTCGGGCTCGGGGGGGGGTCGTGGATCCGGGTTCGGCTCCGGTCCCGAGCCCGGCTCCGAATCATTAGGGCGCGACACGGCCGTCACTATGCCCCAGCGCCCCCGCGGTCACGCTAGAAGTCGACGAAGGCCTAGGAGGCCGCGGCAGAAGTCGCGTTCTCGGCTCCGCCAAAGATTGTAGTGGAGCCCGGCGTTGCGGCGTTTTGTCGCAGGCGAGAGGGGCGGCGTTATTCGAGCGCCCAGGACGCTCCGCGCTCCGCATCGCCCGGGAGGCCGTTGTGAAAGTCCGGTGTCCTCACCGGGTCTGCCCGCCCAGCGAGCAATGCGGCTCGGCAGACGTGGGGCTCCTGCGAGTGGCGAGTGGCTATCGGAGCGAGGCCGCGAGGCGAGCGAGCCGCCGGCGGAGACTCTCCAAGGTCTCGACCATCGTGTCGACGTGCTCCAGGACACGCTCGTCGTTGGCCACCGCGTGAACATCGGCTCGGCTCAGGCGCGGCTGCTCGAGCAGGCCGACGGTGCGGATCAGGTAGTCCTCGATGTGGCGGAGGCCAAGGGCCGTCTCCCGCATATCGTCGTCGATAAAGAGAATCAGATTCTCCAGGTTGCGGACCTGCGAGAGCGCCTCGGTGGTCGGATAGGAGGTGCTCGCCCGATCGAAGATCCGGTCGCTCGCGCGCCGCCTACCACCGCTCTGGCGGCGTTCTTTGCCAGCGGCGGGCTCGCCGGCGACGAGGGGGTCCCCAGCTCGGGCGTTGAGGCGGGGCTCAGAGGACGGAGCGGAACGATCTGCCGGGAGCATGTCTCTATCCGATGCACGTCAGGCAGCTCCGCGGCAAGTTTTCTGCACTTTTGAAGAGTCCCGGCACTCGACTTGCATCGGCTATGGGGCGGCTACGGTCGTGGGGATCCTTACGCCAAAGTACCTACCAAACACTAATGATTGCAGTATCTTGCTCCGCTCACGGCGCGTTGCCGCCTGTGGTCCTGTTGGCCCATGGCTGCAATTTCGGACGATAAGTTGCAGGAGATCAAGGAGCGAGTCGACATCGTCGATCTCGTCGGTCGCTACGTGGGACTGCGCCGCTCCGGCAAAAACTACAGCGCCTGCTGTCCTTTCCACGAGGAGAAGACCCCTAGTTTCTACGTCAACCCCGAACGCAGGAGCTACAAGTGCTTCGGCTGCGGCGTCTACGGAGATGGGATCGCCTTCGTGATGAACGTCGAGGGCAAGGGCTTTGTCGAGGCCTGCCGCAAGCTCGCGGAACTCTACGGGGTCCTCCTGCCTAACTCCCCCGGGCGGGAGAAGGCGGCCGAGCAGCAAGAGGAGCGAGATGCCGCCTATGAGGTCGTCAAGGCGGCGACTGAGGTCTTTCGCGACACGCTCCTGCGCAGCCCGGAGGGCGAGGCGGGCCGGGCCTATCAGCAGGAGCGGCGGCTCGACCCGGAGATCTCTGAGACCTTTCGTCTCGGCTATGCGCCGGCCCCGAGCGAGGGCGGCTGGGACTTCCTCACCAAGGCCCTCGCCGAGCGGAGGCTCGACCTGGGGGTCGCCGAGAAGCTTGGCCTCATCGGCCGATCGGAGCGCACAGGCTCCTTTTTCGACCGATTCCGCGGGCGCTTGATCTTCCCGATCATTCAGCCAGGCGGGTCGGTGATCGGCTTCTCGGGGCGGATCCTGCCGATCCACGCGGAGGAGAGCGGCGCTGATCGCGAGGCGCCGAAATACATCAACTCTTCGGAGTCTGTGCTCTATTCGAAGAGTCAGACCCTCTTCGGGCTGAACACAGCCAGTCCTTCGATCCGCCAGCGGGGGCGGGCGATCCTCGTCGAGGGCAATGTTGACGTCGTTAGCATGCACCAAAAGGGCTTCACTGAGACCGTCGCCCCCTTGGGGACCGCCCTCACCGCCCCCCAGCTCAGGATCCTGAGCCGCTTCACCGACACTGTGCTGCTCTGCTTCGACGGCGACCGCGCTGGTCGCAAGGCCGCCCGTGAGGCCATCCCCTTGGTCCTGGACGCCGACATGGACGCGCGGATCGTCGTTTTGGGCGACGGCCTCGACCCTGACACCGTCGACGGCGAGCGCCTCGCCGGCCTCTTTGACCGGCCGACGGGCGCCCTCGAGTGGCTGATGCTGTGGATGGTCGAGAAGGGCGCCGCCGAGTCCCCGGAGCTGCAAATCCGAGCCCTCGACGCCCTAGCTCCGCTTCTGAGGAAGGTCCGCCGAGAGGCGGCCCGCGATCTGTACATCGACCTCGCGTCGAAGTTGCTGAAAATCCCTAGAGGTCGCATATCCTCGGCCGTCCGCGGAGGCCGAGCCGACCACCGCCGACCTTCCCACCCTGCCCCGCCGATGCACGAAGCCGCCGCACCGATCGCCCCGCTCCCGCGCGGTCAGTCTGAGCTGGTGATGCTCCTCGTCGACAATCCGCACCTCGCGGTGTCGGCTGCGGACTCAGGGGCGCTCGAGGCCCTCACCGATCCCCGACTTCAAACCCTCGGCCAGGCGGTCATCGACGCCGCCCTCCGCGGCGAGAGCCCCGGCGAGGGAGAGCTGCTAGAACTCGTCGAGTCCCGTGAACATCGCCAAATCCATGACCGGGTCTTCTCCGGCACCTATCGCGATACAGACGCGGATATCGACGCCATCCTCCACGAGCTCCTCACGGCTGCCCGCCGTGAGCGACTCAAAGTCGCCAAACTCGAGAACGACAGGGCGATGGCCGAGGCCCGCGCGAGCGGAGACCTCGACCGGCTGCGCGCCCTCGCACAGGAGCGGATCGCGCTCCGTCGCCAGCTCGAGGTTTTCGATCTAAACCCCCCAAACCCTCCGGACACCCACGGGTGAACGGCCTGAGTTAAAGCGAGAGGACATGACCTCCAGGATGCAAGCCCGCACTGTAGACGTCGAAAAGCTGAAGAATCAGCTGATCGCATACGGCCAGAAAAAGGGGCACGTCACCTACGACGAGCTCCACGAGCTCCTCCCGCCGGACCTCGTCGATCCCAAGGATCTCAAGGACTGGGAGAAGCTGCTCTCCGCTGAGGGGGTCATGGTTCTCAGCCGCGAAGAGGCCAAGAAGGCCAAGAAGAAGAAGTCGGCGCGGAAGGCCAAAAACAAGGACGACGACGACGACAGCACCCGGACCAACGATCCGGTGCGGATGTACCTCCGCAAGATGGGATCGGTCTCGCTGCTCACCCGCGAGGGAGAGGTCGAGATCGCCAAGCGCATCGAGCAGGGCGAGCTCAAGGTCCTCGACATCGCCCTCTCGTCGCCGGTCGCGGTCCCGTACATCATCGACATGTACGAGCGGATCAAGCGCGGCCAGCTCCGGGTCAAGGACGTCATCGTCGTCGCCAACCCCTCGGACAACCAGCCGAACAACGCCGACCGACCGCTCAACCAAGAGCTCTCCCTGGAGAACCTGGCCAAGCAGGTCGAGAAGCTCCGCCGCTACCAGAAGGACATCGACCGCCTCCGCGCCCAGCTCATCACCGTCGACATGGAGGAGGACGCCCGCGAGGTGGTGATCCAGTCGGTGCTCGACCATCGCCAGTCGATGGCCGAGTCGATCGGCGCCATCCGCCTCAACCGTCGACCGATCGACGGGATCGTCAACGACCTCACCGAGCTGGTCGAGCGGGTCACCCGCGCTGAGCGTGATCTGATCCAGTGCGAGCGCCGGGCCGGGATGGACCTCAAGGAGCTGAAGATGCTCTTCAAGGACGTCCGCCTCTCCGAGGAGCAGGAGTTCAAGCTCTGCCGCCGTCTCGGCCTCCACCCCTCGGAGCTCCACGAGATCGAGGCGCGGATGAAGCTGGCGACCAAGCGGATCCGCCAGGTCGAGCAAGAGACCAACATGCGGGCCTCTGAGCTCCGCGAGATCCACGATCATCTGATGGCCGCCCGCCGTCAGGCCGAGCGCGCCAAGGCCGAGCTCGTCGAGGCCAACCTCCGCCTCGTCGTCTCGATCGCCAAGAAGTACACCAACCGCGGCCTCCAGTTCCTCGACCTCATCCAGGAGGGGAACATCGGCCTGATGAAGGCCGTCGACAAGTTCGAGTACAAGCGCGGCTACAAGTTCTCGACCTACGCGACCTGGTGGATCAGGCAGGCGATCACCCGGGCGATCGCCGACCAGGCCCGGACCATCCGGATCCCGGTCCACATGATCGAGACGATCAACAAGCTGATCCGGACCAGCCGCTCGCTCGTCCAGGAGCTCGGCCGCGAGCCGACCCCGGAGGAGATCGCCGAGAAGATGGAGCTGCCGCTCGACAAGGTCCGCAAGGTCCTCAAGATCGCCAAGGAGCCCATCTCCCTCGAGACCCCGATCGGCGAGGAGGAGGACTCCCACCTCGGCGACTTCATCGAGGACAAGAACACGATCTCGCCGACCGAGGCGGTGATCAATATGAACCTGGCCGATCAGACACGTCGCGTTCTCGCGACCCTGACCCCGCGCGAAGAGAAGGTCCTGCGGATGCGCTTCGGCATCGGCGAGAGCTCCGACCACACCCTTGAGGAGGTCGGACAGGACTTCTCGGTCACCCGCGAGCGGATCCGGCAGATCGAGGCCAAGGCGCTTCGCAAGCTTCGGCATCCGAGCCGCTCCAAGCGGCTCAAGGCGTTCGTCGAGAGCTAAGCCTCGACGTCACGACGTCACGACGTCACGACGTCACGACGTCACGAGAGATAGGCCGGCCTCCCGAGGGAGCGCCGGCCTTCTTTCGTTTCTTCTTTCGACCTGCGGAGCCGCCGATTCGTCTTGTGCGAGGACGCCGGCAGCCCTCGCCGGCGACCGCACCTGTGTCCCGACAAGGCGGTCGCGAAGGAGCCGTTCGCCCTCCGATCCCGCGTCGTCGGCTCGGCCGAACGCTTGGCCAGCACCACAGCGTTTGGTCGAAGCCCTCAGACAATGATCACGATTGTGCGGGAGCCCGAAAGGAGCTTCATTCTCGCGAGCGGCTCGCGCGAGGAGCTGAGCCTCCGTCGCGGCGCCGAACCTCCGCACCGCAGCTTTGCGCCGCAGCTTTGCGCCACAGCTCCCCATCGCAGCTCCCGACAACGGCTCGCGACCGCGGCTCGCGACCGCAGCTCCCCATTCCCCGACCTTCAGGGCGACGGGTTTGTCTCTGCAGAGGCGACGACCCAGGCGGCGATGGTCCGGTTGTCCTGGGGGCCGAGCTCGAGCTCCTCGCGCAGGCGGATCCAGTCGCTCGCCCACTCCGCTTGAGCCTCGACCAGCGCCTCGACGTCGAGGTCGGGCGGCGCACCGGCGGTAAAATTTAGGCGACAGGTGCGGAGCTCGTGCGGCCGGTCGGGGTGCCAGAGCGGTACGCCGTACTTTCGACAGATCCGCGGTCGATGTTCGTAGAGACCGCACAGGCCCTCGCTGTCGAGCACTGGGCAGGGCTCGCGCCGGTCGGCGTGGTAGGCCTGAGCGCGAGCGACGATAGCCTCCCGCTCGGCCGCTGGCGCGGCTGCGAGGCCACGGGCGAGCATCTGCCCCTCGACCTCGGAGACGCGGAAGGTCTGATGACAGCACTCGCTACAGCCCGGACGGCACTGCAAGGAAGCCGGGTGGGCTTTCATCACTGCGCCGACGTCGCGGTTCAGGAGCGTCAGATGACGGCGGAGTCGAGGGAGTGCACTCATCGTCGTTCGCGGCTCCTGGGGGGCAGACGCTAGCAGCGTCATCTGCGGATGGGTCCATCGTCGGTGCGATCACCGGGTCCTCATCGGCCAAGGGGACCTTCCCCTCGAGCTCGTCGGGAAAGAAAGAGCCGAGGGAGCGGACGGAGCGGTGAAAGCGTGAGACCAGGTAGCGAGTCAGGAAGCGCTGCGGGGTCATCTCGCCGGCGAGCACCGCCTCGTAGTCCTCGCTTTGGCGGAGGAAGCGAGCCTCCTCCGCGAGGAGCCGGACCTCATCGGCATCACGGTGCTCCGGGTGACGGATGACGAAGAGTGCGGGGACCCCGCGACCGCGCTCGACCCAGCCGCGATGGCGCTCCGCCGACTCCCTGCGGATCTCCCGGAGGTCGACAGTGCCGGCCCAGCCGGTCTCCCCAAGCTCGACATGGGACCAGCGCTCGAGCGGCGCCTTGCCCCGCAGGCGAAGAGCCGCGTCGATCTCCGAGTAGCGGACGACATAGCGGCCGTCCTTCGCCTCTGCGACCTCAAGGGCCCGCAGGCGGGTGCCTTTCGCGTCGATCACGTAGACCGAGAGAGCCCCGCGAAAGCGCTGAACCGAGCACTTTTCTCGGCGCGCGTCCGCCGGGATCAGGCTCTCTCGGCCGCCATCCCGGAGGAGCCATCGACGACAATTCCGGGCCGTCGAGAGGAGGACGGTGACCTGCGCGAGGCTCTCCTGGCGACGGTCGACCAGGCCAAAGAGCGGCCGCTCCGCCCGGTAGAGGCGTCCCGCCGTTCGCGCCCACGCCCGCTCGCAGCGGGTCGTCAGCGCCGGCGTACGCTCACCGCTGACAAGCCCCGCCCGCACCTCTTCACGACAGGGATCTCCTGTCGCGAGCGCGCCGAGGGCGACCTCGACGTCCGCGGGGCTGATGGCGTTGGTCTGCGGCGCCCTTGTCCTCCCCCTCGCGCTCGCAGGCCCGGGCGCTGAGAACGCTATGAGGAGCCCGCACAACCCCGCGAGGAGGGGACTGTGGCGCAGTCGCGGGGCGATGGGCGTCGAGAGCACCATGGGCTCAGCCGTGGATCCTCCGGAGAAGATCACCCTGACACTGCCAGCTCTGGGGATCCACGACAGGCACCGCGCCCTAGGGTAGCAGGAGTGGGCGCCTCCGGTGGTTGAGCGGAAGGCCCTCCTGCGGCACTCTCCCGGCGCATGCCTCGTCCGCACTCCCGCCGCCGCCTCGCTGACTCGCCACGCCGCTGCTTTGGCGCAAAAGCGAGTGGCCTCGCCCTCGCTCTCGCCCTCGTGCCCACCGTCGGCTGCCTCAAGGTCCCGCCGGAGGAGACCCAGACGCCGAGCGATGAGGGCGCGCCGCAGTCGGCCGAGGCTGTGCTCAGCCGCTACATCACCGCCGTCGGCGGCGAAGAGGCGCTGCGCAAGATCACCCAGCGCACGGTCGAGTCGCGGATGCTGGTCAAGCCGGAGGAGGGCTGCGAAGAGGACGAAGAGGAGTGCATGAGGGAAGAGCGGACGGGCACCTTCACGCTCCAGACGACGGTCCAAAGCAAGCTCTACCGCCGCACTGTGCTCGGCAACGCGATCGAAGAGCGGGGCTACGACGGCAACGAGGGCTGGCAGCTGCAAAGCGGGGTTCTCGTCCTCGACGATCCGGGCGCCGCCGCGGTCACCCGCGAGGACGCGGTCCTCCACTGGTACTTCGACCTGGCCAAGCGCGGGATCACATTCACCCAGGAGCCGCCGCGGGCGAAGAACTTCGCCGGTGAAGCGGCGCTCCTCGACGGCCTGCGCTGGACCAACGCCAACCCGGCGATCCCCGAGAAGACGATGTGGTTCGACCGCGGCACCGGCCTCCTCCGCGAGGAGCTGGTCGAGGAGCCGACCGGCGACGGCCTCACCCTCAAGCAGTGGGTGCTCTACGACGACTACCAGAAGGTCGACGACGTCTTGATCCCCCACTCGATCCGCCTGGTCTCCGAGCTCGGCGAGCGGGCCCAGGAGGTGGTCTTCACCTCCCAGCGCGTCGATCACAGCGCCGTCGACCCCGCGGTCTTCGCCGTCCCCGAGCTGCCCAAGCCGGCCCCCGCCGCCGACGAAATCCTGAACTCCCTGGCGATCACCGAGAAGTCCTACAAGGACAACCCGAAGGACCTCTCGGACGTCATCTCCTACACCCGCCAGCTCTGGGCCGCGGCCCACTTCAACCACGCCGCGGAGCTCGCCAAGGAGGCGCTCAAGCTCGACTCCAAGGAGAGCGAGGCGCTGTGGATCCTCGCCCGCGCTCAGGTCCTCCAGGGCAAGTGGAAGGACGCCTCGAAGACCCTCGAGCGGGCCGCCAAGGCCGGCATCCGCCCCGAGCTGGTCGCCGCTCAGAAGGCCTGGATCGCCAGCCACAGCCGCGACTTCATCGGCGTCGCCAAGGCCCTCGACGAGACCGGCGAGGCCAACCAGGCGATGGCCGCCCGCTACCGCACCTTCGCCGGCAAGCCCTTCGAGATCAGCCATGACGGCGACGGCTGCTCGGCCCTGGTCCCCCTCGGTCAGGCCGACACGAGCCTGCCGCTGGTCGAGATCGAGCTCGGCGGGGTCGAGGTGATGGCGATGATCGACACTGGCGCGACCGACGTGATCCTCGACGATGAGCTCGCCGCCCAGATCAAGGTGCCGATCCGCTCGCGGACGCCGGTCAACCAGCAGGGCGACGAGATCGGCCACGGCCAGGTCGACGCCCTGACGGTCGGCGACATCACCGTGAAAAATGTCCCTGTCGACATCTTCTCGACGGCGACGATCGCCGCGATGTCGGGCAGCCAGAATAAGGTCGCCCGCGCCGTTCTCGGGGTCCGCTTCCTCGAGCTCTTTCAGGTCACGGTCGACCCGCAGGCGTCGACGCTGACGCTCATCGACGGCACCAAGAAGAAGTGCTCGAAGGCGATGAAGGCCCAACGCAACGGCCCAAGCACCCCCTTCTGGGTCCACGAGACCCACTTCATCTACGTCCCGGCGAAGCTCAACGGGGCCGAGGGGCTCTTCCTCCTCAACACTGGCATGCAGGGGGTCGACCTGGCGGCGACGACGAAGGCCTACGGACGCTCAGCGATCGGCGCGCCGCCCCTTCGTCGCGGCGAGCCGGCGGTAGTCAGGGTCGACGAGGTGCACCTCGGCGGCTTCCGTGCGAGCAACCTCCGCGCGGCCTACGGCTACTTCGAGCAGAGCAAGAGCTCGGACGAGTTCCGGATCGACGGGATGCTCGGCCTCGGCGTGTTCGCGAAGAGCCGCTGGACCCTCGACTTCGCCGAGCGCAGGCTCTACCTCGACCCGCCGAGCGACGCCGGTGACGAGCCGGCGAAGGCCGCGGGCAAGTGAGCGACGCGAGCGGAGGTGCTCGGACGGCCGCCGGTGCGGTCGCGGGGGCTGCTCCCGGATCCGCCGCTGAGTCGGGGTCGCGCCTCTTCAGCGTGTCGGCGGCGGTTCTCGACGGCGCCCTCGTCTCGCAGCCGACGATCGAGGTCAACGCCGAGGGGAGCATCGCTGCGATCTACGCTGACGCAGCGGCGGCCCCCGCTGAGCTCCCGCGCTACGACCTCGGCCGTCGCCTCCTCCTGCCGGGTCTGGTCAACGCCCACAGCCACGCCTTTCAGCGGACGATCCGCGGCGCCACCCACCGCCGCCGCGCGGGTGACCCGAGCGACTTTTGGAGCTGGCGCGAGGCGATGTACGGGGCGGCCCAGGCCCAGGGTCCGGAGGGGCTCTACCGGGTCACCAAGGCCTGCTACAGCGAGATGCTCGCCGCCGGGATCACCTGCGTAGGCGAGTTTCACTACCTCCACCATCAGGTCGACGGGACCCCCTACGACGACCCCAACGAGCTCTCCGGGCAGATCATCCGCGCGGCCTCGGAGGTCGGCTTGCGTCTGGTGCTCCTAGAGGTGCTCTACCGTCGCGCTGGCGCCGGCAAAGACCCCCTGCCGGAGCAGCGACGCTTCTGCGATCGCTCGGTCGACGCCTATCTCCGCCGGGTCGACGACCTCCGCAGCGCGGGCGTCTCGGTCGGCCTGGCGCCGCACAGCATCCGAGCGGTCGCCGCAGATGAACTCCGCGAGCTCGCCGACTACGCCAGGACCCATGACCTCGTGCTCCACGCCCATGTCTCGGAGCAGCCGCGGGAGAACGATGAGTGCGCGGCAGAGCACGGCAAGACCCCGACCGCGGCCTTCGCCGACGCCGGCTGCCTCGACCGCCGACGACGCTTCACCGCCGTCCACGCGGTCCACGTCGACGCCGGAGACCGCGCCCTTCTCGGGGCTCAGCACGTCTGCGCCTGCCCGACCACCGAGGCCGATCTCGGGGATGGGATCGTCCCGGCGATCGACCATCGCCGGGCTGGCGCCACGATCGCGCTCGGCAGCGACAGCAACGCGGTGATCGATCTGATCCAGGAGGCCCGCTTCCTCGAGATGAACGAGCGGCTGCGCACGGGCGCGCGGATCTGCCTCGCTGAGGGCTCTGGGGGGCTCGGGATCGATCTCCTCAGCGCCGCCACCGAAGCCGGGGCCTCTTCCTTGGGAGAGCCGGCGCTCGGTCGGCTCGGCCAGGGACGCCCTTTCGACGCCTTCACGGTCGACCTCGATCACCGCCTCCTCGCGGATGTCGATCCCGCCCACCTGGTCGACGCCCTCATGCTCGCCGGTTCGGCTGCTCCCGTCGATCAGGTCTTCGTCGGCGGTACGCGCCGACGTTGAGGCCGAGTCCTTTCGCCGTTTCGGCGCCGGTGCTACGCAACAAGATCTGTGCCTCGTCGCTCCACCCTCTTCGCGCTAGGCGTCCTCCTCGGGGCCGGCGGCTGCGCGAACAAGACCGAGCAGGCGACCCGCCAGGCCTGGAACTCGGCGCTGCGCGACCAGGACGAGGACGACAAGGACCGACCCGGCCGGGGCAGCGCAGGCAAGGGCAGCAGCGACGAGAGCGGCCATCGCTCCTGGGCGGAGCTAGAGGGATCGATCGAGCGCCTCGCCGAGACTCTCGCCTCTGGGGTCGCCACCGTCGACTTCGCCGAGGTCGCAGAGGGTCTGTGCGGCCGCCCCACCGATCCCATCGAGCAAGAGGGGACGCTCGTCTACAACTGCGATCCCGAGCCGCTCATCTTGATCGACGATGAGCCCGTGGTGGTCGAGATCGATGACTCTGGAGTTGTCAGCTTCATCGTCACCAACATCACCGACGACGAGAGCGCGTCCTTCCTCAAGCAGGCGCAAACCCGACTCGCGAACCTCTGTGCGGAGACGTGGACGGGAGTGCCTGCCGACGTGGAGAATGCTCACGAAGAGTTCTACACGTGCCCGATGTCCAGCGGGACCATGATCGCCGTCGGCCGCTTTCCTCGCGATCTCGACGCCAACCAATGGCACTTCTCCCTGGTTGTCCTAGGGCCAGGCTAATATCCTCCGCCGAGGTTACCGATGGAATCCACGACGACGACGACGCAGCTCAGCCACGGTGGCATCCTCTTTCAGCTCGAGATGTTCCGGCCAACGATGATGGCGGCCGTCATCGCCCAGGGGCTCGCCTCGAAGGCGCTGAACATGCTCGACGCCACGCTCGAGCTCGCCCGCCACCCGACCGCGCCGATCGTTCTCGCGCAGATCAAGGGGAGCGTCGTCGGCGATGACGCCGCTGAGTTTTGGCGCGAGAACGCAGAGCTGGCGATCTATGCCAGCCAAGAGCTGCCTCGGCAGTGCTTCATCTACTACGTCCGCTCTGGCGAGGAGCGACGCGAGGGCTTCATCGTCGCCCAGCAGGGCCAGGTCCTGGTCGCCCACGACGCGACCGCCGAGACCATCCCGGAGAACACCCCGGACGATCAGTGGCCGGTCGGTCGCCTCTGCGAGCAGATGCGCCTCTCGGTCGATGAGCTCGCGGAGGGTTTTCCCGACGGGCCTCGGATCAGCATCCCTCTCGCCGATCCGGTCGGCGACGATCAGAAGCTGCTGATGATCCTCGCAGGCCAGGGGGACGAGCCGCAGGGCGAGGATCCCGGGGCGAGCGCGGGCCAGCCCGCCGGCGCCCCGAGTGCCGGTGCAGGCGCTGCGCGCGGCTCGAGCGGTGCACAGGCCGGACAGAAACGACCCACGGTCGACGATGACGTCAAGCGGCGGGCTGCGGCCCGCGCCGCCGAGACCGCTGCTCTCGCCGCCCGCTCCGCGGAGCTTCGCGATGATCTCCCCTACACGGTCGACGAGCGCGGCCTCCTCGTCGCCCCGAGCGCCGAGCTCGAAGAGACCGCGCTGCTCGCCCAGTACGCCGTCAAGGAGATCGCCGGCGACCTCCCGGATGGCCTCCCGGACAGCCTCCGGGTCGAGCTTCAGGGGCGGGCGCTCGACTTTGCGGTCAAGGTCGACTTCCTGAGCGAGGTCTTCCTCAACAACCGCCCGCTGACAAGGCCGGGCTTCGAGGCCAACGCCGTCGACTACGAGCTCGCCGGTGAGACGGTGAAGATCCTCGAGGTCTTCGCCCCTCGGCTCGGCGTCGGAAGCCTCCTTCGCCGGGGCAAGAGCAACGTTTTTGTCTCTCGCAGGCCCGACGCTCCGCTGCCCGCGGAGTTCCTCAGCAAGCTCTTGGGCTAGGGCCTGGGCTGCCGCCTGCCCTCGTCGAGCCGTCCCCGGAGAAAGCCACGCCCTGGCTCGGCGCGAGAGCGCAGGACTCTCCAGCCAGGCCAACCAAGAGAAGAGCCCGCTGCCAGGGACTGGCGCGGGCTCTTCTCTTGGCCGCTCGAGCTTGTTCGGCTCGTGCAGCCATTCATCTTGTCGAGCCGAGCCCTTGGGGCCGGCTGTGCCGGTGTATCGACACCTACCCAGCCGAGTGATTGCGGAGCGACGAGAGGATCGCCTCTTCGCGGAGGTCTCGGGTGATCGAGTCCGGGTCGCTGAGCTTGTCACGGATCAGAGCGTCGAGGATCATCTCGCGCTCGGGGCCCGGGGGAAGGTGCTGGCGAAGACCGAGCTTGCGGCTGACGAGCACCTTGAGGAAGGGCTCGATCTTCCGGATCTCTTGGGCGATCCGCATCGTCGCCTGCTTCCCCTCGCCGCGGCGGACCGGGTACTTGGGCGCGCACCGCTCGACAGCCTCGACCAGCTCGCGGGCGAGGTCGACGTCGACTCGCTCCTCAACGCCAAAGCTAGCGACGACGACGGGTCGGCTCTGCGCCTTTTTCGCGCCATCACCGGCCCACCACACGTTGTGGGCGATCGAGAGGTAGGTGCGACGGGTATCACCGCAACGAACTTTGTTTCTACGCAGGTACATAAGACAATTCCTTCTTTCCGAGGCTAGTGGTGACCAGTCGTCGTGCAACAGTCGGGTTCTTGGACGCAGGTCCAAACCAGACCTTCATCGCTTTGCACTTTGTTCACGATCGGCTCGCTTCAACACTTCGGACCTCATCCTATGAAGATCTAGGCTACCCGGGGTCCTTTCGCCGCGCTAGGCAAATTCCCGCCAGGAGGCCTAACCCTTCACAAATAGGCGGCTTTTCCAAAGTCCTCGCACTGGCACGATCGACGCGTTGTGCCACTGCGCAGGAGACCGCGACCTTGTCACCCCCCACCGGAAGTGTGTGAATGCAAGGTCACACAGGGGGGTCTTCCTGCAGACCTCTTCAGAGTTCTTCAGGGCGTCAGATGATCACGATGAGCGCCAGCGACGGCGCTTTCGTCGGCAGAGGCTGCGCTCTCGCTCCGTCGGACTTCGGCGGCTAGAAGTCGCAGTTTCGCGGGGTCCGCGGGAAGGGGATGACGTCGCGGATGTTCTCCATCCCGGTGACGTACATCAGCAGCCGCTCAAACCCGAGTCCGAAGCCGGCGTGGGGCGCCGTGCCGAAGCGGCGGGTGTCGAGGTACCAGGAGTAGACCTCTGGATCGAGGCCCGCCTCGACGATCGTCCGCTCGAGCACGTCGAGACGCTCCTCGCGCTGAGAACCGCCGATCAGCTCGCCGATCTTCGGGACCAGGAGATCGACGGCGGCGACGGTCCGACCGTCGTCGTTGCGGCGCATGTAGAACGCCTTGATCTCCTTCGGGTAGTCGGTGACGAAGACCGGGCGCCCGACGAGCTTCTCTGTCAGGTAGCGCTCGTGCTCCGCTTGGAGGTTCGCCCCGAAGTGGACCGGGAACTCGAACTTCTCACCGCTGGCGACCAGGCGCGCGACCGCCTCTGCGTAGGGCATCCGCTCGAAGTCCGAGCCTGCGACGTGCGTGAGGCGGTCGATGAGCCCCTTGTCGATCCAGCGGTTGAAGAAGGCGAGGTCCTCGGCGCAGACGTCGAGCGCGGTCTTCAGCAGGTGCTTGATGAAGTCCTCGGCGAGGTCGCAGTTGTCGTCGAGGTCGGCCCAGGCGACCTCGGGCTCGATCATCCAAAACTCTGCGACGTGCCGCGGAGTGTTGGAGTTCTCGGCGCGGAAGGTCGGGCCGAAGGTGTAGACCTCCGAAAGGCCCATCGCGAAGGTCTCAGCGTTGAGCTGGCCCGAGACCGTGAGGTAGGTCTGCCGGCTGAAGAAGTCCTCGTTCCAGTCGACCGCGCCTGACTCGGTCCGCGGCGGTGCGCCGACGTCCATCGTCGTCACGCCGAACATCTCCCCGGCGCCCTCGCAGTCGGCGGCGGTGATGATCGGCGTGTGCACATAGTAGAAGCCGCGCGCCTGGAAGAAGGCGTGGATCGCCTGGGCGAGGGCGCTGCGGGTGCGAAAGACCGCGCCAAAGGTGTTGGTCCGCGGCCGCAGGTGGGCGACCGTCCGCAGGTACTCGTTGGTGTGACGCTTCTTCTGGAGCGGGTAGCTAGGATCGGCGCGGCCGATGATCAGCACCTTCGTCGCCTTGAACTCGACCCGCTGACCCTTCGCCGGCGACTCGATCAGCTCGCCTGTGACTTCGACCGCGGAGCCGGTCGAGAGGTGGGCGATCTCGTCGAAGCCTTCGAGCTCGGCGCCGCAGACAACCTGGATGTTGGCGAAGCACGACCCATCGTTGAGCTCGAGGAAGACAACACTCTTGCTCTTCCGGACGGTCCTGAGCCACCCCTTCAGCCGGAGATCGGTCTGAGGGGGGTCGAGCTGGAGGGCGCTGGCGATCTTGGTTCGCGGCGTCTGCATGGGCACCGGAGGGTAGCACCGGCGCGGGCGCTCTGGCAGAGCGCCCGCATCTATGGCAAGCAGGCGAACATGGCCGACGACGCGAGCCCTCGCCCGGGCAGGGCAAGCCTGCGGATCCAGGAGCGTTTCGTCTCGCTCCAGGGCGAGGGCATGCTCGTCGGTGTCCCAAGCACGTTTGTCCGGGTCAGCGGCTGCAACCTCCGCTGCACCTGGTGCGACTCGCCGGCCAGCTCCTGGTCCCCGGAGGGCTCCCAGCGAGGCCTCGACGAGCTGGTCGAGAGCTGCCGCAGGGGCCCCAAGCACGTCGTCCTGACCGGCGGCGAGCCGCTCCTCTTCCCGGCGCTCGCGACCCTCAGCCAGCGCCTCCATGCGGCCGGGCACCACATCACCGTCGAGACCGCCGGCACGGTCTGGCTCGAGGGTCTCGTCGCCGACCTCGTCTCCCTTAGCCCGAAGCTCGGGCACAGCACCCCCTGGGAGCGTGATCCGAGCTGGGCCTCCCGCCACGAGGCCCGCCGTCTCGACCTCGAGGTCCTAAAGAGGCTGGTCGTCGCCTTCCCCTGGCAGCTCAAGTTCGTCGTCCACGCGGATCCGGAGCGCCTCCCGGTCGAGCTCGACGAGGTTGAGAGCCTGCTCACGGACCTCGGCATCGCCAGTGAGGATCGGTCCCGGGTCCTCTTGATGCCCGAGACCACCGCCCCTGAGGCGCTCTCGGGGTGCTACCGCGCCCTTCTCGACGCCTGTGTCGGGCGAGGATTTCGCCTCGGACAACGGCTGCACATCGAGCTCTTCGGCCATACGCCCGGGACCTAGCGGGCCGTGGGGCGAGCGGCCGTGGGGCGAGCGGCCGTGGGGTGAGCGGCCGTGGGGTGAGCGGCCGTGGGGCGAGAGGTCCTGGGGCGAGCGAGGACACTCCGAAGGGCGTGGCGAGAGCCGTGGCGGCCCTGAGGCTCGACCTCGGACGGGTGGACCGAGCAGCTTCGACGTCGAGCTTGGACCATGGCCGCCAGCGCGCTCTCTCGCGGAAGTCGCTTGCCGCCGCTCCGGCCGACGGCGATGATCACCCTCGCGCATGGAACTTGGCCGTACCAACCGCGCGAGCGCGGCGCTGCTCCTCGGCGCGCTGATGATCGCAGGTCTCTCCTGCGACAGCGCTTCGACGCTCTGCTCCTCCGTGAACGGTGACGTGCTCCTCCTCGCCCGGGTCGACGACACGGACACCAACACTCGGATCGAGCTCGCCTTCACCGACGCTGAGGGCAGCGGCATCTCACGGGGCTTTTGCCTCAACGATACGGTGACGGTGAACGGTGCGGAGGCGACCAAGGTCCGTCGACCGAGCGGCAACACGGTCTTCGCCCTCAACCTGGAGGCGCCCGCGGAGACCTATTCGATCATCGTCACCCACGATGATGTGCCGACAGAGCTCCTCGCGGCCCCGGAGGCGCCGACCTTGAGCCTCTCGCAGCCGGCGAAGGGCGTCGAGCTGAGCCGGGCAGCGCCTTTCACCGTCGCCTGGGAGCCTGCGCTTGGCGAAGCCGGGGAGGTGACCGTGATCGCAGGCGACACGATCGGCGCAAGCGCCTGTCTCGCAGAGCTCTTCATCCGCGACATCGCCGACACGGGAACCTTCGATGTTCCTGCGGGCTCCCTCGCCGCAGGTGCCGGCCTCTCGGACAGCATCAGCTGCGAGGCCTTCGTCGAGATCATTCGCCTCGACGAGGTCCCCTTTGAGCTTCGCAGCGGCACGGCCTTCCACCCCGACTCGCGGATGATCGCCGCCAGCGAGCGCTCGATCGAGTTTGAGTCTGTGCCCTAGGAGGCCGTGGGGAAAGTCCCGCGTGCTGTCGCGTCGCAATCGCTGGTCCTCTTGGCTTTGTCGGAGCCAGGAGGGCCTGGCAGGGAGGAGCACGCGGGACTTTCCCCACGGCCTCCTCGTCGCCCATGAGCGCGTTCGAGGTCCCCCTTGGAGCGTAGCGGTAGTGGTAGCGGCGGCTCGCGAAGGGTCGAGCGTCGTGAAGGATGGGAGCCGCGACGAGCGTCTCGCGGAGCTCGTCAGCGGAGCTCGTCAGCCGGAGCTCATCAGCCGGCGCTTTGGAGGGCTGTGAGCATGAGAGGTCGGCGCTCCTTCGTAGAGAACGGGGCGGCGGATGCGTCCGCGTTCGCTCCTGGGGCCCCTTCGCGGTCGGTCCTCACCGTGCTATCTCCATCTTCGTTCGCGGCTCGCCGCGGCGAGGAGTCCCCGACGATGAGCTGGTCGAAGAGCAACGAGCCCACCTGCACTGCGAGCGCCTCGGATGCGGTCGAGCTTCTCATCCGGGGCAAGACCCACGACATCGGCGGGATCGCGGTCCGTCGGGTTCTCCCTTCGCAGGGGCGTCGCATGGTCGGTCCTGTCATCTTCTTCGACCACATTGGCCCGGGCGACCTGCCTGTTGGCGAGGGGATCGACGTCCGCCCCCACCCGCACATCGGCCTCTCCACCGTCACCTACCTCTTTGAGGGACAGCTCAGCCACCGTGACAGCCTCGGCATGCACCAGTCGATCGAGCCCGGCGCCGTCAACTGGATGACTGCCGGTCGCGGTATCGTCCACTCTGAGCGCAGCGGCCCTGAGTTTCGCAAGACCGGCGGCCGGCTCCACGGTGTCCAGCTTTGGATCGCCCTCCCCACCGACAAAGAGGAGGTCAAGCCCTCGTTTCGCCACTACCCCGCGGACTCCTTCAAGGACGCCCGCGTCGGCCCCGTCAAGGTTCGGGTGCTCGCCGGCGAAGCCTACGGCGTCAAGTCGCCGGTCTACGTCCACTCGCCTCTCCTCTACGCCGAGGCTCACCTCCCCAAGGAGTCGCTCCTCCATCTCCCGGGCGACCTCCCTGAGCGTGCGGTCTACGTCGTCAGCGGCTCTGTCCGCTGTGGCAAGCGTGGTGGAGGTCTCTCCGGCCCCGGTGAAATGCTCGTCTTCGGCGAAGGCGAGAAGGTCGACATCCGCAGCCCCCACGGCGCCCACGTCATGATCATCGCCGGCGAGCCTGTCGGACGCCGCTACATGGAGTGGAACCTCGTCTCGAGCTCCCGCGAGCGTATTGAGAAGGCCAAAGAAGACTGGCGAGAGCGCCGCTTCCCCGTCGTCCCCGGCGACGAAGAAGAGCGGATCCCCCTCCCCGAGTAGAGCCGCGCCCATTCCGCACACCTCTGCCGAGCGGGGCAAGGTTCGCGAAGCATCTCAGCTTGTTCCCCTGACCGACAGCTCGACGGAGGGGGGCAAGGTTCGCGAAGCATCTCAGCGTTTGTTCCCCTGACGGACAGCTCAGCCGAGGGGGGCAAGGTTCGCGAAGCATCTCAGCGTTTGTTCCCCTGACGGACAGCTCAGCCGAGGGGGGCAAGGTTCGCGAAGCATCTCAGCGTTTGTTCCCCTGACCGACAGCTCAGCCGAGGGGGGCAAGGTTCGCGAAGCATCTCAGCGTTTGTTCCCCTGACGGACAGCTCGACGGAGGGGGGCAAGGTTCGCGAAGCATCTCAGCCATCGCTCCCCGGGCTCACCTTCATGCGGAGGACGAGCTGGGGGACGGGCGAGGGGGGCAGCGCGAACGAGTCTAGGACGTGCGTCGACCCCTTGGGACAAGGGGTCGACGCACGCTCCGACCTGTCTGAGAGAGTGCTGCCCCCCTCGACCGGCCATCGCCTCAGCCTCCGCTCTCCCCCATTGCGCTCCAGCCGATCTCCGTTCCGGCTCGAAAAGGGATCACCGTCTGCTCCCCGAACGGATAGCTCTCTGGCACAGGCCAGCTCTTCGGCGTGAGGGTGATCGTCCCTTCATTTCGGCGCAGACCGTAGAAGTCTGGTCCGTGGCAGCTCGCAAACCCCTCTAGTTTATCCAGCGCTCCTGCGGCCGCGAACGCCTCGGCGTAGAGTTCGATCCCGGCATGCGCCGTATAGCAGCCGGCGCATCCGCAGGAGCTTTCCTTCGCCTCACGTGCGTGTGGAGCCGAGTCCGTCCCGAGGAAGAAGCGCGGGTCACCCGAGGTCGCCGCCGCGACCAGGGCCTGCCGATGACGCTCACGCTTGAGCACTGGCAGGCAGTAGTGGTGGGGGTGAACCCCGCCGACGAAGAGCGCGTTGCGGTTGAGCAGCAGGTGGTGGGCCGTGATCGTCGCTCCCACCTGGCCGCTCTCTTGGGCGCGGACGAACTCCACCCCATCCGCCGTCGTGACATGCTCGAGCACGACCTTGAGCCCGGGGAACCGAGCGACCAGCGGCGCTAGAACCCGCTCGATAAACGCGGCCTCCCGATCAAAGATGTCCACCGCCGGATCCGTCACCTCGCCGTGGACGAGGAGCGGCAGTCCCAGCTCTTCCATCGCCCCTAGGGCCCGGAGGATCGCCGGCCCCATCAGCTCACGGACGCCCGCGGCGGAGTTTGTCGTCGCCCCTGCAGGGTAGAGCTTCACCGCCACTACGACCCTGCTCGCCCGAGCGGCGCGCAGCTCCTCGGGCGTCGTCCTCTCCGTCAGGTAGAGCGTCATCAGCGGCTCGAAGCTCGATCCCGGCGGCAGGGCGGCGAGGATCCTCCGGCGATAGGCGAGCGCGTCTGCTGTCGTCACCACGGGGGGGCGCAGGTTTGGCATTATGATCGCGCGGCTGAAGTGTCTGGCGCTATGACCGACGACCGCGGCCAGGGCCGCCCCGTCGCGAAGGTGAAGGTGCCAGTCGTCTGGGCGACGGATCGTCAGCGCCCCCGCGTGCTCATGCTTGTGCGTATGCTCGTGCTCTTCCACGATCGTTCACCAGTCCTGTTGTGACCCTCGCCCGACGCCGACTCGCTCATCCGCAATTCAGGGCTTGCAGGTGACGGGTTGGGGCCGGACCGCGATCGCGTTCGGGTTGTAGTTCTTGCCGAGGTCGACAAAGGTTGCCTCATCAGCGTCGAAGATCAGCTTGTAGACACCGTCGTTGCCGAGCACATCGCCGCTGACGATGTAGGCCGCGTTGCCGAGCACGTCGACGTCGCGGGGGCGAGCGCCCATCGGCAGCGTCTTCTCTAGGGTTGTGAGGTCGCCGAGATCCACCAGGTGGACGGTCGAGTCGTCCTCGCAGGCGACGACGAGGAGCCCCTCGTCCTCGGCGAGCTCGATCCCCCAGGGGTCGTCGCCGACGGCGATCACGTCGGTCTCGCTCAGGCTCTCGGCGTTGACGACACGGACCTGATCGGTCCCGCGATCGGTGACGTAGAGGGTCTTGCCGTCGGCGGTGACCCGCAGATCCCAGAGCGACTTTCCGAGCTTTGCGGAGTCGATCTTCTTGGCATCGACGTCGATCTTCATCAGGTCGCCGCCGAACCACTCGACCATGTAGACGAGGTCGGTGCAGGGATCGAGGGTCATCTTGCCGCCGTTCACCCCTGGCGGCAGGGGGATCGTGTCCTGGACCGTGTAGGTGTCGGCGTCGATGAGCACCAGGGCCTCGGAGTCGCGCGACGAGACGTAGGCGAGGGAGCCGTCGCTGCTGAAGAGCACGTCGATGGCGTAGTCGCCGACCCCCGCGAGAACGATCGACTCGGTCACCGTCTGGGTCGCGGTGTCGATCACCTTGACCCCATCACCGACGGCGCCGACGACCCAGACCTCGGAGCCGTCCGGGCGGATCGTCACATCGTAGGGGTAGTTGCCCTCGGGGAGGAGGTCGATGTCGATGAGCGCCTCTTCGGTCATGAGATCGAAGGCGACGAGGCTGTCGGTGAGCGACATGCCGACGTAGGCCCCGGCGAGCTCATCGCCTCCGGTGGTGGTGGTCGCGTCGGTGGTGGTCGCGTCGGTGGTGGTCGCGTCGGTGGTGGTCGCGTCTGTCGTCGTCCCGGTGGAGGTCGTGTCGGAGGTCGTGTCGGAGGTCGTCCCGTCCGTCGTCCCCGTCGACGATGTCGTCCCCGTCGACGATGTCGTCGATGTCGTCATCGTCTCGCTGGAGGTCGTCTCGCCGGAGGTCGAGGAGGTCGTCCCGGCCGCGCT
>Ga0316189_10001192_pt1 | contig 25822 bp, 17 predicted proteins | sample LowCovwburrow_MG_FD_204930 | JGI IMG/M metagenome (GOLD analysis project Ga0316189, IMG submission 204930) | Coastal sediment microbial communities from Maine, United States - Lowes Cove worm burrow | ecosystem: Environmental > Aquatic > Marine > Coastal > Sediment | place: USA: Maine... | reverse complement strand
GCATAGCTCAGACCCCCGCGAAGTCTTTGATCATTGCAAGCATTCTACGATCGTCAAAGCTCGGTGGCTGGATCAACAACCGACTGCCGTCAGCCCTTTCAACCGCCAGGTGCCAGCCTTCCACCGCGTTACTACTCTGTCCCATAATCTCTTCCACGCGCGTTTCGACAAAGATAGGTGCCTTGTTCTCGGCTTCCATCGTGATCTTTCCCATTTCCACTGCCTTCTCTTTCAATCTCCGGTAGTTCAAATTCAGAGCTTTTCGGACCTGACTCACAGAAAGTGGCCCAACCAGGCTGGCGGCTTCCTTCCAGAGCCATTCCGGGAACTTCTTGGGGCGGGATAACTTCGACCGCCATTGCCGTATGTGTTTGCGAACCACTTCCAGTGTCAGTTCCTCGTCATTTTCAATTCCAGTTTCTTCATTCATCTCGCCCTCCCGCGATTGGTATGAACAAACTTTACTCCCCTAGATACCCGCAAGTCACGCACGCTTGCTGGAACCTCACAATTCATTTGACATGTTCCATTTCCTGCGGGTGGCTGTTCGTCGTAATGGTGAAGCGCTCTCAGGTTTGCGCACCACCATCCTCAACAGTGGCTTGTTGGAGCCCAAGGACAAGCTTCGCTGGCTGGGCGAGGACAGCCAGTACTTCGAGGGGTTGATTGTAGATCGGCCATACTATGCAGCCCTGACCTCCCTGGCCGGTTCGGTCCTAACCGAGCCGGACCTGTTCGTCACGACAGAACGAGAGACTCTGGCCGAACACCTGAAGAAGGCCCTGGCGGAGAGAACCGAATTGCCCTTGCTGGCGAAAGCTTTGAGTCTTTTCCCCGAGACTTATAGAGACATCTCTGCCTTGACCGTAGAACCAGGTGAACAGCCGGTCTTTGGCTTGATCTTCTCTTCATGGTTTCGAAACGGCCTTCCCCTGGAACCGGTTCGTTCGGCCTTTTTGTACTGGCTATGGCGGTTTAATACCCACTTGTTCATTCAAATGCCGCTCGCGTTGTGCCTGAAAGCCTATCCCGGTCTTTGCGAAGCCGTTTCTGAGAGCCTGGCCGTATGGCTTGATCGGCATGGGACCAAATTCCAGGCAGGCTTTGTCTACCGGGCCTGGTTGGACGCCGGTGGCGCCTTGGACGTGGTGGAACAGGCGGTCCTTGCCTGGCTGGCTCAAGAGGACCGCGCCCTTTCGCCCGAGGCAGAGTTTGTCTACAAGGCCTGGTTGAATGCTGGCGGTTCCCTCGGCGAAATCAGGGCGTATTTGTTAACCTGGCTCACACACGGCGATAATGCCACCCGTGTAGGCGCGGACTTCGTCCTGAAGGCCTGGTTGGCTGCCAAAGGTGACTTCCGTGATGTTAGGGTGCCAGCATTCGCCTGGTTTAAAGATCATCATCTCCGGGAAGACTCCACCTTTTTAAGCAAGTATCTTGTGCGACAGAAGCAATTGACCAATGAAGTGATACGGCAGATACTCACATGGTGTTCTACCTGGCCAAATAATATCGATGCCTTATATCGTTTCTGCCAGTTGGGGCTGCATAAGCACCTCAAAGACCCGTACCTCGCCGAACCGGTGGCCGCGGCGGGCCGTCTGTTACTGGACACCTGGCGAGACAAACGAGGCAGGCCCAACCCCATCAATCTTATCATCGGTCTGCTCTACTTTCTCTACCAGCAACCAGGACTTGAAGACCGAATGGAAGACTGGGACTCCGATTTCCTCGCGCTTCTTCATTCGGGCGATGCCTTTCATCCCAACATTCCTCCCAGGCGGGAATTCCAAGACAGAAGTTGGCTCACCCACATTCGCCGCCTCACACAAACGGGCCGGTTAGATGAGGTCACCGACAAGAAAAGCTATGACCGCTTCCTTGGCTGGCTCAACCAATGGATTTAACGCCAACCAACTAACGCGGACATCATTGAGCCGCTGGACAGGGTTCGCCTGCCACGAAAATTCCTGCTGGCTTGCCTGTTCCGGGACCCTTTTCCAAGTCCTTGGGTCTTCAGGCCTATATAGATCTTCCCGCTTGCAAAAGCAGAGCTGGAATGGGCGATATTGCTGCGTGGGTTCTATGCTTATTTGTCGCCGGGGTAACGGTAGATGACGATCGACATATTGTCCGGCTTGGTGTAGATTGGTGAGCCCAAGGTATTCCATTTCAGGTTGGCCTCGGTTGCCCGCTTGTAAAGCCGGCTCAACAATACCTTGGTATCTCGCTCCTTGGCCACCATTTCTTCGATGTCTTGGGGATGTAAGGTTTCCAACCCGTCTGAGGCCACAATCAACAGATCATCCGGCTCCAGGGTAAGATAGGTGGAGACCCAATACGGATCGTAATTTTTGCCGACCGCGTTGGCGATTATATGGCGTTGGGCCAGATAGTGTTCATCGGCGAACATCTTGGTGAGTTGCTCCATTTCCAGCCACTTCCTGTTCTGATCCAATAATCGCAATTTTCCGTTGCGAATATGAAAGAGCAACACGTCACCGACCTGGGCAATCTCACATTGGTCGCCTTTGATCCGGGCCGCAGTCACTGCGGCCTGACTGATGTCGTTGGGGAAGGTGTGAAATTCGGGGATCTCGTCGATCATCTCACGGCCCAACCGGGTGAGCACGGCCACGCTGTCGGAGAATATCTGCGCCATGGACTTCTCGCTGCCACGGCGAAACTCGTTGAGGATGACATAAGAGGCCACCTCGCCCACCAGGCAATCGCCCACACCATCACAGACGACCAGGTTGAGTTGGTCGGCGTTATCGAATACCCCAATCCCATCCTCGTTGACCATTTTATAATTCACACCACGCGAGGTCAGGCCCACGGCCTTCTCTGAAAATAGACAACCGTTTTCGTTGCCCGCGCAAATAGAATTTTGGTCTTCGCGGTTGAGCATGCGATACAGTATTCTGGTGGCCATTTTTTTAAAGATCAGGCCTTTGGACTCTGATTCTACAAAGCGAAACCAGGTGTAACTGTTGCGCTGGCTAATAATCTGTTTGAGATGAAGCCGTGAGTAGTGTCCAAAAAGGTCTGCCAACCCAGGGTATATCAGGCTTGGAGGCACAAAGCTGGCAATTTCCTCATTTGAAAGGGTAGGGACCTCAATGGGTTTTTTTTCCATGGATTTCTCCGATGTTGTTTTATATATCAATGCGTTTGTTGGCCGTATAATAAATGGGGCTGCCTCCATAACCAATCTGGTTATCGGAAGATTTCATTATTTCCTTTGCTCTTTTTTGGTTGTAATTGGCAATTCCCCACTGTCTCGAACTCTGACGCTCATTTTCTGTTCCAAGGGTAGCTTTTCCCCAATAAGAGGCTAGGACCGTGACTTTTGCGACGGTAACGATCATTCATCATCTCCCGACTGTACGCGGAATGCTACCATTCTAGCAATAACCAACAGGAATACAAGCGAGAGAAATGAAATTAAACATCTTCGGAGGGGGGAAGGGTCTCGTCAGGTTTGCAGCCAAACTCTTCCTGCCAGGACGCAGGGTCAACGCCTTTGGGTGCGGGAATAGGGTCGTACCCTCCAGGATTAAAGGGATTACAACGTAGAATGCGCCAGCAGGTCAGCCACAGTGCTTTAAAGAAGGGATGGTGTTGAAAGCACATGAGCCCATAGGAGGAGCAGGTCGGTTCAAAACGACAGACCGGCGGGAACATGGGGGAGATAAAGGTTTTGTAGAATTTGATGACCATCAAGGGCAGGAAGTTGGTAACCTTGGTGATGGCAGACAAAATACCCATTTCCGCCTCCTAACGTCATTGTACCATTGCCTTACGGGGAAGGGGTAATCAAGAAGGGTGACAGCTGTCCTTCTGGAAGCTTCATAGGCGCGGAGAACGATGTAAAACCAACAAGTACCGCAAGCCGCGAAAACAAAAAGAGGATCCTATTGCCGTGTTGGAAGGTGGTACGCCCGGAGGGATTCGAACCCCCGACCTTCGGATTAGGAATCCACTGCTCTATCCTGCTGAGCTACGGGCGCAAACCAAGGCACAATTTAGCCTGCCCGCACCCAATTTGCAAGTCAAACAATGGCCATTTTGCAACTGGTTTGAAAACCCGCGCAAATTGAGCACAGACAAAACGCAGCTTTCCTTTATAATGAACGCCTGTTTTCCGATTCTTTTCGGAAATCCCGCCCCGAAATGCAGGGGCGCCAATGGAGAAGGTCATGTCAGACAAAGAACTGGATATTAAAAGCGATCTTTACAAGATGCGCCACTCGCTCTCGCACGTACTGGCCCAAGCCGTGCAACAACACAGGCCAGGCACCAAGCTGGGCTTTGGCCCGCCCATCGCCAATGGCTTTTACTACGACTTCCTGCTGCCCGAACCAATCACCGCCGAAGATCTTCCCGCTATCGAGAAGACCATGCGCAAGATCATCGTCGATCGCCAGGAATTCACCCGTGAGGAGCTGCCCGCTGCCGATGCACTTAAACGCATCGAAGAAATGGGCGAGCCCCACAAGCTGGAATATGCACGCGAGCTCATCGAGAAGAACGGATTAGAGACACTGACCTTCTATACCAATGGTCCGTTTTTGGATATGTGCGAGGGACCCCATGTGGGCAGCACCCGAAACCTGCCCCAGGATGGTTTCAAGCTGTACAGCATCGCCAATGCCTATTGGCGCGGCGACGAGCGCAATGTCAGCATGACGCGCATCTACGCCTTCGCCTTCAAGAACAAGAAGGAATTGAAGTCCTACATCAACAAGCGTGAAGAGGCGCTCAAGAACGACCACCGCAAGTTGGGCGCGGAATTCGATTTCTTCCATCTGGACGACGAAGTGGGCAAGGGCCTGCCCCTGTGGTTGCCCAACGGCACCGTACTGCGCCAGGAACTGGAGAATCTGGCCCATGAGCTGGAGTTCAAGTCTGGCTACAAACGGGTCTCCTCTCCCGAGATTACCAAAGAAGGGCTCTACCATACTTCGGGCCATCTGCCCATGTACGCCGATACGATGTTCCCGCCGATGGTGCTGGAAGAAACCCATGAAGGGCCAGACGGTCAGGAACAGGTGGTCAGCGAGAAATACTACCTCAAGCCCATGAACTGCCCGCACCACCACAAGATCTATGCAGCGCGTCCGCGCTCCTATCGTGATCTGCCCCTGCGTCTGGCCGAATACGGCCATGTCTACCGTTTTGAACGTTCCGGTGCGCTTCAGGGTCTAACCCGGGTTCGCGGCATGTGTATGAACGATGCCCATATCTACTGTACGCCCGAGCAGGCCAAGCAGGAGTTTATCAATGTCATGGAGCTGCACCGCAAGCTCTACGATATCTTTGGCTTTAAAGACTATTACATGCGCTTGAGCATGCGCGACCCCGAAAATCCCAAGGGCAAGTATGCGGGTGACCCGGAAGCCTGGGATACCTCTGAGCGACTGGTGCGTGAGGCCATGGAAGAGACGGGCCTCCCCTTTAAGGTAGAGACCGGCGAAGCGGCCTTTTACGGTCCCAAGGTCGATATTCAATTCAACACGGTCACCGAACGGGAGTTCACGGTTTCCACCAACCAGTTGGACGTGGTGGTGCCCGGTCGTTTCGGCCTGACCTATGTGGGCGAAGACGGGAACGAACACACGCCGTATTGCATCCATCGCGCCCCCCTGGGTACCCACGAACGCTTTATCGCGTTCCTCATCGAGCACTACGGCGGCGCTTTCCCCACCTGGTTGGCGCCCGTCCAGGTGAAGGTGATCCCCATCAGCGAGAAATTCCTCGACTTTGCCAAAAAGATCGAGGCCCTGTTCCTCGAGGAAATGGTCCGCGTGGAGATCGATTCAAGCAACGAGACCTTCAATAAGAAGGTGCGCAACAACACGGTGCGTCGCATCCCCATCTTGCTTATTGTGGGCGAGAAGGAAGAGGCAGACGGCACCGCCACGGTTCGCCGCTACAAGATCAAACAGCAAAAGACCATGTCTTTGGACGACCTACGCGATATGGTTCTTGCCGAGATCAAAGAGCGGCGGCACGTACAAGAATGGTAATGGGTCATGAGCCTGGAAACCCGGCAACGCATTCCGGGTCCGGATCTGGATTCGGACCCGGCCATCGCCGAGGCCGCAGACCTGTTGCGGGCCGGCCAGGTAGTGGCCCTGCCGACCGAAACCGTCTATGGTTTGGCAGGCAACGCGGCTGACCGTCTTGCGGTGGACGCCATTTTCAAGGCTAAGTCGCGGCCGGCGGACAACCCGCTGATTGTACACCTGGCCGATCGCCATATGCTTTCGGCTTTCTGTTCCAAGATCCCAGCCTGTGTCGAGAAGCTGGCTCAGGCCTTCTGGCCCGGTCCCCTAACCCTGGTGCTACCCGCAGCGGCCTTTCTGCGCGACACGGTCTGTCGCGGTTTAGACACGGTGGCCGTGCGCGTGCCCGACCATCCGATTGCCCTGGCCGTGATCCGCCGCAGTGGACTCGGCCTGGCCGCACCCAGCGCCAATCTTTCCGGCCGACCCAGCCCCACCACCGCCGATCATGTACACCACGACATGAACGGTCGCATTCCCTTGATCATCGATGGCGGCCCCTGCCGATTGGGCATCGAATCCACCGTGCTCGATCTGAGCGGCGAGCAGCCCATGATCCTCAGGCCCGGCTCCATTTCCGCAGCGGCTATCGCATCGGTGCTTGGCATTGAACTCCAACAATCCCACAGTGAGGCCGAAAAGCGGTCACCCGGAACTCGCTACACCCATTACAGTCCTCGGGCGAAGGTCTACCTGGTTGGTCCGTCTATCAGCGCGGAAGCTTTTGCCGGCCTCTGGACTCACCTGCTTCAAAGGGACGTCCGTTTGGGTTACCTGGGGACCAGAGCCCTGCCTTCCGAGCTTGATCCGCGCTTTATTGCTCGCGTTTCTCCCGATGATCTGGCGCGGCGCCTCTACCAGGTTCTGCGTGCCATGGACGACTTAGGCGCCACCGATCTGATTATCGACGGTCTGGAAAAGACAGAGATCGGGCTTTCCCTGATGGATCGTCTTGAAAAAGCAGCCAGTATCTGTTTCACCCGGGACGCCGAGATCCAGCAACACCTGGGCGCTTTGCCTTGAGCCCTTAGGGTCTGGGCGGAACCCTGGTCCAATGTTCCACCCTACCAGGAATTCCCCCTGTTTTGTGTGGTGGTTGCAACTGTTGCACCAACTGAGTTAAGATGCGCTTGGGGATTCAGTAGGGCCAATCGATTTGGAGCAATAGTTATGCACCTGATTGGTAGGACTGTAGGAAATATTCGCATTGAAGAGCGACTTGCAAAAGGCGCAATGGGATCTGTGTACGCCGGCTGGGACAAGGTTCTAAAACGCAAGGTCGCGGTCAAGGCAATCCTCAAGGACTGTAGTCTAAATCCAGAGGCGAAGGTTCGTTTTCTACGCGAAGCACGGATTCTCTCTGGTTTGGTGCACCCCAATATCTGTCGCATCCACGACTACCTGGAAACCGAGAAGGAGAACCTGCTCATTCTCGAACTGATTCGCGGAAAGAGCCTCAAGGAAATTGACGGAACCAAATACCGGCTCGCCGACAAATTGAGAATGGCTGGAGAATTGGTGTCAGCCTTGGCTGTGGCCCATGCGCGCGGTGTGGTGCACCGCGACCTGAAACCGGAAAATGTAATGGTAACCGACAAGGGCGAGATCAAGGTGCTTGATTTCGGCCTGTCTCGTATTCAAGATGAGAAGGCCCTCTCGCGTGCCAGTTTGCCAGGCATTTCATTTGATCATCAGGATGGCACGGCTGAGGCCAAGCGAATGGGCAGCTTGATGGGAACACCCGGATATATGAGCCCGGAACAAGCGCGGGGCGAAATGGCAACCGCAGCCAGCGATGTCTTTGCGCTGGGTCTGCTCCTTCAAGAATTGTTCACGGGCAAACCCGCCTATCGTTGGGAAACCTCTTTCGGAGCACGGCTTCGCCAGGCGGCGGAAGGACAAACACGGCCCATCGTTGGTTTGAGCAGCGACCTGACCGGCCTGATCCAGAGAATGGAGACGGTTGATCCTATTTATCGGCCCTCGGCAGAAGATGCCTACCAACGTTTGATCTGGATTGCCGACCATCCCAAGCGCAAGCGCGTGCGTCTGTTGGTCGTGGCATTGATGTCTGCCCTGGTTGTTTTTGGTGGGGTGATGACCTACCAGACCTACCGCATTCGCCACGAGGCTGAACGTGCCAACAGGGAGGCCAACCGCGCCAATCTGGAGGCCGCTGCCGCCCATCAGACCAGTGATTTCCTGACCGAGTTGTTCCAGGTGGCAGACCCTTCCCGTTCCCGTGGAAATACGGTCACGGCCCGTGAACTGCTCGACAGCGGCGCGGAACGCATCAAAACGGAGCTTGCCGACCAACCGTTGGTGGCCGCTAGACTTGGCATGACCATGGGCGGCGTCTATAAGCATCTGGGTCTCTACGACAAGGCCAAGGAACTTTTCAGGGAAGCGCTTAACCTGCGCCAAACCCACTTGAGCGACGGCCATTTGGACATTGGGGAAAGCCTTATGGAACTGGCGACCATTTACCAGATGACAGACGAGTATGATCGGGCTAAGTCCCTGGCCCATCGCGCTTTGAAAATCCATGAGACGGAACTTGGCATGGACCACCCCCGTGTGGGTGAAAACCTGAAAATACTGGGGCGGATTTACTGGATTGAAGAAGACTATTCCGGTGCGATTCGCATGGTGGAACGCGCTTTGGCGATCCACGAGCGAAAACCAGGGCCTCAGCGCACCCAACTCGCTTCTACACTCAATTTACTGGCGTCCTTTTACGACGATAGAGGGCGCTCGCTCGAAGCGGAACCACTGCTGATTCGCGCGACGACCATTTGGGAGGAAGCCGGACATACGGATCTGATCAAGGGTCTTAATAATCTGGCTTCCCTCAACGCCTCACTGGGACGCTGTGAAAAGGCAGAAGCTCTTTATATTCGGGCCCTGGAACTGTGCGAACAGACCTATGGCAAGGATCATGACACCGCCGCCTACCTGCGCAACAATCTGGCGACCTGCCATCTGGACCGAGGTGACTTCGCGGGCGCGATTGGCTATTTCAAACAAGCTTTGGGTATCTGGTCCAAACGCGGCGAGAACCACTCCAACGTGGCCCTCGCTCTGGACAATCTGGGCCATGCCTATACCCTGATGGGTGAGAATAAGAAAGCGATCAGCCACCTGAACCAGTCCCTGGCAATCTGGGAAAAAGTCATGGGCAAGGAGCACGGTGAGCTGGTTTATACACTGATCCATCTGGCTGCGGCCCATGTCCACGCAGATCGTCCCGCCGAGGCGGCGCCCTATCTCCAACGGGCGGATCAGATTATTGCCAAGGTGGCGCCACCTGAACCGATGGCGCTGGTCGAAGATTATCATTTGTTGGCAGAGGCCTATGCACGACACGATCACAAGCAGGAGACGCTCGCCTTTTACGAGAAAGCGCTTTCCTTGTGGGAACAAACCGGCAATCCGGGCAGACCTCGATTGTTCGACATGGTTGCGTCTTACGCGAACCTGCTTGAGAACCAGGGCAGGAAAAAGGACGCAGCACAGGCCAGGGAAAGAGCCACCGCGTTGGCTCGCTTAAATGAGGGTTAAACCTGCCGTTTGTCTGCGCCACCCTTGGCAAGCTAAAGCGACAAGGATGCATCGCCAGGGAGATTTTTCCTGCAATAGTCCGAGTTGATCATTGCATGAGAAGAAGACATGGAATCTTCGAAGACGTTCTTTCAGGATTCGCTGCCGCGCTTCTGCCACTTAGGTTCGGGTCCTGACTGATCAACCTGGCTCCATGCCATTCCTACAGGTGGCTGATACTGCTCCGCCCACCACCGCTATTGGCTTGACAGGCTTGCGGAAATCCCGTAGATTCGAAGGTATATTTTTCCGGGAAGAATGAACGCCTGGAAATAAGGAGTTTGGCTTATGTATCAATCACTGAGGAACCTATCCATTGCCTTTTTGCTCTTAGGGTTGCTGGCCTGTGACAATAGCGCAAAAGAAGCTGCCGCGTGGGAAGCAAAAATGAACGCAGGCATGACCGAATTGGACACAGCCCAAGAGGCTCTCACTGCGAAACGGACGGAGCATGCAACTCTTGCTACAGCCGGTGATGAAGAATCCATTACCAAGGCCAAAGAGCTCGAAAAGGAAATCGATACTCTGGCAACTGATCTCAAACAAAAGGTCGCTGACTATCTCTTCGAAATCGACACCGATATCTATGAGAAAGAGAAGAAATCCAAAGACAAAGAGATCAAAATCCCCAAACCAGCCCAATACATGACTGCTACCAGAATACTGAGCAGCGAAAACCTGGTGGTCGCCAAGCAGTACATCGATCGTGCCGGCGATTACCGCAGAGCCATTCGGGTCTACGAAGACTCCCTTGCCGAGGACCCGGATAATTCGGACCTCAAAGAGGCCAAAGCTTGGGCCGAAACCATGATGTACATGTCTGAAGAGCGTCTGTCCGGTGTCAAAAAAGACATGACCGAAGAAGAGGTTGTTGCCACGATCGGTCAAGTCGATCGCAACCTGATCAAAGAATTCCCCGAGAAAAAGACGACTGCCTGGTTTTTCCCGAGAGAAGATGGTGGTACTGCTGCCGTTTATTTCTTGGAAAAGAAAGGCGTCAAGAAAGTCTTCAAGGCAGACTACCATGCCAAGGATCCTGAGAAAGGCGCGGACGAATAATCTAGCCGCTGTATGAAGAAGGGCGGGTGCCAGACCCGATCATTGATTGTGTCGCGTACGCCCGCCCATAACAGTTATTTCTTTGTGCGATCATGGGCCTGCTTGACCTGGGTCCTTTCGGCCAGTTCGTCAACCAGTTGCAAGACAAGGTTTCGCAGGGGTTGCGGGTGTTTGGTTTGCGCTAGAAATGCATCTGCGGCAACAAGACAGGCCTGCGGGTCCCATCGTGGAAAAGCCGCATCGGCGAAGGCTTCCAGGAAGTTCCAGCTTTCCGCATCGTAGAAATCGCTCAGGGCTTGAAAATAACGGGTTGTGTATGCTTTTAAAAGAGACGCCTGGCGCCGCGACGAAAAACCGCTCATCCACATACGGCGGTTCTGAAGGGAATTCCGTTGATCGGCAATTTGCCGCCAGGCCTCTTCTTTACTGTCCCGTGTTGGGCGTAGCGCCAAGATGAAAGGTTCAAAGAGTTCGACCATTTCGACCGGAGCTTCCTCTTTCAGCTTCTTCAAGCCATGCTCGGCCACGGTATATCCCACTTCGACCAGTGCAGCGAGAATCGGCCAGCGCAAGGGCCCGACTAGGTCTAAACCCGAGAGTAGAGCACTGCCGGTAAAAAGCGCATTCAGATAGGCCAGTTGTTGCGCGTCCGCACCAAGAACCATTAGGGTCTCAAGGCAGGTGATGCGAAACGCTTCAGAGTTGGCACTGTTTTCCAAACCCTCACGCGCGATGGCAAACAAGCGTTTGGAAAAGGCGTCATCGACCAGATACTCGTTGGCCAGAACCCTCAGGTAATCGAGTAGGAAGCGGGCTTCTTCGTCTTCGGCCCGCGCCATTTGATCCATGGCTAGGGCAATCCAATCGGAAGCTGGGAAACGCCCTTCGCACATCATATTCCACAGGATATCCCAGAGTCGGAAACGTATGGCTTCAGACTCTACCAGAGCCAGGTTCTGGCGGACCCAATCCAGTGACCTCGGATCCAGATCAACCAGGACAAATGCATTCTCGTGTGGGTTGGGCAGCAAGAAGAGCGGTTTGTCCATACCCTTGAGATGAGGCAAAGGAGTGGTCGCACCGTCGATTGACACCCGAACCGTTTGTCTCAGCGCCGCATTGCCGTTCTCATCCGCATAGAAAAGGCCCACCAGCATACTGTGCGGCCGGAGAACACGGTCTCCGGAGCCTGGTTGCTGGTGCATGGCCACCTCTTGAAGGGTCTTGGCATCTGCCTGCCAGGTCAGCGAGACCCGGTTCGTGCCAGAGGTGAATAGCCAACGTTCTTGCCAGGCCTTTAGATCCAGGTCGCTAAACGGGGCAAGAGCTTCGAAAAAGTCGTTGCGCGTGGTGTTCGACCAGGCATGGCGTTGCAAATATCGGCGGATCCCTTTGCGAAAAACCGCTTCGCCCAGGTGGAACTCCAATTGGCGAACAAGGCCCAAGCCTTTGTTGTAGGTGATGGTGTCGAAAGAGGCAGCGGCCTGGCGAACATCAGGCACAGGCATGACCACGGGGTGTGTTGCTCGGGTCTGGTCTCTTCGGTAACCCGCAGCCTTGTCTTTGGCGGCAATTTGCCAGGTCTTCTCCCGGCCCATGCCGCGCAAAGCCACGATTTCCATATACGAGGCAAAACTCTCGCTCAGCCACAGGTCATCCCACCACTTCACGGTGACAAGGTTCCCGAACCACATGTGCGCCATTTCGTGCAGTAGCACCTTTTCCAAGTTGAGCAGCATCTCTGCTCCGGGATCAAAGCCGACAACAAAAACCTCGTTGTACACCACGGAACCCGGATTCTCCATGGCACCCTGATTGTACTCGGGCACAAAAACCTGGTCGTATTTCCCAAATGGGTAGGCTTGTCCAAAATATTCGACAAAGAAAATGAGTCCTTTCTCTGTCAGCCAGAAGATGAGGTCGCTGTCCATGTACATGGCCTGGCTTTGCCGGCACAGAAGGCGCATGGGGATGTCCTGCAAATGGTTGTAGAAGACGGCATAGGCGCCCAGAGTCACATTGAAGAGGAAGGTAGCTATGGGTTGGGTCTGTTTGAAGGACACTAGTTTGCGTCCCTCGTGCAAGCGACTGGAGACCATGGCGCCATTTGCAGAAATCTCCCAAGACGGCGGCATCAGCACCTGAAGGTTGAAGCGTGCACGCAGATCGGGCTGATCGAAACAGGGAAACACGCGATGGGCCTTGTGCGGTTCCAAATCGGTGAACATGTATTCCAGACCGTCGCCGGGATCGGTAAAGTGGTGCAAGCCTTCGCCATCATTGGCATAATCTGCGGAGAAGTCGATTTCCAGGTGATTGGACCCAACCTTCAAGTGGGTTTTGGGAACCACCAGGCGACCCAGATCGGCACGATAATCGATTCCGACGGCCTGACCATTACACAGCAACTGGCCAATCGACCTGTTGGCAAAATCGACGATCAGATCGTCTGCCCGATCTCTTAACTGGAATTCTATTTTAACGGTGCCCTGATAATTTGTCGCAGCCTTGTGGAAACGTAACTCCAGGTCATAGCTAACCCGTGAAACCCGAGCGGCCCTCTCTGCCGCAAAGGTTTGGCTGAGGTTGTCTTGGGAGCACCAGACAAGGCCCGGCAGGCTCAGGGCCCAGGCAAGAAGAAAGCGGACGATCATGACGTCTCCCTTAAATAAAAGACTCGCGTTCTAGGACAATCAGGGTCAGGTCGTCGGATGGCGGAGCTCCGCTGACAAAGCGTGCCACATCTGCGGCGATGATTTCGGCGAGTTCCTGGGCGGGTTTGCCGCATTGGCGCTTCAGCAAAACTTCGAGTCGTTCTTCGCCATAGGCTTGATTGTCCTTGTCCATGGCTTCGGTCAAACCATCGGTATACAAGACCACGCCATCACCGGGTTCGAGGATTGTGCTGCGCTCCTCCAAAACCAACATGTCGGTGACACCCAGCACCATGCCGGGACAGGTCAAGGGTTCCACTTCTTTTTTCTCTCCACGGTAGCAAAGCGGCGGGTTATGGCCCGCACGTACATAGGTCAAGCGTCCACTGGAAGGCTCCAATACGGCATAGAAAAGAGACAGAAACCGTTCTTTGCTGCCCTGTTCAAGCAAGAGACAATTAACCTGGCGGATGGCTTCCAAAGGTGAGCTGCGGTCCTGGGTGACCGCACGGACCAGGGTTCGCGAGAGCACCATTACCAGGGCGGCAGGCACCCCTTTGCCCGCTACATCCGCCACGATCAAGCCCAGCGAACCGTTGGGAAGTGGTATGAAATCGTAAAAATCCCCACCGACCTGGCGGGCGGGTTCATAGTGAACGCCAAAAGACCATCCGGTCAACTCTGGCGCAGTTTCCGGTAGAAATCCTTTCTGGATATCGCGGGCAATATCCAACTCGTTTTCCAATGCCTGCTTGGTGAGCAGCACGCGGTTAAGGCGGGCCTGTTCAATGGCGAGCGCGGCTTGATTGGCCAGTAGGGTTACCAGATGTTCCTCGACCTCATTCTGGGTTCCATGCCCGATCGCCAATTGCCCGATAACCCTGCCATCGACGAGACCATGCACCGGGACGACTGTTACCGAAACGCAACCATTTTCGGCAAAAAACTGGGCGAGAGGTTCTTTTTGGTCAATGGCACCTCCCGGGTTTAAAGGCTCACCCAGAGGGAAAACCTTCATCATTCCGTCTGTCATCTGGTCTGATCCCAGTTGGAAATGCATGGGACGTCCGCAAGATGTGAGGGAACAGCAGGTTTGGCCCTCAAGTATGTCGCGCAAATGTTCGTGGTCGGCAGCCTCGCCATCGACCGCCAGTTCTGAAATCTGTTGTCCTGCGAGAGAGTCGTTTTCATAGAGGCCCAAGAAACAAACCCGTGCCTCGAAGACCTTACGGCTGATGCGAACGATCTCCTTCAAAACCCCTGACACGCCGAGGTTCCGCAATAAGGCGTTGGAAAGCTCAAGCAAAGCTGCTTGTTCGCGCAGGCGTTGGGCGCGGATCCGGTCGAAGATCATGGCCCTTCCGATAGCCACGCCCATTTGGTTGCCAACGGCTGTCAACAGAGCAAGCTCTTTCTTGCTGAAAAAACCGCCATTACGGGAGGCGACGTTAAAAATACCGATCAGTTCATTGCGGGTTTTCAGGGCTACGCTGGCATGGTGGGTGAAGCCGACAGAACCGGTAGGTGCGCGATCGATGCGACTGCAACGCACCATGTTAACCGCATCATTCAACTTTCTCTTTTCGGCGAGGAAGTTGCATTGGCAGCCATCCTCCCACGGCGGGCATCCGGGCTGGAGAGATGCGGGCAATCCTTCATGCGCGGCCAGGTGGAAACCGTCGTCCTCCACGTTTTTCAAGAATACCCATGCGGTGTCCAATTCAAGGATTTCCAAGATGATCCGCAGTGATTCGTGCAGCGCTTCTTCAAGATTGATAGAACGGTTGAGTGTTTCTGCGATGGTCTTGAGCGAGGTCAGATCACGTGTTAAAGCCTTCATCGTCTCCACCTGGGCGGCTTGGGCCTCCCGATGTTACACATTCCTGTGTTTTTCTGCTCGTTGCCGAGGTTCTTCTATTATAAGGCCTTGCAAGCCGGAGCGACTAGCCGAAACCCAATTGAGGGTGCGATTTGAAGTGAGAGGCCTTTCGCTGTCACGGTTTCCCCGTCTTTTTCCGCAGGCCAAGGCAGCATAATGCCTTTTCGTGTTTTCTTGTACAAAAATGAGAAAGTTAGCTAACTCGTTTTTTCTTTCGACCCATGGAATTAGGACTCACGGAAATATGCCCTGGAGGCCAGAGTCGGAAAAAACTGACATGTATGCTGACTCGTCAGAAAACGAATTTTACACGTCACGAAAAATTTGACAAGTTTTCCTACGTGTTGCAGTTTGTGAGATAAAACACCTAAGTTCTTTTATCTTAATGAGTTAACTTTGAGATTCAAAAGTGGCACGATCCTCGCTTCCTAGAGAGACAGATGCATTAAGGGGCTTTATCGAAGACACGGCCACCTGGCAGGTGCCTCGTTCCATATCTTTGGAAGTGCGGTTCTTTTACACCGACACATCTTCAAAGTCCTATCTATTCAATGCCTTTACAGCAAAAACACCAATCGCAGGTCATCTTGGGATGAATTCCTGCCAAAGTTCATAAGGAGTTTGATATGTTGAGAGTTTGTTTGTTTCTGACCGTTTTGTTCCTTTTTTCCACCACTTTTACCCCTGTCCTCGCTTTCGGCTCCGCTGACGCGTCAGTGAGTCCTATTCAGCCCGACACCGAAGAGCCTCCCTCTTGGATTCAACCCGATACAGAAGAACCCCCCCCCGGAATTCAGCCCGATACGGAAGAACCGCCCCCCGGAATTCAGCCCGACACGGAAGAACCTCCTGGAAAGAAAGCCCGAAAAGACCGTTCCAGCTTCACTTTCCGCCCGTCTGGTCTCATTGGCAAGTTGTTGAGATTCCTCGGCCTGTCTTGAAATCTAAGAGAACTATTCACATGGACAAGGTGTGCCTTACAACCAGAAAAGGCAACTCCTCCTGAGTTCGGCGCGACAGACCAGTGGGCTCGAGCCCCAAAATTTTCACAGCCAGGGATGTCCTTGCTTTCAGTACAAAAGAAGCAATTAATGCGAAAGAAGTGTGTGGTAACATAACCGAGCAGAGAATCCCGGAGGCTCCGTGTTGCCAGGTCTTTCCCGAACATTCTGGAAACATAATTGCGTTCTATTGATCCTCATCTTCGCAGGAATTCGGCCTAGTTGTGCACAGACAGACCTGCGCTTTTTTCATTTGGACTCTGGTTCCGGGCTCTCGCAGGCGACAGTTTCGTGCAGCTTGCAAGACAGCCAGGGTTTCATGTGGTTTGGAACCCAGGATGGCTTGAATCGCTATGATGGGTATGGATTCAAAGTTTTTCGCGAAGACCCTCGAAACCCGGACAGCATTTCAAAATCGTTCATTCGTTGCCTTGCCGAAGATAATATGGGTCGGTTGTGGATCGGAACACGGGATGGCCTGAACCGCTATGATCCCATTCAAGAGCAATTCACCCGGTTTTACAAAAACGAGGACGAAACGAGCGGGCCTGGCGCGAACGAGATCTTCGCCCTTTGGGGAGATGAAGAAAGTCTGTGGATCGGGACCAACGGCGGAGGCCTATGCCGCTTCGATCTGGTCAGCGAACGTTTTAGCTGGTTTCCCTTTGGCGCCGAAGGAAACGGAGAATTGGGCTCTGGCAAGGTGAAAAGTCTCACATTGGACCAGGGGGGACGACTCTGGGTAGGAACAGACAGTGGCTTGTATCGAAGCAGCGAACAGGGCCAGGAGATAACCTTTCAGCGTTATGAGGAAGATGGTTTCCCACGGCCGGCACATGTCCAGGTCCTACAAGCAGACCGCGACGGCGCCATTTGGGCCGGCACGAGAAGATACGGTTTGTATCGCATTGAACCTGAAACCAACCGTTTTTCACATACCCCACTGCCAGGAGGCGTTCCTGGAAGTGGGTGGGTCACCAGTATTTGCGCAGACGTGGAAGGCGAACTGTGGGTGGGCACCTCGAAGGGATTGGCAAGAAGGGTGGCCGGCATCGATAAAAGCCCCCAATTCCACCATTACCGCCATGACCCAGGCAGGCCAGAGAGCCTTGTCAATAACCAGGTGCGCTCTATTTTCAGAGATCGCTCCGGGGCTCTATGGGTAGGCACCAAAACGGGCTTGGATCGCTGGCACCCAATCCACGAACGGTTTTCTCATTACCGCCATCAGGCTGGCCATCCCGATAGTCTCAGCAACGACCTTGTCCATGCCATTACCGAACAAGGTCCTGACGTCTTGTGGGTAGGCACAGAATCGGGACTGAACCGTTACGATACTGGCTCGGGCTCCGTCACTGTTTATGGTTCCCATGAAGAGGACCTTACAAGCCTGAGCAACAAAAATGTCACAGCGATTCGTCTGGATCAGAAAGGCCTCCTCTGGGTGGGCACCAAAATGGGTCTTAACCGCTACCGCGCCCAATCCAACAATTTTGAACGCCTTAACATGGAACCTAGCGATGGGGGCTTTCCCGAGGTGAAGGCTTTCGCGGAGGATAAGGCGGACCAGTTCTGGATAGGAACCTTTGGCCGGGGCCTTTTTCGCTATGATCGTGGTCAAAACACGTTCACAGCCTTTGTGTCTCTGCCAGACAAACCCGAATCCCTGAGCAACGATTTTGTCTACAGCCTGTTGGCGGATAGCAAGGGTGTGCTCTGGGTGGGCACGGGAGACGGCTTAAACAGCTTGGCGGCGACGGCGCCTGCCAGTGAAGGCCTGCATTTCAAGCAATACGCGGCCAGCCACATGCAGCCGGAAGGTTTGAGCGACAGGGTGATCCTGTCTCTGGCCGAAGATCCCTTGGGAAGGATATGGGTGGGCACCTCTGCCGGCTTGAACTGCCTATTGGGAAGTGCGCGGTTTGCAACCTACAATGTCAAGGACGGTCTCGCCAACGATGTCATCAACGGCATTGTCGACGACGGCAAGAATGGCCTCTGGTTAAGCACCAATAAAGGACTCAGCCATTTTGATCCGGACCAGACCCGGTTCACCAATTACGATGTGCGCGACTGGTTGCCGGGTAACGAATACAATCAAGGCGCCAGTTTCCGCTCACCCCGCGATGGCCGCATCTTTTTTGGGGGAGTCCATGGGCTCACCGCCTTTTACCCCGAGAAAATCACCCCCAACACCAAGCCTCCGCCCGTGGTCATTACCTCGTTCGAAAAACTTGGGCAGGGTCGGGCCATTCCCTTGCCACACCAACAGGATGCCCCCATTGACCTGTCTTACAAGGACCGTATACTGTCCTTGTCTTTTGCCACCTTGGACTTCGCAATCCCCGAAAAAAACACCTACGCGTGGCGTCTGGCCGGTGTGGGCCAATCTTGGATTCCCTTGGGCGGGAAACATGAGATCACGCTGACCGGGTTGGTAACAGGTCACCATCACTTCCAGGTCAAGGCTGCCAACAGCGACGGTGTTTGGAACGAGGAGGGTGTTTCCCTGCGTTTTTTCATCGAGCCGCCTTTCTGGCGAACGCCTCTCGCCTTCTCGCTCTACGTCCTGCTTTTTGCTGCGGCCATTTTTGCCTATTATTGGCGGCTTCTGGCGACGAACCGGTTGCTGGAGGTTAAAGTGGCAAACCGTACACAGGAACTCGCTCAGAAGAATCAAGAGATTGTTCAGGCTCAGGAAAAGCTGGTCATGCAGGAGAAGATGGCCTCATTGGGCACCTTGACCGAGGGGCTTGCCTACGAGATCAACAATCCCAATAATATCGCCCATGGAGGCGCCCAACTCCTGAAAGTGGAGTTAGACAAGTTTCTGATCTTCCTCAAGGCGCTGGAAGGTGATGACGGAGATCAGCCAATCCTCTGCGAGATGCGTGATCGCTTGGACCTGCTTGAACACAGAACAGGAGTGGTACTCACAGGCACCAATCGCATTAAAGCCATCGTGCAAGACCTCATGATGTTCACCCGGCACAATGAGCGGGGCAAAGTGAATTTTGGGGTGGTAAACGGACTGCAAGCAACCGTGAACCTGCTGCGCTCAAATTACAAGGATCGGGTGGACATCGAGTGCGTTTTCGAGGCCAATCCCATGCTCTTGTGTGAGCCATCCCGCCTCAATCAAGTCTTCATGAACCTGATCACCAATGCCTGCCAGGCCATGGACGAAAAGAGAGCGGCTTGTACCCATTCCTATTCCGGTAAGCTGAAGATTTCAACCTCGTTGGCGCCCCCCTGGCTGAAGGTGTGTTTCGAAGACAACGGACCGGGCATTCCCGCCCATATTCGCGACCATATCTTCGAACCCTTTTTCACAACCAAAGAAGTGGGTCAGGGCAGCGGACTCGGACTCTCCTCCGCCTACGGAATCATCCGCGAGCACCATGGCCGTATCCAGGTGGATGAAAGCGAGGATGGTGGCACTATATTTACCCTCTTCTTGCCACTGGAACGCAAGGAATAAGCCGGTGCCTGGTTCAGGGCCCCGGCGACATCGGGTTGAAAAACAATTCTTCGGTGCGTCCGACCATCTCACTCAGGGCCTGACCGTCGATGAACAGGTGATTCACACCGATGCCAACGGGCACCCATTGCCGCTGATCGCGTGTGAAAAACTTGCCAAAACTGATCTGGGGCTCGCCGTCCGTGGTCCGAGGTGGAGATACATGGGTTAAACCCGTGAAGGCGATTTTGGGTAAGGAGGTAAAGAAAACGAAGTTGCCGTGCTCGGGGTTATCCAGGTTTCGGGTCTGTTTGGCATGGGCTATTGCGGGTTCCGCCGTCTGGTGGAAGGCAAACAAGTTCTCGGCATAAGACGGTCGCGCAAAGCAATAGGTGCCGTCATCAAGCGGTACAATCATACTCGGATGCAGTTGGTTATAGAGGATCAGACGATCCTCCAGCAAACGGTAGCGAAAGGCCGGGATCTCTTGCATGGCCTGGGTAAACAGGTAGCACATATTCAGGTAGATCGATTGTTGGTGCTGTTTCGAGAAGGTTTTCAGGGGACCGACTTCCAGCTCGAAGGTGACCGCGTAGAAAGGGTTGGGATTGTGGCGATAGAAGTCGAAATGGCGTTGTCTGAAATAGCTGTCGCTGGTTTGATAACTGTGGTCCATGCCAAAAGTATAACACGGAATCAGGCGCAGAATCTTTGTCATTAAACAGCGAGAAACGCTTCAAAATGACGGCGCATTGAATTAGAATGGAGGGGACTAGATAGATGACAATAATTTCCGGCCTAATTTTACTTGAGGAGTGAACTTCTATGAAGCTTTTCCTGCTTTCCTATTTATTGGCTTTCAGCCCACTCATTCTGGCTCAATCCCAGGCTACGACAGGGATAATCGAAGGTACGGTCACTGATGATTCGGGCAACCCATTGCCCGGTGCGACCGTCTCCATAACCAATACGGCTAACAACTATCTACAAGTCCGGGTTACAAACGCGGAAGGCAGGTATCGTGGCGGGCTGCTGCCATTGGGACCCTATCGCGTAAGTGTGACCATGGAGGGTTTTGCCACTGGTGTCCGGGACAGCTTGCGCCTGACCGTGGGTCGTACCCTGGTTGTTAACTTTTCCCTGAAGCCATCACAGGTAGCCGAGGAAATCGTAGTTAAGGCCGGCACCGACGTGGTGGAAACAAGTCGAACCGAAAACATCACACAGATCGATGAGATGGCGGTTCAAGGCCTGCCCAACAACGGCCGTAACTTTCTCGATTTCATGACCCTGTCTGCCGGTGTGACCATCGTTCAAGGTCCCGATGGCGAAGAAATTTCCGTCAACGGTCAGAAGGGCATCAACAACAACATCTCCCTGGATGGGACAGACTTTAACAACCCCTTCTTTGGTGAACAACGCGGTGGTCAGCGGGCTGCCTTTACTTTTAACCTTGATGCGGTCGAAGAAGTGGTGGTCGTCAGCGAGGGCGCCCCGGCCGAGTTTGGTCGCTCCTCATCTGGTTTTGTGAATGTCATCACCAAGTCTGGAACCAACAATATGGACGGCAGCGCGCACTACTTCCTGCGCAACGATAGTCTGAATGGGAAAGCCGAGAACCCAAACGGGTCGCGTGCGGAGAAATTCGATTACAAGTCCCAGCAAGCCGGATTCACCATCGGCGGGCCCATCGTCAAGGACAAGATCTTCTACTTCCTGACCTACGACAACCAGGGATCCGATTCTACCAAACAGACAGATCCCACCCGTATCGAACAAAGCGTGCTCGATTACTTTGCAAGCGTGGGTTACCCCAACGAGAATGCGCCGATCACACGCACCGATGATGCCTGGGCGTTTTCGCTCAAGACCGATTTCCAATTGAACCCGGACCATCGTTTAACCCTGCGTTTCAGCGCCACGGACAGCGAGCAGGACAACGGAACCTTCGATGTGGATTCCTGGGGCGCATCTGCCAACGCCACCGAGTTGGGCGATAGCTGGTCTTTCAGCGGCGCCTGGAACTCACTGTGGGGAAATGGGATCTACAACGAGCTGCGCTTCCAATGGGCGCGAGAGAACCGGCCCCGCGCCTATAACAGCAACAATATCACCGGCCAGGATCGACCATTGCCCGACACGGCCTTCGATTTTGGCAGTTCCTACCGCTTCGGCATGCCGTTCTTCATCCCGGTCCAGTACCACGACACCCGGGTCCAGATTAACGAGAACATCTCCTGGTCTACGGCCAATCATTTCTTCAAGGCCGGCGTTGAGGTCAACAAGACCCGCGCCTTCCAGACTTTTGTCGGTTTTGCCAATGGCCGCTTCATCTTCAGTTCCACCGAAGGATTCTTGAACTATACGGCCAACCCCAATTACATAGAATGTGGCAATGCCGATGGCGATTATGTAACCAGCAGTGATGACGGCACCTGCCCGGCGGGCACTACGCCCATCGGCCCTGTGCTGCTGTACCTGCAGCAAGCAGGCGTAGGCGGCCTGACCTCGGAAGAAGCAGGCACTCAGCTGCAAGAGACACTCGAAGCAGCCTTTTTCTTCCAGGATGCGTGGCAGCCACGGGATAACCTGACGGTCAACTACGGCATCCGCTGGGAGATGCAAGACCACCCCGAAGTGCAAACGCCACCGGAGCAAGTCTTCTTCGCGCCCTATATCGGAACCACCTCCGCGAGTGGCCAGATATTCCCCAGTGACGGCACCATTCCAGACGATAAAGACATGTGGCAACCCCGCCTGGCCATCACCTGGGACCCGGGCAAAGACGGCAAATCATTGCTGCGCATGACCGGTGGTGTCTATTATTCACGCATCCCGGGCCTGATGTTGGCCTCAGTACGCTCTACCAACGGCTCTATCGGCCAGAATATCTTTCGCAGCAGCGATACGGGTTTTCTCGGCCCAACCCCGGCCTACCTCGACCTGGTTGAGCCGGGCGACGGCGATCCGGGTTTTCCGGACGTGTTTGTGGCCTCCAAAAATTTCCAGAACCCGCGCACCGATGCCTTCAGCTTGACCTACGAACGTGAACTGGCACCCAGTCTGGCGGCTTCCGTGAAATTTGTCTATGCCAAAGGCAGCCACCAGACCCGATACATCAACCGCAACGATCCCCAGCTTGGCACCCTTGTTCCCAGCACGGACCCGGACCAGCCATCAACCTATATTCCGCCCTGGTCCTCCGGCCTCAGTGAGGGCGGCTGGAATGGGATCTCCGCCCTGACAACTATGGAATCAACCGGTGAGAGCATTTATCGTGGATATACCTTCTCCTTGAACAAGGCCATGAGCAACAGGTACACCTTTCAATTCAATTACACATACTCCAAGGACCGCTCCCACGACGACAACGAGCGTGATCCCTTCACGTTCCGCTACGCCAACATCAACCACCTGGACGACGAATGGGGTTACTCGGATCGCGATCAACGCCATCGCCTGAACGGCTGGATTCTGTGGAATGCTCCGGGTGATGTTCAAATCAACACGCGCTACACCTACCGTTCCGCACAGCCAAAATCACTCAAGGCCGATGGCACGGATGCCAACGAACCTGCGGACCGCTACGACCCGGTCACCGATACGGTTTCCCCGCGAAATACGGGCCGCAAGAACAACGAGTTCCGCTCGTTGGATATCCGCATCTCCAAGGTCTTCCGCTTCGAAGGCTGGGAACTGGAGCCGATCATCGAGGGCTTCAACCTGACCAACAGCCGCAACCTGCTAAACCCGTCTGTGACCAACCTGGTCTTTAACTTCGACGGAACGGTTCAAAGCGGCGCAGGCCAGCCTCGCCAGATTCAGTTGGGTATGAAAGGCCGCTGGTAATTCGATTTGCAAAAACAAGAAACCAGGCCAGGCAATGAAAATTGCCTGGCCCTTTTCATGACAGGGCTGCCCATCATAAAGCAATAACCCCAAGCCGAAACGGCTTGGGTTTGCGAAGCAGCATGTGATGAGACAAATGAGACCACTGTGTTTGCCGCAGGAGCCAAGGCCCAGGCATATTTCTTGAGTAGAGGCCTTGAGCAGGCAAACAGGCCTGAAAAAAGGATCTCTTCCAATCTCGTCAATGCCCAATTTCGCAAGCGGTCGGGCATTCACGATCAGGTCGACGTCCAAGCCCAAAACATGGAAAAAACACCTGGTTTTTTGCCGTCAACGGCCATGCAGGTCGAAGGGCTAAAGCATGGCGGGGCTGTCAACTTTTGCACAAGCCGGAGGGTGAAAACCCGGCTCCTATTCTGACTAATGTCATCTATTAACACACCTGCTTACTATTGGTTTATGTCTGCTAGGCCACAAAGAAACCCGCACTTATACGCGGTAATAATCACACTATATATATCCTGTCTTAATCAAGGGAAGTGTTTTGTTTAATATATTGTTTTTCTAGTTGCCTTGGATGGACGATCCACCTATAAATAAATAGTCCCACGACCAAAAATCGCTGACTGTCATTGAGTCCCTGGACTGCTTCGCGAATTATAACAATTCCGTTGGTCTTACAAATACTATTCAATAAAACGCTTTAAAATAAATTTTTTACGCGAATATTTCTTGAAAAATTAACGCATAGTGGTTAGTATTTTTGCCTACAAGGTTTGTAACCCAGGATGGAGCCATGAATAAAAAACCAAAGTTCAACAATACTACTATTACCTTGAGCATTCCTCATGAGACCAAGCTGTTTCTGGATAAGCTCGCCTTTGATGGTTACAACCGCAGTAACCTCATGCTCAAGTTAGTCAATATCTTGCATATGCTCTACTTCACCTATCCGCAGATTCCCCTACCTCGTGGCATCGAACGTCTCCAGGAGTTGGTTCGGGACGGAATTCTGCTCAACGAGTTCGCAGAGGGTCATCTCAAGGAAACGGACGAGGGTCCCGGCACGGAAGCGTGAGCCTGCCTGCTGTGGCTGCGACATTGGCGGTCACGACAGCCTGACCCGAGATTTATCTGCTACCGCCCAGGCTATTAAGCGCCTTGGCAGCACTCTCATGATCGGGCTTTCTTTCCAGAGCTTTCTTGAAGGTAGTATGCGCTAAAACCTTTTCACCCGACTCCACCATCAAGTTACCCAACTGGAAATGACCCACTGCGTTGTTTGGAGCGACTCCGGTGAGCATTTGCTGCACAATCCGAGACTTGTGTGTTCCGCCCTTTCTCTGATGTCTGTCGGCCAGGCCCAGAAGTCGACGTGGCGTCCAAAAACTGTTGCCCTGCATGGTCTTTTCGTATTGTTGTCGGGCCTTGTTCCTATCGGGATTCACAACGGCGTAATAGGTACCAAGCGCAATGTGGCTGCCATCGTTTTTTGGGGCATGGTTTAGTGAGAGGAAAGATTAGAGCAAAAGACAGCCACGCTGTCTGACCTGCCTGACAATGGCGCTCTCGGTGACCTACCAGAGCGCAACAATGCCTCTGTATTCAGAATGAGGTTTTTTCCGCTATTCTTGGGGACTTTTCCCCATGTAGGGCTAACCGTGTGGTGAGTGCCTTCGTCCTGCCCCGATTTGGGATGCGTGACTCAACCCGTGCGAGGCTAAACCACTGGTAATACATGTTTAAAAAGGAAGGGTAATGACCTGAAAAGCGACACTAAATCCAGCATGAATTATGCTTGTAAGTTTCTTTGCATTAATCTGGATTAGGAGGTGAATCGTGGTACAAACCATTCATATCGAAGAGGAAATGAAAAAATTCACAGACTACTTTGCCGAGGCAAAGGACTACCCCAAGTTATTGCAAGACATGGCCATCGACCCAATCGAGGTTTTGAAAACCATGGACATTCCAGTTACGGATCAGTTTAGAGACGCGGTTATTCAACAAATGCAGACCGTTGCAGAATTCAGCCTTTTGCAGAGGGAAGATGGCGAGAGCCAGCTGCGAACCTCTGCCGAAGTGCCCAACGATGTTACCGAGTCCCTTGAGTTCTCGGTCCAACCCTGGGGCCTGGTTCTGACAGTCGGAGAACCGGCCATCAAATATCTTCAAGGGGGCGGTGCCATCTCCAGCGGTACTCTGGGGACAATCGCCACAACGGCAGGCCTTTTTTTTCCTGGCATCGG
>Ga0316189_10001191_pt1 | contig 25824 bp, 27 predicted proteins | sample LowCovwburrow_MG_FD_204930 | JGI IMG/M metagenome (GOLD analysis project Ga0316189, IMG submission 204930) | Coastal sediment microbial communities from Maine, United States - Lowes Cove worm burrow | ecosystem: Environmental > Aquatic > Marine > Coastal > Sediment | place: USA: Maine... | reverse complement strand
GTGATCGGATAGATCGCCAGGACTTCATTGGTTCGATAGGCAACAGAAGCCGCGGCTTCGTTGCCGTCGACGGTGACGACGGTCCGCGTCGGCGCCTCGAGCATGGTCATAAGAAGAGATCCTCCGGCATCGCGAAGCCCACATGCTAGGAGACGCGCGGAGGACCCATTCCGTTATGGCGTCATGCGGTCGTTTCGGTGGCCTCACCCTCGGCTTCCGGCGCCGGCGTGGCGGCACCGTCGTCGGTCAGTCCGAGCTCCGCCTTCAGTTCCTGGAGCTTGGCATCGGCCTGCGCTTCGTTCATTGCCTGGCGCAACTCGACCTCTCCGCCCTCAGGCGTGACGTCGAAGACCTCGGCCTGACCCATGGCCTGGGCCTGGCGTTTCTCGATCTTGTTTTGCACATCTTCGAGCGAGGGCATCGAGTCGTCCATGGTCGCGGACATCGACTGAACCGCGGCATTCACCGACTCCTGCATCTTCGCTTGCTCGAGTGCTCCGAGCAGCTGCATCTGCTTCGCCGTGAGCTCCTGCAATCTGGCGGCGTTTGCCTGCACCGCGGCCTTCGCATTGTCGGCCTGGGTGATCGCCACTTCGTACTGGCTCTTCAGCGATATGAGGTTGTTCTCGGCGCCCTGCAGCTTCGTGGCCTGCCCCTGAGCGATGTTGGTCCACTTGGTCACGCCCGCGGCATCACCGGCTGCCTTGGCTTCTTCCGCCTTGAGGATTGCCTGCTTCGCCATCTCCCGGGTCTCGCCGACCTCGTCGGCCGCGCGCTCGATCTTGCTCTCGAGTTGGGTGCGGTGCGCGACAATGTTCGCTGCCTGGTTCCGGAGATCCTGGTTCTTCTTGTTCGCCTGATCGATCGCCATCTGGATCTCGATCTCGGGATCCATCATCTTGTCGGACTGCACGCCGAACCAGGACTTGATGTACGCCCACCACTTCTTGAACACGGTTGGCTCCCCTCTTGTTTGTTTACAGCGGTTCCTTCGATTCTAGGTCCAGCGTCATCGCCTCCGTCGGCCGCCTCCTCGCATGCGGGAACTGCCGGATGAACGAGACCGGCTCGACGAGCTCGACGAGCGGCCAGACGATCCTCCAGGAGCTCGTCGTGACGAGCCCATCGATCCCAGGAGGATCCCGGTGAGGATCGCCGTCGTGTTCGACGATGTGCGGCGATTCGGCCGACGGTAGGTGCTACCCGGTACCCGCGGCGGAGTCGTGACCGATGGACTACCTGACAACGGCGGCCGCGATGGCGTCTGCGGCTTCGGCTTTACCGGCTTGGGAGGAGCCGGCTTGCCGTCGAGCAACGCCTCGACACTGTCGAGTTGCCAGATCGCCTGGTCGAGTTCTTCGGCCGTGGTCATGAGCTGGGCCGGCGACTCGGCGCGTTCGTAGTCCTTGAGCGCCTTCGAATACGCCTCGGTCGCCGACTTGTACAGCACGGGGACCGCCGCGATCGAAGAACCGGCGACGTCGTCCTCGAGGTCGATGATGTCGTTGGCGACGTCGTCGAGGCGCTTCTTCACCTCGGCTCGGGCGGACTCGATCGCTGACGCCTCACTGCGCTTCGAGGATTGCCTCATCCGCCAGAAGAGAAAGACACCGCCAGCGACCACAACGAAGAGCAGGATCCATCCCCATGGGAACCCACTACCGCCACCCGGTTCGGCCGCGCCCACCGGTTCGTCGATGAGCGTGGCCACAAAGAGTTCGACCGCCTCGGTGTCGGAGCCACCATCGAGTGACGCGTCGGTAGCTTCATCGAGTTGTTCGCGGGTGTAGATGTCGCCTTCTGACGCCCACCCGACGGTCTCCGGCCCGACGGTGAACACCGTACCGATGCCGTCCATCTCGTCAAGGGTGTTCTCGGAGAATACCGTGGCGCCACCTGCCGGTTCGGTGGCGAGAACGGCGACCGAGAGATTCCCGCCCTCGAATTGGGCCTCTTGGACCGCAGCTTCCACGGCCTCTGGATCCGCATCCGATCCGGCCTCGACAAAGAACCCCTGCGCATCGAGCACGGATGCAACCTCGGCAGGCGACGCCGCAGCGACGAAGACAACGAGAGCGACGATGGCGAGGAGCAGGTGTTTCATAGGCTGATCGTACCTACTCGCTGTGAGGCTGCTGGTCAGGATCCAAGCGCTGCGCGAAGGAAGAACGCGAGATTGGCGGGGCGCTCGGCCATCCGGCGGGTGAGATAGGGGTACCAGGCGGTGCCGTATGGGACATACACCCGCAACGGGTAGCCGTCCTCGATCAGCGAAGCCTGCAGGTTGGTGCGGACGCCGTAAAGCATCTGGAACTCCCACGGTTCGCTCCGCTGCTCGCTCAGTCGTTTCGTGAGTTCGATCCGATCGGTGTCGTGCGTGGCGATGGCCGGCATGATGCCGGGCGTCGCCATGAGTCTCCTCGTGAGGGCATCGAACGCAGCGTCGACCCGATCACCGTCCTGATGGGCAACCTCGGCGGGTTCGGCGTAGGCGCCCTTGCACAAACGGACATGCCCACCGCGAGCAACGATCCGATCAAGGTCGAACGGCGTGCGGTAGAGATAGCCCTGTACTGCGATGCCCAGGTTCCCGTGCCGGGCCTGGATCGTCTCAAATGCGGTGACCGTCTTCTCAACGAGTTCGGACTCCTCCATATCGACCGTCACGGTTGTGCCTCCGACCATCGCTCGCGCCGCAAGCGCGTCAAGGGACGCGAGTGCGAGTTCATCGTCCACGCCGAGGCCGAGTTGCGTCAGCTTCACGGAGATGTTGGCATCGAGACCGTCGTCCCGGATGCGATCGAGACATTGGAGGTAGTCGTCCCTCGCTTCCGCTGCGGCGGTGGCGTCCGTCACGTGCTCTCCGAGGTGGTCCAGCGACACACTGGCGCCCGCCCGATTCAAGGCCACAGCGACGGCAGCGACATCGTCGAGCGTCTCGCCGGCGACGAAGCGAAGTGAGAGGCGGCGACCCGCCGACGACTCGGCGAAGATCGTGCGAACGGTTGAACGGTTGGTGACGGCGAGCAGACTGCGGCCGACGAGGTTCATCGGGCCGGTTCGTTGGATCCGGCAGCGCCGAGTTCGCGGGAGCGCCGCGTTGCAGACTGGATCGCGTCTTCCATGAGCGCCCGGAAGCCACCCTCTTCGAGGACATGCATCGCCGCCGCGGTGGTACCTCCGGGCGAGGTCACCTCGCCGCGGAGTCGGAAGGCGCTCTTCTCCGATCCAGAGAGCAGCATCCCGGCTCCCCGGAGCGTCTGGTGGACCAGCTTCTCAGCTGCATGGTGCGGCAAACCTTCTCGGATCGCGGCCTCGGTCATGGACTCAGCCAGCAGGAACACGTATGCGGGTCCGGTTCCGGAGACGGCGGTGACGGCATCGAGCAGGTCCTCCGACAACCGGATGGTCTCCCCAACGGCACCAAGAACGACCGCAGCATCGGCGAGCGCGTCCTCGTCCGCTTCGGCGCCCCCGCAGTATGCGGTCATCCCCTCGTCGACGGCGGCAGGGGTATTGGGCATGGATCGGATGATCGGAATACCGGGAAGTTCCCGCTCGAATGCAGTCGTCGGCACCCCGGCGGCGAGCGAGACCACCACCTGGTCGGCGGTGATCGTCTCCCGGATCTGCTCGAGGAGGCCCATCACGTCCTTCGGCTTGACCGCAACGATCACAACTCGCTTGCCGGCGGCGGCCTCGGCGGCGTCAAGGGTGGTCGGGACACCGGTATGGAACTCGGTCTCCCTCGCACGTTCGGGGCGCCGCACCGCGAGCGACAGGTCCTCGGGATCCCAACCCGCGCGCAGGAGGCCGAGGGCGAAGATCTCACCCATAGAACCGACTCCGAGAATGCCAACCGAAGGTTTCATGACCCTGATATTAGGGGCATCATCCGCTCGTGGAATACAGTGAGAGCCTGAATTGCTCGGCGGTACCAGGATCGAATGCGACGAGCCGAACATCGTCGAGCGTTCCCCGGTCATCCAGCCAGTCGCGAACCGCGCCGACGATGATCCGGCACGCGTCGGCAAGCGGGTAGCCGTAGATGCCGGCGGAGATAGCGGGGATCGCGACCGAAGTGGCGCCGAGTCGGGCCGACGCATCGAGCGCCGCTGCGACGGCCTCTGTCAGATGGGGTCCGTCATCCGGATCCCCTCGATACACGGGACCGACAACATGTACCACGTGGCCAGCCGCCATGTTCCCTGCCGTTGTGACGGCAGCGCCGCCGCGCGACACCGGCCCGTGCTCGGCGACCCATGCCCGCGACTCCGCATCGACGGCCGGACCTCCGGCCTGCGCGATGGCGGCGGCGACGCCGCCGCCGTGGGCGAGGCGGGCGTTCGCCGCGTTCACGATCACATCCACATCCTGGCGCGTGATATCCCCTTGCACGACGGTGATTCGTGGATCTGCGCCAGCCGCAATGGCGACCGACCTCACCTCGACCCGCTCCCCCATGAGGCGCTCGATCTGTGCGGCGAAGCGACCGGCATTGCCCGTGGTGAGATACCTGGTTGCGCCGGAAGCCGTCTCGGCACGGTCACCGCGCATACGGACCGTTTGGCGAGCAACAGCCGGGGCCGGGTCGATGACCTCCACGCCGGGACCAGCGGCGGCCCGGATCAGGTCGGCTGCGAACGAGTAATGCGTGCATCCCAGAACGATCGTGTCGGCTCCCCGCCCGATGACGTCTTCGGTGTATCGGTTGACCAGGCCATCGAAATCTCCCCCATCCTCGATGGCGGCTGCGAGACCCGGACATGCCCGAGCAACAACGGAGACACCACGACCGTGCCGATCGACGACCGACGCGAAGAGTTCGCCCTGGAACGTCGCCTCGGTGGCGAGAACGCCGATGGTTCCGCGCCTGGTGACGCCGGCAGCGGGCTTTACCGCCGGTTCCATTCCGACGAAGGACGTCGACGGGAACCGCTCCCGCAGTTCATGGAGGGCGGCCGCGGATGCGCTGTTGCACGCGACAACCACGGTGCTGGAACCAGCATCGATCAGATAGTCGCTGATCGCGAACGCGCGCGCTCTGACAGCGCCAAGTCCGCGTTCACCGTACGGGGCGAAAGCCTGGTCGGCGACGTAGACCAAGTCCGCGCCGGGGAGCAGCGATCGGATCTCGCGCAGGACGCCGAGTCCACCGACTCCCGAGTCGAAGACACCGATCGACCCGGTGCTCACCCGACTTCACCGTGGCGATTGTGGAATGCCACGTCCTGCATCGGCTTCCGTCCACCAGGAGGACGCGGGACGGTGTCCTCGGCCGGGTAGCCGAGCGCGACGGCATACCGGCATCGTACCCCCTCGGGCAGTCCGAGGACGATCGCCGCCTCGTCCGTGCGGTGCAGTGTGATTGGACAGGACGCGATCCCGAGAGCGTCGGCGGCCAGCATCAGGTTCTGCGCGAGCCGGCCGGTGTCGAACTCAGTCCCTCCCGGCTCCTCAACGAGCGCAATGGCGACCGGTGCATTCTTGACCGGGCCGGTGAAGCTTCCGCAGGCGGCGAGGCGCTCCTTCTGATCTCCGTCCACGACGATGAACGACCAGTTCTGTAGGTTCTTGCTGCTCCCCGTCCAGCGGGCGGCCTCGAGCAGCTTCGTGAGATCGGCTTCGGTCAGGGGTTTGTCGAGGTAGGTGCGGTGGGCCCGCAGTGCGAGGATTCGGCCGTAGACGTCGTTGGTGCTCATGGTTCAAGCGTAGACGGGCACCGTCAGCGATCGTGCAAAGAGAAAGGGACCGGGCAGAGCCCGGTCCCTCAACTCGTTCGATTCGTTCGGCTCAGCCGAGGAGCTTTGCCTTCTGAGCGTTGTACTCGTCGTCCGTGAGCTTGCCGGCGTCGTGAAGATCCGAGAGGGTCTTCAACTGGTCGGCCGTGTTCTCGGTTCCGGCGACGTTCTTGATGTAGCTGTCCTGGGCGTCCTGAGCAGCCTTCGCATACTCATACTGACGCTCGTGCATCTTGCTGCCATTGGCGATCAGGTAGACCAGAACGCCGAGGAACGGGAGCAGCAGCACGAAGATAACCCATCCAGCCTTTGCCCAGCCGGACATCGGGCTCCGGAAGATGTCAACGAAGATCGTGATGAGCAGCCAGATCCACATGACGAACAGGAAGAACCAGATCATCGCGAAGAAAATGTCCAACAGTGGCACGTGTTACCTCTTTCGTGTCGGCCGACAGTTTTGGTCGTCGGCGCGTTTCCTGCGGGGAGCGTAGGGACGAATGCGCCCACAGTGCGCGCCGCAAGAGGAATCCTACCGTCGCCCTCGACCGCACATGAAGCCTAGAAGGACTCCACCGGCAGGTCCATCAGGCCCCCGTCCTCGGCCTCCGCGAGTTCGCGCCGCAGCTTCGCCTTCGGCAGCACGGTTCGTGCGAAGTAGCGGGCCGACGCGATCTTGCCTTCGTAGAAGGCTCGGTCGGCATCGCTGGCTCCATCCAACGCTGCCATGGCAATCTCGGCATGGCGGATCATGAGCCAGCCCATGACCACCTCGGCGACGCTCTCCAGAAGCGGCGTGGTGTGGAGGCCGGTCTTGTAGAGCTCGGGCGGGTCCTGCATCGCTGCCATTGAGTAGCCGACGAGTGCGCCAACATGCGCCTGAAGATCGTCGAGAGCCTTGCCGAGCAACTCTCGCTCGATCTCGAGTTCCTCGGAGCCACCTTTGACGGTTTCCAGGATGTCCTGACCGAGACGCATCAGCGTGGCGCCCTGGTCGCGGGCGATCTTCCTGAAGAAGAGGTCGAGGCCCTGAATGGCCGTGGTCCCCTCGTAGATCGTATCGATCTTGGCATCACGAATGTACTGCTCGATCGGGTAGTCCCTCGTGTAGCCGGATCCACCAAAGACCTGCAGCGACTGCGCGAGCAGCTCATACGCCTTCTCTGACGAGTAGCCCTTGACGAGCGGTAGCAGGAGGTCGTTGAGCTTCGCGTAGTACGGTTCATCGGGATGCAGGTGCGCCATGTCGAGCAACCACGCGGCGTACATCACCATCGCACGCATGCCCTCGGCATGGACCTTCTGGGTCATCAGCATCCGTCGAACGGCAGGGTGCTTGATGATGGGTACACGCGGGGCCGTCTTGTCTCGACTCTGCGTGAGGTCGGCCGACTGGACCCGCTCCTGCGCGTACTCAAGAGCATTGAGGTAGCCGGTCGAGAGCGTGGCAGCCGCCTTGACGCCGATCGACATGCGGGCATCCTCGATGATCAGGAACATCTGGCGGATTCCGTCGTGCACGTCACCGACGAGGTAGCCGACCGCGGGTTCATCCATCCCGAATGTCAGCTCGCACGTCGTGGACCCGCGGATCCCCATCTTGTCCTCGAGATTCGTCGTCACCACACCGTTGCGCTCGCCGATCGAGCCGTCGTCGTTCACGTGGTACTTGGGCACGATGAACATCGAGAGACCCTTCGTGCCCGGTTCGCCTCCCGGTCGGCGGGCGAGGACGAGGTGAACGATGTTCTCGTAGTAGTCGTTGTCGCCCGACGTGATGAACCGTTTCACTCCTTCGATATGCCACGTGTCACCCTCGACATGCGTCGCCTTGGTGATCCCGGCACCGACGTCTGAGCCGGCGTCTGCCTCGGTGAGCACCATCGTGGCGCCCCAGTTCCGCTCGATCATCGGCTTCGCGAAACGCTCGGACTGCTCCGGCGTGGCCACGGCCTCGATGACGCGGGCCATCAAGCCACCAATGGCATACAGGTAGACAGCTGCGTTGGCCCCGGCGAACAGTTCGCTGCCGGCCCACCGCAAGGCGTCGGGTGCCCCAAAGCCGCCGAGGCTCTGTGTCACTCCCATGAGATGCCAGCCACCGTCGTGCAGGGCGTCGAGGCTCTTCTTCACGCCGGCGGGCAGTTCGACGTTGCCGTCGACCAGTTTCAGCTTCGTACGATCGGCCTCGACGAAGCTCTCGGCGAAGTCCTCGGTGGCGAGCCGATCCATCTCGCGAAGCATGTCCATCGCGGTGTCGTGATCGAACTCCTCGAATGGTGCGGTGCCGAGGTACTCGTCGATGCCGTATGCCTCGAAGAGATTGAACTGGAGATCTCGAAGGTTGCTCTTGTAGTGGCTCATTGCTCACTCTCCGTCTCGTGTCGCCGTTGCGGTTCGGGCAACGAACGTCTCCGGAGGCGGACCGCCGGGCGTCCGACAATTTGAGTATACACTCCATTTTGGAGCGACCGCTCAAGATCGGGGTATGCTCGATCGAGAAGGAGGAGCCGGAATGGCCCGGTACCAGGTCGGAATCAGAACCGAGACGAGGATCCTCGACGCAACTCGCGAACTACTCGCAGAAGGGGGCCTCGAGGGGACCACTCTCAAGGCGATCTGTGACCGTGCCGGCGTGCAGGCCGGCTCCTTCTACAATCTCTTCCCCTCCAAGGAACAGGCCATCATGCGCGTTGCTCGCGACGCCATCCGGGCCGTCGACCCCGACCCCGACCGCGCCGGCACAGACACCCTCGATGATCTCGTCGATGCCTACATCACGTTCATCACCGATGAACCGGAACTGGCCCGCATCTACCTCCAGATCGGCGTATCTGGCAGCAACGACGACTCAGCCGCCCGACGGTTCCTCAGGCACCACGTTCGACGCGTCGAACGCTTCGCCGAGACCATCAGACGCCGGAACCCGGCCACCACCATCGACGAGGCGACCATGACGGCCGAGGTACTGCTCGGGGCACTCGATGGGCTGGCATTCCGGTGGGTCCTCGACCAATCGTTCGACTTCCCGACCCATGCGAGGGCAGCAGTGCGCCAGTGCGGCTGAGGCCGGAGCGACGCCGCGCCGCGGAGTGTCACCTCCCAGAGCAAGAACGCCCTTCCCAAACCGAATCGATTGGGTAGGTTGAGTGGGGGCGCCGCCGGCGCTCCGGCTCTGCGGAGGGCCGATTCCATGGCGAAGGGAGAGGGATGGATTTCCTTCAGGTCTACGGGTATGAGATCAAGGACGGCAAGGCCGGCGAGTACCAGCAACTGGTCAACGACAGCGAAGATGCTTGGAAGGCGGCCATGCCCGATGGTACGGAGTACGTCGGCACATACGCCTCCATCTACTCGTCCGAGAAGGAGGCCGGTTCGTTCTTCACGATCTACCGCCTCGACTCGTACGCAGCACTGGATCGCCTTGCCGAAGAGCAGCAGAGTGGAGAGCTCGGTCGCATCGTTGGCCGGTTGATGTCCTTCACGGACACCGACAACAACGCCGGGCAGAGCGGGTTCCTCCTCAAATCAATGTCCGACGTCACCATCACCGAGGCGTAGGACGCACTGCAGCCGAGCCACCGGGGTCCCCTCGGTGGCTCGCTCGCGTGTGATTCCGCTCCTCGCGAGCCGCTTCGACCGCAACGCCGTACCATCGACGGTCCGGAATCATCGAGCGGAGATTGTCATGGAGTTCGCGATCCAGGTCAGCGGCGTCTACGAGGACGTGCTTGCAGCAGCCCGGTTCTCCGAGGAGCGCAGCCTCCCCGCCATCGCTCTTCCCGACCACTATCTGATGGCCCTCGACGAGGAGAAGGCGCAGACCACGCCTGCACCGGATGCGCTCATCCAACTCGCCGGACTTGCGCGCGACACCGAGCGCATCGAACTGGTCGTCCTCGTCTCCCCGATCACGTTCCGACACCCGGCGGTTCTCGTGAAGACGGCAATCACGATCGACCGGATGTCTGGAGGTCGCTTCACGCTCGGCATCGGCACGGGATGGATGGATCGCGAACATGAGGTGTTCGGATTCCCGTATCCGCCGATGGCGGAGCGCTTCGACATGCTCGAGGAGGCCCTCGCTTACGCTCGCGCAATGCTCGCTGATGAACCGGAGGGTTTCACCGGCACCCATTACTCGCTTGAGGCCTTCCCGATTGCTCCACAGCCGTTCGGCCGGGTGAAGCTCCTCGTCGGCGGCGTCGGTGCTGCGAAGACGCCGCGCCTTGCGGGCACCTATGCAGACGAGTTCAACGTCTACCCGGGACCTGACCTGGCTATCAGAGTCGATCGGGCTCGGGAGGCAGCCGTGTCGGCGGGCAGAGACCCTGAGGCCCTGTTCTTGTCCAGCGCAGGGCAGGTCATTGGAGCGGAGAGCGAGGCCGATCTGGAACGCCGTCTCGATTCGCTCGCCGCCGAGCGCGAGATGACGAGAGACGAACTCGCCGCGCACTTCGAGAGGCGCCACACGCCCGTGGCGACCTACGACCGACTCCGGGAGATGTTCTCCGAGATCGAGGAACTCGGCATCAGCCGCTTCTACCTCCAGGGCGGATACGACCCGACCACGACGCCTGAGTTCCTCGAAGCCGTCGGCGGGCCAAGCCAGTAGCGTTGTGTCTGTGAACACCGAAATGGTTGACATAGGGGGCCCGGTACGCATTGCCGAATACGGCGGAGACGGGCCGCTGATCCTCCTGGTCCATGGCCTCGGTGGCTCGATCGAGAATTGGGATGTCACCGGCCCTCTGCTGACCGGGAGCGGTCGCGTCGTTGCGATCGACCTCATCGGCTTCGGCGACTCCGAACCGGGAGACCGTCGCCCCAGTGTGGAGGACAACGCCAGTCTCGTGCCCGAGGTCATCCAACTCCTCGGCTTCGAATCTGCGACGCTGGTCGGGAATTCGATGGGGGGGCTCATTTCGATGATCACCGCTGTCGAACACGCGAACCGCGTCGATCGATTGGTCCTGGTCAACCCAGCACTTCCGGTCAGCCGGCGCCGGCCACCCGACCTCGAGGTGCTGACGAAGCTGATCGGGCCGCTCGTACCCGGGATCGGTGTGCCCGCGTTCCGCATCTACCGCGCGGCCCATTCTCCCGAGGAGGAGACAACGGAGACGCTCCGCATGATCGCTGCGGACGCCGAGACCGTGCCCGATTGGGCCAGGGAACGTCTCACCGAAGCAAACCGCGCACGGCGCGACCGGGACTGGGCGATCCCCGCGTTCCTCGAGGCGGATCGGTCGATCGCACGGTACGTGCTCCGACCTCGCCGATTCGCTCGTCTCATCCACCGAATCGGCGCCCTGACGCTGCTCATTCACGGGTCCGAGGATCGTCTGGTCTCCGTCGATTCGGCCCGGTGGGCCGCGCAGCAGCGGCCGGACTGGACCTATGTCGAGATGGAAGGCGTCGGTCACGTCCCGATGCTCGAAGCCGCAGATGAGTTCTCCGTGATCACGCTCGGCTGGCTCGAGACGGTGTCGTGAGCTTCGACTTCCCGGACATCTACCGCTCTCCACGAGAGCGGTAGAGCGTGCTCGTCGTTGGTCTGGACTTCGAAGCCTCGCGATGACGGCACCAGCAACAGCAACGGGCGCTTGGAGGGCGTGCCGACGGAGACGTGGGACTGCGACTCTCCCTCCGTACGCCAAACGCCATCATCCCGCGCGAAACGGCGCTGGTTGAGGAGTTGCGAGCTACGGGCCGGACGTGGGCTGCGGACTACTCGACGACCGGGTACCCGGACTCATACCAGTTGACGATGCCACCGTCGATCTCGTAGACCTCGGTGAACCCGAGGTCCTTCATCGTCTTGACGGCGTCAGACGAGCGGTTCCCGGAGCGGCAGTACATGACGTACGGGTCGTTCTTGTCGAGAGTGTCGAGTTGGTCGGCGAAGTTCGTTTCGTAATAGTCGACGTTGATCGCTCCACTGAGGCGGGCCTCGTTGAACTCCTCCGGAGTCCGAATGTCGAGAACGACGAGACCGGACGGGGCGTCCTCGATCACCTGAGCTGCCTGCTCCGGCGAGACCAACTCGATGGTCGCGGTGTCGCTGCCTGAGGAACAGGCGGAGACCAACACCGCGAGAACCAGAACCAGGCCAGACAGCGTGCGAATCATTCCGCTCTTCATTGTGGGGTCACTCCTCTTCTTCCGGACACAGTGTTGATGGTTCAGGCCAACCCGAGAGCCACAAGACCCCCGGTGAGGTTGGCGACTTCGCTGTAGCCGTGGCGCACAAACAGTTCGGCGGCTACGCCGGAACGATTCCCGGTGCGGCACACGAACAGGATCGCACGATCCCGATCGAGATCGTTGAGCTTCCCGAACAACGAACCGAGGCCGATGAGTTCGGCGCCCGGGAGCGTGCCCATGGCCCACTCAAACGGCTCCCGGACGTCGATGATCACGGCATCGTGCTCCTGGCTCCAGGCCTGCCAGTCGCGCGCTTGGACGAGGACCACGTCGCTCATTCGCTCACCGATCACGTCAGCTGCATGAACAGCTTCTCGAGGCGCTCGGGATCGTAGCCGGCAAGCGCTGCGCTCTCGGGATCGAGGGCGCATGTGGACAAGGTCATTGCGAAGTAGCGGTATCCGGCCTGCTCGAGGGCATGCATCGAAGCCGAGAACTGGGTGATGACGTCGGCGCACTCGCGCCCGTCCTCGAGCATGCCCTGGATGCCCCGGATCTGACCCTCGACGCGGCGGAGCCTCGTCAGGATGTCGGCGATTTCGGCGTCGTCCGGCTTCATACGGGAAGGTTATACCCCCATGGGGTATACGCCTCCGAGGAATCTCCCGCAATGTGCAGCAAACCGGGAATTGATACGACCCGACTCAAGTTATACTGTCTGCAACCACTCAGAGACATCCCCCACCGAGCCGGTGGGCACCAACAACGAAGGAGCACACCCATATGGGACGCGCCGTAGGCATCGACCTCGGAACCACCAACTCCGTCATCTCAACGCTCGAGGGCGGGGAACCAAAGATCATCAGCAACGCTGAGGGGCACCGCACGACTCCCTCGGTCGTTGCGTTCGCCAAGAACGGCGAGGTCCTGGTCGGCGACCAGGCCAAGCGACAAGCCATCACAAACCCGGAACGGACCGTCCGCTCGGTCAAGCGCCACATGGGCACCGACTGGGATGTCGAGGTCGACGGCAAGTCGTACAACGCGCAGGAGATCGCCGCCCGCATCCTCATGAAGCTCAAGCGCGACGCCGAAGCGTTCCTCGGCGAACCCGTCACCGAAGCGGTGATCACGGTCCCCGCCTACTTCGGAGACGCACAGCGCCAGGCCACCAAGGAAGCCGGCCAGATCGCCGGACTCGAGGTGCTGCGCATCATCAACGAGCCGACCGCCGCCGCACTGGCCTACGGACTCGACAAGACCGAGGACGACCACCTCATCCTCGTCTACGACCTCGGCGGCGGTACATTCGACGTGTCGGTGCTCGAGATCGGTGAAGGCGTCTTCGAGGTCAAGTCGACCCACGGTGACACCACGCTTGGCGGTGACGATTGGGACGACAAGATCATCAACTGGCTCGTCGAGGGCTTCAAGAACGACAACGGCGTCGATCTTTCGAAGGACCCGATGGCGATGACGCGCCTCAAGGAAGCTTCCGAGAAGGCGAAGATCGATCTGTCGTCGGTCATGGAGACCGAAATCAACCTGCCGTTCATCACCGCGACGAACGAAGGCCCGATCCACCTGCTCCGCACGCTCACCCGCTCGGAATTCGATCAGATGACCGAGGACTTGGTCGCCCGCACCAAGATGCCGTTCGAGGAAGCCCTCAAAGACGCTGGCGTGACCATGACCGACATCGATCAGGTCATCCTCGTCGGTGGATCTACCCGCATCCCATCCGTCCAGAACCTCGTGAACGAGATGGCCGGCAAGGAGCCGAACAAGGGCGTCAACCCGGATGAGGTCGTTGCGGACGGAGCGGCTCTGCAGGCCGGTGTGCTCACGGGTGACGTCAAGGGGATCCTCCTCCTCGATGTGACTCCCCTGACGCTCGGCGTTGAGACCGAGGGTGGCGTCTCGACCAAGATGATCGAGCGCAACACCACGATCCCGACGCGCCGGTCGGAGATCTTCACGACGGCTGCCGACAACCAACCCGAGGTCGAGATCCACGTCCTCCAGGGTGAACGCGCCATGGCGAACGACAACAAGAGCCTCGGCCGCTTCAAGCTCCCCGGCATCGCTCCCGCACAGCGCGGCGTCCCGCAGATCGAGGTCACGTTCGACATCGATGCCAACGGCATCGTCTCGGTCTCGGCGAAGGATCTGGGCACCGGCCAGACCCAGCAGGTGACGATCACCGGCGGCACCGCGCTGTCCGATGACGACATCGAGCAGATGGTCAAGGATGCCGAGTCACATGCCAACGACGACGCACGGCGCAAGGAAGCGGTGGAGGCTCGCAACCAGGCCGATCACACGACGTATCAGATCGAGAAGCAACTCGTCGAGCACGGCGACAAGCTGACCGACGACGAGCGCAAGTCACTCGACGACAAGATCGCCGAGATCCGCACCATGCTCGCCGACGAGGCCGCGGACCCAGAGGCGTTGAAGAACGCCACCAACGAGCTCCTCACCTCGTCACAGATCCTTGGTCAGAAGATCTACGAGGCGTCGGCCGCAGAGAGTGCCGCGGCAGCAGCCGAGGATGCACCATCGAGTGACGACGATGTCGTCGAGGCCGAGGTGGTGGAGGACGATGACGAGTCCTGACGACGGCTTCGAGCAACGAGCTTCGATCAACGAGCCCGATGATTCTTCCCCCAGTGGGGGAGGAATCGTGCCGGACCCTGATTCGACCAGTGACCTCGACGAGATCGTGATCCTCGAGCCGGGACCGACGGCGCATGAGCTTGGGCTCGAACTGCCTGAGGATCCGGACGAGGCGCAGGCGCTGTTGCTGCGCGAGTTGAGCGAAGCCCGGCAGGAAGCCGGCGAACAACTGGAGATGCTGCAACGCGTCGCGGCCGACTTCGACAACTATCGGCGTCGGATCGAACGAGACCAGGCGGAGAACGTCGAGCGCGCGTCCCAGCGCGTCATCGAGAGCCTCCTCCCGACGCTTGACGCCTTTGACGCAGCTACCGCGTTCGAACCGCAGACCCCGACAGAGCAGAACACGCTCGACGGCATGGTCTCGACGCGGGCGCAGATGCTCGAGACGCTTGCCCGCGAGGGTTTCGAGCCGATCCCGGCAGCCGGTGAACTGTTCGATCCGAAGGTGCACGAGGCCGTGTCGGGACCGGGAGACGGCGAGGGCGACCTGGTCGTCGATGCCGAACTGCGGCGCGGCTATGCCATGCGCGGTCGGGTAATCCGGCCGTCCCTCGTGACGGTGAAACATGCGTAAGGAATGGCTCGAGAAGGATTACTACGCCACACTTGGTGTCTCGAAGACCGCTTCGGGCAAGGAAATCAAGAAGGCGTTCCGGAAGCTCGCGCGCGAGTTCCATCCGGACAACAATCCTGACGACGCCGTCTCCGAGGCACGCTTCAAGGAGATCAACGAGGCCTACGACACGCTCGCGGACGACGACGAACGCAAGGAATACGACCACGCCCGTGAGATGGGGTACTTCGTTGGCGACCCCGGCGGCCACCAGCAGTACGTGCGGGTCGAGGACATCTTCGGTGGCCAAGCGGCAGCCGGAGGTCGCGGTGGGTTCCAGGACCTCCTAGGGGGGCTCGGCGATCTGTTCGGACAGGGCGGCGGACGCCAGTACCAACCGCGTCCGGCGGCCGGCCGCAACTTGCAGGCAGATCTCTCGCTGACATTCCATGAGGCGCTCTCGGGTGCCACGAAGTCCATTTCGGTCGACGGCCGGAAAGTGAAGGTCAAGGTCCCGATGGGGATCGCCGACGGCACCAAGGTTCGCCTGGCAGGCAAGGGAGAGCCGGGTTCTGCAGGCGGCCCCGCAGGCGACTTGTTCGTCCGCGTGCACGTTGCAGAACACCCGATCTTCGAGCGGGCCGGCAAGTGCGACCTCAAGTTGGATGTGCCGGTCACGTTCGCGGAGGCTGCGCTCGGCGCCGTGGTCGAGGTCCCGACCCTCGACGGGACGACGAAGATCCGTGTGCCGGGAGGCACGCAGGGCGGTACGGTGATGAAGGTGTCAGGCAAGGGAGTCGAGACGGTCAACAAGACCGGAGATCTCCTCGTGACGGTCCGGGTCACGGTTCCGACCGAACTGTCGGAAGCGGAACAGGAACTCCTCGAAGCCTTCCGCGACGAGCGACTGCCGGACAACCCGCGCGAGCACCTGGGGGTGACGTGATGAACAGCGAAGAAGCCCGATACGTCATCTCGGTCGCCGCGGAGATGTCGGGGATGCATCCGCAGACGCTGCGTATCTACGAGCGGCGAGGGCTCATCGAGCCGTATCGAACGCCGGGAGGAACCCGGCGCTACTCCGAAGCCGACATCGAACGCCTCGACGTCATCCAAGAGCTGACGAGTGCGGGCGTGAACCTCGAAGGCGTCCGCCGGATCATGAGCCTTGAGAGCGAGAATGATCGGCTCAGAAACCAGGTAGATCGGCTCCGTCGGCTGCTGGAGGAGTCCGACGCGCGATTCGTTGGCGACCCGGAGCGGAGAACGGTGATTCGGATGGGCGTCGTCCAACGGAGGAACCTCCCCGCGATTCGGCGCAAACGGCCGTCCGGCGAATAGCAGCCGAGGAGCGGCTTCGCAGTCGCCGAGTAGCGGAGTAGCTGAGTAGCTGAGTAGCGTCGGGCTCTCTTTTGGAGGTAGCCGTGACGCTCGACGTTGAAGCCATTCGCAATCAGTTCCCTGCTTTGTCTCGGGTGGTTGGGGGGAGACCGGCGGCCTATCTCGATGGGCCGGGTGGAACGCAGGTACCGAAGTCCGTCATCGATGCGATGGCGGACTTCATGCGTGCCGGGGGCAGCAATCACGGCGGGCCGTTCGTGACGTCACGCGAGACCGATGCCGTCGCCGAAGAGGCACGCCGGGCCGTCGCCGACCTGTTCGGGGCATCGCCCGACGAGATTGCGTTCGGTCAGAACATGACCTCCCTGACGCTCTCCGTCAGCCGGGCGCTCGGTGCAACGTGGGAGGCAGGCGACAACATCGTGGTGACCCGCCTCGACCACGACGCCAACGTCTGGCCATGGGTGATCGCAGCCCGTGACGCAGGGGCCGACGTCCGCTGGATCGACTTCGACCCTGACAACGGATGCCGTCTGGACACCGAAGGTCTCGCCAGCCTCATCGATGCCCGAACCCGCCTCGTCGCCGTGACCCATGCATCGAACGCGGTCGGGACCATCACCGACCTGGGCCCCATCATCGAGGCGGCGCATGCAGTCGGGGCGAGGACCTATGTGGACGCGGTGCACTACTCGCCCCACGGACCCCTCGATGTAGCGGACCTCGGAACCGACTTCCTCGCAGCCTCTTCGTACAAGTTCTTCGGACCGCACACCGGATGCCTCTATGGCAGCTCCGAAGCGCTCACCGAAGAGGCCGCCTACAAGATCCGCCCTGCCCCAGATGACCCGCCCGGCAAGTGGGAGACCGGGACACAGAGTTTCGAGAGCCTGGCCGGCGTCGCTGCCGCCGTCGAATACATCGCCTCGCTCGGTGACGGTTCGTCCAGACGAGATCGCATCCTGTCGGCCATGGAGACCATCGGCGCGTATGAACGCGCCGTGTCTGCCCGCTTCCTCGAGGGGATCGCGGCGCTGCCGGCGGTGACGCTCTACGGTCGGAGCACACCCGACGGCCGGACGCCGACGTTCGCCGTCTCGGTCGACGGGGTCCGCCCCGACACGGTGGCCGCGGAACTCGGGGATCTCGGCATCTTCGTGTGGTCCGGCGACTACTACGCAGTCGAGGTCATGAGCCGCCTCGGATTGGCCGATCAGGGCGGCCTCGTCCGTATCGGGTTCGTGCACTACAACACCCTTGAGGAAGTCGACCGGGTCGTGGCCGCTCTCGGCGATCTGTCACCGTGACGGCGTTCCCCGACGACTTCGTCTTCGGCGTCTCCGCCTCGGCCTATCAGATCGAGGGCGCATGGGATGAAGACGGCAAGGGCGAGTCGATCTGGGACCGCTTCGTACGCGAGCCCGGGCGCATCATCAACGGTGACACCGGCGACGTCGCGTGCGACCACTATCACCGATACGCCGAAGATGTCGCGCTCATGGCAACTGCGGGGATCCCCGCTTACAGCCTGACCACCGCCTGGACCAGGATCATCCCGGACGGTACCGGACCCGTCGAACCACGCGGCATCGCCTTCTACGACCGCCTGGTCGACGAACTCCTCGAGCATGGGATCACGCCCCACGTCACGCTCTACCACTGGGAACTGCCACAGGCGCTCCAGGACAACGGCGGGTGGGCCAACCGTGACACCGTCGATGCGTTCGTTCGCTACGCAGATGTCGTGAGCAGCGCGCTCGGAGATCGGGTGCAGCACTGGGAGACCCACAACGAACCATGGGTGGCGTCGTTCCTCGGCCACTACTTCGGCGAGTTTGCCCCTGGCCACACCGACCTTGCCGAGACACTCGCCGCAGGACATCACCTGCTCCTCGCCCATGGTCGTTCCGTGCCGGTGATCCGATCGAACGTGGTCGACAGCGACGTCGGCATCATCCTCGACTGCCGGCCTTCGACGCCTGCGAGCGCAGACCCGGCCGACGTGGCAGCCGAACGTCACTTCGACGGATTCCGGAACCGGTGGTTCTTCGATCCGGTGTTCGGGAAGGGCTACCCACAGGACATGCTCGACATCTACCTGCAGCGCGGGGCCTTCGAAGACGAGATCCCTTCGTTCATTCGCCCCCGGGACCTCGAGGAGATCGCCGTGCCACTCGACTTCATCGGCGTCAACTACTACACCGCACTTGCAGTGGGCGCCGGGAGCGAGGAAGACGAGACCACCTGGCTGATGCCGGGCCCGAACCCGCCGGAGGGCTACACCGAGATGGGGTGGGAGATCGTCCCGGCTGCGCTTACGACGTTCCTCAAGCGCATCCACGACGACTATGGAGCGAAGGACATCCGCATCACGGAGAACGGCGCCTCCTATTCGGATGGACCTGGGCCGGACGGCCACATCCACGACCGCCGCCGCATCGACTACCTCTGGTCGCACCTCGAAGCCGTTGCCGACGCGATCGAACTCGGTGTGCCGGTGACGGGCTACTTCGTATGGTCGATCATGGACAACTTCGAGTGGACGCTCGGCTACAGCCAGCGCTTCGGACTGATCTGGGTCGACCATGCAACCGGCGAGCGCATCCCGAAGGACAGCCTCGCCTGGTATGGCAACGTGATCGCGTCTCGATCACTCGGGTGATGTTGAGCCAACCTGTGGCGTGCCGCAGCCGATACGCTGGCACCGATGCGCACGTCGATCACCGTCCGCGAACCAGGGGCCGAATCGATCGCGCTCGTCATCGAAGGCGATCGCTTCACCGACCCGGATGACGGGCCAATCGACAATGAGATTGCGACCGGCCATCTCTACGCCGTGCCCGGCCTCGCCGACTGCCATGCGCACCTCGGTGTCGGGACCATCGGACAGATGGGCACCCTCACCGATGAGGAGATCCGCTCCAACGGTATCGCCAACGCCTGGATGCAGGTGGAAGGCGGCGTGCTCCTCATCGCCGACAAGGGCTCATCGAGCGATGTGTCGCTCGAGATTCTCGACGCGCCGCCGTCGACCCGGCCGAGGATGCAGATGGCCGGCCGCATCATCTCGTCCCCCGGCGGCTACTACCCGGGATACGGCAGAGAGGTCGACGACGCCGGCCTGGCCGATGCCGTGCGAGCGGCCTGTGCCACGCCTGCCTCGTGGGTCAAGATCATCGGGGACTGGCCGCGTCGCGGGCTCGGGACCCAGGCCAACTTCACCGAGGAGGCGCTGCGCACCGCGGTCGAGGTTGCCCACGCCGCTGGCTGCCGGGTGGCGGTCCACACGATGGCGCCTGAGGGCATCGGGCCCGCAGTCGAAGCTGGGATCGATTCGATTGAGCACGGCCTGTTCCTGTCTGCCGAAGGACTACGCCGATTGGCAGCGCGGCACGGAGCGTGGGTGCCCACGGTTCTTGGAGCCGAAGCGATCATTGAGATGCTCGGAGCCGACAGCACCGGAGGCCGTCTCTTGACCGGAGGAGTCGACAATGTTCGAGAGCTCCTCCCCGAAGCCGAGCGGCTTGGCGTGACGATCCTGACCGGCACCGACCTCGCGGTCCCCCATGGGCAGGTCGCGCGTGAAGCGATCCGCCTCCACGAACTGGGATTGTCGGAACACGCGACACTCCGCGCCGTCACCACAGCCGCCTTTGACTACCTCGGGGCGCCACGCGGCTTCTCCCCAGGCATGCCGGCGGACGCCGTGTTCTTCTCCGACGACCCGAGAGTGCGCCTCGAAACGCTGCTCGAACCTCGTGTCGTCGTTCGTGCCGGCAGGGTCATTCCCACTCAGAGCTCGAGACGCCGGTAGAGGAGCATCGCACCGGCCACGAAGACGACGGCAGTCGCGGCGGTCGCCCATACCGCGCTGGCGGGATCGAACGGGTTCCCGTGGATGTACTCCATCCCTGGGATCCACCCATTGAGATCGAGGTCGGCCTTCATGAGTCCGGTCGGCAGGTAGCGATACCACGACGGCCGAATCTGGGATGGAGCGAATCGCAGCACGAGCCACAGGACCATTGCGATGAGTGCAACCGGTCCGCGACGTCGGATCAGCACTCCGAGGAGGCCGGTCAGGGAAATGAAGAACCCCAGCACCACCATCGTCGCGCCGAGCGCGATCAGGAAGCGCCCGAACACCGGTGCATCCGGTATCACGAAGCGGTACGGCGTGACCTGCGGCAGCCACCAGTTGGCAACGAGTCCGGGGATCAGGACGGCAGCAACCGAGAGGCCGATCCAGAGGCCCGTGAGTTTCGCGGCGACGTAGCCCCCTCTCGCCACCGGCTTCGAGACAAGCCAGGCCGCGATGCCGCTGCGGTACTCACCGACAACCGTCGCCTCGGCCAGGATGATCCCGGCGAACACGGGGAACACCATGAGTGCGTTGAGTAAGTTCTCATAGCCCAACGAACCAAACGGCTTGTTGCCGGTCGCCACAACGAAGTACACGAAACCGTTGATGCCCGCCACCCACAAGACCAGATGGAACAGGCCGCGCCGGCCGAGCCACCTCCGCAATTCCGTATCGAGGACCCCAAAGAACCCCCCAAGCCCAAGGCGAACCGTGGTCACGTCAATCGCCATGGTCGGACCCCACAAGCGCAAGGTACGCGTCCTCAAGTCGTCCTTCGCTGAGATGAAACTCGATGATGTCGTGCCCGTCACCGTCGACCAACGCCGGGGCGAGCCGTTGGATGGCCGATTCATCGCTCAATCGGACAACCCAATCCTCGATCTCTCCGTGACGACGTGCGTTGATGCTCTTTACCCACGGTTCATCCGCGAGTCGGGCATGCAACGCGTTGGTGTCTCCCCGTAGTCGAACCGCGTAGTCCGTATCGGATACCGTCAGGATCTCGTCGATGTCTCCCTGGGCCACGATGGCCCCCCGGCTGATCATGGCCACCGTGTCACTCACCTGTTCGACGTCGTTGAGGATGTGCGTCGAGTAGAACACGGTCGCTTCGGTGCGAGTTTCTTCGATGAGGTCCAGCATGTCGCGACGGCCGGTCGGGTCGAGCCCGGCGGACGGTTCGTCGAGGATGACGAGATCGGGATCGCCGATGAGCGCCTGAGCCACGCCCACGCGCTGCCGCTCACCACCCGACAATCCCGCCATACGACGCTTCGCCTTGTCGGTCATACCGACCCGATCGACGAGTTCGTCGACGCGGCGCCGGAGCGCAGAACCGTGAGGGTGCCCGGGATAGAGCCGCCCAGCGGTGGCGACCACATCTCTCACCGTCTGATGGGACGGGAAGACCGGATCCTGCGGCAGATAGCCGATGTGCGAGCGAGCCAGGAGACCGCTTCCTCGCACGTCGATGCCGTTCACGGCCGCCCATCCCGAGGTGGGCATGATGAGTCCCATGAGGATCTTCATCGTGGTCGTCTTGCCGGCACCGTTCGGGCCGAGGAAGCCGCACACGGATCCGGCTTCGACGGTGAGGTCGAGGCCGCGCAGGGCTTCGACCTTCCGGTACCGCTTCTTCAGTTGCCGAATCTCGATCGCGGGGACCGTCATGCGAGCTCCCTTCGATCGAAGAACCACACCGCAGCGCCCAGCACCACGAGTGAGAGCAACAGCGAGGACACGATCGGCACGAGGAGGGCGGCATCGTTTCCCCACGCGATCTGGAGGACCGCCCGGACGGCCCCTGCCGGGGTGGCTGACACACTCGTTCCCCCGACGATCGCAGACCCGACGATCGCTCCAACCAGCATCATGCCGAGTCCAAAGACCGCGGTCCGTGACCGGAGAAATGCCCCCAGCAGCATCATCGCCGCAATAACGAACACAACCGTCGCCCAGATCGCCGCGAGCATTCCGAGGTAGGGGCCGAAGTCTGGGAGGTTCGCGAAGCGACCCCACATGCCGATCGGAGACTGGGTCACCTCTGTGACTTCCCATGCAAGGTATCCAGTGCCCCCACTATCCACAGCACCGGCGAGAATCGGATACACGAGACCCCCGGTCGCGAAGATGATCAACGCATAGCCGACGGCAGCCGCAGTGAACTTCGCCATGATCACGGATGCACGTCGGATCGGCATCGCCACAAGCCAGCCTGCGGTACCCCGATTGATCTCACCCAGTACGGCTCCCTCGCTGAGGGACACGGCCGAGATGAGTAGAACTGCCGACCACACACTGAGGAAGCCGAAGAACAAGAATCCGAACCCGGGATCAACGCTCGGACTGGAAGCGGCGCTCCACGGTGCGTACATGACCCCAAAGACGATCAGGCCGGCAGCGACCAGAAAGACTGCCCGCAGCGGGAACCAGATCCGAAACTCAACCCCGAGCAACCCCCCGATCCCCTGCAGGGGATGGATCCGTTCAATGGGGGTCGTCACATGGGGATCAGTCACCATCGACACCTCCGACCAGTTCCATGTAGAGATCCTCGAGGCTCCGATATGCCGGCCGCAACGCAACGACTCGGGCCCCATCGCTCTCCACGAGGAAACGCATGAGCCGGCTTTCGGCGACGGCTCGATCAGGCGTCTCGATCCTCCACTCCTGCCCCCCGAGTGGGGCGACAGTGTCGACCCATGGTTCACGCCCGAGACTCCGAAGGACTCCATCACCATTCCCACCTGCGAGCGTGACCTGGTAGACGCCGCGGCCACCGAGGTACCGGTCCATCGCACCCTGCTCTACGATCTCACCGCGATCGATAACGACGATGTGATCGGCTATGCGCTCTACGTCGTCGAGGATGTGGCTCGAGTAGAAGATCGTCATGTGCTCCTTGAGCCGATCGAGGAGCGTGAGCACCTGGTGCCGACCTTCCGGGTCGAGACCCACCGACGGCTCGTCGAGGATGAGGAGCTCGGGATCCCCGATGATGGCCTGGCCGATGCCGAGGCGTCGCAGTTCACCGCCGGAGAGTGCCTTCACTTTCCGGCTGGCAAGGTCCGTGAGACCGACCAGATCGAGCGTCTCGTCGACCCTCACATTGAGCGCCGCGCTGGATCCGTCGAGATACCGGCGCGCCACGAAACGGAGGATGGAACGTACCTTCGCCCTCGGGAAAAACGACGGATCCTGGGGGAGATAGCCGACCCGGGAACGGGTGAGGAGGCCGTCTCCATCGAGATCGTCCCCCAGGATGGAGGCCCAGCCGGCTGACGGCGCGATGAGCCCCATCAGGATCTCCATGGTCGTGCTCTTGCCCGCGCCGTTCGGGCCGAGGAAGCCACAGACGGATCCCTCCGGAACTTCGAAGTCGACGCCACGCAGTGCCTCTACCCGCCGATAGCGCTTCCGCAGGCTTCGGGTCTCGATCGCCGCGGTCACGGGCATTCCTCCCATTCGGGCAACGGCACAACAGTGTCCCCGTTGACCTCGACGACCGCGGATCCGCAGTACTGGCGTCTGCAGCTGTCGTCGTAGCAGGGCTCGGACGCCTCCTCACCGCTGATCCGAAGGATGTACGTCCCCGGATCGAGATTGGCCGGTTCCGGGAAGAATGCGTCCCACGGTTCCTGCCATCCTATTTGTGGGCGCAGACTCACGAGCCCTCCGCCCAACCCATAGGTCTGTATCGGTACGAGACCGCTCTCCTCGGCACTGCGAACCGTCCTCGGGTCTTCATCGTCGTGGAGCCAGGCATACCCGAAGTTGACCCCTCCGGCCGGCCAGGCGTCGCCGCGTCCGATCTCGCCGAGGGTCGTCCCGGCGGGGAGCAGTGTGGCCGTGATGTAGGAAGGGGACCCTTCCTGTTGGATTCCGTTCGGGACCTCTATCCAGAGATGGCTGGAGCCGGTGGGGGGCGTCAACGGCCTTCTGGCGATCTCCTCCGGGGATCCGATCGGTTCCAGATCACACGCGTCGAGTTCGGGGAGGTCGATCACCGTGTCCCCGTCGACATTCACCGAGATCTGTGTGCACCGCTCTGGGGCTGCGAAGTAGAGGTCGTAGGATCCCGGATTTCCAATGAATGTGCCGGCGAATAGTTCATAGGCGCCACCGGGAACAACGAGCGCACCTTGGGCTCCCTCTTCATGTTGCAGCAAGCCGCAGACGCTCGCTTCGTGGTATTCACCCACGTCGAGCATCGGCCGCAGCGGTTCGGCCCCCAGCCACTCGTCGAGGATCTCCTCCTCGCTCCGTCCGGATTCATTGGCCGCCTTGGCAATCTCGCGATTGAAAGGCCCAGGCGGGTGGTTGCTTTCCGGGCACAGACCGCCGAGATAGTCGCCGGGGTCTGTCACCGATCCGAAATCGGTGCCGACCGGAAGGAGCGCGAGGAGGATGATTCGCCCCACGAGGTCGTCGTGGGGCCTGATCCGCACCGAGAGCGCTCCGGGTGCTCCGCCGGTGATCGCAGTCGGGTCACAGTTCGCCTCGACCCACGCCTCCATCGACTCGACGGCCTCGATTGATGCATCAAAAGCCTCATCTGACGGCAGTCCGATCCAATCAGCCAGAATCTCCTCACCCTCCATTCCTCCGGGCAGGTTCAATCCCCGGTCACGGAACATGGCAAGGAACCCTGATTTGATTGCCTCGGCAGTCTCCCACTCAGACGTGAGATCGTCGGGAACGAGCATCGATCCGGCACGGATCGCAGACTCGTAGCGATCGATGCGCTGGTTGAGCTCATACTCATTCCAGTCAGATTGACCAAACAACACGGCGTCACTCAGCTCTGGCCACCGGGAGCAGAAATCGCCGCACGCTTCGATCGCCCAGTCATCGATCGCCTCGATCGCTATCTCGGCTTCACTGACCGCCGAGTCCATCCCCCCGGGACCGAACATCATCGTGACGTGTTCGGCACGGATAGCGTGTCCGGCGTACCCGACGGTGAACATGAGGTCACTCGCGCGGGTGTAGACGTCGTAGAGACGGTCCCAGTCGGCTCGGACCTCTGCCGGCGCCGCACGGTCGTACCCCGCCATGGCCTCATCGACGCTGCCAGCGTTCCGTGCGTCCTGGAAACGCTGATCCTCTCCGTCGATCAGGGTGAAGACGGTTCGCTGGGCTTCAGGCCACGCGCGGCAGAAGAGTGCGGTATTTCCCGCCGTCTCGCCCTCTGCTGTCGAGTCGGGGCCGATGATGGCGGCATCGGTACATGCCGTCAGAGCAACGACCGCGACCGTGACCAGAAGCCACCACCGCATACGGCGTCACTCCCCTTCCGTTCAGCAGGCTACGTGCGATTGCACCGCCCCGTTAGAGCCGAATGGCACCGGCACATCGACGGGGACATGAAGATGTCCCCTGGGCGATCGGCGACGCCGGATCGAGCCCGAGCCGTCGTTGATCCCATGGTGGCGAGCTTCGACGATACGGCCGAAGAACACGGAGTGCTCGGCCACGCTGACGAGCGCGGGGAGGGTCTC
>Ga0316189_10001190_pt1 | contig 25826 bp, 28 predicted proteins | sample LowCovwburrow_MG_FD_204930 | JGI IMG/M metagenome (GOLD analysis project Ga0316189, IMG submission 204930) | Coastal sediment microbial communities from Maine, United States - Lowes Cove worm burrow | ecosystem: Environmental > Aquatic > Marine > Coastal > Sediment | place: USA: Maine... | reverse complement strand
CAAGGCCAGCAAGCCGTCAGGCAGGGGGTGAAAGACTTCATCAACATCGTCATCGTGGCGGAACAGCATGGCATGACCGCCTACGTCACTCGCAAGCTGTCTGATGCGAGTGGCCGGTTCGTCGCTGTACAGCCAGCGCTGTGCGCCGCCCCAGTCGATTAACCAGTCACCCTGCAATGCGAGTGGTGGTGAGGCTGGTGGTACCGATAATCGCCACAAGGATAAGTCACGCTTGAAAAAGGCATGTTGGTGATCCCGAAGGCTGGTCCAGAATTCCGGCAGTGGCTCGAGGATGTTATCACCAAGCTGATGCTGTGCCTGGCGCGATGCGGCTTCGCTGCCCGACAGGCGAACGTACAGGTGTTCATCGTGCCAACAGGCAGCAGATAATGGCAGCGGTTTCTGGTGCCACTGGCTAAATCGTTCAATGGCTTCAGCCTGTGAGCATACCTGTTTCAATGTGTAGTCTACCTCGGGTTTGGGGAGTACCTTTACCGATACATCGGTAATGAGTCCCAGCGTTCCGAGTGCTCCGCACATAAAGCGCGACAGGTCGTAACCGGCAACGTTTTTCATCACCTGGCCACCGAAACCCAGTGCTTCACCCTTGCCGTTGATGATGCAGGTACCGAGCACGAAATCGCGTGCAGCACCGGAAAAAGGTCGCCGTGGCCCTGATAACCCCGTCGCGATGGCGCCTCCCAGCGTGCTGTTCGCGCCGAAGTGTGGTGGTTCGAAGGCGAGCATCTGCTGTTGCTCGTCGAGAAGCTGTTCGATTTCGGTCAGGTGCGTGCCGGCGCGGGCGCGAAGCACGAGTTCAGACGGTTCATAGCTCATAACTCCCTGGTGCTCTGAAACTCGCAGAACATCACCTTGAGACGCCCGTCCATAAAATGATTTGCTGTTGCCACCCTGAATACAGACCGGCTTGCCTTCAGCACAAGCTTGCCTGACCTGTTCACAGAATGTCGGGACCAGATCCTGGTTCATGCGTTCTAGAATCGGTCGAGATCAGGGAAGGGCAGTTCGCCTTTATGTACATGCATGCTGCCAAACTCGGCACAGCGCACCAGCGTTGGTATGGCCTTGCCCGGGTTAAGCAGCCCCCGGGGATCAAAGGCTGCCTTGATAGCATGAAACTGCGTCAATTCGGCACTGTTGAATTGTACGCACATCTCATTGATTTTCTCCATGCCAACACCGTGTTCGCCGGTGATGGTTCCGCCCACCGATACAGAGAGTTCCAGGATGCGACTGCCGAACGTTTCGGCACGCTCCAGCTCACCGGGCTTGTTGGCATCGTAGAGAATCAGTGGATGCAGGTTACCGTCTCCGGCGTGAAATACGTTCGCGACGGGTAACTGGTATTCGTCGGACCATCGACTGATAGTCGCCAGAACCTTGCCCAGGTGTTTGCGTGGAATTGTGCCATCCATGCAGTAGTAGTCAGGTGAAATACGTCCAACTGCCGGAAATGCGGCTTTCCGGCCGGCCCAGAAGCGTTGGCGTTCCTGCTCGTCCTGCGCGGTGCGCACTTCGCTGGCTCCCATGGATTTTAACAAGTTGCGCACTTCGCCGATTTTTACTGATACGTCTTCATCCGTGCCGTCAAGTTCACACAGAAGTATGGCCGCTGCGTCGGTGGGGTAACCGGCGTGCACAAAGTCTTCAGCAGCGCGGATTGCCAGTGTATCCATCATCTCCAGGCCGGCGGGCAGAATGCCGGCCGAGATAATCGCGGCTACCGCTTCACCGGCGGTTTCAACAGCGTCAAAGGCGGCCAGGATAACCTGGGCTCGCTCAGGAACAGGCAGCAGGCGGACGGTCACTTCGACAATAACGCCAAGCAAGCCTTCCGAGCCTGTCATCAGCGCCAGCAGGTCGTAACCGGGCGTATCCAGGGCGGCCGAACCGATCGTCAGTCGCTCACCGTCGATAGTAATGACCTCCAGACTGGCGATATTCTGTACTGTGAGGCCATATTTCAGGCAGTGAACGCCGCCGGCATTTTCCGCGACGTTGCCGCCAATCGAGCAGGCGATTTGTGATGAAGGGTCGGGTGCATAGTACAGACCCAGCTCCGCAACCGCTTGCGATATGGCCAGATTGCGTACACCGGGCTGAACTTTCGCCAGGCGGTTTTCGGCATCGACCTCCAGTATGCGGTTGAACTTCGCCAGGCTCAGCAGCACACCATTGTCCAGTGGTAACGCGCCACCGGATAAACCTGTGCCGGCGCCGCGTGCAACCACCGCAACACCACAGCTTTGGCAGTAACGCAGTATGCCTTGTACTTGTTCAATGGATTCCGGCAGTAGCACCAGCCAGGGTTGTACCCGATAGGCAGACAGGCCATCGCATTCATAGGGGCGTAGTTCAGCAGCGTCTTGGATCACGCAATGCGCCGGCAAGTCATTCAGTCCCGCAAGGAAGGTGTCTCGGTCAATGACTGGTGTGGCGGTGTTCATCAGGTGATTACGGTTGGTGTATCGCGTTGTGTATGGTGTTTGATCTGAGCGATATCTTCTGCGATTACAATCAGGTCCGCCAGTGCATCCTGTGCATCCAGACCCTGTCGGTTGATGTCGGCTTCAAAGCGCTCCAGGTAAATACGTAGCGTCGCGCCTTCGGTTCCGGTACCGGACAACCGGAAAACAATGCGCGAGCCATCGTCGAAACCGATGCGTATGCCCTGGTGTTCGCTCAGCGAACCATCAACCGGATCGGTATAGGCAAAGTCGTCACTGAAGTTAACGGTGTAATCACCGAAGCGTTTGCCGTTCAGCGAGCCATTCAGTTTGCGCAGTTTATCCATTAGCGTACCGGCGCCGTCCGCGCTGACTGCTTCATAATCGTGCCTGGAGTAGTAATTGCGGCCATAGGTTCTCCAGTGACCGGTAAGAATATCCTGTACTGCTTCCTTGCGTACGGCAAGCAGATTGAGCCAGAATAGTACGGCCCACAGGCCATCTTTTTCGCGTATATGGTTTGAGCCCGTGCCAAAACTTTCTTCACCGCATAGCGTTGCCTTGCCTGCATCCAGAAGGTTGCCAAAGAATTTCCATCCAGTAGGCGTTTCGAATAATGCTATGCCAAGCTTGTCTGCTACCCGGTCAGCAGCCTGTGAAGTAGGCATGGAACGCGCGATGCCGGCCAGTCCCTGTCGGTAACCTGGTGTCAGGTGGGCATTGGCGGCAAGAACAGCAAGGCTGTCACTTGGTGTAACGAAGCACCGGTGGCCAAGAATCATGTTGCGATCACCGTCGCCATCGGATGCTGCACCGAAATCGGGAGCATTGCCGGCATACATAACGTCAACCAGTTCCTTTGCATAGACCAGGTTGGGGTCGGGGTGACCACCACCGAAGTCTTCCCTGGGCTCGGCATTCATAAGCGTATCCGGTGTGACACCCAGTCGCTGTTCGAAAATATCGTGTGCGTAAGGTCCGGTAATGGCGTGCATCGCATCGAATCGCATACGGAACAGGCCCGAGTTAATCAGGCTGTGAATGCAGTCGAAATCAAACAGTGTTTGCATCAGTTCGGCGTAGTCACTGACCGGGTCGATAACTTCAATAGTCATGTTACCCAGTTGTTGTGTGCCAAGAGTGTCTACGTCAATATCATCGTTTTCGACCATCAGGTAGCGTTCGATGCGCTTGCTTTCGGAATAAATAGCTTCGGTGGTTGTTTCCGGCGCCGGCCCACCATTGCCAATGTTGTACTTGATGCCAAAGTCACCGTGTTCGCCGGCGGGGTTATGACTTGCAGAGAGAACAATGCCGCCATAGGCCCGATACTTGCGGATCACGCAGGAGACCGCCGGCGTTGACATTAAACCTCCTCGCCCCACCATTACCTTGCCAAAGCCATTGGCGGCAGCCATGCGTAGAATCACCTGCACAGCGTGACGATTGTAGTAACGACCATCACCACCAAGCACCAGTGTTTTTCCCGCGAAGTCATCAAGGCTATTGAAGATGGCCTGTACAAAGTTTTCCAGGTAATGCTCCTGCTGAAAAACTGAAACTTTTTTACGCAGGCCGGAGGTGCCGGGTTTTTGATCGGTAAAGGGTCTGGTGGCAATTCCAATCGTGTTCACAATGCTATTGTCCCGTTTTCTTAGTTCTAAATTTGTATTTGTCAAGCATTAAGCTTGCCTTGCAGGCGCCGATAGCCTGCCTGAATATATTGAGTGTAACAGTTTGAACGAAACGTCATTTTACTATGTTAAGATCAGGCCATGAAGTACACGGGTAAATATAAGGTTCATCCAGGCGTGCGGGCGCGTGATCTCCCGGCGCTGATGGAGCTTTATGAGCTGAACTACATTCAGCTACGCCAACTTGTGCCTGATATCGACGCCATCCAGGACCACAGTACTTCGCGGGTGCCTGGTGCACTCAATCTCTACCTCACTGTACAAGAGCGCTGCAAGTATACAACCACCCTGCATCTTACGTATCTGTTTCAGGACGAGGGTGGGGAATTTCCGGCGCCGGATATTGTTGTGCGTCTGTATCATGACGCTCAGGTCGCTGAAGTTATTTCACGCGGGCGGCGACGTGGCCGGCGGAATGCCGAATATGACCGCTTTCACCACCATTATTCAGTCGATACCAAGTGGCGGGCCAATCGTTTCCTGCATAAATGGCTCGGATATTGTATCCGCTATGGTCACATTTTCTCCCCGGCGCGCGAACAACTTGTCGAAGCTTTGCAGGCGCTGGATAATGAGAAGGCGCTCAGTCTGGAATCCTGAGGTTTAGGTTCACGGTCCCGTTCGGCGTTAAGCGCCAGCCAATCCAGGCGAGAGCCCCGGGTAACATTCCCAGGCCGCATCACGCAAACTGAAGCAGCATTATCGTGAGCAGCGCTAATGAGCCCCGAATTATCAGTTGAACTGAATGCCGATAAACGCTGCTTATCAGGAAAAGCGCTTTATAGATCATCTGCGTATCATCCTGGTCGGTCGCTATCGAAGCCAAGAAGAAATGGTATAATACTTGACTGAAATAGTTGGTTAATTTACGATAGTTGCATGAGACTTTCGACCAAAGGCCGTTATGCAGTTACTGCAATGATGGACCTAGCAATTCACGAACCCAAAGGGCCGGTTACACTGGCGGATATTTCCCGTTGCCAGAGTATTTCACTGTCATATCTAGAGCAGTTATTTTCCAAGCTAAGGCGTGAGAACCTGGTCCGCGGGGTGCGCGGGCCCGGGGGTGGCTATAAGCTGGCGCGACCGGCTGGCGATATCACCATAGCTGCCATTATTGCGGCAGTTGACGAGAAAGTGGATTCGACCTGTGGCGGTGACAGTGGTTGTGATGAGGCATCAACGTGCCTGACGCACGAACTCTGGTGCGGTTTGTCCAAGCGTATCTATGAGTTCCTCGACAGCATCTCGCTGGAAGAGTTTCTCAGTCGGCCGTCGGTACAGGAGGTGGTTCGGCAGCAGGACGAGACCCACAGGCGTTCAGGTGTCAGCACCGTCAACGTGAGCTGAAAATTACCCGATAACTTCTATAAATGTGACGTTGTTCATACACATAAGGTGAGCGCTTCACAGAAACCTTGATCCGGACTCCGCATACTGCAAGCGTCAAATAGCGTTGTACCTAAGCGGATCAGGAGTAAGGAAGATGTTTCAGTATTTAATGGTTCTGTTCGCAGTTGTCGCCGTCGTAAGCGCCCCATCACTGGAATCGCTGGCTACCGCCGGTCCCATGAAGGACTACCTTATAGCGGCAGGCATTGCATTGATGCTCAAACCCTGGCTACAGGGACATTTTGAATAAGTGTGGTCGCCGGTCGCAATCATTTTAGCTGAGTTGTGATCAGACCAGTTAGTGGTTGTTGACCGGCATTTTACAGTCTGTATTCCGGCGTCTCGCTACCAGCGATCCGGAATCCGCTTGTTGATAACGATACGTTTCCCATCCATAGAAATATAATCGCCGGCTTTAAGGTCCTTTAGAATCCGGCTTACCATCTCACGAGAAGACCCCACCTCATCGGCAATGTCCTGCTGCGTCAGTGCTGGTGTAATCATCCGCCCGCCTTCCTCGCTGGCCGCCTGCAGTAACACGTGAGCGGTACGGCCAAAGACATCCATCAATGCCAGGTTTTTGGCATGACTTGTTGTGTTGCGCAGGCGTTTCCCAATGCCTTTAAGCAGGTGAATGGCAACACGTGGATGCTGTTCTATATAGTCAACAAAGTACTGCCGGGAAAGGATTGATATTTTGCATTTACTGACTGCCTCAACAGATGCAGATCTCGGTTCATCATCAATCAGTGAGAGCTCGCCAAAGTAATCTCCGGAACCGAGTCGATTGACGATATTGGTTTTACCATCCTCGTCGCTAACAAAAACCTTCACGTCGCCGCTGAGGATAATGTAGAGCGAGCTTGAGCTGTCGCCTTCGGTAATGACGATGCTGTTCTTGTTGAAGGTTCGGGTTACGGTAGCCTCGGCAAGCTGTTCCAGATCCTGATCATCCAGTTTGGCAAAAAGCGGGATTTTACGTAGAGCGTCTGTAGACATGCTCTGATCTTAAACGAAGCAGGGACGAATGCAAAAACAGCCGCCTGTTCATTTGGCGGGCAATATGACGTATGCTTATGCCCTGACAGACCTGACAAAGCTGAATCTCGATGGATCTACGGCTTCGAAAAAAAAGTAACAGGCGTCTGGCAGTCCTGATGTCATTTCTTTGCTACGGCAACCTCTGGGCCGCTCCCAATTGGGAAAGGCAAGCCGACTGCTCCCTTGTGTCTGCACCACAGGTAATCAACGATGGGTACCAGGAAACCAGGGTTCAGCTGCGTCTTGATAACAGGGCGCTCACGGTGATTACCGAATCCAATATTGACTTCAGGCCATCGACAACCGGGTTGTCAGTAGACAATGGTGAACTCCTGCCGGCTGCCCCGGGAGAAAGCGACACCCGCCTGCTGTTTACGGGAAATGTCAGCAGGATTGTTGACATGTTTATTGCTGGAAACAGCGCTGAGGTACGCCTGTATTTCTGGCCGACCTGGCCGGAGACCGGACAGAAAACCGTTCGTTTCAGTTTGACTGGATTTACTCGCACCTATCGGGAACAGAGTTGTCACTAGTATGGGGCTTATGGAGCAGCAATGGGGCTAACGACCAAATTCAACCTCATCCTTATCACTGCGCTGGGCATGGGCTTCGCGGTAATTGGGTATGTGACGCATAAAACGCTGTACGATAATGCCTATCATGAAGTTCTTGAACAGGCTGGCTTAATGATGGATAGCGCCAAAGCAGTACGTAACTATACCGTTGACGAGATCCGCCCGCTGTTGTCCATGCAGATAAAACGGTCATTCTTGCCGCAAACTGTACCGGCTTACGCCGCCACCCAGAGTTTTATCAAGCTGCACGAAGATAATCCCGAGTACACTTATAAAGAAGCTACTCTGAATCCGACCAATCCACGAGATCGGGCGGTCGATTGGGAAGCTGACATTATCAGTATGTTCCACAATCAGCCTGAGCTCACGGAATTTGTCGGCGAGCGGGATACCCCTAAAGGTCGTTCACTGTATCTTACACGACCGATCCGTATTACCAACGAGGCTTGCCTTACCTGTCACAGCACACCCGATGCCGCGCCGAAGACCATGATCGACCGATATGGATCTGCGAATGGCTTTGGCTGGCAACTCAACGAAGTCGTTGGGGCACAGGTCGTATCGATTCCAATGGGAGTCCCTGTGGGAAAGGCAGAGGCAACATTTCGCCTGTTCATGGGAGTACTGGCAGCGACATTCGTTGCTATTGTTCTGCTGGTCAACCTGCTGCTGAAACTCACGGTCATTAGTCCAATCCAGCGTATGTCACGTACAGCGGATGCGGTCAGTCACGGACAAATGGATACGCCCGAGCTCAAAGCAAATGGTAAGGATGAAATCGCTATGCTAGCCAGCTCCTTCAATCGCATGCGACGCAGCCTGGACAAGGCGATGCATTTACTTAATGACAACGTGACCTGAAATGACGGCCCGAAATCGCACCTGGTTGTGTTGCGTGGTGTTTCTGGATGTTGTGTCTTTTACCAAGCATCATATGAAAAACCAGATGGCGATCAAGTCGCACCTGGATGAACAGATCCGGTTGCTGTTAGGTAACCATGCCGAAGATGAATACATTCTTCTGGATCGAGGTGACGGCGCGGCGGTCTGTTTTCTGGTCGAGCCGGAGACCGCGCTGTATTTTGCGCTGAATCTTCGTGAATCCGTGCGGGCCCAGAAAAACAGCACTGTTAACTACGAGGTACGTGTCGGCATCAATCTGGGTCCGGTCAAAATTGTACTCGATGTAAACGGTGATAAGACAACGCTGGGTGAGGGTATCAATTGTGCGGCCCGAATCATGGACTTCGCTGGAGCGGGCCAGATCTATGTTTCGCGTTCCTTTTACGACGTTATTGGCTGTCTCAGCGATGAGTACGCCGAGCTGTTCTCATATCGGGGAAAAAAAGCTGACAAACACGTGCGTGAATTCGAGCTTTACGAAGTTGCTGCAGTGCGTGACAAGTCTTTGGATGAAGCTCCGGCTGTGGAGCAACAGGCGGATTCAGCGCACTGGGACGAGTCAGCGCTGCATGCCAGGGAGATTAAATTGGCCGGAGAAATTGGCCCTATAGCCCATGCACTGGTTCAACGAGCGGCTAAAAAGGCGGGTACCCTGGAGGAACTTGATAGACTTTTGGCTGAATCCAGCATGCAGCTTGCGTCGGAGAACAACTGTGGTGATCTTCCGGTGTCTGAGTTCGATGCTGATTTTCTCCAGAAAGTCGGGAGATTGCTTAGTGAATATCTCGGTCCTATCGCCACTATTCTGGTGAATCGTGCAGCCAGCAAGGTATCAGACCATGCAGGTCTTGGCGAGTTGCTTGCCAGCGAGCTTGGTAGTGAACAGGAGCGGCAGGCGTTTCTGTCCAGGCTTGATAGTGAGTGACGAACGTATACAGTTGTTGCTGGGGATTCCTATCTCGAACAATTCACCATCATACAAATGAACATGGGCAGGGAAATTTGCCGCCGTCTGCGCTACGCGGTTGACAGTTTGCTTGCAGCCCGCCAAAGCAGCTGATTTCCACAGCCTTTCACCGCCCTCCGGGCCCGAGTGTGAATAAGTCACATTTTTCGCTCAACTAGATTACAGCGCGAGAACGGCCAACTCCGTAAATTTGATTTCCAGTAGTACAGGGAGGCAACAAGCCATGCCTCTGAATGAAATCACCTAAATGGAGAAGCCATCATGAACACAGTTAATCCTACCCCGGTTCGACACACTGCAATTTGTGTATTTACTGCACTTGCCATCTCCTTGCCCGGCACTGGATCAGCCGGACTTTACGATAAGGCAAAAGCCCGGACCCAGGCTGTTAAAGCAAAGGTCAGCAATACTGTGAGCACCGTGCGACAGAATCAGCCAATTGCGAGTGCTTTTCAGAACCTTGGACAAAACCTGCCAGGAACCGAGTTGATAGATCAGGTGCATGAGTTAAACCCCATGGAGCAGTTTCAGAACACCAGAATACTGCTGAACCAGATGCAGGCCGATTATCAGTACTTCTCCGGTGGCGAAGGCTGTGCTGCTGAATGCGCAACCTTTCGAATGGATTTAAAGACTATTCTGGATGACTTTTTACGCCTAGCTGATGAAGTGCCGGCTTTGAATGCCAATAGCCGCATCACAGAGAGCATCCAGCGGACCAGTGGATTGATTGATTATATTCCTCCCCGGGCGTTGTATCTGATGTGGCAGGCAATCGGAAGCCGGTTAGATGACCTTCATTCGGTACCCGATCAGATTCGCGGGATTCTCGCGGCCCTGCCGCCTGTTGAGGATATACCGGATATCACCGTTGGCTACGCCAACATAGCGGGAGAACAGGTCGCCGGCAGCCGTATGTGTGAATGGGCTGATAAAGAGCAAAAGCCTTTCATCGAATTGTACCAGGCCAAACTGGAGAAACTTGCGTGGGTCCTGAAGACGGTTGAGGGATTTATTCCTGATGTCGAGGCGGAAGGCGAAGTAGGGGTAGAGGCGGGTATTGCGGTTGGCATGGTTACCGGGTCCGCTGCTGTGTCCCTGAAGCCGACCGATCAACTCAAGATTGCCCTGAAAGCCCTGGCCGTGGTTCCCGAGTCTGTCAACTGGATGATTAAAATGAACACGTTGCGAGCAAAAGCAGTATGTGCAACCGCTACGCTGGTGGCCGAAGCTGAGTGGAGGTAAACCCGGTATCAGTAAGTTGTTGTGTGAATGGCGGGGGGCACAGGCCCCCCGTATATTTTTTAGCGTTACTACGCAGATTGATATCGATATTCGTGCAGCTATGCGATACAGCCAAGGTGACGCTGGGGCTCTGAGGAATCATGTATGCCGAACTCAACGCGACCTCGACCAAACCAGCACGCGGTTGTTTGCAGGCATTTCATAATCCTTTCTCAGTTCCATCCGGGCTTTTGCCGCAACTATAATATACATTACAGGTATTTATGAGACTCTCTTGGTCTTCCAGCGTTTCGTAATTCTTGATACCGCTTTCCGGTTCGAGTGCTTTCAGGCACTGTTCAAAGTGCGCATTACACTCGCTGGTCTCCGGCCAGGGGCCACAACATGCATTGGATTATAGGCGCATGTTATGTGCCTTTTGTCACAGGCTTTTCCTTTGTGCATAATAATACCAATATAATAATTATAAACGGTGAGTCCATTAGACTGCCGGAGGGGATTGAAGTCGTGTCAATAAATGGTATTTCCCTGGGCGAGGAGAAGAGCTGCTCTTCGAAAATAGATCAACAAACCCCAGACAAAAATTTTCTCGAGCTGGCTGAGCTGTATCCCGAATTTGTAAGCAAATGTGCCTACGATGAAAAGGCGATCAATTTTCTAAAGCAGACCGAACGCTTTCAGTGTCCCGCCGGGACAATCATTTTTCGTGAACAGGATCCCTGCCATAATTTTGCCTGGCTTCTCAGTGGCGACGTACGCATTTATCAACACTCGTCCGATGGGCGAGAAGTGACTCTGTACCGGGTTGAAGCAGGTGACTTGTGTATTCTGAGTCTGAATGCTTTGCTGGGTAACCGAACTTATCCTGCTGAAGCGGTTGCTGAAACCGAGATATCAGGTTTGATGATGCAGGGAGCTGTTTTTCTGGAAGGTGTTAATGGGTCCGAGTCTTTTCGGAGCTGCGTGATTAAAACCCTGACTGATCGTCTGCACGAAACAATGACGCTGGTATCGGATATCGCCTTTCGCCGGCTTGATCTGCGACTTGCCTGCCTTCTCGGGCAACGCTTCGAGCGATCGCGCGGCAAGTCACTCACTATTACGCATGCGGAACTGGCGAGGGAGCTTGGCACAATAAGAGAAGTGATAAGCCGGATTCTGAAAGAATTTGAACATCAGCAGTGTGTCAGGTTGTCCCGTGGCCGGATTGAACTGGTATCCCGGCAAGGGTTGGACTGGTTTGCCAAAGAGGCCTAACACTCGTGTCAAAAAATATAATTCACCTGCCAAGGCGGAACGAGTTGCTGTTATCGTTTTAATCTTGCTTTGACCAGACCAGTATCCGGTTATTGGCGGGCATTTCATAATCCTTTCTCAGTTCCATCCGGGCTTTTGCCGCAAGGTCTTCCAGGGCTTCGAAATCCTTGATGCCACTTTCCGGGTCACGCGCTTTCAGCCACTGTTCAAAACGGGCATTGCTCTCGCTGGTGAAGTGTCCGTCGTAATTGAAAGGGCCGTAAAGACAAAATACGCCTCCCGGTTTCAGTACCTTGCCAACCCCTTCAAACAGGCACTCGACTTCAGGCCAGGACATGATGTGAACGGTATTGGCGCTGAATACTGCATCAAAGGCGTTGTCTGGCCAGGGGTCTCGACACACGTCCAGCGTGAGGGGGGGGAGGATGTTGCCGGTTTCGGCATCTTCCAGCCAGGCGTGGATGCCAGGGTGGTAAGCTGATACATCACTGGTTTGCCATTCAAGCGAGGGAAACTCGGGCGCGAAGTAGACGGCGTGCTGGCCGGTACCGCTGCCAATTTCCAGTAGCCGGGAGTGCCCAGCCAGTTCTGCACGCAGAACTTTTAAAATGGGTTCGCGGTTTTGTTCGCAGGATTCAGAATAGGGTTTCATAAGATAACTCAGGCCTGGCAACGCTGTGCCAGCACGGTTTCGATTTCTTCTTCTGTTAAAACAATCGGGTTGGTTTTCATGCTGCTGCCGCGCGAGTTGACGACAATATGCCTGAAGTCAGTGTGACTGATGCCGTAGTGGTCGAGTGCGGGCAGTTGCAGCCGTTGTGTCCAGTCATCCAGTAAAGCCAGTAATTCTTCCCAGGCCTGTTCCTGGGTGGCGAAGCTGCGCCCGCATAGCAGCTCAGCGACACGGGCATATTTTTCCAATGCCGGATTGTCGACTTCCCTGGCCAGCATTGCGTCGATATTGACACGTGTTGCAGCACCGACGAGTGTACCGCAGACCACACCGTGCGGTATGGGAAAGAATGCTCCCAACGGAGAGGCCAGTCCGTGTACGGACCCCAGTCCGGTTTGCGCAAGGCAAATGCCTGAACTCAGCGCGGCATAAGCCATACCGCTACGCGCTTGCTGCTGGTCGCCGTCACCTTCGTACCACGGCAGCAGACTATTGCGTGCCGCTTCCATGCCGCCCCATGCCAGGCTATCGGTCATCGGGTTGGCCTTGATCGAGACATAGGATTCGAGCAGCTGGGTCAGTGCATCCATACCATCTGCCGCAATCAACTGTGGTGGACAGCTGGCCAGGAGGTCCGGGTCCATCAAGGCGTATTCGGGCACCAGTTGTTCATCGCGGAATGATTTCTTAAAGCCATCTTTGCCGGCAACGCTGAGAACAGCGTTCTTGGTCGCTTCACTGCCGGTGCCTGCTGTAGTGGGTACGGCGATAAAGGGCACTGACGGACCCTGGTATGGCTTCTCGGGGCCTACGCCCTCCAGGTAATCCATTACCGAGTCTTCAACCTTGAGCAAGCCTGCAATCGCCTTGGCGGCATCCAGTACACTGCCGCCGCCAATACCGACAACCACCTGGATGCCCTGTTGCCGGTAACGCCGTGCAATTTCGTCAACCTGCTGCGGTGAAGGTTCGCCACTGACAGCTTCGCTCTGCCAGCCTATGCCTGCACTGGCGAGGCCGCTTTCAATACCGGGCCAGACGCCTGCATCCTTCAGTGAACGTGCCCCGGTTATTAGCAGGGCATGGGTGCCATAGCTGTGCACCAGCATTGGCAGCTTGTTAATAGTGCCTGCGCCAAATTCAATGCGCGGCAGTCGTGCAATTGAGAAGTTGCTTGACATGCCGTCAATCTACAGCCGGATAGAGGCCGTTCAGGGGTATACCCTGGCGTGGTTCTGCCATCCAATCGGCCACGGTATCGCGCCAGGCATGGTAATGCGCTGTTTGCTTGTGTGCAGCAGCATCTGCGGCACTGCGATAGGCTTCATAGAAAATAAAGTGGTTTGGATCATCGGGTGACTGCAGAATATCGAAGCGCATATTCCCCGGTTCCTGGGCCGAAGCGGCGTGATTGGCGTAAGAAGCCGCAATAAATGCTTCCCGGTGTTCAGGAATAACATGGACGTGAACGAGGGTGACGTGCATGGTGCTCTCCTCAGCGTTGCTCGCAGGTACGCAAAAAACTGCCTCGCAGGGCTTAATCCGTCCCGCGGGCTGCCGAAAGCCTACTAATAGCTGTCTGAATTGCCAAGGAATTTATGAGCTCATCATCAAGTGCTGAAAACACGGAAGAGGGCGCAGCCGAGAAACAACGGACTGATCCCCGGAGTTTGAGCGCCTGGGTGCAAAAACTCGGCGATTCGGGTATGCCGGTGTTTGCGCATACAGCGCGGGATATTTCTCACATTTCCGATAGCCGCGACAGCAGCGCGGCTGAGCTGGCGCGCGTCGTACTGCAGGATGCAGCCATGACGGCCAAGCTGCTTCGCGTTGCCAACAGCCCGGTGTTCAATCCCATGGGCAAGTCTATCAGCACCGTTAGCCGTGCCGTGGTGGTGCTCGGTTTCCAGGAAGTGCGTGCCATCTGTTTGTCGATCGCCGTGGTTGAATCGATGCTCAAGGGCAAGCAAAAGGAACGTGTAATTGAAGAAATGGCGCGCTCTTTCCATGCGGCTGTACAGGCCCGCTCATTTGCCAAAAAGCGCAAGGATAAATCGCCGGAAGAAGTGTTTATTGCAACACTGTTGTATCACCTCGGAGACATGGCTTTCTGGGCCTTTGCAGGTGAATCGGCGGGAGAGCTCGACAGTGCCCTGCGGCAGCGACCGAACCAGACTCCCGACAGTGTTCAGCGCGAGGTGCTTGGTTTTGTGTTTCGCGATTTAACCCTTGGGCTAAGCAAGGAATGGAAGCTGGGTGAGTTGCTCGAACAGTCGCTGCAAGGCAAGACCGATAAAAACCCGAGAGCCGGCAATGTGGCGCTTGGTTACGAAGTGGCAGTTGCGGCAGAAAAAGGCTGGAAGTCGCCAGAGGTGACCCAGCTGGTTGAGCGCATAGCCGAAAATCTTTATCTGCCGGTAGAGCAGGTCAGTAAAATGATTAAGGCGAATGCCGAAGAGGCGGCCGATACCGCAGCGTTTTATGGTGCGGACAAGGCCAGCAACCTGATCCCGGTTCCCGGGAGCAAGTCGGAAACCGCTGAGGCCGAAGATGCGCTGGCGGAGAATGCGGTTGCTGAATTTATTGAACCTGATCCGATGTTGCAGTTACAGATTCTGCGCGAGTTATCCACGCTGATGGAGAGCAAACCGGATTTCAACAGCGTGCTGGAAATGGTGCTCGAAGGCATGTACCGGGGAATCGGCATGGACCGGACGCTGTTTGCCCTGCGCTCACCGGATAATCGATTCCTGATGGGACGCTATGCCCTTGGTAGCGATAATGAAGTCCTGCGTCGTCAATTCCAGTTTGAGACTGTGGACGGAAAACCCAATCTGTTCAGCCGCGTGATCGATACCCGGCAGGCAATCTGGTTAGCGGAGAACAACCGTGCGGATCTGCAGCCGCTGATAACCGATCAGGTGGTGGCGGTTTCCAGTGGTGCAGAGTTCTACGTGACGCCTATCGAGATACACAACAAGGTCATCGGCTTGTTCTATGCTGACCGCCAGCCCAGTGGCCGCGCTCTTGATGAAGAGGGATTCAACAGCTTCAAACATTTTGCCCAGCAGGGCAACCTGGCGCTGGCTTATTTAACTGGCAATTGAGATCAGGGGATAGCCAGCCAGGTTTTCCACTGGGCAAAAATATCCGGATCAAGTGCTGCGGCTGCAGACCGTGGTTGCAGTGTCGGTTGAAAAACACTCTCACCCTCCAGCGTAACTGACAGGCCGCCGGCTTCGCTCAAAATCAGGCAACCTGCAGCATAGTCCCAGAGCTTTTGCTTGCCGTGCAAATACACATGACAACGTCCATCGGCGAGCCAGCACCAGTCGAGTGCGACTGCGCCGAAACTGCGCTGTGAACTGTACGGCGGGGCCGCTGCCAGCCGACTGGCAAGGTCAGCGGGCAGGCGTTTCAGGTCTATCAATGCCACGCCTTGCGGCAGGGGTGTTGCCAGTTTTTGCGGTTGTAACGGCTTGTTATTCAGCCACGCACCTTGACCACGGGCAGCTGCAAAACATTCTTTGCGACTGGGATCATAGACCACGCCCATTTCGACCTGATGGCCTTTGAGCAGGGCGACCGAGACCGCGTAGTAGGGAACACCGACCGAAAAATTGCTGGTGCCGTCCAGCGGGTCAATGCACCAGATGCCGCTGTCCGCCTGGTCCAGAGCGGCTTGCTGTTCCTCGTCGCTCATTTCCTCGCCAAGTACACCGATGCCGGGCCAGTGTTGCTCCAGCACCTTGATTAACGCTGTCTGCATGACAATGTCCGCTTCGGTGACCAGGCTGCCGTCAGCCTTACGGTCGGCGTGCTGACAGTTGAAACGGGGCAGCAATTCCTGGTCGGCGAGACGGCTGACCAGTTCGGAAAGTGTTTTCAGTGAGTCAGGTAACATTGAACGAACGCGTTTAGTTGGTATGATCAATATCTGACCCCTATTGTCGCACAAAGGCATTGCATGAGCACAAGGAAAACCCAGCATAAAAAGTCCGGTAAATCGGGTAAGCAAGCCAGGAGCAAAAAGCTGCGCAAGGCGGATACCGAGGATAAGTACGTTCTGTACGAGCAGTCAGTTCAGTCTACCGAATTTGAATACGAGTTCGTTGATGAAAACTTCAAGCGTTTGCGTGGCCGCGAAGCAAAACTGTTGCGCGAGGATTTCTGCGGCACCGGTCAGATGTGCTGCGAATGGGTGCGTGGTCGCGACACTAATCAGGCTATTGGAGTTGACTTCGACCCGGAAGTGCTGGAATGGAGCCGCGCTAATCATATCGCCAACCTGAGCGACGAGCAGAAAGCCCGGGTTACGCTACTCCAGGAAGATGTGCGTGCCGTGAAAACCGATCCCGTCGATATCGTGCTGGCGATGAACTTCAGCTGGCAGATATTCGAAGAGCGTAAGGTCCTGCGTGATTATCTTGCCTCGGTACGCGACAGTCTGGTCGATGACGGCGTGTTGTTCATGGATATCTTTGGTGGCTACGAGGCCTACCAGGAGTTGGAAGAGAAGACCAAACACAAGGGCTTCACCTATATCTGGGAGCAGGCCAGCTATAACCCCATTACCGGGCATATGGTTTGTCATATCCATTTCAATTTCAGAGATGGCTCTAAAATGAAAAAAGCGTTCACTTACGAGTGGCGCCTTTACAGCCTGCCGGAACTGCAGGAGATCCTGACGGAAGCCGGTTTCTCGAAAGTTACTGTTTACTGGCAGGGCTGGGATGATGAAGAAGACGAGCCGGACGGCAACTTTCTCCCGGCAACAGAGGGTGAGGCTGATCCAGGCTGGATCTGCATGGTCAGCGCTGAAAAGTAGGCTGCGCTCTTTACAAGACCATCCGTCATTACCGCGTCACGCTTGCAATGACGGATGCATTATGTAAATCCTAGGTATTACAATCAGTTGCGCTGTTTATTGAGGCGGACCCCTGTCGGGCTCTTGACATACCATCTGGTCTGTTATAAAAAGTAAACGTTCACTAACAAGAGAGGTGATGTATGTCGAATGCTGATTTGGAACTTGATGCTCGTGGTCTGAATTGCCCGTTACCTATTCTCCGGGCGAAAAAGAGTATTAATTCGCTCTCCAGCGGCCAGGTACTGAAAATCATCGCAACCGACCCTGGTTCGGTGAAGGATTTTGAAGCTTTCTGCAAACAAACCGGCAATGAACTGCTGGACAGCTCCCAGCAGAGTGGTGAATACCACTTCAATATTCGCAAGGGATAATCAACAGCGGCAGCGGCGGTCTGTCTGGCCGATGGGCGTGCGGACTGCTGCTGCTCCGCTGTTGTAATCTGTTGTTTATGGCAAAACGACTCAAGGCCTCCGAACGCCGCGCGACCATTCTCGCTGTCGCCAAGGTGCTGTTTTCCGACAAGGGTTACCACGGCGTATCCGTTGATGAAATTGCCACCCGGCTGGGCGTCAGCCCGGCTATCCTGTATCGCCATTTTCCGTCCAAGGAAGCGCTCTACGAGGCGGTACTCAATGAGATTGCCTGCAAGCGCGAAAGTTATGTCGAGGCGGTTGTTAACAGTGACGGCAGTTTCGATGCTGTACTGAAAATGATCACCCGCATCTATATTGACAGTGTTTCCAGAGACCCGGACTACCTGCGCATGGAAATGCATAGCGCGCTGGAAGGCAACGACGCCACGCGCCAGTTTTTTGAGCACCGCTGGAAATCGTTCAGCGATTTTATCGAATACAGTCTTGCCGAACTCATCGCCGGCAAACGCATCCCGATGATTAATGCCAGGGTCGCAGCACTCGGGTTCCAGGGCATGCTGCGTGAAGCGTTGTATGCGAAATGCATTTATCGTTCACCACAATACCGCGATATAGAACTGCCCGAGCTGGGCGATCAACTGGTAGAACTGTTTGTGAAAGCGGTAGGTTATTCAAAAGCCTGACACACGTGGCAAGTGACAGGAACTGTCATTCGGAACAGCAGCCTGCAGATGGTGTGAACATAACGCGGTGCGGCTTTGCCTATACTGAGTATAGGGAGGTGCCTTAAAGAAAGTGGAGTGGCGGTGTCGGAGGTGTGCTTCATGATACGTGCGATCGGTTGGCTGGCTGTCTTGCTTCTCGCAGGGTTTGCGGAGGTGGTGAGCGCAGCGCACGGTACCGGCTCTGCATCATTTGAAGCATTCGACTCTGAGCCCCGTATCTCATACCAGGCACTCGAGTCCATGCTCGAACGGTACTTGCTGCTGCGCGACGCCGGCGGTTGGCCGGCTTTTTCTGCAACAGGTTCGACGCTTGGCATGGGCGACGCATCAATCGAGATTCCGGCATTACGTGACATCCTCTGGCGTACCAGTGACCTCGCCGAGAATGCACGTGGTAGCACGCTGTATGACGGTGAATTGCAACGTGCGGTACAGCGATTCCAGCAGCGTCATGGTCTTACGACTGATGGCATCGTCGGGCCGCGCACGCGCCAGGCATTGTCCGTAGATGTCGATGCACGTATAAAACAGATTCGTTTGAACCTTGAACGCTCGCGGCGATTGCCCCGTGACCTGGGTGAGCGTTATATCTGGATCAATACCGCAGCGTTCGAGCTGGACGTGCACGAAGGTGACCGGGTACCGCTATCCATGCGCGTGATCGTCGGCAAGGAAAAGCGGCAGACACCGGCATTTACAGGGAGCATGCGCTACCTGGTGGTTAATCCTTACTGGCATGTGCCAACCAAACTCGCCAAACGTGACCTGATACCGGCATTACTTCGCAACCCGGATTATTTCACGCAGAGGGGCATACGAGTGTTGTCGGGCTGGCGGGATGATGCAACCGAGCTTGATCCCCTGGCAATTGACTGGCGCGAGTACAGCGACGATCGTTATTTGCCCTACAAGCTTCGCCAGGATCCGGGACCGAGCAATCCCCTGGGACGCATTAAGTTTATGCTGCCCAACCGCTACAGTGTTTACCTGCACGATACGCCTGGCAAGCACCTGTTTGAGCATCCGGTTAGAGCATTCAGCTCCGGCTGTGTGCGACTCGAAAAGCCGCTGGAACTGGCGCGCTATGTGATGGGGAGTGAGGGGAGCAGAGGCATTAGCGGAAAGCAGCTTGAAGTGATAATTGGCACCGGGCATAACCAGACGGTCAGTTTGCCTGAGCCCATACCGGTTTACATGGTCTATCAAACAGCCTGGGTTGATGCCGACGGCAATGCGCAGTTTCGTAATGATGTCTATGGACGGGACCCGGCATTTGCTGCCCTGATGCGAGGTAAATTGTCAGCAGGTAGTGGCCCAAAACATGCCGGAAAATTGTCGGTGTCTTCAATATTGCCCGCGCTGAAATGACTATGCGTTCATACTAGCTTTGCTAAGCCAGTGAATCCACTGGCGAATTGTCTGTGTTCGGGTATAATGCCGAACACAAGCCTGTCTGGCACAGGCTATGCATCAATCAGGACATAATGAAGCACGCAAACCAGAACACAAGCCAGGCTGGCATTCAACTTCCCGCAAGACGCAGGTTTATTCAGACAGTATTCGGAGCTACCGCTGCGCTCGCCGTGCCGTCCGTTTGGGCGTCTGTGCCCAAAGCTGCGGAGCGCAGTCTGGCCTTTACCCATTTGCACACCGGTGAGTCCCTGAAGACGACTTTCTGGGCGGATGGCGAGTACCTGGAAGACGAGATTGCCGCTATCAACAAGCTTTTGCGCGATCATCGCAGTGGTGCTGTTTACGGTATGGATACAAAACTGTTTGACCAGATGTATCTGTTACAACAGACCACGGGTGTGAAAGGCAGCTTCCAGATTATTTCCGGTTTCCGTTCTCCGGCAACCAACGAAAAACTGCGTTCGAAGAGCAGTGGTGTAGCCAAGCGCAGCCTGCATATGCAGGGCAGGGCAATCGATATTCGCCTGCCGGGGTGCAAGCTCAAGGATTTGCGCAACGCGGCCCTGGACCTGAAGGCAGGCGGCGTCGGCTATTACGCCAAATCCAACTTTATCCACATCGATACCGGACGCGTCCGCCGCTGGTAGTCACCGGTTCTCCTGGTCCCGCCTGATCTTTAAGAGCGTGTGATCAGCCAGCTATACCCATTCCCTTTATGCTGCTCTGAATAAGAGTAAACTGTCTGAACGCAATTGTTTCCGATTGATTGAGACAGGAGTCTGAAAGTGAAAACCAATGTTACAAAGCTGCTGATTGCAGCGTCGCTGGCCGCCGTCAGTGTCGTGCCAACGGCACAGGCTACAGGTGATGATGCTGATGTGCAGGCCAGAGTAGATGCAGCCACCGCTGTGACGGGCGATTTCCTGAAACAGCTTGGTGGAACCATGAAGCGCGAAATGAAGGCCGGCGGGCCGGTTGCAGCAATGAAAGTCTGCCGTGACGTGGCGCCAACAGTTGCCAATGACATATCTCTGGACAAAGGCTGGAAAGTAACACGGGTCGGCACACGGGTGCGCAACCCGATGCTTGGATCGCCTGATGTCTGGGAGCAGGGTGTGTTGAAGGCATTCGAAGAACGCGCAGCGAAAGGTGAAAAATTTGATGCAATGACCCATTACGAAGTCGTTGATGAACCGGCCGGCAAGTTTCTCCGTTACATGAAGGCAATCGGTGTGGCGCCACAGTGTATGGCTTGCCACGGCAATGCCGGGCAGATCGCGGAACCGGTGCGTACCCAGCTGGAGAGTATGTACCCGTACGACAGGGCGGTGGGTTACAATCCCGGTGATCTGCGCGGGGCGGTCAGTATCAAGCAGCCACTCGGTAACTAGACTACTTGTTACCGCAGTGGTTCGCGCAGGCGTTCAAAATCACGTGGTGCAACATACTGCAGTACTTCTTTACCATCCGTGTTGATAATGAGGTCCAGGCCTTTGTCAGGGTAGAGCAGGTGCGCTACCTGTTCGCTGGCACGGATTGTTTCGGTGGCGGGGCCAAAGCGTTTGATGGCCGAGGCCTCGTCGATGTTCATCGTGGGAATAAATGCCATACTCGCCAGCGGGGCCTGGAAGGCAACGGGGAGGTCTTCGGGATGCAGGGTGAATTTTCGCGCACCGCTGTCCATATACCCGGCCTTGACGGCACGTTCCATCAGTTGCGCCACAGTTTCTGGTTCCAGGTCTGCGGCCAATACCAGTTTGCCGGAAAACACGCCTGCCTTGTAACGGCTGTAGAACATTTCCAGTGCACCGATACCCTGGCCGGGGGCGACGATAATGGCCAGCGTCATATCCTCGCCAAGCTGTTCGCGTGCGTCTCCAAGCGTGCTTTGACCGAGTGTGACACCGAAGACTTTCGAACGGCCCTCCGGCAATACTTCTATCTGCCAGGGCAAACCCTCAACGCTTTCAGTAGAGCGTTTGCTGTCCGGTTTCAGGGACAGCATGGCGATAATGATTATTGTCAGGAAAATTAGTAATGAGAATATGCGGATCATGATGCCGATGTTAAACGTTGGTCGGCTTCTATTCTACACTTCTCATTGATAGGATCGGCTATAGACAGGAATTGAACCTGTGATGTTTTTTTGAGGTTATGAATGGAAACGTCTCCCGACGTAATGGATATATTGCGCTTGCTCCTTGATCTGCGGGATCTGGATGATATGGGAGACGTGGCCTTGCTGGATCTGGCGCAGGATGCGCGCATTGAAACGCTGGACAGGGGCAAGGTGCTCCATGCCGACGAACACCTTGACCGTCATGTCTATCTTGTCGAGGGTGAGGTGGAACTGTTTGCCGATGGCAAGATCATGCAAACAGTTACCGCTGGTACCGAGCGTGCCTTGCTACCGATATTTCGAATTCATACCAGGGGTCTCGGCGCCCGCTGTTCCGGTTCAGCACGGCTGTTGTCACTGAATGAAGCGACCTTTGAACGCTACACGGCCACCTTGCGCCCCGGGCAGGGGGCGACAACCGGTATCAAGGTTGAGGAATATCTTGCATCGGGCGCCAAGCCGAGTCTGATTGATGACGTAAAACAGGCTTTCTATCACAACGAAGTCGATCTTCCCAGCATGCCGGACGTGGCACTGAGAATCAGTAGTGCCATTCAGAACCAGGATGCGGATTTCCGGCAGATCGCAACTACCGTGCAGGCCGACCCGGTCATCTCGGCCCGTATCGTGCAGGTCGCCAACAGTGCCATGTATGTCGGTGTTAACCGGGTTGAATCAGTGCAGAATGCCATTACCCGTATCGGCCTTCAGGCCACCCGCGTTATTGTCATGACTGTCGTGTTGAAGAACCTGTTTACGCCGCAAAGCCCCGTCGTTCGCAAACGGATGAAGGCCTATTACCTGCACAGCATACGTATAGGGGCTATCTGTCATGCATTGGCTTCACGACTGCCGGGCTTTGATCCCGAGCAGGCATTTCTTGCCGGGCTGATGCATAACATTGGTGTCCTGCCGCTGTTGATTCAGGCCGACCGCCGTGCCGATCTCAACCAGGATCCGGCAGTGCTTGAACAAGTGATCGAGGAACTGGCCGGGCCGGTTGGCGCACTGCTGCTGAAGCAATGGGGTTTCGAATCTCCGTTCGTGACTGCTGCGCGGGAAGCAGCAAGCTGGGCGCGTGAAGTGGATGAAGCCGATTACTGCGACATCGTGCAAGTGGCGCAATTACATTCCGAAATGCTTGGCGGAAGCAAGGTCGATGCGCCACCGCTGATTGAGCTGGCAGCCTTTAAACGTCTGGATCTGGGTGCAATTGATCCGGTTAAACTCGTGGAAAATGCCCGGCAGGAAATCGGCGAAATTGTCAGCCTGCTAACGGCCTGATGTCACAAGTGTGTTTAGTCGAGCGCCGGCCCAAGGATAAAGTCCACCGGTTCGAAACCGTGATCCTCCAGCACGGCAGCGATGTCTTCCCAGCTATAGCCTGGAACCTTTTCCTCAATACTGGCGATCAGCCCGGTGACATGGCGGAAGACTTCGTGCTGTTCAATATCATCCGGTATACGTACCAGCCGGATATCGGTGCAATCCCTGGATGGCAAAATCATGAGCGTGTCACTCATCGTTCTCTCCACAAGTAAATTCGATTCTTCAGGTCACAGAATACACCAAGATCAAGAATAAAGGGGTCAGTACCCTTTTTTAACTACCTGCATGGATATTGGCTCAAAAAATAAACTGCGTTTTATTTGATATAGCTCAATGTCAGGGGTAAACACAGGTATGCAAAGTGTATGTAACATGCAAGGAATACAGGGGTAATAGCTATGCACTTGATTACCGAGGAATTCCATTTGCTGGGCGACCAGTTTGTTACGCGCAACGCTCCTTTTCGCCCTCCCTGGGCGATCGCAGAGCGGCCTTTTGTCCAAACCTGTGATCATTGTGGCAAGTGTGTCGATGCCTGCCCGCAACGCGTTCTCATCTATGGTAGAGGTGATTACCCGGAGATTGATTTTTCCAAAGGCGGTTGCACTTTTTGCGGCGAATGCTCGCTGGCATGCGGACCTGGTGGATTACGCCCACCGGATAGTCATCCCTGGAACCTGAGAGCCTTTATCGCTAATACCTGCCTCGCAAACAGGGGTATGCAATGCAACGAATGCAGAGAATCCTGTCCTGCTGAAGCGATCAACTTCCGCCCGCAAGTTGGAAATGAATCTGTTCCTATCCTTGAAGAGATGCTGTGTAACGGCTGCGGTGCATGTGTATCTGCCTGCCCGGCACTAGCCATCAATGTCTACAGCCTGACCTGAGAATAGGGCCAGTACCATCCAGGCAGGATAGATCCGGGATAAAGGGGTCAGTACCCTTTATTGGCAGCCTTGTTAGGTCGTCCGCGCCTGGCCTGCCCAACCTTGCACTCTAGTGTTCGTTCAATGTGTTTCCTAAAATGACTGTTACCTAGCGGGGTGCCGGTCTGTACCGTTGCCCGAATGTCATGCACCTGTTCCTGGTCAAGTGTACTGTGAAACAGTTCCCGGTAAGCATGTTGTCTGGTTTGGATATGGTTACCCAACGCTTGATACAGGTTATGAGGAGTAACGGCGCGATCCGGATGGCCAGCAGCATTGGCGCGATAGCTTGACCAGCGGTATTCGATGGGTCTGGCGACCATGCCGGCGCGTACCGGGTTAAGTTCGATATAGCGCATACATGAAAGCAGGTAGTCCTCACTGGCTATCACGCAGCCTTTGTGGCGACCCTCCCAGAGAGTGCCGCTTTTATTATAGGTATGATTTATATAAGTGACATAATGACGGCCGATAAACTGCATAGTTTGGCTGATGGATTCAGGTGTGTGCGGTGTCATTAGCAGATGGACATGATTTGTCATAAGTACATAAGCATGGATAGCGCAGCCGTGCCGCAATGCGCCTTCTTTTAGCCAGTGTAGATAAGCTGCGTAGTCTGCTGCATCAAAGAACACGGCCTGACGGCAGTTTCCTCGCTGAATAACATGCGCCGGAATATCCGGCAAATAAAACCGTGGTTTGCGTGGCATGCGAACGTCCTTGTTCGTTTGAAGTTGTCGGTAGAGATGTTAGCGCGTTATGGGGTTTAAGGGTATGGGTAAAAGGGTACTGACCCCTTTTCCGTGCAAACAGACTATTTTCTCTCCCAAATTACTGGCTCCGGGTCGTAAGTAATCGAAATGTCCTCAAACTGTTCGTTAGCCTTCAAAATTTTTAGCTTTGTACTCGTATCCTCGACGCTTATTCTGGTCACATGCCGAACGACTAATTTATTATCGCCTATCCATTTGATCGATATCGGGGGTGAACTAGACGAGTAACGCTCGCTGGACCTTATGGCCGCCTGAAACGGCTCTTTACTACCATGACCATATCCTGGGTGTCCTTCTTTTGTCGGATAGATAACGATAGCAAATCCAGAATAATATCCACACACGCGATACTCCAAGTCTGCGGTCCAATAGTTATTTGGTAACGAATCTATGGTCTTAAAGTCGCAATCGCTGCAACCTATCAAACCAACTGAAAGCAAGAATAGCGCAGCGGCTAGTGTAAGCACGCTAGAGTTAACAATTAATTCCTTGGTAATATATTCCCAGGCGCATTTAGTTCTCATTTTCACGGCAAGTATCACCCCTTAAGCTAAAAATTACATACTTATTTCTGCTTGCAAGAACCTTCTCTGGGCGTTTCATCTGGTTTAAGTTCGCACTCGATTCCAAGAAGCGCCGCTGTACCTGAACTGATCGCATCACCTACCGCCGGAAGATTACACTTCAAGTTGCATTCTGATAATGGGAGTAACCAGGATGTCGCTCTACATCTGTTCTCGAAATAGCAAAGGTCATGTTCAGCGCACATATTGAGCATACAGTTACTCTCAAGGAAGTTTGGAATCCCGTCACATCCTGGCGCATCCAGCCCCCGGCGATCGGTCCACTTTAATGGATTCCCTCCAACGTACGCATACGTGTTAGGACCGCCATAAAGACCAATCGGGTCACTCGTTAAATATCTGCCGGTCGCAGGATCGTAATATCTGAAGTAATTGTAGTGCAGTCCCGTCTCCCGATCATAATACTGCCCCGGCAACCGCACATTAAACGTGACCGGTGTCTCATCCCCATCCGGATCTTCATTGATGGTCGTCTTGCCAAACGGATCGTATTGCCCT
>Ga0316189_10001189_pt1 | contig 25832 bp, 17 predicted proteins | sample LowCovwburrow_MG_FD_204930 | JGI IMG/M metagenome (GOLD analysis project Ga0316189, IMG submission 204930) | Coastal sediment microbial communities from Maine, United States - Lowes Cove worm burrow | ecosystem: Environmental > Aquatic > Marine > Coastal > Sediment | place: USA: Maine... | reverse complement strand
AAATCCATTTTTTTCTAAACCAATATCCACAAATGCAGCCTGCATGCCAGGCAACACCCGAACAATCTTGCCTTTAAAGATATTGCCCACAATGCCGCGCGTGAGCGTACGCTCAATATGCAATTCTTGCACAAGCCCATTCTCAATCACGGCTACGCGCGTTTCCTGTGGGGTCACATTGATGAGTATTTCTTCTTTGCTGGCCATTAAGAGCTTACAACCAATGGTGGTTAATTTTTCGCAGTAATTCGTTGGTTTCCCTCAGTGGCAAACCCACAACACTTGAATAACTACCATGAATAAGCTTAACCCAAGCTGAAGCAAGGCCCTGAATGCCATAGGCTCCTGCTTTATCCTGCGGCTCACCACTGCCCCAATATCGCTCCATTTGCTGATCGCTAATAGAACCGAATTCGACCGTAGTGGTAACTGCAGTAGTAGCTTTCTTAAATTCCGCATTTTCTGGATATTGGAGGCAAACAGCTGTTGTCACTTGATGACTGCTGTTAGATAAGAGTTGCCAAATTCGTCGGGCATCATCTTTGTTTTCGGGTTTTCCAAACACTGTATCATCTTTTCTAACAATAGTATCTGCACCCAGTACGGCGATATCATTGGCCTTATGCTGCGATAAAACATAGGCCGCTTTCTCCTCCGCCAAGCGTTGCACATAGAGGTTTGCCGGTTCAGAATCATGACGCGTTTCGTCAATATTGGCGCTCTCAACACTAAATTTGCATCCCAATTGTGCCAACAGCTCTCGCCGCCGAGGTGAAGCTGAAGCAAGAATCAGCTTGATCTTGGATTTCATCAACTAATCACCTCGGTGGTAAGGCAAATTCGCGTTTATGCTCCAGGCACGATACAACTGTTCAGCCAACATAACTCTCACAATAGGGTGTGCGAAAGTCATGGCTGACAAAGACCACTTAAGGTTAATGCTGTGCAGATAACTGGGGTCAATACCTTCCGGCCCACCAATAAGAATGGCCACGTCCTGATTGTCATCAATCCAGTTTTGTAACTGAGCGGCAAGCCCTAATGTATCAATGTTTTTGCCTTTTCGATCCAGCGCGATGGTTAGGCAATTATCCGGTATTGCTTCCTTTAAGGCATTAGCCTCGTCTCTCAAAATACGTGCGGTATCCGCATTCTTACCACGCTTTTTAGCCGCAATCTCCTGCAACTCCAACTCACAGAGGTTGGGCATTCGCTGCGCATACTCATTAAACCCTTGCTGCACCCAAGTCGGCATTCGAGTGCCAACCGCCAATAATTTGATACGCATTATTAACGCTGATTCAAAAACTGGATTAGCCTTCAGCCTGTTCGCGATGCTTTCTAACTAATTCACGAACATCTTCATCCCATAGCTTTTCAAGATCATAATATTCTCGAACTTCAGGTCGCATTACATGCAGAACCACATCCCCAAAATCGACCAACACCCACTCGCCGATATCCGCACCATTTTCACTCAATGGTTTAACACCTAATTTTCTGAGCTGGTCTGACGCAGCTCGTGCGATAGCCCTCACATGCGTGTCGGAAGTGCCGCTTACCACAACCATATAATCTGCAAAGTCAGAAATATCATTGATGTCAATCACGCGCACGTCATTGGCCTTTATGTCTTCTACCGCATCAACGACGTGGTTTTTAATTTGTTCGGGATTCATATTACTCATGGGGCGCTCTTGGCTGTTGTCAGGGGCTATTTTATAGCTTTGCGTTGCTTGAATGTAATTAATTACCTTCTCTGGCAACCAATCTTTCAGTAAATCACTGCTGACGTTTTTTTGTGCAAACAACTCAGCGCGTAAGCGCGTTGACGAGATGTCAAATCGGCTGTGTTCAAAAAAGGCAATGCTAGCATTTTGCTGCTCAGCTAGCAGCTCCAGCGAGCATGTTTTGCGGGTCTTTAAAACTTCAGAGTTTTCAAGCTTATACCCTGGTCTTGCCATCACCACGATATGCACCATTTCAATTAATTCTGTGTAGCGGTGCCAAGTGGGCAGTTTTATAAAACTGTCGCCACCAATAATCAAGCATAATCGGTGTTCAGGATAGAGCTTCTTAAAATGCTCGATGGTGTCAATAGTGTATGATTTTTCAGCGCGGCGAATCTCACAATCATCAGCAATGTAATCAGGCATTTCAGACAGGGCTAACTGCAACATTTCAAAGCGCTGAGCACTGTTAGCGCTGGTTCCATTTTTGTGCGGCGGGCGCGCACTTAGCACCCAATGTACGCGCTCAAAGTTGAGCTGTCTTTGCAGCTGATTTAGTGCATTGATATGTCCAAAATGAATAGGATCGAAAGTGCCACCAAAAATACCTATCAGCTTATGCGACGCATGTTGGTCTTTTAAATGCATCAATATTCGGACAGTCTCTTAGCGAATATGACCATCGCCTAAGACTACATACTTTTGCGAAGTCAATCCCTCTAAACCAACCGGGCCACGCGCATGCAATTTATCGGTACTAATACCGATTTCGGCTCCTAAACCATACTCAAATCCATCTGCAAATCGTGTCGAAGCGTTCACCATCACCGAACTGGAGTCCACTTCTGCTAAAAATTTACGCCCAGTGGTAATGTTCTCTGTGACTATAGATTCAGTGTGAGCCGAGCTATATTGTTGAATGTGATCAACCGCTTGTTGGTAGTCTTCTACTACTCTAATTGACAAGATCGGCGCCAAGTACTCTGTTTGCCAGTCCTCTTCAGTGGCCTGCCCAACAGTAAAATCGGCGAGAATATCTACGGTCTTTGGGCAACCCCGCAACTCCACATCTAAACTGGAATACTTACTTGCTAAATTGGGTAAAAGCTCGCTTGCTAAAGCTTGATGAACTAGCAATGTCTCCATGGCATTACAAACGCCATAGCGATGAGTTTTGGAGTTAATAGCGATATCGAAGGCCTTTTTGAGATCCGCTTCGGCATCCAAATAAACATGACAAATCCCGTCTAGGTGTTTAATTACTGGAACTTTGGCATTGTTCGAAATACGTTCGATTAGACCTTTACCACCCCTAGGGATGATGACATCGATGTATTCGGGCATGCTTATCATTTGCCCTACCGCTTCACGGTCAGTGGTCTCAACCAATTGAATTGAGTGTGGATTCAAGCCTGACGATGCAAGGCTTTGCGCAATAATTTCGGCAATCGCTCGGTTAGAATGAATAGCTTCTGAGCCACCTCGCAATATTGTGGCATTGCCAGATTTCAAACACAAAGCAGCGGCATCTATAGTTACATTTGGCCTTGATTCATACACAATGCCAATGACACCGAGCGGCACCCGCATTCTGCCAACCTGAATACCACTTGGGCGATAACTCAACTCACTTATTTCGCCCACTGGGTCAGGTAAGGCAGCTACTTGTCGACAGCCTTCGGCCATTGCTTCAATGCGAGCTTGGTTGAGTTCGAGACGATCTAACAATGCTGATTCTATTCCGTTTTCGATAGCAGCCTGAATGTCGCGTTGATTTGCATCTAATAGTTGGTCTTTTGCAACAATTAGCTCCGTGGCGATCGCTTCTAAGGCCTTATCTTTGTCACCACGAGTGGTTGCCGACATTGATCGCGATGCGATGCGCGCCGATTGGCCAAGCTTGTTTAGATAATCTTGAATATTCATTTTTTACTAATTCACAAAATTCAGTTGTCAGGGAAACATACGAACAGCTTAACTGGCAATTGCCATGTCGAGGCCTTGATCGCAGATCGCCGCACAGAGTGATTCTATTTGGTGCCATAGGTCACCTACCTCTTGGTAGCGTTGGCCCTTCACCGATTGATCTAAAAATGCCGCTTTTTCAAGCAAGTCATACCACCGCTTAGCAGTAATGCGACTAAGCGCCGCACTAACCATCGATTCACGTTTACTAGAAACACGGTACTGCCTAAGTACACCACTTTGAGGCTGCCCGCCCACAATGGCTGCCGATATGCTGATCATTGATCGAATTTCTCTTGCCAGCGCCCAGACCACAATCACTGGCTCTATCCCCTCAGACTGCAGGCGCTGTTTAATTCTCAGTGCTCGATTAAAGTCACCAGCCAAACAAACATCAATAAGGGTATAAACATCAAACTTGGCTTGATCGGCAAGGCTGTCTGACAACAATTTAACCGTTACTGCGCCGTTTTCTGCCAACACTTGCAATTTGTCGATTTCTTGCGCGGCTGCAAGCACATTGCCCTCAAGTCTTTCCGCCAATAGGTCGATTACGCCATTTTCCACGCGCAATGCGCGACTCTGCAATCGCATCTTTAGCCATCGAGGGAATTGCTCGGGGCTAATCGGGTAGCTATCCACCATCCAGCCACTATTATCTACCAGCTTTGCCCACTTAGCGCTACGCTGGCGCCGATCCAACAATGGCATTATTAGTATCAGAATATCGTCTTCTGGAGGTTGATTACAAAATTCGGTAATGGCTTTTGTGCCTGCAACTCCTAAGCTTTTGGGAACTCTCAACTCGATCAGTCGCCGCTCAGAAAATAAGGACATTGCCTGCCCCACACCGGTGACGCCCCCCCAATCAAAACCGGCCTCTAATTGATATCTTAGCCGTTCGGCAAAGCCGAAGGATTTTAAGGTTTTACGCACCTCATCAAGCGCCTCTTCGATAAACAGTGGCTCATTGCCATTTAATAGAATAATTTTCGGCAAATTATCGGCGCCCTGATTTGCTAGGCTATTGCCAATTTCCTCTATTGCTATTCGCATTGAGAATACAAACTATGTCTTACCACAGGCAGCATGCTCGCTACTTGCTGCTTGGCTGACGGTCTTTATCAGCATTTTTCTGTTGGTCTTGTTTGTCGCTTTTTTTGCCGCTAGCGATACTAGTGATGCTTGAAAGCTGTCTGACAATACGCAAAGCAATATCTTGCTCCATGTCTTCCTGTAGATCAGCTTCCTCGGATTCAGACTCCAATATAAGCTCTGGGTTGAAATTATATCGCCTTGATTCAGTTAACGAAGCAGTACGAACAACAAAACCTTCAGCGTTTAATAGCTCATATTTCACGGTGAACAAAAAGTTGTAACTATTGGCCTTGCCGCGATCATCCAAGGTGCCTACGGTTCTTTTGGTTTGGGCTGTTACAATATTTAATATCACATCTGCACCTGCTTGATTTGCAGCTAGCACAGCTCCGGCGTTCTCTAAAACATCCTCCATACTCTCTTCAAAGGTTCCATCCGGCGCTTTAACAAACATGTTTTTGAGTTCATCCGGCAGCGGTATATTGCCGCGCAGGTGGAATCCACAAGCATTTAACACAAGCATCATAACTACTGCAGCAATAAGATTATTAAAATACTTCTGTTTAATCATCGGTATAAACCTATTTGTAAGGGTTTTAAAATTCTAAAAGCGTTTCTAACGGTGATTTTATATTAACCAATCAGTTTTACTAGAGGACGCTTCTATTAATTAGTATTTTTTACGAGTACTAGAAAATTGCAGGTGCCGCTAATTCGCCACAATATTGACTAGTTTGTTGGGCACTAATATGACCTTGCGAACAGTGACATCTTGTAAGAACCGCGTAACATTTTCCTCAGTGATTGCCATTTGCTCTATTTCTTGTTTGCTTGCCGTTGCAGAAACATTCATTTTGGCCCGCAATTTGCCGTTAACTTGCACAACATAGCCTATTTCATCTTGCACAAGCGCACTTTCGTCTAACTCCAACCAAGCATTGTTTACCTCTTGCTTGTCATTGCAGAACTCCTGCCATAAGTGTTCACACAAATGCGGGGTCACAGGCATAAGAATTTTCAGCAAGGCATGCGCCAACTCAGACATCACTGGCCCGGCGTTATTGCCCATTGCTGACCAGTCGGCTTTCTCAGCAGCATTGGTCAACTCCATAGCAGCAGCGACTACAGTATTAAATTGCTGGCGCTCATAGTCCCTAAGTACACGACCAATTATGCTATGCGTGATAAAGCGTAGCTCTTTGACAGATTCAATGCCTGACTGGGTCTGGTCGATAGACTTCAGTGGCGCAAGCGCATGCTTGTGCAATGTTTCTTGATGTTTATAGAAAAAACTATAAACCCTGCGCAAAAATCTTGATGAGCCAGCTATCGCATCATCATTCCACTCCAAAGATTGATCGGGAGGCGCTGCGAACATTGTGAACAAACGCACGGTATCAGCGCCGTATTTGTCAATCATGCTTTGTGGGTCAACACCGTTATTCTTTGACTTCGACATTTTTTCTACGCCACCAATCTCTACGCTAGAACCATCTGATTTGAGTTTGGCGCCAATGGCCAACCCTTTGTCATCAAGATCGAGCGCTACTTCAAGCGGGTTGAAAAATTGTCGTTTGCCAGTCGCATCAACTTGGTAGTAGGTTTCAGCGGTCACCATGCCTTGCGTTAGAAGCTTGGTAAATGGTTCGTCGGAATCCAGCAAACCTATGTCGCGTAATAACTTATGAAAAAACCGCGCGTACAATAAATGCATTACGGCATGTTCTATACCACCAATATATTGATCAACGGGCAACCAATGATTTGCGCGTTGATCCAACATGGCAGTATCGAGATCAGAGCAACAATACCGCGCATAATACCAAGACGATTCGAAAAAAGTATCAAAGGTATCTGTTTCTCGCGTGGCAGGCTCACCGGTAATAGGATGAACTGTGTCGATAAAGGAACTCATTTTTTTGATTGGCGAACCAACCCCATCCATCACCACGTCGGTAGGCAGCTCAACCGGAAAAGTTGATGCTGGCACTGCTTCACCTTGTTGATCATAGACCATTGGAATCGGACAACCCCAATATCGTTGCCGCGACACTCCCCAGTCTCGTATTCGATAATTGATTTGTTGTTCCCCCAGCTCATGATCTACCAGCCACTGCGTGATGGAGGACATTGCTTGCTCAGAAGTCAGCCCATCGAATTCGCCAGAATTCGCCAACACACCGTATTCCGTATACGCCTGCTGGCTGATGTCTAATTCACCTTCTAGCGGGTAGATAACCGGTTTAATATCAATTTTATACTTAGTGGCAAATTCAAAATCCCGTTGGTCATGTGCTGGTACCGCCATGACGGCGCCGGTGCCATAGGACATCAAGACAAAATTAGCGCACCACACAGGTACGGCCTCGCCGGTCACAGGATGCTTTGCATCTATGCCTAAAGCAATGCCAACTTTCTCCATCATCTCCAAATCTGCTTCGGCGGTTGATGTCTGTTGACAACTCTTTCGGAACTTCGCAACCTCAGAGTCTGTCTCAGCAGCAAGGATGGCTAATGGGTGATCTGCCGCCACTGCTAAATAACTCACGCCCATCAATGTATCAGGGCGGGTAGTAAAAACCTTTAAATCTTCATGCTGTTGCTCAATTGCGAACACAAGCTCCACACCTGTCGATTTGCCGATCCAGTTGCGCTGCATTGTTTTTACCGATTCTGGCCAGCCGTCCAAATCGTCAAGCGAGGCTAATAACTCCTCAGCATAGTCTGTAATTTTTACGAACCACTGTGGGATTTTTTTCTTTTCTACCAATGCGCCTGAGCGCCAGCCTCGCCCGTCAATAACTTGTTCGTTAGCAAGCACCGTTTGGTCAACCGGGTCCCAATTAACCTCGGCTTGCTTTTTATAAACTAGACCTTTTTCGAACAATTTAGTGAAAAACCATTGCTCCCATTTATAGTAACTCGGTTGGCAGGTAGCGAGCTCTCTATCCCAATCATAGCTAAAGCCCAATCGCTGTAGCTGGCCTCGCATGGTGTCAATATTTTGTTTTGTCCAAGCGGCCGGTGCTGTTTTATTTTGTATAGCTGCATTTTCTGCAGGCAGGCCAAAGCCATCCCAGCCCATTGGGTGAAGTACATTCTTGCCGAGTAACCGCTGGTAGCGACTAATCACATCGCCTATTGTGTAGTTTCGCACATGCCCCATATGCAGCTTACCCGACGGGTATGGAAACATTTCAAGGCAATAAAATTTTTCCTTTTCGCTGCTTTCATCGGCTTTGAATACTGCATTATCCTGCCAAGCTTGCTGGATAGCTGTTTCAATTTTTTGTGGGTCGTAATCTTGCTGCATGGTGCTCACTTTACTGCCTGACCTAAAATGGAAATGTAGCCCAGTATTGTAGCTAGGTGAGCGCTGATAATCACTCTTTATGTCAGCTATTTGAACGCATTTAAAAATACGTACTTATTCACCCATTGAAGATACCAAAAAGCAATACAAAAAAACTATAAGAAAGAACCCGCTCGCTGATAGATGGTTCGCAACATCGAATGCAGGCCATTGCTACGGGTCGGACTAAGGTGATCTGTGAAGCCGATATCCGCAATAAAATCCGGTTTTGCATCCAGAATATCTTGAGGCTTCTGATCGCTGTACACTCGTAGTACAATTGCTACTAGGCCTGACACTATGGCCGCGTCGCTAGTGCCATCAATATGCAATACGCCGTCGCGCATTTCCATATTTAACCAAACCTGTGATTGGCAGCCATGAATTTTATTATCATCAGTCTTCCACTGCTCTAGGAATTCTGGCAGTTGACTGCCTAAATCGATGACGTGCTCGTAGCGAGTCATCCAATCATCAAACATGGAAAATTCATCGACCAACTCTGCCTGAATGTCTGCTATTGAAGTCATTTAAGGCTCCTTATTCTCTATCCGCCAACGAGTACCGGCTGCGCCGTCTTCAACCACCACTTTTTTTGCGGTAAGTATCTCTCTTATCTCGTCGGCTCTAGCCCAATCCTTATTCTCTCTAGCTGCAAGCCGTTGCTCAATTAATAGATCAATTTCATCTGCATCTACTTGAGCTGTACTGCCAAGAAACCATTCCTCAGGATCCTGTTGCAAGAACCCTAAGAGCTCACCACTTTGCAGCAATGCGGTTTTTAGTCTAAGCCTCTCGGCGGGGTCATCAGTAGTATTGGCCAGCTTTGCTAGGGCAAATAACTCCGCCAGCGCCATGGGAGTATTGAGATCATCGTTAAGCGCGTCCATAAAGGCGGATGGAATCTCTGGCCCTGCATTGTCCGGGACACTAACATCATCCAATTGACGAAGCGCGCCATATAGACGGTCTAAACTGCTTTTAGCCTGCTGTAGAATGTCTTCTCCAAGATCTACCGGCGCACGATAGTGAGCTGAAAGAAGCACGTATCGAATGGCTTCTCCTGGCACCTGTTGCAGTAGGTCTTTAACCAGCCAGACATTGCCTAGTGATTTAGACATCTTTTGCTGATTAAAATTGACAAAACCATTGTGCATCCAATAGTTTACATAAGGCTTGCCGTGGTGGGCGCAAACGCTTTGCGCTCGTTCGTTTTCATGATGAGGGAAAACCAGATCAATGCCGCCGCCATGAATATCGATTGTTTCTCCCAAATGAGTTTTTATCATCGCTGAACATTCTATGTGCCAGCCAGGCCTGCCTCTACCCCAAGGGCTGTCCCACCCCGGCTGATCATCGGACGAAGGTTTCCATAACACAAAGTCACCTGCATCTTGCTTGTAGGCCGCCACATCAACCCGCGCTCCTGCCAGCAGTTCTTCCGGATCTCTTTTCGATAACTCGCCATAGCGTGGGTAGGAGCCAACGTTAAATAAAACATGCGACTGCGCTTCATAGGCGTGACCAGAGTCAATTAGCTCAGCTATCATCGCCACAATTTCATTTATATGGTCGGTAACTTTAGGCTCAATGTCTGTCGGCAGTACACCAAGCACCTCTAAATCATCATGGTAGGCCTTGGTAAAGCGTTCCGAAATAACAGAAATATCGACACCTTCTTCCGCCGCCGCTGCATTAATTTTGTCGTCGATATCGGTAATATTTCTTGCGTAAGTAAGCTTCGGGAATTGCGTGCGTAGTACACGCGCAAGAACATCGAACACCACTGGCGGTCTAAAGTTCCCAACATGCGAAAGATTGTAAACCGTAGGCCCACACACATACATGGTGACATGCTGCGGATCATTAGGCACAAATTTTTGCTTGGTTTTAGTTTCGGTATTATAGAGTTTCACGGTCTTGGAAATATCAGTCTTGGAAATATCGGTCCTGGAAATATCGGTCCTGGAAATATCGGTCCTGGAAATATCGGTCCTGGAAATATCGGTCCTGGAAATAAAAGCCCTGGGAATAATTGAGAGGGCTAGCGAACGGCACGTAGAATTTTAATTGGCTTGCTTATTTTCATGGCAGCCAAAAGATCAGCCCACAAAAACCTATAACAATGTCCGATTGAATTGCTTACTAACTATTAACGACGATATCTAAGAGTCGCCATCACTAATATTTCGTTGCCATTGTCGGAAAAATGATTTGGGTTGTCACGATAAGCAACAAAACCACCTAGTTCAATTTTCTCAGACAATATTGTACGGTAATAGGCCTCCAGCGACCTTTCAGTGGCACCGGTTTCCGAAAGGTTTATACGATCTTTATCAAACCGAATGTCGCCGTTTAATTCACGCCCGAAGGGTATTGAATAATCTACCGCTCCGGAACGAATTTTCAAGGGCTGAGAGAAAGCAATTCCAACTTGATCCTTGTCTCGCATTACGTCATTACCGATTAGTCCGATGCTGTACCAATCACTGCGCATATTAGAAAAATTCTTCAACAAGCTGTTACTTGCAGTTTCGACTTTGGTTTTGCCCATGCCGTAGTTCGCGACAATAGATATCTTTTCGCTTGCTTTGATTCTGCCGGACAAATTAACCGCATAGGTTGTGGATTGATCAACACCAAAAATACCCCCAGCAGCGCCACCAAATATACTGCCTTTCTCTTCTATTTGACCAAACTGCAAAGACAAACCTGCATTATCAGTAAATTGATACTTGCCTTCTAGGATAGTGGAGAAACTATCCTGACCAAATCGACGCGCCTGATCCACTGAAACCAAACCAAGCTTGAGAGCGGCCTTATCCAATTTCTTAGGTGTGTATGCAAGGCTTGCGGTATTGCCTTGTGAACTAAAGCCACTAAGTACCGATCCAAATGACTGGCCGGAAATAAAGGAACTGTTGCCAAACACCTTATGCGATTGTAGCTCTGATACCGCACCAAAAGTTTGCGTGGGGCTAACTAAATAACCAGCGGTTAGTTCTAGCTCGCTGTTGAGTTGGCTACGCAATGCCATTGATACTTCAGCACGATCATTCTCTAAAACCACATCACCCGGCATCCCAAAATACTCAATCATGTCCAAGCGGTGGTCGACATTTGTAGTCGCCGCAAACGCTACCTCGGTGTTCAGTTCAGGCAGCATAAATCCATCGCCAACAGATGTTTGGTCTAGGGAATGAAAAAAATCATTTAAATGCAGTGAACCATCATTCACCGCAATCTGGTCAGATAGATCTATCTCAAAACCGCGACCGTATGAATCCAGCACTAGAGTCTTTTCGAGTTTGGCCTTTGGCTTTCTGCTCAGCAGCAATGCCCCCGCCAATGCACCACCCACCAATAAGGCAGCTCCACCACCGCCTCCGCCTCCGCCACCACCGCTGCTAGAGGGTGGGGTGGTTGGGGTAGTTGGAACCGTAACCGGGCCAATAACATTATTTAATACCTGCTCAGCATTGGCAATAAAACCACGGCCATATTCAGAATCAGTACCAGCCTCACCCCGATCCTCGGCAGAACGTAAAATCACATCCACGACTTCTGCGGCGGTTAAATCCGGATTTTGCAAAAAAACCGCTCCTGCAATCCCCGATATCCTGGCGGCTGCCCATGAGGACCCGCCAGCCGTTGCACCTTCAGAAGGCAGTCCATTTGCAACAACATACTTGTTGGCTGTGGTGCCTGCTCGATTTGCTTCAGGCAAAAGATTGCCCTGCGCATCTCCCCCACCAACGATAATCACTCCTGATAAATTGAAACTTGAAGATGATAGCGCATTGGGCTGAGCGCCAAATTCATTGCCTGCCATAATTGCAATTACTTTGCCTGCACTTGAAAGTTCGGGCAATAGTGGAGCTGCCGACCCGGTAACACCACTTGTTCCCCAAGTAATGCCCACCACACGAACATTATCTCTGCCTAGGATATCGGACAAAGCACTGTCTCTTGCGGTCCGTACTTGTTCTTCGAAAAATCTCTCAAATTGACCGTCAGTGATAACAAAGGGGACGATACCACCAGAGAAGGATTCTGTAACCGCGCGCGCCGATACGGTTCCGTGTCCTTCATCCGCCCGCGCTGACACATCAGCGGTGTCACTACTATTAATAAAATAGTTAAATCCGGAAACCACATTAAGACCGGCATCAGGATCTACTCCTGAATCTAGTAAGGCTACTTGTTGGCCATGAGCGTTTGCGGATACAAGCGCACCAACAACCATTAGCGAGGTAAAGACCTGCGAAAACTTCAAATGACGAAACGCAGATTTATTGAGTAACTGAACTTGAGACATTAGCGTATTCCTATTCGTTTTTGAGAATCGGATTATTGATTTCTTGATTATAATTAATCTATTACTTCAAACAAGTTAACACTGACTAATGTTGTCGCCAATGTCGAATGGATAGCCGAATTGGACATATGTACACAGGGGTCTAATTATGCCAAAAAACGCTTCTAACGCCCGTATCCACCAGTAAAGTAAGATCGTTCCTTTGAAAATAACAGTCGCACAGAAATTAAGCTCATAACACCAAATACTAACAACATCCACTCAGCCATACTAAAGCTTAACAAGGTCCATTGAACTTCAGCACACTCACCACTGCCTTGAAGCACTTTACGCACAACATCCTGCAGGGGAAACACATCCATCATAAACGCTAGGTCTGGACCACATTCGGGAACCTGGTCAGCAGGGAGGTGTTGCAACCACACCTGTCTTCCAGCAAAGGCCAACCCCAATAGGGTTGAAATTGTGACTCCAAACGCGATTACTTTTGACAGAAACCTTTTAGGCCGCAAGACAATGCCAAACAGACATAATGTGCCGACAGCGACCAAACAGGCGCGCTGAAACATACACAAAGGACAAGGCGGCAAGCCTAAGCCTTGTTGAAAATAAAAGTAAGCAACTGCCAACAAGGCAGCACAAGCGAATAGCCCAATCCAATACCATCGTGTCGCAATCACTGTATCACTCCGAACCAGTTTCTTATTGTTATGTGATTCATAGAATTATTTTACGATATCCAATACAAAGATAAGAATAACCCAACTGTGGGTCAGTATACACCATGCGTGGCACCGACTAACATATTTGAGATAATAATGCTGTCATGGCCAGTCAACCACATAATTTTCGAGTTCGGTGATGTCTATGTCATTTTCTTTGCGGACACGATCTTTCACTGAATTACCAGTTTCGTGAACTGTGTTTTTACGGCCACTCACCAAATGATGCCAAGAAGGCAGATCTTTACCCTCTAGTAGCAAACGATAAGCGCAGCTAGACGGCGCAAATTCTGCGCAAGCGTAAACGTTGTCTCTATTTAAAGCCATACAACTTGGCACCGCAGTTGTCCGATTTTGATAATCGGCGCATCTACAACTAGACCCATCAAGCAATTCACAAGCCACATCCGTAAACACTAACTGTTCTGTATCTTCGTCGATCAACTGTTGCAAACAACATTTGGCACAACCGTCACAAATCGACTCCCACTCATCATGGGTCATTTCAAGTAAGCTTTTTGATTTCCAAAACGGATCTTTTTTCACAATGTTCAAAATATTAGATGGCTGTGAGCTAAGTCGGTAGGCAGAGCTTGATTCCAAATTTTGAGTTTTTGCTGTTTATTCATTGCAGCATAGGCAGGACTGCTAGAAGGAAGTTGGCACCACTCAAGATCAGGATTTTGCTGTAACACATCTAAGCAGTGTCGCATAAAAATTTGTTTAGCTGCAGCACCATTAAAGGCAATTAACTTTACGCTGGGGTTTAGCCTGAAGAATGCCGCAAAATCATTCACCAACTCAGTCGACCTTTGTATGGATGAATCGAGGCTACCTTCACGCTCGCATTGTTGCAACACATCCCAAACGGCCACACCCGCAGCAGTCAAAAACTCGACTCGACTTGCATAACTCACACTGTCATCGAACTCGAAAATGTCTGCCATCAACCACCAAAAGATATTTCGCGGGTGCGCATAATATTGCTGTTTAGCCAATGATGTTTGGCTCGGCATCGAACCTAGGATTAAAACAACGGGGTTACCAGAAATTAAGGGAGGAAAGGCGTGCATCATTTACCTAGAAAGCTCATTTGAACGCGAAAGCTTCCGCGTCCTGCTCACGCCCCTTACCGACTTCCTGTAGGCAAAAAGATGTACAAGTAACTGATGTGAATAAGGAAGCCACAAAAAAGCGCCCCACCTTGTTGGTGAGAAGCTCTTTTTTGGCTTTCTTAGGCATATTAAGGACTTGTGTAGACTTTCGTGTTTCAACTGATTTTTCTAGGATTAAACCCGGATTATGCATTGGAAATCGTCGCGAAAGGGAAAATATCAATAAATTCAATGGCTCGCGCAAGGTTATTGAAGCGAGCCATAGTCATTCTATGGTGAGGTTCAATCATCGAGCAAGTCTTTGAATTTGAAGATATTTTAACTTGTAGCAGGTTTCTAATGCATAATCCGGGTTAAACGATGGTCAGAAAAAATGATTGGGCAAACCCGCTTCACTAGCTGTCCGAGACGGCATTTCTCACAAGAGGGTCATGTCGACGCTATCTTGCTCTGGCTTTTAATACGGCTACGGCTGGCAGCTCCTTGCCTTCTAAAAACTCTAGAAACGCCCCGCCGCCGGTGGAGATATACGATATCTGATCCGCCACATTATATTTTTCAATGGCGGCCACGGTATCGCCTCCGCCAGCGATTGAAAACGCCTTACTTTGAGCCACAGCTTCCGCTATCACTTTTGTACCGCCACCAAACTGGTCAAACTCAAACACACCTACAGGTCCGTTCCAAACAATGGTACCAGCGGATCGTAACAGGTTCGCAAATGTTTTAGCAGTGTCGGGTCCGATATCAAAAATCATATCATCCGGCATTACTTCATCAACGGCCTTTATCTCAGCCTCGGCGCGTTCCGAAAATTCCTTGCCACAAACCACATCGGTAGGTACCGGTATTGCGCAGTCAGTCGCCTGAGCTTTATCACTGAGTTTTTTGGCATCTTCAATTAAATCGGCCTCAAACAGAGATTTGCCAACTGCATGCCCTGCAGCAGCAATAAAGGTGTTCGCGATACCACCGCCCACAATTAGTTGATCAACCTTGGCGGAAAGCGAATCCAGCACAGTAAGCTTGGTGGACACTTTTGAGCCTCCAACTATGGCCACAACTGGCCTAGCAGGATTGTCCAGCGCCTTACCCAACGCAGTCAGTTCACGGCTAAGCAATGGGCCTGCACACGCAACCTTGGCATATTGAGCTACGCCATGTGTGGACGCCTGAGCACGATGCGCTGTTCCAAATGCATCCATAGCAAAAATATCGCAAAGCTCGGCCATACGTCTAGAAAGTTGCTCATCATTGGCCTTCTCACCCAAATTGAACCGAACGTTCTCACATAAAACTATTTCATTATCAGAAACATCCACCCCGTCTAACCAGTCTCTTTCGAGCCGAACCTTGTGTTCCATGCCTTGCGCCTTCAACAATATTTGCAAGCTTTCAGCAACTGGCTGCAGAGTGAACTTATCGTCATATTGCCCTTCTATTGGCCGACCCAAGTGCGACATCAGCATAACTCTAGCACCCGCTTTAAGTGCCATAATCACCGTAGGGAGCGATGCTCTAATTCGCGCATCATTCGCCACACCACCATCACTAATGGGCACATTTAGGTCTTGGCGAATGAGCAACCTTTTGCCAGCCAGATCCTGGTCCTGCATATTCAAAATTTTCATAATGATCACTCAATACAACGCTAAACTAAAATCTCATTTGCATTGTTAATTACATTTTCAAGCGTAAACCCAAAGTGTTCAAATAATAGCTCTGCTGGGGCTGATTCTCCAAAACTGCGCATGCCAATCACCCTGCCTTCTAGGCCAACATATTTATACCAATAATCCTCGATGCCGGCTTCAATCGCGATACGTTTGGTAACCGCTTTGGGCAGCACCGATTCCTTATACGCATCGTCTTGCGAATCAAAAAGATCAGCGCAGGGCATGGAAACCACTCTTACTGATTTGCCCGCGTCGCTAAGCACCGCTGCAGCTTGCATCGCTAAGCCAACTTCTGATCCGGTGGCAATTAAAATAAGTTGCGGCTCGGCTTCACAGTCTTGCAGTATATAACCACCCTTTTCAATATTGGCTAATTGCTCAGCATTTCGATTTTGATGGGGCAGATTTTGGCGTGAAAATATTAGACTGCTCGGCCTATCAGTCACTTGCGCCGCAACTTTCCATGACACTAAGGATTCCACAGCATCACATGGCCGCCAAACTGACATATTTGGTATTAATCTCAAGCTCGCTACATGCTCAACCGGTTGATGGGTCGGCCCATCCTCACCTAATCCAATAGAGTCATGTGTTAAAACATAGATAACCGGCAACTTCATCAATGCTGACATGCGCATACCGTTTCTCATATAATCAGAGAACACCAGAAAAGTAGCTGCGTAAGGCTTAAAACCACCGTACAAGGCTAAGCCGTTAGAAATTGCGGCCATGGCGAATTCACGCACGCCAAAATACAGGTAGTTGCCATTTGCATCATCGGCACTAATGCTTTTTGATTGATCCCAAATTGTATAATTTGAGCCAGCTAAATCAGCCGAACCTCCAATCAACTCTGGCAATAGTGGTCCGAGTTGGTTGAGCGATTTCAGGCTTGCTTTACGGCTAGCGAGAGTCACTGCCTCTTGGTCTGCCTGAATAATTAACTCGCTGGTTTTTTGTTGCCAATCGCTTGGCATTTCACCGCTTACTCGACGCTTGAATTCTGTTGCTAACTCAGGATTTGCAATTTGGTAGGCATCAAAAATGGCCTGCCAATTCTGCTCCGCCTCAGCACCAACCACAGTGGCATCCCATGCCTTACTGATATCGTCCGGTAGCGTAAAAGGCTCAGCAGTCCAATTTAGGCCCGATTTTAGTAATTCTATTTCTTCTGTTCCCAACGGCGAGCCATGGCAGTTTTCAGTGCCTTGTTTATTCGGTGAGCCTTTGCCAATTACGGTTTTACAACATATAAGGCTCGGCCTATTTGTCTCGGCTTTGGCGCTTTCAATCGCACTATGAAGTTGCTCAGCATCGTGGCCATCAACCTGAGCAATTACATGCCAGCCATAGGCTTCAAAGCGAGCCGGCGTATCGTCCGTAAACCAGCCTTCTACCTCTCCGTCAATGGAGATCCCGTTGTCATCCCAAAATGCTATTAATTTGCCTAAGCCTAGTGTTCCTGCTAAGGAACATGCTTCGTGGGATATGCCTTCCATCATGCAACCATCACCCATGAATGCATAGGTGTGATGATCCACTATCTGATGATCCGCTGTATTAAATTGTGCCCCCATGGTTTTTTCGGCGATCGCCATACCTATCGCATTTGCTATACCTTGACCCAACGGCCCGGTGGTAGTTTCAACACCAGGAGTATAGCCATATTCAGGATGCCCTGGTGTCTTTGAATGCAGCTGACGAAAATTTCTTATATCCTCCAGCGACACATCATAACCAGATAGGTGCAAGAGCGAATATATGAGCATGGAACCATGCCCGTTAGACAGAACGAACCTATCTCGGTTTGGCCATTTCGGATTGCTAGGATTGTGCTTTAAAAAATCATTCCACAACACTTCGGCAATATCTGCCATTCCCATAGGCGCGCCTGGGTGGCCTGAATTAGCTTGCTGTACAGCATCTGCACTTAGAACTCGGATGGCATTTGCAAGGTGTTGACGATTCATCGATGACATTCGTAAGCCTCCATTGGGCTGTTTTAAATCTATTGTTTGATCCCAGCTGATGGCATTGAAATTCTAGCGTAGCGAATTGATATACGTTAATCAACAGACCTAAAAAAATCACCAGAAGCTTCAGAGCCTACTACGCGGCCTTCTGAATTCTGTTGACAGCTTTAGGGCTTGCATCGCCTTTCATGTGGCCACTGAGATTTTTAAGTTTGTCTAGGTTAAACCCGGATTATGTATTAGAAATCTACTACGAATGAAAGTAGCTTTGAAAACAATGACTTTCTCGAATTATTTCGCTCACCATAGAGTGACTATGGCATCGCCAAATAATCCTTCGAAAGCCCTTGTTTTCTTTGCTCTTTTCCTTCTCGCAACGATCCCTAATGCATAATCCGGGTTAAACGAACTTGAGTTGAAAGCGCGTAATATAACAAATTTATTGCGGCTGTGGATGATTCAGCCTCGAACTGATGAAAAAATCATGGTTTTCAAATGCTGAGCCATCTGCAACTTGGCATACAACATGGGTCTGTCGGATAATGAATTATGCGACAGACCCAACATCGAAACTACCTAAACACAGCTAAGAGGCGGTCTGAGAGTGGGCAAGCTATTCAATAATCGGCTTTTGCTTAAGCTCCCCGCGAATTCTTCTTAAGCAGAACGGCTATTCGCCTCAAACAAACAAAAACTGCCCTCAAAATCGACGAGGTTGCTGCGCTTCCTTCTACTCGTACAGCCTTCTGGCAATCAAAAATATGAAAACGCGACTTCCAATGCTGACAACTTAGGGATGATGTAAATTGTTCCTTCTTGTTCTAATACCCCTTCTATATATCGCTTGTCCATATTATCGGGACGGTCGCAAAACGTTGATCTGTCATCTATGCCTACCTGTTGTAGCTCTCCATGACACAATAAGCCAGAATAGGCTTTTCTTACTGCATCGGGTATCGGGTTCAAGACAACAATATTGAGATTCGATTCTTTTGAATCATCGTACTTGCTATCATGCAAACTGGTATATGACAACACTGGCAAGCGCTGATTATTCCAAGTTACATGACCGCGCATCCAACTAGCGCGTGCTTCACTCATCTTCTCTAACTGTGGATTTTTCAATACCGCTGCGACACCTTCCACCGGGATCAACAATGGATGCGGTAGCGCTGGAATCGCATAGCAGATTACTGATTCTTTAGCCATTTACCTGTCTCTCATCTGATTATTTATCCATTGTAATAGGTGAGTCTAATTGCAGGTGTTGGTTGAACACTTCTATTAGACTCTCTAACAAATAAGGTTTACCCAAGAATGCGGTACAACCAAGTTTGGTGGCTTTATTGATATGTTTCTCTGTGGCTCGAGATGAAATCATTACCACCGGAACATCCTTGAGGGCTTTTTCACTTTTAAGCCATTCTAGCAATTCAAAGCCATCCATTTGCGGCATTTCGATATCCAATAGGATCATATCGGGTACTTCTTGTTTAAGTTGAATCTGTGCATCCAATCCATCCTTCGCCAAGACCGCGTTAATACCTAAAGCAGTAATATCGCGCTCAGCTGATTTGCGCACCGTGAGCGAATCATCCACCACCATCACATTTGGAATGGTCTGGGTAATATTGACGCTCAACTCCGGTATTGAGATGAATGATTCGTAGTAAGAAATACCCACTAAGTCAATCAATAGCACCACCTTACCATCGGCTCGAATCGTGGCTCCTGCATAGATAGGAATTCGCCCCAAATGCCCGCCTAGATTCTTGACCACAATTTCCTGCGTATCTAGTAGCTCTTCGACAATCACGGCCAAATTTTGCACCCCTGAGTCGACTAGAATAACTGCCACCTTGCCCTCAAGGGTTGGTAGCTTTGTCTCGTAGCCTAGATATTCTGCTAGGTCGATTAATGAATAATCAACGTTATCAACGGATAGGCTTGGAGTATCCGCCTTGAGGTAGCCTATTAGTTCTTCAGCATCGATATTCACCACACGTTCGACAGTACGAGCCGCAATTGCAAACTGCTCATCACCCGATTCAACAAACACCGCGCTGGTAACGGCTAGTGAAATAGGCAACCTTAAAGTAAAGCTAGAACCAGGTCGAACATCGTCCATATCAAATGCGATGCTGCCACTCATTCTCCTCAAGGTAGTTTGCACTACATCCATGCCCACGCCACGGCCTGAAATTTGCGTTAGCTTGGAAGCAGTTGAAAACCCGCTTCGCGATATGTACATCATCATATTTTCAGGGTTTAGTGGCTGATCCTCTGCGAGCAAGTTATCTTCAATTGCGCGCGTCCTAATTTTATCTAGATCTAGACCCACTCCGTCATCTCGAACAGTGATAATGATTTCGCGAGCTACTTGACGGCACTCGACAACTATCTTGCCAGCCTTGGATTTATTGCTCTTGGTTCTGACGGCCGGCAGCTCGATGCCGTGATCGACTGAATTACGCAACATGTGTTCAAGCGCAGGCACCACTCCATCCAAAACGGTTTTATCCAGCCTGACTTCAGTGCCGACTAATTCAAGTTCTACATCTTTACCAAGCTCCCGTGCTGTGCGTCGCACAACCTGACGCAACTGCGGGCCAATACCACCAAACGTAACCAATCTGACTTGCATGATTTCGTCTTGCAACTCTCTATTAAGACGATCTTGTTTTTGCAGTGATGTTTCAGCTTTGTGCACAAAACTACTAAGGGAGTTTTGTATTGTTCCTAATTCATCCAAGTTCTCTGCTAAGCCACGCGATAGTTGCTGTAACTTTGTATATCTATCCATTTCCAGCGGATCAAATTCTTCGCCGTGATCTATGGCGCTGGCTGAACTAGTTCCGGATGTGATTTTACTATCCGCTTCGATTTCAAGGTCACGCAGCTGTTTGCTAAATCGCAATACGTTCTCATACAGATCATCTACCACACCTTTGATGGAGACAACATCCTCCCGCATCTGCGATCGATTCATGCTTGCATCACCAATATAATTGGTCAGGCTATCAAGTGTTTCTGTTCGAATTCTAAGGGCAGCAGCACGGGCTTTCGCACCACGCTCCTGTCGTTCAATATCACTTAATTCTTCATCGCTTTCGACATTAGCAGCAGACACATATACTGCTGTCTCGGGTTTAGCAGTACCACCTGTGGCCTGACTACCTTTGGCGTTGCGAGTTCGTCCTGTGAGAAGCTCCCTGATCTTAGTATCATCTTCGACGCCAGAACCAATCATCATCGCGCGACAGTTACTCACCGCTAGATCAAAACCTTCCTCTAATGTGGTTTTAGCGAATTTAAACTCAGTCGTCTTACGAAGTCTTAGCCCCTTCATATAACGACCAATAATATCTAACAACGGCTTCACTGCGCCTAATGCTGGCACTTGTGAAACTAAGCTATTCAGCGTTTGAAATTGCTCCAATAAGTCAGGCTTAACCTTCTCCCACCCTCTTGCAGATTTCCATTGCTGGTTTATGGCTGTCATTCGATCAACCAACGTCGAAATAGTTTCTTCAACGTCTAATTGAGAGGGAGAATCATCTAGCTGTTTTTCAGAAACAGTTTCGACCGTTGGTATTTTCGGTGCGAGTGGTACAGAGGGCGCGATCGGGGTTTCAACCTCTACACCTAATCGGCTATACAAGTCACTGCTGGCCGTGAACGGAGTGTTGTTCGAATAATGAGCGGCGGCTACATCAATCGAATCAACATAAAGCTCCAATGTTTTCCGAACATTGCGTAAATCATCGTCATTTCGAATGAAATTACTTTCAAGAAAGGTTTCAGTTTGGTGAGTAAGCTCGCCTAAATTCCTTGCCTCTGCCATCAAGGAACTACCCTTAATGGTATGCAAATGGCGCATAATATTTGCCATTGCTGGCGCTGACTGAGCTAAGCTAGACAACTGGGCAACTTCATCATCCAGTTCGCCATGCAAGTTTTTAAGCTCGTCTAAGAAAATCTGCCTTAATTCGTCATCTAGGTCCTCAGCTAATTCTTGGTGTTGTACGGGCGCGGCCGCTGAGGCATCGGCTTTCTCCACCAATGGCGCTGAGTCTTCGACTATTGGCGCTGTGTCTTCGACTATTGGCGCTGTGTCTTCGACTATTGGCGCTGTGTCTTCGACTATTGGCGCTGAGTCTTCGACTATTGGTGCTTGCTCTTCGACCAACAACTGCAAATCTTCGGCAGATGACTCATCATCTATCGTCATAACGTCTACCGGCATGTCGCTATTGTCTACCGTAGATTGCTCAAGCTCTTCTTTCTCAACAAAAATAGCGCCTTCATTTGTCAATAAATCGTCTTCTATCAAATGTGTTAAGTCATCTGGGATCAAACTATCCCGATGCTCTTCTGCATCCAAATGATTTACAGGTGCTGCCTGGTCATCTGTTTGGGCTAAGCCGCTACCAATTGCTATGCCGTCAATGAATGGAGCATCCATTTGCTTATCGTCTTCATCTAACAATGGCGAGAGAGACTCCAACTCTGCTATATCGGGAGACTCTTCCTCGGTGGTAATGAGCTCAAGTTCCTCAATGTCAGGGAGATTGTCTTTACTCTTCATTGACTCTAATGACAATTCAAAGTCACCAAGATCATCGCCTAGTCCGCCGACCGTCGAACCATCAGAGACGATATTGGCTGAGTCATCCAACAAATCATCAATTGGATCTAGCTCATCAAAAACTGCTGCTACTCTGACGGAAGCATCCTTCTCATCAAGATCATAGGTCTCATCCACCCGTATGCCCGACCCTAGAATTTCTACCTCGTCGCTATCAGCAACTGTTGTTGATAGTTCGCTACTAAAAATAGACTCGTCAAATACCATTTCTGGCAAATCATCGTCGTCTAAAGTGAAATCTAATGATGAATCATCAACAAGAGAATTTGCACTCAGCTCATCAGCTGGCGAACTAAGCTCAAACGATGCTTGTTTGCTTGCTGAATCAAGCGTTTCAGTTACTCGCAACCATTCATCTTCATCAACGGTAAAATAGGGCGCAATGTTCTGGCCGCTCGACACGAACTTATGCATTGCACTCAATAACTGGCTTAAAGAATTTCGTTCCAATGAACCCAATTCAGTTGATGACTCATGCTTGAGCAAACATAAGTTCTCAGCAATTGCGAACGCCGCAGCGACTTGATCATAGCCTAAGGTTCTAGCATTGCCCAAAAGCGTATGAATCGCAATGGAGAGCCGATCATCGCCCTCTATTAACAAGGGGTGCTTAGTTAATTCATCACTCATTGCACTCAAGTGTGTGCGCGCCTCTTGAGTAAAAACCTCTCTCATCTGCGGATCTTCCACAACCGAGAATGAGCTTGTCACTACCTCTATTTCTTCCTCATCAGAATGTGATTGGTCCGTCGACAGCATTGAAGCATCAAGCTCCAACTCCTCACTCTCAATACTAAGATCGATGTCTTCACTATCACTTTCAATAGAAATCTCGAGTGAGTCTAATTGATCGCTATCAAATTCAATTTCAAACTCATGCTCATCCTCTGCGCTGGCTACGGATTCCCTGTTCGCCAAAGACTCTTCGAACAAAATGGGTTCATCAATCTCGACTAGCTCTTCAACTACCGCAGAATCTTCAAGCACAATGAGCTCATCAACCACTTCGGGTTTATCAATCACCACAGGCTCTTCAAGCACTATGGGCTCTTCAACCAAGGCAGGCTTTTCAAGCTCCACCTGTTCTGTTTTTATTCCCCAAGCATCTATATCAATCTGATGCTGCTTTTCATACCGCTGCTCTAAATGGTGCGATATTTCATCCAGCGCCTCTTCAGAAAATTCCAATATCGAAGTAGTCAGAGGTTTTTCGGTATCTAGAATATAGTTAAACAGCGATTCTCCGAGCCAGGCGACTTCTCCAATATTGGTAAGTCCAACCATGCGCGCACTACCTTTGAGCGTATGGAATGAACGTCTTAACTCCCGAATCGCATCGCGATCGTTCGCGTCCTGCCTACAGGCGCCCTGGTATTGCCTTGCGCTTTCGATAATTTCTGTACTTTCTTCTATAAAAACTTCGAAGATAATATCATCGACATCATTGTCTTCCTGATGATCGGCCGCATGTTGCTTACCTATCTCGGTGGAGCTAATTTGCTCTTCGCTAGACTCACCAACCTCAGCTCCCAACTCGCCTTCTAATTCCTTGATATTCATATCATCATGGAATTTTACAGCTGAGTCGTCTTGATCTGCCTTGCTGGTTTGGAATGCTAGTGCTTTTTCGCTTTCAAGCTCTTCTGGAGTGTCTTCAGTGCCGTATAGCTGGATTATTTGGCCCGCAATATTGGCCATATTGTTTTGCAGATTTGCGGTTATGTTACCTGTTAAAAACGCAGGTTCCTGCGAAATTACATCAACCAAGCGGCTTTGCTCTTTGACTAGTTCTTCTACTGCGCTCAAGCCCGTCTTTCTTGACAATGTCATCAAGTCTCGCAAACTCGATTTCAAACTTGTAAATAACTCAAAATCTGACTGCTCAGCCAACCAAGTAAATAAGGCATCGGAAGACTCGTCAAGCAGAGACTCTACGTCTGATCGGGAAACCTTTTTACCTATAGCAACCTCGAGATCAGTAATTGAACGATCGAGCAAATAGTCCATTCCGGTGCGACCGGATTGCAAACCGCGAACGTACTCTTCCATGGTTCCAACAGAAATCGCTAAAGCCTCAACCAATACCGGCGTTGCCGCCACAGTCCGACTCTCTAAACCTACGAATTGCTCTTCGGTAAGCTGCAACAACAATCCAACTTTTTGCTCACCTAATACCTGAAGAGCGCCTCTGATTTGGCGAATCTTCTGGTCGATACCGGCGATTAGTTTGGGTTGATCTAACTGTTTTGAAAAGTCCTCTAGGCTAGATTCAATATGCTTTAAGTTCTCTTCAACTTCAGAACCGACAACATCCAACAAGGCTTGCCGCTCGCCTCCGGTCAGCGAAGAGCCATCCATATCGGCAGTCAACTCTTCATGATTGTTGATTGCGGTTAGTGCCTGGATTTTGTGTAAGCCATTCTCGACCCAGTACTCATCAACACTAGTAGATCCAGTCACACCACCTTCGATAAACATGATCGCAGCAGCCAAATGAAAGCCGATTTCTTCACTCTTGACTAATGATCCGATACGGAGTCCCTTGACCACCTCTAACGTCTCAGCCACCAAAGGTGTCGCTATGTCGATATCAGCTTTAGAAAATATATTCGAGGCAGATGTGATTTGTTCGCTTATATCCTCTAGAATACCGCTATCGGGTTCTTCTTCTTCAAAAAAGGAAGTCACTAGCTGACGAATCAATGGCAATTGCAAACCACCTGCTTCGTGAACCGCGTGTAACTGCGACTCGATCTCTGCGGGCTGGTATTTGTCGGAACCAACTTTTAGATCAGGAAAATAATCAAACAACTTAAACGCGTCGACAATCTCATCCATTCTCTCGGTACGAACTTCTGCACTACCGATATAAAAGAGCATTATTTTGACTAATTCATCACGCGGGTTACGAACCAATGCGGACTCACCATGCTCGCCTAAGTTTCTTAGAAGATCATCAAAATTTCTAAATAAACGGCCATGCACGGCTCTGCTCTGTAGCGTATTATGCTTAACATAATCGGCATAAGCTGACGCCACCCACCAAAGTCGAGCCACTGCGCCAAAAGCACTCATCTCAAATAATTTATCTGTTATCAGTCGAATACGCCTTATCGATGCGTCATTTCCATCCCGCAACCAATCAAGGAGCGAAGACTGAAATGCTATTCTGAGTGTCGCAGAACGCATCTTATATTCCTCATCGCTAAGCACCTTCTTCTGCTCATCCTTTGGA
>Ga0316189_10001188_pt1 | contig 25834 bp, 21 predicted proteins | sample LowCovwburrow_MG_FD_204930 | JGI IMG/M metagenome (GOLD analysis project Ga0316189, IMG submission 204930) | Coastal sediment microbial communities from Maine, United States - Lowes Cove worm burrow | ecosystem: Environmental > Aquatic > Marine > Coastal > Sediment | place: USA: Maine... | reverse complement strand
AAAAGTGTAGTTTTATGACTCATTTTTGGGTGTAGTTTTTAGCGTTATGTTTTTTGGCTTATCTCTTTAAAGATAACGCTTTACACCCTATTTGACTAAACTAGCAATGAATTTTTCGGGTTAAAATTCGTGAAATAATCGTCCAAAGTAATTGCACGAATAGAAAAATCTAAAGATTTTTATGCTGTGTGTTGAATCAAATCCATTTTAAACTAGAGCTTGATATTTTTTAAATGCTTGATTTTAAAATATTTAAACAATCTGTGAATGGTAGGAGGAACGACTGTGACAATCTGTCAAATTTTTTTTTCTCAAAAAACTATATTATAGCTAAATCATAATAATTTAACACAGTCATTATAGTATTTACTACGATTTAAGAGATCTGACAGGTTTTTACTTCGGCAAGCTCAGCACGACTAAAACCTGTCAGGTCTGCATATCCTAACCATATTTTAAATTGAAAATTTTTCTTTTAGAGCGGTTATTATACTAGCTACCACGTGAGAATCACTGGTTAAAAGAGAGGTGTTTTTTATTTCAAATTAGCCAATTCTTGTCCTTTTTCTGAATCAACTCTAAAGAGTTTATATCTTGTTTCAAAAGAGATTGCTCCATTTTTATACATATCCATCCAAACGGTTAAGCTAGAATCTTTTTTTTGAAAATGAACACCATGCATATGTAAATCATTGTGCGACCTTGTATTGCCTACCTCTTCATTACAAAGGAAGTGGAGATCACCTTCGGTTTCTGAAGTAACCGCAATAAGGTTTGGTTGATTCTGTAGTTGACAAAAATGATTGGCACGTAAAACGCCGTCATCAAGATTATAAATGGTTAGCATTTCTGTGGGTGTCCCTGTTTTTAACCGTTCAATGATTACTCCTTCTCTAGAAGTTAAATCAAATTCCCATCCAAATATTCCTTCTTCACCGCCTTGAACAATCCATTTTCCTTCAAGACCTTTTAGGTAACTAATTGCAGCTTTAGTATCTGTAAGTTGGTTTCGATTTTTAGATACCTTCTCGGTACAACCACAAAAGCTTATTAAAACTACAAGTAAAGTCAAGTAAAGCGTTTTATATTTTTTAGTTTTCATAGACTGGTAAGTTAGTTAATGATTTTAGTTTTAGAAGAGTTTCTATGTTTTTAATTCTTTTAATCAGGTCTTGTATTAAATTTTGTGTTGTTCTTTTTATTTGAGTTTGTTGTTCTTGAACAGATTTAATTAAGATTGAATTATTTTTTCTATCTATTCTTATGCCGCAATCATCAACATGAAATGAGCTTTTGGGATTATCGATTCCAAATCCAATAAAACCATTATCTTTAAAGTAAAGACAGACCTAATAATTCATTACTAGATGCTGTTTGAGCTTGTAAACAAAATAAAAGATACATTGTTAGAATTAAAATAGACCTCTTATTTTTCATTTCATATTATTTATCTATGTCAAATATAATTTTTTTTAATAAGATTTCGATATGGTTTTTAAGTTTAGTTGTTCTCAAGTTTTTGTTCTTGATTCTAAAAGGAAAGAGGACTATTGTCTTTTTGTTGAACATTAATAAAAAAATAGTAATCTATTAATTGTACATTATAAATTAGTTTTTATATTTGCACCCTGAAAATTCTAAAAGAGAGGAGGTTAAGACACTATGTTAAAAATACCAGTAAAAGAAGGAGAAAATATAGATAGAGCGTTAAAGCGTTACAAACGTAAATTTGTAAAAACAACGGTTAAAAACCAGTTACAGGAGCGAAAGCAGTTTACTAAACCTTCGGTTGTACGTAGAGCTCAAATCCAAAAAGCCCAATACATTCAAGGATTAAGAGATGCAGAAGATGTATAAACGATATTAAATAATAATGAAATCCCACTTTAAAGTGGGATTTTTTTTGCCTAAACTTAAATAAACTTTGTATCTTGATACTTTGAACTTTGAACTTAAAAAATGGCATTCAAATCATTCACAGATTATTTATTGCTTGAAAAAAATTATTCAGCATTAACTGTAAAAGCTTACCAAAATGATTTAGAAAATTTTTCAGAATTCATTAAAAACGAATATGAAACCCATACCATTAATAAAGTAAACTATCCGCAAATTAGGTCATGGATTGTAGCTTTAGTAGAAAGTAAACTATCAAACAGAAGCATTAACAGAAAAGTTTCGGCATTAAACACGTATTATAAATTTCTTTTAAAAATTGGCGATATTAAAAGCAATCCGCTATCCAAGCATAAAGCATTAAAAACGAATAAAAAAATTCAAGTGCCTTTTTCAGAAAATGAAGTTATGACCGTTTTAAACGATATGCATTTTGATGATGATTTTGAGGGCATTCGTAATAAGTTAATTATCGAATTATTTTACTCTACAGGAATTAGGCGTATAGAATTAATCGAGCTAAAACTAACAAGTGTTAATTTAGATAACAAAACGTTAAAAGTGTTAGGGAAAAGAAATAAAGAGCGCATCGTTCCGTTATTAAATTCTGTAGTACAAACAATAAGTAAATATTTAATTTCAAGAAATAAATTAGACTGTATTACAGATGATGATATTTTATTTTTAACAAAAAAAGGAATTAAAATATACGAAACACTTGTTTACAGAATAATAAATGAGTATTTTAGTTTAGCATCATCTAAAGTAAAAAAGAGTCCACACATATTAAGGCATTCATTTGCTACTCATTTGCTTAATGAAGGTGCAGATTTAAATGCAGTAAAAGAACTTTTAGGACATTCCAGTTTAGCAGCAACACAAATTTACACACATAATAGTATAGCAGAACTTAAAAAAGTACATGTAAAAGCACACCCTAGAAGCGAAAAATAGAAGCAAAAGTTTTATTGTCTAACCAAAAAATAAGAAGATGAAAGTAAACACGCAATCAGTTAATTTTAATGCGGACCAAAAGCTCATAGATTTTATTCAAAAGCGTATGGATAAGTTAGATATGTTTTATGATAAAGTTATAAAATCTGATGTTTTTTTAAAGGTAGAAAACACGAGCGATAAAGAAAATAAACTTTTCGAAGCTAGAGTTAGTGTTCCTGGAGATAGTTTTGTAGTAAAAAAGCAATGTAAAAGTTTTGAAGAGGGAGCAGATATGGCTGTGTCATCATTAGAAAGGCAATTAAAAAAGCGAAAAGAAAAATTAAGAGCACATTTATAATAAAAATTATTAAAAAATGTTTTGATTAAAAAAATAAATCTATACATTTGCAGTCCGTTAGAAATAGCGGGCTTTTTTTATGCTTAAAAAGTGTAAAAAAGCCGATGTAGCTCAGCTGGCTAGAGCAGCTGATTTGTAATCAGCAGGTCGTGGGTTCGAGTCCCTCCATCGGCTCTAAAATATTGAATAGCGAACAGGAAGTTAAAAAAATGTAAAACACATTATTTTAACTTGGGATGAGAAGTTTATCTTGAGCATTACTGAAAAGCAAAATATATTTTGTTTTGAAAGTAACAAATTGAAGTTTGTCGATGGAAGTCCCTTCATCGGCTCATTAAATTCCTGCTTAGGTAGGGAATCAAAGCAGAAAAATAATTACTGTTTTGAGCAAGTTCTTTAAGAAATTGAAATAAGTTAATTGGGGAGATACTCAAGCGGCCAACGAGGGCAGACTGTAAATCTGCTGACTACGTCTTCGCAGGTTCGAATCCTGCTCTCCCCACAAATAATTTAAATTAAGAGTTGTCAAAAGCTCGCTTTTGTAAAACTGTGTTTTTAAATTATTTGGATTGGGAAACCAATCAGGATCAACGACCAAAGGGAGTTAATCCAGCTTTTTTTTAATTTTTTTGAAATATTGAAAAAATACCTTTTAAAGGTTTTCAAGTATTTAAAATTACACTTTCCTTAAATTGGGATTTGAAATTTTATAATTTGGAATTTTAAAAAAAATTGCGAGAGTAGCTCAGTTGGTAGAGCGTCAGCCTTCCAAGCTGAATGTCGCCGGTTCGAACCCGGTCTCTCGCTCTAAAATTCCTGCGAAGGCAGGAATCTCTTCTTTCATAATAAAACAACTATTTAACGATTGTTTTTTGAGAGAAAAGGAAATAAAAACTTTACGCCGGTGTAGCTCAGGGGTAGAGCGTTTCCTTGGTAAGGAAGAGGTCACGAGTTCAAATCTCGTCATTGGCTCTATAATTTAGAGATAAAAAAGAATACACTAATATTATTATATAACTAAGATTAAATTATTTAAAAACATGGCAAAGGCAACTTTCGATCGTTCAAAACCACACTTAAATATTGGTACAATTGGGCACGTAGATCACGGTAAAACAACTTTAACTGCTGCTATTACTAAAGTATTAGCTGATGCAGGTTATTCTGAAGCAAGATCATTTGATCAAATTGATAATGCTCCTGAAGAAAAAGAAAGAGGTATAACAATTAATACATCTCACGTAGAATATCAAACAGCAAACCGTCACTACGCTCACGTTGACTGTCCAGGTCACGCGGATTATGTAAAGAACATGGTTACTGGTGCTGCGCAAATGGATGGTGCAATCTTAGTGGTTGCTGCAACAGATGGCCCTATGCCACAAACTCGCGAGCACATATTATTAGGTCGTCAAGTAGGGATTCCTCGTATTGTTGTATTCATGAATAAAGTGGATATGGTCGATGATGATGAGCTATTAGAATTAGTAGATATGGAAATTAGAGATTTATTATCTTTTTATGAGTACGATGGAGATAATGGTCCTGTAGTTGCTGGTTCTGCTTTAGGAGCACTTAACGGTGAACAAAAATGGGTAGATACTGTATTGGAATTAATGGCAGCTGTTGATACTTGGATTGAAGAGCCTGTTCGTGATATGGATAAGCCTTTCTTAATGCCAATTGAAGATGTATTCTCGATTACTGGTCGTGGTACTGTAGCAACAGGACGTATTGAAACTGGTGTTGCTAATACTGGAGACCCTGTAGAAATTATTGGTATGGGTGCTGAGAAATTAACATCTACTATTACAGGTATCGAAATGTTCCGTCAAATATTAGATAGAGGTGAAGCTGGTGATAACGCTGGTATCTTATTAAGAGGTATTGAGAAATCTCAAATCTCAAGAGGTATGGTTATTTGTAAGCCAGGTTCTGTAACACCACACGCTAAATTTAAAGCTGAGGTTTATATCCTTAAAAAAGAAGAAGGTGGACGTCATACTCCATTTCATAACAACTACCGTCCTCAGTTCTACGTACGTACAACTGACGTAACTGGAAACATTGCGCTTCCTGATGGTGTTGAAATGGTTATGCCTGGAGATAACTTAACTATTACTGTTGAGTTAATTCAACCAATCGCAATGAATGTAGGTTTACGTTTTGCAATTCGTGAAGGTGGTAGAACTGTTGGAGCAGGTCAAGTAACCGAGATTTTAGACTAATACAGTTTAGGCAAATAAATAAGCTAAGGTATTCCGTTTTTTCGGAATACCTTGACTTATGTTTACGGGTTTAGCTCAGTTGGTAGAGCACTGGTCTCCAAAACCAGGTGTCGGGAGTTCGAGTCTCTCAACCCGTGCGAAGCAAAGGATTGTGAGGGAAAAATTTATGTTGAGCGCGTTTGCCCTGAGCGTAGACAAAGAGAAAAGTAAGTATCTCAACGCAGGCGATAAGAAAACGAGACGAGAAGTTTGTCCTTAGCATTACTGAAAAACAAAAATATATTTTGTTTTTCAGTAGCAAACAAAGTTTGTCGAAGGAAGTCTCTTAATAAGTTTACACTAAGCAAAGTCGAAGTGTGCTAATTTAAAATTGATAGTATTTCAATTTATATAAAAGAAAATAATAAAATGGCTGGAATTGTAAATTATATAAAAGAATCATTCGGAGAACTAAAAAATAATGTGACTTGGCCTACTTTGGCAGAAGCACAAAGTTTAACGGTTTTAGTTGCTGTGTTTTCAATTATATTTTCTCTTGCTATTTGGGGCGTAGATACAGTGTTTAGTAAAGTTATTACAGCTTACTTTAAATGGATTAACTAACGTTAAAAGAAAAATTTATGTCTGAAGTAAGCGAAAAAAAATGGTACGTAGTTCGTGCTGTTAGTGGTCAAGAAAACAAAATTAAAACCTATATCGAAAATGAGATAGCGCGTTTAGGTTTACAAGATTATGTTGATCAGGTATTAGTGCCTACAGAAAGAGTTATCCAGATTAGAAACGGAAAAAAAATACACAAAGAAAAAGTGTTTTTTCCTGGTTATATAATGGTGCAAGCTAATTTAACCGGAGAAGTCCCTCATATTATCAGATCGGTTACTAACGTTATCGGTTTTTTAGGAGAAACCAAAGGTGGTGATCCTGTACCGTTAAGACAGTCTGAAGTAAACAGAATGTTAGGTAAGGTTGATGAACTTTCAGTTGAAGAAAGTGCTAATGTGGCTATTCCTTTTACAAAAGGAGAAACAGTAAAAGTTATTGATGGACCATTTAATGGATTTGATGGTACCATTGAAAAGATAAATGAAGAAAAGCGCAAACTTGAAGTGATGGTTAAAATTTTCGGAAGAAAAACACCATTAGAATTAAGTTATATGCAAGTTGAAAAAGTATAACAGTGTTACATTAGATAGGATGAGTCTTTCGCTTCCAAAAGAGAGATAAATCAAAATTAAATTATTAAAAATGGCAAAAGAATTAGGTAAAGTAGTTAAGTTACAAGTTCGGGGAGGTGCTGCGAATCCATCGCCACCGGTTGGACCCGCTTTAGGAGCTGCAGGTGTTAACATCATGGAGTTCTGTAAGCAATTCAATGCCAGAACCCAAGATAAACCAGGTAAAGTATTACCAGTGGTTATATCTGTTTACAAAGACAAATCATTCGACTTTGTAATCAAAACTCCACCAGCAGCTGTTCAATTATTAGAAGCGGCAAAGGTGAAGAAAGGTTCTGGAGAGCCAAACCGAAAAAAAGTAGCTAAAGTATCTTGGGATCAGGTTAAAACCATCGCAGAAGATAAAATGGTAGATTTAAATGCATTTACTACAGAGTCTGCTATGAGAATGGTTGCTGGTACAGCAAGGTCGATGGGAATAACTGTAACAGGAAAATTTCCATCTTAATCGATTAAAGACATTATAAAATGGCAAGATTAACAAAAAAGCAAAAAGAAGCTTTAGCGAAAATAGAAAAAGGTAAAATTTATTCTGTCGATGAAGCATCGGCATTAATAAAAGAGATTACAAGTACTAAGTTTGACGCATCTATTGATTTAGCAGTGCGTTTAGGAGTAGATCCTAGAAAAGCAAACCAAATGGTAAGAGGTGTTGTATCTCTTCCTCATGGTACTGGTAAAGACATGAAAGTATTAGCATTAGTTACTCCAGATAAAGAAGCAGAAGCTAAAGAAGCTGGAGCAGATTATGTTGGTTTAGACGAATATCTTGATAAAATCAAGAGTGGTTGGACAGATGTAGACGTTATTATTACGATGCCAAGTGTTATGGGTAAATTAGGTCCTTTAGGACGTGTATTAGGGCCGAGAGGTTTAATGCCTAACCCAAAAACAGGTACAGTAACAATGGATGTTGCTAAAGCCGTAACAGAGGTAAAAGCTGGTAAAATTGACTTTAAAGTTGACAAAACTGGTATTGTACACGCTGCTATAGGTAAAGCATCATTTAGTGCTGATAAAATTGCAGGTAATGCAAATGAACTATTACAAACATTAATGAAACTTAAGCCAACCTCTTCAAAAGGTACTTATGTGAAAAGCATTTTTATGTCTAGCACAATGAGTCCTAGTGTTGCTGTTGATCCTAAAATAGTTTAAAAACTTTATTATGACAAGAGAAGAAAAATCACAAGTAATTGAAGTTTTAACTGCAGAATTGGCTGATAACGCTAATATTTATTTAGCCGATATTTCAGGATTAAATGCAGACGGTACTTCAAATTTACGTCGTGCTTGTTTTAAAGCAAACGTAAAGTTAGCAGTTGTAAAAAATACTTTACTTGAAAAAGCAATGGAAGCTTCTGATAGAGATTTCGGAGACCTTCCTTCTGTTTTAAAAGGAAATACTTCAGTAATGTATTCAGAAACTGGAAATGCACCAGCTAAAGTAATTAAAGCTTTCAGAAAAAAATCAGAAAAGCCTTTGTTAAAAGGTGCTTTTATTGAGGAAGCTGTTTACTTAGGAGACGACCAATTAGACATGCTAGTAGATATCAAGTCTAAAGAAGAGTTGTTAGGAGAAATTATTGGATTATTACAATCTCCTGCTAAAAATGTTGTTTCAGCACTTAAATCAAGTGGTGGAAAACTAGCAGGAATTATTAAAACGCTATCTGAAAAAGAAGGATAGTATTAAAAAGTACGCACTTTATTACAATTATATTATTATTAAAAATTTATTAAAACGATAGAAAAATGGCAGATTTAAAAGATTTCGCAGAACAATTAGTTAACCTTACTGTAAAAGAAGTAAACGAGTTAGCTACTATATTAAAAGATGAGTATGGTATCGAGCCTGCTGCTGCTGCTGCAGTTGCTGTTGCTGGTCCTGCTGGAGGTGGAGAAGCTGAAGAAGCTCAAACTGAATTTGACGTTATTTTAAAAGCAGCCGGTGGTTCTAAATTAGCTGTTGTAAAATTAGTTAAAGAATTAACTGGTTTAGGTTTAAAAGAAGCTAAAGGTTTAGTTGATGAAGCACCAAGTGCTATCAAAGAAGCCGTTACTAAAGATGAAGCTGAAGCTTTAAAAGCATCTTTAGAAGAGGCTGGAGCTGAGGTTGAGCTTAAGTAAGCTTTACAACTCAAAAATATAAAGGTTTAGGTCTGGAACTATACGTTCTAAGACCTAGACCATTTTGCGTATATAATGATATACTCAAAAAAATACAAAACAGCTATATAAATTTAATAAATTATTTAAGCTGTTTAACCAGTGTTTAATTGCACTATCACTATTTTTTAATCATAATTCCGTCAATTGATGTTATCAACACAAGCTGAAAGATTAAATTTCTCATCTATTGTAAATAGAACAGAGTACCCAGATTTCTTGGATATTCAGATTAAATCCTTCCAGGATTTTTTCCAATTAGAAACAAAATCAGAAGAAAGAGGAGATGAAGGTCTGTATAATACCTTCATGGAAAACTTTCCAATTACAGATTCACGTAATCAATTCGTTTTAGAATTTTTAGATTACTTCGTAGATCCACCAAGATATGCTATAGATGAGTGTATTGAAAGAGGACTTACTTATAGCGTTCCGCTAAAGGCAAGGTTAAAGTTATATTGTACAGACCCTGAGCATGAGGATTTCGAGACTATTGTTCAAGATGTGTATTTAGGAACCATACCTTACATGACGCCATCTGGTACATTTTGTATTAATGGTGCAGAACGTGTCGTAGTATCTCAATTACACCGTTCGCCAGGTGTTTTCTTTGGTCAATCATTCCATGCTAATGGGACAAAATTATATTCTGCAAGAGTTATTCCTTTTAAAGGATCTTGGATTGAATTTGCTACAGATATCAATCAAGTGATGTATGCATATATAGATAGAAAGAAGAAGTTGCCTGTAACTACATTGTTTAGAGCCATTGGTTTTGAACGCGATAAAGATATTCTTGAGATTTTTGACTTAGCTGAAGAAGTAAAAGTTTCAAAATCTGGATTAAAAAAGTATTTAGGAAGAAAATTAGCAGCACGTGTACTTAATACATGGCATGAAGATTTTGTTGATGAGGACACCGGTGAAGTAGTATCTATCGAGCGTAACGAAATTGTGCTTGACCGTGATACGGTTATAGATAAAGAAAATATTGAAGAAATCCTTGAAGCCGATGTAAAAACAATTCTTTTACATAAAGAAAGTGCAGAACAAGGTGATTATGCGATTATTCATAACACACTTCAAAAAGACCCAACAAACTCTGAAAAAGAAGCTGTTGAGCATATTTACAGACAATTACGTAATGCTGAGCCGCCAGATGAGGAAACAGCGCGTGGTATAATAGATAAATTATTCTTTAGTGACCAACGTTACTCTTTAGGAGAAGTAGGACGTTACAGAATGAACAAAAAATTACAGTTAGATATTGGAATGGATAAGCAAGTACTTACCAAAGAAGATATTATAACGATTATAAAATACTTAATCGAGCTTATAAACTCTAAAGCAGAGATTGATGATATTGATCACTTATCTAACCGTCGTGTACGTACTGTTGGTGAGCAATTATCACAACAATTTGGTGTTGGTTTAGCACGTATGGCGCGTACTATTCGTGAGCGTATGAACGTTCGTGATAACGAGGTGTTTACACCAATTGATTTAATTAATGCAAAGACATTATCGTCTGTAATTAATTCTTTCTTTGGGACAAATCAGCTATCTCAATTCATGGATCAAACCAATCCACTTGCAGAAATTACGCATAAGCGTCGTTTGTCAGCTCTTGGGCCAGGAGGTTTATCAAGAGAAAGAGCTGGGTTCGAGGTTCGTGATGTTCACTATACACACTACGGAAGATTGTGTCCTATTGAAACTCCTGAAGGACCAAACATTGGTTTAATATCTTCACTTTCAGTATATGCTAAGGTGAACTCTATGGGATTCATTGAAACACCATACAGAAAAGTAACCAATGGTGTTGTAGATATTAAAAACGCACCAACATATTTAAGTGCAGAAGAGGAAGAAGAAAAATTAATCGCTCAAGCAACTGTTGAAGTTGATGATAAAGGAAAGATTTTACACGATAAGGTCATTGCAAGAATGGAAGGTGACTTCCCAGTAATTGAGCCAAAAGCTGTAAATTATACAGATGTGGCACCAAATCAAATCTCATCTATATCGGCATCTTTAATACCGTTCTTAGAGCATGATGATGCGAATAGAGCATTGATGGGGTCTAACATGATGCGTCAAGCAGTTCCATTATTATTACCTCAAGCACCAATTGTTGGTACAGGTTTAGAGCGTCAAGTCGCTTCAGATTCTCGTGTATTAATTAATGCAGAAGGACATGGAGAAGTATTATATGTTGACGCCAACGAAATTAAAATTAAATATGAACGCACTGAAGATGAAGCTAAAGTAAGTTTTGATAGCGATATTAAAATTTATGAATTAGTAAAATTCAGAAAAACAAACCAAGGAACTTCTATTAACTTAAAACCAATTGTGGTTAAAGGCGATAAAGTAGCTAAAGGTCAGGTTTTATGTGAAGGTTATGCGACTCAAAAAGGTGAATTAGCCTTAGGTAGAAATATGAAAGTAGCCTTTATGCCATGGAAAGGCTATAACTTTGAGGATGCGATTGTAATTTCTGAAAAAGTAGTTCGTGAAGATATTTTTACCTCAATCCATATTGACGAGTATTCTTTAGAAGTTAGAGATACCAAATTAGGCAACGAAGAGTTGACTAACGATATTCCTAACGTTTCTGAAGAAGCTACTAAAGATTTAGATGAGCACGGTATGATTCGTGTTGGAGCCGAGGTTAAGCCAGGCGATATTCTTATTGGTAAAATTACACCAAAAGGAGAATCAGATCCAACACCAGAAGAAAAATTATTACGTGCTATTTTTGGTGATAAAGCAGGCGATGTAAAAGATGCGTCTTTAAAAGCATCACCATCTTTAAATGGCGTTGTAATTGAAAAGAAATTATTTGCTAGAGCAGTAAAAGATAAACGTAAGAGAGCTCAAGATAAAGATGATATTTTACAATTAGAAGGTATTTACGATGCTAAATTTGATGCCTTAAAAGATACTTTAATCGAGAAACTTTTTGCTATTGTAAATGGTAAAACGGCTCAAGGTATTTTTAACGATTTAGGTGAAGAAGTACTACCAAAAGGTAAAAAATTCACACTTAAAATGTTAAATGCTGTTGATGACTATGCGCATTTAGTATCTGGAAAATGGACGACAGATGATCATACTAATCAATTAGTTGCAGATTTAATTCACAATTATAAGATTAAAGAAAACGATTTACAAGGGTCGTTACGTCGCGAGAAATTTACCATTTCTGTAGGTGATGAGTTACCAGCAGGAATTATCAAACTTGCTAAAGTTTATATCGCTAAAAAGCGTAAACTTAAAGTAGGAGATAAAATGGCAGGACGTCACGGTAATAAAGGTATTGTAGCTCGTATTGTGCGTCAAGAAGATATGCCGTTCTTAGAAGACGGAACACCTGTTGATATTGTATTAAACCCACTTGGTGTACCATCGCGGATGAATATCGGTCAGATTTACGAAACTGTTCTTGGTTGGGCAGGTCAAAAATTAGGGCGTACCTACGCAACACCAATTTTTGATGGTGCTACAATCGATCAAATTAATGGATTTACAGATGAAGCTGGAATCCCACGTTATGGTCATACCTATTTATACGATGGTGGAACAGGACAACGTTTCGATCAACCAGCAACTGTTGGTGTGATTTATATGTTGAAATTAGGACACATGGTAGACGATAAAATGCACGCACGTTCTATTGGACCTTACTCATTAATCACGCAGCAACCATTAGGAGGTAAAGCACAATTTGGTGGTCAGCGTTTTGGTGAGATGGAAGTATGGGCACTTGAGGCTTATGGTGCTTCAAGTACTTTAAGAGAAATCTTAACTGTAAAATCTGATGATGTTATTGGTAGAGCTAAAACATACGAAAGTATTGTTAAAGGAGAACCAATGCCAGATCCTGGTTTACCAGAATCATTCAACGTACTTATGCACGAATTGAAAGGATTAGGATTAGACATTAGATTAGAGGAATAATAAAAATAGTATACAGTAAGCAGTATTCAGTCATCAGTAAGCACTGCCTACTGACCACTGAATACTGAATACTAAATACTGAATACTAACAGAAATGGCAAGAAAACAAGATAAGCACACAGTAAAGAGATTTAATAAAATCTCAATTGGTTTAGCATCACCAGAATCTATTTTAGCAGAATCTAGAGGTGAAGTTTTAAAACCAGAAACTATCAATTATCGAACTCACAAACCAGAACGCGATGGTTTGTTTTGCGAGCGTATTTTTGGTCCTGTAAAGGATTACGAGTGTGCTTGTGGTAAATATAAAAGAATTCGCTACAAAGGTATTGTTTGCGACCGTTGTGGTGTAGAAGTAACCGAAAAGAAAGTACGTCGTGATCGCGTAGGGCACATCAACCTTGTTGTACCCGTTGCTCATATTTGGTACTTCCGTTCGTTACCAAATAAAATAGGGTATTTATTAGGCTTACCATCTAAGAAATTAGATATGATTATTTACTACGAACGTTATGTAGTAATTCAACCAGGTAATGCTAAAAATGAAGAGGGTGAACCGTTACAAAAAATGGACTTCCTTACAGAAGAAGAATACTTAAATAGCCTTGAAGCACTTCCTCAGGAAAATCAATATTTAGATGATACTGATCCTGAAAAATTCATTGCTAAAATGGGTGCTGAATGTTTAATTGAGTTATTAGCAAGAATAGATTTACAAGAGTTGTCTTATGAATTGCGCCATAAAGCCAATACAGAAACCTCTAAACAACGTAAAACTGAAGCTTTAAAACGTTTACAAGTTGTTGAAGCCTTACGAGAATCAAACAATAACAGAGAGAATCGTCCAGAATGGATGATAATGAAGGTTGTGCCAATCATTCCGCCAGAGCTGCGTCCGTTAGTGCCTTTAGATGGGGGGCGTTTTGCAACATCAGATTTAAATGATTTATACCGTCGTGTAATTATTCGTAACAACCGTTTAAAAAGGTTGGTTGAGATAAAAGCACCAGAAGTGATTTTACGTAATGAAAAACGTATGTTACAAGAATCTGTAGATTCATTATTTGATAACACACGTAAATCTTCTGCTGTAAAAACAGATTCTAACAGACCATTAAAATCATTATCCGATTCATTAAAAGGTAAGCAAGGACGTTTCCGTCAAAACTTACTTGGTAAGCGTGTTGATTATTCTGCACGTTCGGTAATTGTTGTTGGACCAGAATTAAAGTTATTCGAATGTGGTATTCCAAAAAATATGGCTGCAGAATTATACAAACCTTTCGTCATTAGAAAACTCATTGAAAGAGGTATTGTAAAAACTGTAAAATCTGCAAAGAAAATTATAGATAAAAGAGAACCTGTAGTTTGGGATATTTTAGAAAATGTTTTAAAAGGACATCCAGTGCTTTTAAATCGTGCTCCTACATTACACAGATTGGGTATACAAGCATTCCAACCAAAATTAATTGAGGGGAAAGCAATTCAATTACACCCATTAGTATGTACCGCATTTAATGCCGATTTTGATGGTGACCAAATGGCAGTGCATTTACCATTAGGACCAGAAGCTATTTTAGAATGTCAATTATTAATGTTGGCATCTCATAATATATTAAACCCTGCAAATGGGTCTCCTGTTACTGTACCTTCTCAAGATATGGTACTTGGTTTATATTATATGACCAAATTACGTACGTCGACTCCGGAAGTAAAAGTAAAAGGTGAGGGTTTAACATTTTATTCTCCAGAAGAAGTAGAAATTGCTTTTAACGAAAATAAAGTAGATTTAAACGCAGGTATAAAAGTAAGAACCATTGATGTTAATGAAGATGGTAAGCTTGATAAAATGATTGTTGAAACTACTGTTGGTCGTGTATTATTTAACCAGCATGTGCCTCAAGCCGCAGGATATATTAATCAAGTATTGACTAAAAAATCGTTAAGAGATATTATTGGAAATATTCTTAAAGTAACATCAGTTCCTGAAACTGCAGATTTCTTAGATGCGATTAGAACTTTAGGATTTAAGTTTGCATTCCAAGGTGGGTTATCATTCAGTTTAGGTGATATTATCATTCCACCAGAAAAGCAAGGTATGATTGATAAAGCTAACGGTTTAGTTGATGGTATTACGGGTAACTATAACATGGGGCTTATAACCAACAACGAACGTTATAACCAAGTTATTGATATTTGGACATCTACCAATGCTGAATTGACAGAATTGTCAATGAAACGTATTCGTGAAGATCAACAAGGGTTTAACTCGGTGTTTATGATGCTTGATTCTGGGGCGCGTGGATCTAAAGAACAGATTCGTCAGCTTACAGGTATGCGTGGATTAATGGCAAAACCTAAAAAATCTAACGCAGGAGGAGGCGAAATTATTGAAAACCCGATTCTTTCTAACTTTAAGGAAGGACTTTCAATTTTAGAATACTTTATTTCTACTCACGGTGCGCGTAAAGGTCTTGCCGATACAGCACTTAAAACTGCTGATGCGGGTTATTTAACGCGTCGTTTGGTTGATGTTTCTCAAGATGTTATTATTAATACTGAAGATTGTGGAACATTAAGAGGTGTAGAAGTTGAACCATTAAAGAAAAACGATGAAGTTGTAGAAACTTTAGAAGAAAGAATTGTTGGCCGTGTATCTTTAAATGATGTTTATAATCCTTTAACAGATGAACTGCTAGTAGCTGCTGGTCAGTTAATAGAAGACGATATTGCAAAAGCAATTGAAGCATCGCCAATAGACTCAGTAGAAGTGCGTTCTGCATTAAGTTGTGAGGCTTTAAAAGGTATTTGTGCTAAATGTTACGGTCGTAATTTAGCGACTGGTAAAATGGTACAACGTGGTGAAGCTGTTGGTGTTGTTGCTGCCCAGTCTATTGGAGAACCAGGTACACAGTTAACATTACGTACATTCCACGTTGGTGGTATTGCAGGTAATATTTCTGAAGAAAACAAATTAGCTGTTAAGTTTAATGGGATTGCAGAAATTGAAGACTTAAAAACAGTTAAAGGTAAAGATAGCGAAGGTAAAGATGTTGATATTGTTATTTCTCGTACATCAGAGCTTAAGTTAACAGATAAGAAAACAGGCATTGTTTTAAGTACGAATAACATTCCTTATGGATCTAATATTTATGTTAAAAATGGTCAAGTATTAACCAAAGGCGATGTCGTTTGTTCTTGGGATCCATATAACGGTGTAATTATTTCAGAATTTGCTGGTAAAGTTAAATATGAAAATATTGAGCAAGGCATTACCTACCAAGTTGAAATTGATGAACAAACTGGTTTCCAAGAAAAAGTAATATCTGAATCTAGAAATAAAAAACTTATTCCTACACTTCATATTGAAGATGGAAAAGGTGAAACAATTCGTTCTTACAATTTACCAGTAGGAGCCCACTTAATGATTGACGATGGAGAGAAAATTAATATTGGTAAAATATTAGTTAAAATTCCTCGTAAATCTGCAAAAGCTGGTGATATTACAGGAGGTTTACCTCGTGTAACCGAGTTGTTCGAAGCACGTAATCCTTCAAATCCAGCAGTAGTAAGTGCTATTGACGGGGTGGTTTCTTTTGGGAAAATTAAAAGAGGAAACCGTGAGATTATCGTAGAATCTAAATTGGGTGATATTAAGAAATACTTAGTGAAATTATCTAATCAAATTCTTGTACAAGAAAATGATTATGTAAAAGCGGGTATGCCTTTATCTGATGGATCTATTACACCTAATGATATTTTAAATATCAAAGGACCATCTGCAGTACAACAATATTTAGTTAACGAAGTACAAGAAGTATATCGTTTACAAGGTGTGAAAATTAACGATAAACACTTCGAGGTTGTTGTAAGACAAATGATGCGTAAAGTTAGAATTATTGATTCTGGTGATACTATCTTCTTAGAAGATCAATTAGCTCATAAAGCAGATTTCATTAAAGAAAACGATGAAATTTTTGGAATGAAAGTTATTGAAGATGCGGGAGATTCTGCTGCTTTAAAAGCGGGTCAAATAATTTCTCCTCGCGATTTAAGAGATGAAAATTCTATTTTACGTCGAGAAGATAAAAATCTTGTAGTTGCAAGAGAAGCACAACCAGCAACAGCAACACCTATATTACAAGGTATTACAAGAGCATCGCTTCAAACAAAATCATTTATTTCTGCGGCGTCGTTCCAAGAAACGACTAAAGTTCTTAACGAAGCAGCCGTAGCTGGTAAAGTAGATTCTTTAGAAGGACTTAAAGAAAATGTAATTGTTGGACACAGAATTCCAGCAGGTACAGGTATGCGTAGTTATACGGATATTATTGTAGGTTCTAAAGAAGAATTTGACGAAATGATGCAAGTAAAAAAAGAATTGAATTATAATTAATATTTGGCATTCCCCCGTAGGCGGGAATCTCAATTTATCCCAACGCAGGTTGGGATCTTTTTAAAAGATAAAAAAGTCCTGCTAGAATACAGTAGGGCTTTTTTATTTGAAAAATTATTTATTAATAAGATTTCTGTTTTTTAAAGAAGTCTAAACAAGTAACTATGGCAGAAAAAAAAGACAAACAAAAACAGGGACAAATAAATATTGAATTAGATGAAACTGTCGCAGAGGGGATATATTCTAATTTAGCAATTATTAATCACTCAGTATCGGAGTTTGTAGTAGATTTTGTTAGTATTATGCCTGGAGTACCAAAAAGCAAGGTAAAGTCTAGAATTATTTTAACACCTCAGCATGCTAAGCGCTTACTAAAAGCCTTAAATGATAATGTTACCAGATTTGAAAATGCCCATGGAGAAATTAAAGACTATGAACAGCCTCCAATACCACTAAATTTTGGTCCAACAGGACAAGCATAAACGCCTCTAAAAAATAATTTTACTAGTTTTTACCAAAATTAGACTATCGTACTAAATAACTCATTTTGGTAGTGGTTATAAAGGTTAAACAGCAGAAAATCTTTTTGGTAGTAACCTGAATTCGGTTTTAAAAGTTTGTTTTTCAGAACAATACAGACAGCTTGCAAGGTTTTGAATAACCTTATAGGTTTTTGCAAAATAAACAAACCAAAGAACTAAAAGAATTTAGCAAAATGGGTTTGACGGATTTTAAGATTTGTGTCGTTTTTGGAGGATAAGAATTAGATTTTACTTATTTCTGAAAAATCCCAAATAATTCATTACCTAATCTTTCTGGAATAGAATTATGGCATTTATCAAAAGTTTTAACTTTGAAAAAAGGACTCAAGTAATTTAAATATTCTTTTCTACTGCCACCAAAAGGACGTTTTTCCATATCATCGGTTAAAGAGAAATCAAACCATAAACCAACTAATTTGCCATTTGGCTTGACTAAATCATTCATTTTTTGTGCATAACGTGTTCTGTTTTCTTCGGTAGGAGGAAATGAACAGAAAAAGATTTGCTCTAAAATTAAATCATAACTCCCTTGATGAAGAAAGAAATTACCTTGAATTATCTGATTTTCAGGAAAACCTGGAACTCTTTTTTTTAACGCCGTTAAAGGTGGTTTTGAGATATCTAAAACATAAATATTTTTAAAGCCACTATTGTAGAGGTATTCGGCTTCATAAGAATTACCAGTACCAGGAATTAAAATTTTTAATTCTTTATTATCCAACTGGTCAATATAATTTTTTAATGGAGTTGAAGGTTTCCCAATATCCCAACCTGTATTTCTTTCGGTATAACGCAGAGTCCAAAAATCTTCTTCGGCTTTGGTTTTTTTGTGGTCAGGCATATTTAATCTTCTAAAATATTGGTTTCAAAACCATCAATACTTTTAGTGTTTTTTTCTCTCCAATAAGACTTTATTTTTTCTTTGCCTTGTTTTTTAGACCATGAATTTAATTGCCCACGTTCTCCTTTGAAACCCATAAAAGGGATAGAATACCCACATGAGGTTTGTACTGTATCTACACTTAATTCTATAATTTGCCTAGAACCTGTATTTTTTTCAAAGAGGTTAATATGCTTTTGAAATTCTATATCGCGTTCATGGTATATTTTTGCATGACCATATATTCTTAAAATAAGAGGTTTGCCTTCAAAAGCGCAGAGCATAATAGTAATTCTATCGTTTTTTAAAAGATGCGCCGCCGTTTCGTTTCCGCTCCCTGTTAGGTTTAGCCATACTAATGTATTAGGATTTAAAACCCGCAAGGTGTTATATCCTTTTGGAGATAGATTGATGCGACCTTCTTGAGCTGCGGTAGCCACAAAAAATATTTTCTGTGCTTTTAAGAAATCTTGTAATTCAGGTGTTATTTCAGAGAAAAATTTGCTCATTTATATTAATTATTAAAACCCATCAACTCCACCAACAATAGGCAATGTTAAACTCGTACCATCTAAATCAATTGTCAATTCCGTTCCCGGTTTTGGGTGGAGCGTAAATTCTTTATCACTAGAAAAAATCATTAAACCTATTTGTTGTCCAACTTTTATAATTTGGTCGTCGGGTTGTAAATTAAAAGTAACATTGTAAAACTTTCCGGGTTTTAGTGGATCACTTTCGGTTAACGATTTGTGGTTTTGCGGGTCTGCCCAACCACGCGTAATAATGTTATCTGTAATTTTTGTTCTTCTGCCTTCATTCCACGGTAGTGATACCAACCAAACCGATAAATTTGCAGCAGGTTTACTACTCGCTACTTTTACTATTATTTTTGCTACACCAGAAATGTGTAAATCATTAGTAAGCTTGGGTGTTACGTATAATAAACGATGATTTGTTATTTCGGCTTTTGCTAAGGCTGTACCATCAAACGAATAATTGTCAACTAAAGTTTCTCTACCTTGATTAGCTGTTTTATGTATTGATAAGCCACCAGTTTTTGGAGCACCAGAACTTAAGTAGAACGTCACAGGTTTTGCGTCAGGATTTGGATAATCTTTATATGCTGTTGGTGCATCCATTTTATCACCTTCACGAACTATCCATGCTTTGTTTTCTTCATTGTCAACACCATTGTCAATACCATGTAAATAATGAGTAAACCATTTATTCATCATACTTACTGGAGGAGGTCCACCGTGTCCGAATTGGTGGTAATAAATACCAGTATTTAAGCCCATTTCTTTGGCTTTATTGTAAATGCGGTAACTGTGTTCCGGCATTACATTCCAATCGTTAAAACCATGAGACATTAAAAGTGCCGCTTTCATGGGAGCCATATCATTTATATAATCTCGTCCTGCCCAAAAATCGTTATAATCACCGGTAACTCTATCCATACCGTTTTTCATTTCGGTATCTCTAACTTTTTTGTTATTGTACGGACGTTTTGATTCGTCGCCACTATGAATGTAATCGTATAGCACATCAATATCTTCACCTAAATAGCCGCCCGGAGAACGCACTAATCCGTTAGAACGGTAATAGTGATAATAGGAAGTGTTTGGTGCTATTGGTATAATAACTTCTAAGCCATCAACACCTGTAGTTGCAGCTGCTAAAGGAATAGTTCCGTTATAAGATGTCCCCGTCATACCTACTTTACCAGTAGACCAAAAGGCTTTTACTTCTTCGTTGCCATAAGGTTGGGTGTAGCCTTTAGCGCGACCATTTAACCAGTCGATTACTGCTTTAGGTGCTAAAGACTCGTTATCGCCACCAACGGTTGGTGATCCTTGTGATAAACCAGTTCCTGGAGATGAAGAATGCACGACTATATAGCCACGAGGTACCCAAGTTTTAATTTGTGAGTTTGATATAATTGGACGTTCTCCCAATCGGGTTACTTCTGGGTGTGTGCGTTCTTCTACCATATCACCTAGCTCATGATTAACATTCCAGAAAACCCCATCGACATCTGGTGCTACACCAGCATAATAAGGACTAGATTCATAAATTACGGGCAGTTTTAAGCTTTCTGTGTCTGTTTGGTATGGTCTTGTTACATCAACATGTACACGGTCTAGTTTACCATCGCCATCGGTATCAAATTCGGTTTCAACAAATAAATCATGTCGTATCCATTTATCAGGTGTATTGAATGCTTCAACTACTTGTGCTTCGCCATCTTTAAATACAGGTTTTGTTTTTTCTTGTGCAAAAGACGAAAAAACACATACCGAAATTGTAAAAAGTATTATCCGAGATTTTAGTGATTTAGTCATAATTATATCAAGTTAACTAGGTGTTTTATTTAAATATATTTTTGGTATTGGGTTTTGTTTGGTTTCTTGAGTCCAATAGATGTTAATAATCCACCAACGTTCTCCATCATTTAATAATTGAATACTGTTTATACCACGCATAAACGGTTCTTTGTCGGCTTCACTTTTAAAAGTTTCATAAGTACTAAAAACTTGAGCTAGATTACCGAAAAGATCAACTTTTCTATGAATTTCTTTTTCAAAAAAACCATTTTCAACCAACCATTTCCCTGAGCTTTTAATATAACTTTCGGGTTTCATAAAGCGTACTTTATAAATACCATCTTCACCTTTTCCTGATGGAATTAACTTGGCATCAGGTTTAAACAAATATTTAAAAAGTGTCCAATCTCTTGCTTCGCCTTTTTCGCCTGAAATAACGGTGTAAAGAGTTTTAATAGTGCTATCTAATGTTTGTACATTACTAGAGTAATCTTTGGGTTCCTCGGTGTTTTCTTGTGCGGATATAGAAAACGTTAGTAGGCAAATAAATAGTATTGTGGCTATTTTTTTCATATTGAAAAGTTTTATTTTTAAAATGACAAAGTAGAAATTTAGTAGTAGTTAAAGCGTTAAGATTGTCTTAAAATTATTTATAGGCCTTTTTAATCCTATCCAAATCGCGTTTGTTATCACGATCTCTTATGCTTTCGCGTTTATCGTATAATTTTTTACCTTTTGCTAAAGCAATATCCAATTTAGCATAGCCCTTTTCATTAATAAATAAGCGCAAGGGGACGATGGTTAATCCCGTATTCTGAACTTCTTTATATAGCTTTTTTAATTCCTTTTTATTTAAAAGCAATTTTCTTTCGGCTTTGGGTTTGTGGTTGTAATAATTACCAAAAGCATATTCTTCAATAGTGGCATTAATTACAAAAAGCTCACCTTTTTCGTTAAACTCACAAAAACTTTCTGCAATAGAAGCTTTACTATTTCTTATGGATTTAATTTCGGTTCCAGTTAACACAATACCAGCAGTGTACTTATCTAAAATTTCATATAGAAAGCGCGCTTTTTTATTTTGTATGTTAATGGTTTTTTGCATGGACCACAAAGCTACACGATTTTACTTAAAAGATAAAGATTAATCAAAAGAATTCCTCGAGGTTTTCATTGAAATTGTCATTCTCGTTGGTCACCGAGTGAGAGTCTAAGGATACTTCTATGACTCTACCTTAAGGACAGATGGTTTTAAAAAATGCTTTATTTCCCGATGCTCGTCTCGTATTTTTGTTTTTGGAGTTTGGGATTTTCTCCTTTTGGAATTTGAGACCCACACCGCATGAAAAATAATAAGCCACAGAATGACACTAATGCTTGCTAATATTTGAATAAACTGTAATTATTTTAAATGAAATATGGTATTAAAATAATTACAATTACTTTAGTTGCTTTAATGATGATTTTTTTTGAATGAAGAAACTATTTTATATTTTTATTATTCTGCTAGTAGCAACATCTTGTAGTAGCGTAAAGACATATAACGAACAAATCACCTCGTTACACACCGTTGAAGATTTGCAAAATGATGTTGATAAATTGTATAGACAACTTAAAAACCACCATCCAAAACTTTATCAATATACTTCGAAAACTGTTCTGGATTTTAAGTTCGATAGCTTAAAAATCGCGATAAAACAGCCTATGACTTCGCGAGAATTCTATAAAAAATTGGCACCTGTAGTAAGGCATGTAAGGCAAGGCCATGTTTCGGTAGGTTCTGCAAATAAAAAATTTACTAGAAAAGAACTAAAAGTACTAAAAAAGAAAAAATTTGCCTTTTATGATTTAGATTTTGAATACATAGATAATAAGCTTTGGGTTAAAAATACACGAGGAAAAGATTCAACACTCATTGGACATGAAGTCCTTAAAATTGAAAACGATTTTGCTAGCGATTTGGTTGAAAAATACAAAACACAATTTGCTTCAGATGGGTATAATACAACACTACACAACCGATTTGTAGGAAGACGTTTTAAAACGTTTTATTACAGAAATGAAGGTTTTGTAGATAGTTTAAAAGTTACTTTTAAAAATAAAGATTCAGTTTTTACAAAAACATTTAAACGATTAAAAAAGGAAGACAAAAAAAAGAAAACAGAATCTGATTCTACTAAAATTGATAAACCCAAAAAGTTAACCAAAACAGAAAAGAAACTAAACCGCTTAAAAGCAAAAAAGAAAAAGAAGTACAACAATAAACACGGTTATATTTCAAGCACAAAAAAATATACCAGAACCCTAAGCTTTATTGGTAAAGATAGCACTATTGCAATAATGAAAATAAGAGGTTTTGGTAATGGGCCTTATAAAGCTTTTTATAAAGAAAGTTTTGCAAAATTAGATTCGGCAAGAACCAAACATTTTATTTTAGATTTACGCGATAATGGTGGTGGACGCATTTCTGAAATCGATCATTTATACGCGTATTTAACCAAAACTAACTATCAATTTATTACCGAAAGCCAAGTGAATAGCAGAACACCCTTTTTAAAGTTTTTAATGAGCAATACGAGTTCAAATAGCCTTAAAGTAGTTTCAGGGTTGTTAACGCCGCTTATAATAACTCATAATTTATTAAAAACAAAAAAGAAAGACGGTAAATTATATTACAGATTCAATAAATATTCAAAAGTCAAAGCGCCAAATTCGTTAAACTATAAAGACTCTATGTATGTATTGATTAATGGCAATTCGTTTTCGGCATCTTCTATTTTATCAACACATCTTAAAGCAAATAAACGTGCCATTTTTGTTGGCGAAGAAACAGGTGGCGCTTATAACGGAACAGTTGCGGGGATTTACAAACTATACCAATTGCCAACATCTAAGCTTAAAGTTAGGATGGGTTTAATGCAAATTGAAGCGCCACAAAAACAGTTTCCAGATGGCTATGGCGTAAAGCCAGATGTTGAAATTATGCCAACTGTTAATGATAGAAATGAAAAAAGAGATTCAGAATTGGAATGGATTTTGTCTGATATTTATCAAAAGTAAAATACCAATACTAAATTTATTTTTTAGAAGAAATGCTTTGTTTCTATATGGTCTTCCCATAAAACATTTGTATTTTTGACTTCCGCTTTTAAATAAAAATTTAAATATTAAAATATGAATTCATACGATGTAGCCATTATAGGCTCAGGTCCTGGTGGATATGTAGCAGCCATACGTTGCGCACAATTAGGGATGAAAACTGCCATAATCGAAAAATACTCAACCCTTGGTGGTACGTGTTTAAATGTGGGGTGTATTCCAAGTAAAGCGCTTTTAGATTCTTCTCATCATTACGAAGATGCTGTAAAACATTTTGAAGACCATGGTATAGAAATTCCAGGAGATATTAAAGTGAATCTAGAAAAAATGATTGCACGTAAACAATCTGTTGTAGATCAGACTACTGGCGGCATCGATTTTTTAATGAAGAAAAACAACATTGATGTTTACCAAGGTTTAGGATCGTTTAAAGATGCGACTCATATTACAATTTCTGGAAAAGAAACTACCGAAATTCAAGCTGAAAACACCATAATAGCTACAGGTAGTAAACCATCAAACTTACCGTTTATCAATTTAGATAAAGAGCGTGTTATCACATCAACTGAAGCTTTAAAACTTAAAGAAATTCCTAAACATTTAATTGTTATTGGTGGCGGTGTTATTGGCTTAGAACTTGGCCAGGTATACAAAAGATTAGGAGCAGAAGTAACTGTTGTAGAATATATGGATCGTATTATTCCAACAATGGATGCTGGCTTATCTAAAGAATTAAATAAGGTTTTAAAGAAGCAAAAATTTAAAATTAACGCATCTCATAAAGTAAAGTCTGTTGAAAGAAAAGGCGATGAAGTTATCGTTAAAGCAGATAATAAAAAAGGAGAAGAAGTAGAGCTTATAGGTGATTATTGCTTAGTTTCTGTTGGTCGTCGACCCTACACAAATGGGTTAAACGCCGAGGCTGCTGGTGTGAAAATTAATGATAGAGGAGAAGTAGAAGTTAACGCGAATTTACAAACAAGTGCTTCAAACATCTACGCTATTGGCGATGTTATAAAAGGCGCAATGTTAGCGCATAAAGCCGAAGAAGAAGGTGTGTTTGTTGCCGAAACTCTAGCAGGGCAAAAACCACATATCGATTATAATTTAATTCCAGGTGTGGTCTATACATGGCCAGAGGTTGCAACAGTTGGCAAAACCGAAGAGCAGCTTAAAGAAGCTGGAATAGATTATAAAACAGGGCAATTTCCAATGCGTGCTTTAGGTAGAAGTAGAGCGAGCATGGATTTAGATGGATTTGTTAAAGTTTTAGCCGATAAAACCACCGATGAAATTTTAGGCGTACACATGGTTGGTGCCCGTGCAGCAGATATGATTGCAGAAGCTGTAGTAGCCATGGAATATAGAGCATCAGCCGAAGATGTTTCAAGAATGTCTCATGCACACCCAACGTTTACAGAAGCTATTAAAGAAGCTGCTCTAGCTGCTACTGAAAATAGAGCATTACATATTTAGATTATAGCAATAGAACCTAAAACAAATAGAATATATTAAAGAATGACCAGTTACTAACGGTCCCAAAAAAAAATGAGTTATTGGCAATCTGCAAGTTTTAATCTCTTAGGGGCTAATCGAAAAGAATTCCCAGTATGCTTGCATCGGGGTTTTCGTTGAGATTGTCATTCCCGTGTGGTCACTGAGCGAAATTGAAGTGAAAACGGGAATCAAAATAATAGAATTTCGATTTTTGACCTTGAGGTCAAAATGAAACCAGCGAAATCTGTGTTGAGCTTAGTCGAAGTATACCCCGGTGGCCTTACTCTGGGGATAGTTGATTTCAAGAAATT
>Ga0316189_10001186_pt1 | contig 25851 bp, 24 predicted proteins | sample LowCovwburrow_MG_FD_204930 | JGI IMG/M metagenome (GOLD analysis project Ga0316189, IMG submission 204930) | Coastal sediment microbial communities from Maine, United States - Lowes Cove worm burrow | ecosystem: Environmental > Aquatic > Marine > Coastal > Sediment | place: USA: Maine... | reverse complement strand
ACGAAACAGAGAGGGGTCAGGAGAGCAATCAACTAATAAAGGGTTATGAACCTCTTGGGTACGTAAACAATCAAATAAATAATATACGCTTTTTTCCATCATGGAGACGTCAGGTATATGCATAGTATTTTCATCGTCAAGATGAGCGATAAATTTATCTCTATAATGTCTAACTCTAGCTTTCTGAGTGTTATACTCAGCTTCTGTTAAGTCTAATTCGGCCAACAAACCCATCAAAAACGAATCATCAGAATTAATTACTAACCTCCAATGATGTTTGCTGTTCCAATCACCAAACATTTTACACCATTCGAGTACAGCTATATCTAAAAAATTCCCATTGGCCGTTATCCAAAACTGGTCATTGTATAAAATACGACCATCTTTAAATCCACTTTTATAAAAAGTAATATTACGAATACTATCTAAGCAGAGTTTTATAACTCGACGTGAACGATGATCATGATCCATTATTTAACTCACTTAAATAGACTTTTCTTTTCACCCAATCACCCCTTAAAGGATAAATTATAGCCTGATTTTCTAATGTCTGCTTTTGGCCGAAAGCAGACATTCAGAAGGATTAGCTCCAATCAACATTTTGTAGCTGCTGCCATAGCTGCGTAGCAACAGGGCCGAGGGGTTTATCCTTTTTGCGGACAGTCTTGATATCCACCTTCAGAGATTGAAAATCCTCATGGGTAAGCACGATCAGCTCTCCACGAGCAATTTCATCTTTCACCATATGCAGAGGCATGCGCCCCCAGCCGATACCCGATGCGATAATCTGTTTCTTGGTGGTGAAATCGCTTACCACCCAGTGCTGGGTGCCTTCAACAATACCCGCTGTTCTCTTTTCAGAGTGGCGGCTGGTATCACGCACAATGATTTGGGTGCTTCCCGCCATATCCTTCTCGGTCAGTATCTTTGAGTTCTCGGCCAGCCGGTGTTTTGGTGAGATGACACTGACCATCTCAATGTGTGTCAGTGGGGCATAGGTATAGTGATCCCGATGGTCGAAGGTTTCAGATATAGCAATATCGGCATCACCATCCTCCAGCCGCTCCAGTGTGCCATTAAGAGTCTCGACCAGAAGAACAAGCCGGGTGGCAGGCGCAGAGCTTTTGATCTCGCTGAACAGCCCTAATGCTGCTTCAACAGGAACCACGGCACTCATTGCTACCCGTAGTTCCGGCTCCTCTCCCTGGGCAAAATGGTGTGCAAGGTCTGATAGTTCGCCGGCACCTGACAGCAGGGTGGCAGCCTTGTCATGGATGGCCCTGCCCGCTTCGGTCAGTTCGGGCCTGTATTTATCGCGGGTAAAAAGGGAGATGCCAAGCTCCTGCTCCAGTTTACTAATTGCGATACTGATCGCCGACTGGCTTTTGAACATCGCCTCGGCGGCAGGACGGAAGCCGCCATGCTCTACCACGGCATGCAGGGCTCGGAGTTGATCAAGTGTCATAGCAGGGAAATTATAACGATTAATAAAATATATCAAGACGTTCTAAACATTATGCTTTTTTGTTATCAGGTTATGGTCTTTAATTCCACCACAGCAAAGGAGCTTTCATGGGAATGTTGATCGAAGGAAAATGGGAAACTGATGACGGCAAGTGGGCCTCTAAAGACGGCAAGTTTCATCGTGCCAAGTCGCAGTTTCATTGCCGTTTTGGAGAAAGCGGCTTTCCTGCTGAGGCGAACCGCTACCATCTCTATGTCTCTCTGGCATGCCCCTGGGCACATCGAGCACTGATTTTTCGCAAACTTAAAGGTCTGGAGGCGACTATTCCGGCAACCGTCGTGCATCCGCATATGTTGGATCGGGGTTGGCAGTTTGATGAACCTGAACCCAACTGCGGGTTTCAATATGCACACCAGCTCTACTCAAAGGCAAACCCAGAATACTCAGGCCGGGTGACTGTGCCGATCCTGTGGGACAGCAAAGAGAAGACGATTGTCTGTAATGAGTCGGCAGAAATTATCCGTATCTTCAATTCGGCCTTTAACGATATTACCGGAAACCGGGATGACTATTACCCGGAAGCGTTGCGGGCCGAGATTGATGAGATTAATGCGTTTGTCTATCCCAACATCAATAACGGCGTCTACAAATGTGGCTTTGCAACCAGGCAGCAGGCGTACGAAGAGGCGTTTGATTCGCTCTTCTCAGCCCTGGACAGGGTGGAGTCGATTCTGGGCGAACACCGCTATCTGGTTGGCAACACGCTAACCGAAGCAGACTGGCGTCTGTTCACCACGATGATCCGTTTTGATGCGGTCTATGTGGGCCATTTCAAATGTAATCGCCAGCGCATTGCCGACTACCCCAATCTCTCCAACTATATCCGTGAGCTATACCAGCATCCGGGTGTGGCTGAGACGGTGAACATGGATCATATCAAAGAGCACTACTACTACAGTCATGAATCGATCAATCCGACCCGGATCGTACCAAAAGGCCCGGATCAGGATTTCAGTGCACCGCATGACAGGAATCGGTTCGGATAAATAACAGAAGATGACAGGGAGTCTATGATGAGTGATAGCGGAACAGGCGGGTGGCAGAACGAACCCTTCGCGGTTGAAGTGAAAGCGGGGGAGACCAGGGCATTCTGTATGTGCGGTCAATCCAAAACAGGACCGTTTTGTGACGGGTCACACGTGACGACCGATAAACTTCCAGAGGTCGTGACCTTTGATGAAGATAAAACAGTCTACATCTGTGGTTGCCAGCAGTCGGGGAATCGCCCCTATTGTGATGGCACACATATGACGTTGAGCGATTAAGGAGCTTGGCAAAAGTGATGTTGAAAAACAGTAAATCCCGATTTGGCTGGGTCAGCATTGCCATTCACTGGCTGATGGCGATTGCCATTATCGGCATGTTTGCCCTCGGTGTCTGGATGGTAGGTCTGGAGTATTACGATGACTGGTATCACCGGGCACCATGGCTGCACCGCAGTGTCGGCATGCTGCTTCTGTTCCTGCTTGTTTTCCGGCTGGTATGGCGTATTGCAAACCCTCTGCCTGAGATCATGGGGCAGTGGTGGGAGAAGCTGATTGCGATCTGGATACACCGGGGCCACTACCTGTTGATGTTTGCTGTGATTATCAGTGGATATCTGATCTCTACGGCACTTGGGCGAGGTGTTGAGGTGTTCGGATGGTTCGATTTTCCTGCCATACTGCCTGCTGACAAAGGGCGTGAGACCACAGCTGGATTCATCCATATGTTGCTGGCATGGGGATTTATGGGCTATATAGCCATGCATGCGGCGGCGGCAATGAAACACCACTTTATCGATAAAGACATCACGCTGTTGCGGATGTTGGGTATAAACAAAAAGAAAGGAGAAAATAGCGATGAAACTTAGAATTTTACTGGGAACAGCTCTGCTAACACTGGGATTGGCAACCACCGCCATCGCCGAAAATTACGTGATTGATAAGAAGGGGCAGCACGCCTCGATCAACTTCAAAATCAAACATCTGGGATACAGCTGGCTGATGGGGCGCTTCAACGATTTTGATGGCACATTCAGTTATGATGAAAACAGTCCATCGAAATCGAAGGTGAACGTCACCATTCAGACAGCCAGTGTCGATTCAAATCATGCCGAGCGGGACAAACATCTTCGCAGCCCTGATTTCCTGAATGTGGGTGCACATCCAATATCAACCTTTGTAAGCAGCTCATTCAAAGATCTGGGTAATGGCAAAGCCGAACTGAGCGGGGCATTCACGCTGAATGGGGTGACACGTGATATTACGATTGATGTGAACCATATTGGAGCAGGTGCAGACCCATGGGGCGGATATCGCCGCGGTTTTGAAGGATTCACGACACTGAAACTGACTGACTACAATCTTGCCAAGGCCAATATCCTCGGCGCTGCTTCGCAGGAGCTTGAACTACACCTCTATATCGAGGGGGTAAGGCAGTAGTTATGACCGACCTTTTTTCACCTCTTAAACTGGGAAAAGTCGAACTTCCGAATCGCATCTTCATGGCGCCGATGACGCGCAACCGGGCACCGGACAATATCGCCAATGCGATGATGGCCACCTACTATAAGCAGCGGGCCTCAGGCGGCCTGTTGATTACTGAAGGTTCTCAGGTCTCCGAGCAGGCGGTCGGTTATCCGGCGACGCCAGGCATCTATTCATCTGAACAGGTGCAAGGGTGGAGACAGGTCACCGATGCCGTACATGAAGCCGGTGGCCATATCTATCTGCAGCTCTGGCACTGTGGCCGTGTGTCGCATCCGGACTTCCATGGCGGGGAGGAGGCTGTGGCACCATCAGCGATTCGCCCGGCAGGCGATGCCTTTACCTTCGAAGGGCTCAAGCCTTTCGAGACACCACGTGAACTCTCCCTCCCGGAGATTCCTGATCTGATCGGGGATTACCGTAAAGGAGCCGCCAATTCCATTGCTGCCGGATTTGATGGTGTTGAGATTCATGGTGCCAATGGTTATCTGCTGGATCAGTTTCTGCGTGATGGAAGTAACCGGCGCAGTGATGGTTACGGGGGCACACTTGAAAACCGTGCCCGGCTGATGCTGGAGGTGACTGAAGCGGTATGTGATGAGATCGGAGCTGACCGGGTTGGTATCCGGCTGTCGCCGCTGCAACCATTTAATGATATGAAAGACTCCGATCCGGAAACGACCTTCAGCTATCTGGTCGAGCAGCTTAATCGTTTTGGCCTTGCATATCTGCATGTCACCGAGATGGGCAGTGAGACTCCGGACACAGCCGGCCCAGCATTTGATCTTGGTAAGCTAAGAGCAATCTGGAAAGGCGTTTATATTACCAATGCAGGATACAATGCAGAGCGTGGTAATGCGGCTATTGCCGAAGGGAAAGCCGATGCAGTGGCCTTCGGAACCACTTTCCTGGCCAATCCAGATCTGGTGGCAAGGTTGCAGAGCGGTGTCGAACTCAACGCGCCCGTGATGGAAACATTTTACGGTGGTGATGGACATGGTTACACCGATTATCCGGCTATGGGTGAGTCGAAAGCGTGAATGACTATTTCAGCGAGGCAACCTTTAGCTTCCTGAAGGAGTTGGCAGCCAACAACAACCGTGACTGGTTCGGTGAAAATAAAGCCCGCTATGAATCGGATGTGCGTGAACCGGCGCTCGCCTTTATTCGAGCCATGCAGCCGGAGTTGGATCGTTTTGCGCCGCACTTTGTTGCTGTCGACAAAAAGGTGGGTGGTTCGCTGATGCGAATCTATCGGGATGTCAGATTCTCCAAAAACAAACAGCCGTATAAAACCAATATCGGAATCCAGTTTCGACATGAATTGGGCAAGGATGTGCATGCACCTGGCTTCTATCTTCATATCGAGGCACATGAGGTGTTTGTCGGGGCAGGGATCTGGCATCCGGATGGCGATACACTGAAGAAGATCCGCACCTATATCGATGTCCACCCGACCCGCTGGGAAGATGGACGAAGCGATGCCGGGTTTGCCAGGTCCTACTCACTGGCAGGTGATGGTCTGGTACGTGCACCGAAAGGGTATGCACCGGATCATCCGATGATCGAAGATCTGAAACGAAAGGACTTCATCGGCATTGCGCCGCTGATGCCGGAGCTTCTGCTGCAGGATGATCTGACCGGACTGATCAGCAGCTACTTTGAGACCGCGAAACCTTTCATGCAGCAGCTCTGCCGGGCAGTAGGTGTTCAGTATTGATGTTATATTTATGAGGAAACCATGAAAATATTAGCTTTTGCAGCAAGCAGCAGTAAAAAATCAATCAATAAACAGCTTGTCACTTATGCAGTCGGACTACTTGAGAATAGTCAAACTGAAGTGCTCGACCTGAATGATTATGAGCTTCCACTGTTTAGTGAAGACAGAGAGGCTGAATTGGGGCAACCGGCGTTAGCCAAAGAGTTCCTGGCAAAGATCGGCGATAGTGATGCTGTGATCATATCTTTTGCCGAACATAATGGGTCGTATAGCGCAGCCTATAAAAGCCTTTTTGACTGGTGCTCTCGTATCAATCCAAAAGTATTTCAAAACAGGCCCATGGTTTTTCTTTCAACATCACCAGGGCCCGGTGGCGCAGGAAGTGTCCTGGCTGCAGCGACTTCTTCAGCACCATTTTTTGATGGAGATGTGAAAGCCACGCTTTCAATTCCAAAGTTTTACGAAAATTTTGATTCAGAGTCCGGAGTTATTCATGATAGTGAAATGAATGCCCGATTGGTGAGTGCAGTAAAAAGTTTGTTATAGCTGGGCCTTCAGCCGAAGAGGTTTGTGTTACGTTACCGTGGAGGTAGAGAGTGCGATCGAAAAAGGTCTATTTTGAAAACGCAGAAGGGCTGAAACTAGCCGCCTATCTCGATTTCCCCATTGATGGGAAACCACGTGCCTATGCGCTGTTCGCCCACGGCTTCACGCTCACCAAACACCTGAAATCGATCACCCATATCAATCGTGCTCTGGCTGCCAAGGGGATTGCTGTATTACGATTTGATTTTACCGGGCTGGCCGAGAGTGAAGGCGACTTTGCCGATACCAACTTCTCATCCAATGTTTCTGACATTGTATCTGCAGCGCAATTTCTTGAACGGGAATACGAAGCACCGAAGATTCTGATTGGCCACTCACTCGGTGGTGCTGCCGCATTTGTCGCAGCCCGGAATATTCCTTCCGCCAAGGCTATTTCCACTATTGGTGCGCCATGCGATCCATCTCATATTGCACATATCCTCTCCGGTCATGAGGAGGAGCTTGAGCGCAGTGGTGAGGTGGAAGTCTCTATTGGCGGCAGGCCTTTTAGGCTGAAGAAGCAGTTTCTTGAGGATGTGAAGGAGGCTGAGACCTGTGCCGCGATTCATGATCTGAAACGGGCACTGCTGATCTTCCATTCACCAGTCGATGAGATCGTCGATATTAAACATGCCCAGCGGATATACGAAGCGGCACGTCACCCCAAAAGTTTTGTCACCCTCGACAAGGCGGATCATCTGCTGAGCCAGGAGTCCGATGCCCGTTATGTCGGTTCGGTGATTGCAACCTGGGCAGATAAATATGTGCCGGTGCGCGAGATTGAGTGGGATTCAGGGCCGCATGCGGTGCGGGTGCGAACAGGTTCAACCTATTACACCGAGATCAAGTCAGGCGGCCATGGTCTTTTGGCCGATGAGCCGACCCGCCTTGGTGGTACGGATCGCGGCCCAACCCCTTATGGCCTGCTGGTTTCAGCTTTGGGGTCCTGCACTTCCATTACCCTGCGCATGTATGCCGATCAGAAGGGCTGGAGTGTCGATGAGATCAATGTCTATCTTAATCATGAGAAGGTGCATGCTGAGGATTGTAAAGATTGCCCGGAGACGTCAGCGCTTAAAATTGACCATATTGAGCGATTGATTGAGGTGGTTGGCGATCTCGATGAAAAGCAGCGAGCACGACTGCTGCAGATTGCAGACCGCTGCCCGGTTCACAAAACACTGCATGAGAAGGTTCACATTACGACAAAGTTTTTAGAGGCAGAAGGAGATTGATATGAGCAGAGAAACACATGAAACAGATGATGGCACACTCTATTTTGATGGTAAGAAGTGTATCCACTCCAGAAACTGCGTACTAAATCGACCCGATGTGTTTGTGCCGAATGTGGAGGGTGAGTGGATATACCCTGAACGAGCCAGTAAAGATGAATTGCATGCACTGGCTGAGAACTGCCCGTCCGGCGCCATTGTGTTTATCGAACATGGTCAGGAGTTGCGTAAGCCTCTGGTGAATACCCTGCACATTCGGGAAAACGGCCCCTGCTCACTCAAAGCAGAGATTCAGATGGATGGCGAAGAGGCGCAAACACGTTTGACCCTGTGCCGCTGCGGCGCATCCAAAAACAAGCCCTACTGCGATGGTTCGCATAGCGATGCAGGTTTCACTGCGACCGGTGAGCCGCCTGTGATGGTTTCCGAACCACTGGAGCAGCGAGACGGCCCTGTGAAAGTTTCAGCGATCAAGGATGGCCCGTTGATGGTGGAGGGCAACCTGGAGATTTGTACAGGCACCGGTCAGACCATCAACCGGACTCGGCAGGTGATGCTCTGTCGCTGTGGTGCATCAAACAACAAGCCCTATTGCGATGGCAGCCATATGCAGGCTGGCTTCAAATCGGATGACTAAGGAGCTCTGATATGAGCATTTCAATTCAAACTGCTATTACTGTCCCCGAAGGTGATGGTGTTGAGGTCAAACGACTGATGCCGGTGGCAAATCGCAGGAACTATGATCCGTTTGTACTTTGGGATCACTTCGATATTGCCGCAGGCGGGTTTCCCGATCATCCGCATCGCGGCTTTGAGGCGATCACCTACATGTTTGCAGGCGGCATGCAGCATGCCGATAACCTCGGTAACCGGGGAACGGTGCATGGCGGTGGTGCGCAACGCTTTACGGCTGGCCGTGGGATTGTTCACTCAGAGATGCCCGACGGGCATGCGGCTGGGATTCAATTATGGATAAATCTGCCTCAGCGGTTGAAGGGCGTTGACCCCGACTATCAGCAGGCGGAGAGGGATGAGATTCCGGAAACCGCTATTGAAGGTGGTGTAGTTCGCACCATCGTAGGTGAAGGCGGTCCGATCCAATTGAAGTTGGATGTTGAGTATCTGGACATCTCTTTGGATGCTGGCGCATCACTTGAGCGCTCTGTTGTTGAAGGCTTCCGCGGATTTATCTACGTGGTAGAGGGCTCTGTCACTGTGAATGGAGAAACTGCTGATGCCGGAGCTGCCGCTTATGTTGATAGTGAGAGTTCTTTAACTGTAAGTTCAACAGAGGGTGGCCGTTTTATGTGGTGCTTCGGCAAACCTCATGGTGAATCGATCTTTCAACACGGCCCGTTTGTTGATTAGTAAGTTCAACCGGACTCAAGCTGATTGCGTACCCCATGTAAGTTGCTATAACTAAGACAGACGCAATTAATAAAATTACTACAAGTAAAAATAAAGGGGGGCGTGGTTTGACTGAAAAGTTGACAAAAAGATACAGCGTTGCAGATAAAAAGTTAAGTCATCAGTTTCGTATTATTTCTTTGCTGTTGCTTCTTCTTCCAACCCTTGTCTTCCTGTATATTATCAGTGGTCTGTCTACTTTTTCTGAGCTGATCCAGGCAAAATATATTATTCCATACCTGTTTTCGATTGTTATTATTTTATGTGTTTTAGCTCTACTACAAAGTTTCTTTTTGCAAGTGTCCGCTATTTCATCAGCCATGATGAAGGGGTCAGAGGATATGTTGGGAGAACTGAAAGAGATTAAAGGCACTCATGAGCTGCGCGGAATTGTGGATGGCTTTGAAGCTTTGCTGGAGCAATATCAGAAAGCTGGTAGCGACCTTCAACGCAGGGCTGTTGAGTTGCTGTTAATCAAAGAGTTCGCTGAAGAAATGGGTTCCACTCTGGATATAGATAAATTGCTCAGCCATTTGCTTGATAAGGCTATGCAAGTAAACAAAGCCAGAATCGGCTCCGTTTTCCTCGTTGATGATGATGGTGAGAGTTTTCATATTGTTTGCTCTAGAGGGCCCGGAAACAACGCTGTATCCGGAGCCATTATTTCAATAAAAGATTCCATAGTTCGCCATGTTATGGATGCTGGAACGGAATCGCTTCTGGTAGATGATATCGAAACAGACATGCGTTTCAGGAAAAAAAATGATCCGAAATATAGCTCCCCATCTTTTCTCTCTTTGCCAGTTCGGTCCGGCGACAAGTTAATCGCTATTCTTAATCTGGCCGACAAGGATAAGGGCGAACACTTCCAGCAGAATGATGTTGATCTTGCTGCCATCATGGTTAAAGAGATTGTTTTTGCGATTGGAAATGCTCACGCACATTTTGAAATCAAAAAGCAGGCCGAACAACTAAAGCAAAAAAACATTGCCCTGGAGAAAGAGATTCGTTGTCGGAAACTTGCTGAAAAAGAGCTTCAGCATCTTGCCCACAGGGACCCGCTTACGAACCTTCCCAATCGCTATCTGTTTATTGATCGACTGGAAGTGGCTATTGCTCAGGCACTGCGGAACAAAAAGAAGCTCGCCGTCATGTTTGTTGATCTGGACCAATTTAAGAATATCAATGATACACTGGGCCATACGGCCGGTGATGAAGCGCTGCGCGAAATTTCAAAGCGCATGGCAACCTGTTTACGGAAAACGGATTTGATTGCCCGTTATGGAGGTGATGAATTTACCTTTATCCTGATGGATGTGACTGAAGTTGAAGGTACTGACAACGTTGCTACCAAGATCAGAGATGTACTGCTAGAGCCTGTTAAAGTGAATGGGACTGAATTCAGTGTCGGGTGCAGTATTGGAATCAGTATCTACCCTGATGATTCAGAAGATATTGATGGTTTGATTCAGCATGCGGATGCGGCCATGTATGCTTCCAAGCGGAGTAACCATACCAGCCGGGACTGAAGCTCAGCACCCCTTTCAACTCGATTGATCGCTTTAGACCACTCTCTTTGGCAATTGGCTGTTCAGAGTAAAATACCCTTGGTCTTGCATATCTTTGACGAAATTTAGAACTGCATCCTCAATTATTTTTCCGAACCCATCCAAGGCTGTCGTGGGCTCAACATTTTCAATTGGTGCAGCCTTATTCCCGATTGTAGTGTGAAGTGCATGTTGTAAGTTTTTAACAATTTTATCTGAACCGTTACTGTACTCGATAGTAATCTCATAATAGTCCGTTACTACGGTTCCTGCGGCTCCAAAAGTTAAACCAACTCCGAATCCTTTTGCTGTAGCATTGCCTAGATCAGCTAGATTATTTACGATCACTTTAACTTTCCTGTTTTGGCTGGCTCTGTCTGGAACAATAACAGCTGTGGCTCTAAATGCCCTCTCTACAAAGCCGTGAACATCTGTATCGTGTTTAGATAAATGTTTCCCATTTCTTTGAAATTCGACAATCAAATTAATGTAATGTCTTTCCTGAACGAGTTTAATGTCACTGTAAGAAGTATGGTGGTACTTAGGGTCAACATATGATTTCGATGAAATGCACCCTGATAATGAGACTAAAAGAAACACCGTAATAATAACTGACTTTATATTCATATACCCCTCAAATTCCCAAAAAACCTAGCTATAATTTAAACCCAGCATATAGCATAAATATGCTATATGCATTGAGCATAGAATCGTTAAAGTGCTGCTCTATGCCTCTCGACTGGCATGGAAAATCAACCAACATAAACTAGGGAAGGGAAAATGAAAAAAATTACTATTGTGCTACTAGCACTTTCACTCATGTCATGTGCTTCAAGTCCGGACAAGATGCAAACCGCATACGTCTCTCCACTTGCATATAAAAATCATGATTGTGATCAATTGGCCGAAGAGGTAAGCCGTGTATCGAGAAGAGAAAATGATCTTTATAAAAGTTTGAAAAGTGAATCTGATGCTGACAATGCTCAAATGGCAGTTGGTTTAGTCTTATTCTGGCCAGCACTATTTCTTCTTGAAGGAGGAGACAGCCCTCTAGCAGGAGAGTATTCCAGACTAAAAGGGGAAAGGGTGGCCATTGAAGAAGTTGCTGTGAAGAAAAAGTGCAGTGCAGAAATCATTCTTGATGCTCAAGCAATGCAGTTTTCAGGAAGTAAGGCTACTTTCAGCATTAAAGGATGGGATGATGGTGTAAAAACAGATTCGGCAACTGACCGCAACGAGGCGCTAGAAAATGCAAAGTTGCAAGCTCTAGAAAAAGCGGGATATAACACTTCACATATTACTGGAGTTGACGATGCTGAAACTAAACAGCGGCTACTAGAGAAAAAATCTTCTCAAATTCTTGTTTCCGGCTACAAAATTAATGACAAGGGCTATCAAAAAAATGGCTCTTATCTCGTAACTTTTATTGGTAAAGTAAATAAATTAAGGTAGTTCACACTAACCTGGTTGCTCTTTATTTTAAGGGCCTGCGATAATACGCAGGCCCTTTTTTATGTGTCTAGAGTTCGGTTTTTAAGCGGTGCCTTAAAACTTTAAAAGAGCAAATGGTTTAAAGGATGTAGCGGGAGAGATCCTCATCTTCAGCGATTTCACCCAGTTGATTGCGAACATATTCGGCATTTACTTCAATGCTCTTCTCCACACGGTCAGTAGCATCAAAGCTCACCTCATCGAGAACACGTTCAAGCAGTGTATGCAGACGGCGGGCGCCGATGTTCTCGGTCTTCTCGTTCACCTGTACAGCAAGGCGTGCCAGTTCGGCAATGCCACACTCGGTATACTTGAGTGAAACATTTTCTGTATTAAGTAGCGCTGCATACTGCTTGGTCAGTGATGATTCCGGCTCCACCAGAATCAGGCGGAAATCCTCTTCGGTCAAAGCGTTCAGGCTTACCCGAATCGGGAATCGACCCTGCAGTTCCGGAATCAGATCCGAAGGCTTGGAGAGGTGAAATGCACCGGAGGCGATAAAGAGGATGTGATCGGTGTTCACCGAGCCGTGGCGACAATTCACGCTGGTACCCTCCACCAGCGGTAGCAGGTCGCGCTGCACCCCTTCACGGGAGACATCACCATCTTTGCCCGAGCGGTGCGTGATCTTATCCATCTCATCAAGGAATACGATGCCGCTGTTCTCGGTGCGCTCAATCGCCTCCTCCTTGATGCGATCCATATCAAGCAGTCGGTCGGCCTCCTGCTGTTTCAGGGCAATCATCGCCTCTTTGACAGTCATCCGTTTGGTTTTCTTCTGACCGCTGCCGCCGAGGCTGCTGAGCATATCCTTCAGGTCCATCTCTTCGCCGCCCTGATTGGTAAACATCTGGAGCATCGGCATCTGCGACTGTTCAGGCATATCGATCTCTACCTGCCGGTTATCCAGTTCGCCCAGACGCAGCTTATGGCGCATCTTTTCGCGTGAATCTGATTGTGGGTCTTTTTTGTCGGCTAAGACAGGTTTGGCCGGATCAATGGAGTGGGGGATCAGAATGTTAAGCAGATGCTCTTCAGCAGCCTCCTCCGCGCGGGTTTGAACCTTGAGCAGGTGCTCTTCGCGTACCATCTTGATAGAGAAATCGACTAGGTCACGAACAATTGATTCCACATCGCGCCCGACATAACCCACCTCGGTATATTTGGTGGCTTCAACCTTGATGAATGGAGCTTTGGCTAATCGTGCCAGCCTGCGGGCAATCTCAGTCTTGCCGACACCGGTGGGGCCAATCATCAAAATATTTTTTGGCGTAATCTCTTCACGCATCGGTGATTCAACCTGCTGACGACGCCAGCGGTTGCGAAGAGCAATCGCAACAGCGCGTTTGGCATCATTCTGCCCGATAATGAAACGATCCAGTTCTGAAACGATCTCTCTAGGTGTCATGGTGTGGTTCACAGTTTTAGTACTCCAGTGATTCGATGGTAAATGAGTTGTTGGTGTAGATACAGGTATCGGCAGCGACCTTCATCGCTTCATGGGCCGACTCTTTAGCCGTAAGCGAACTGTGCCTGACCAGTGAGATTGCGGCAGCCTTGGCATAGGCGCCACCGGAGCCGATAGCAGCAACCCCCTCATCCGGTTCCAGCACGTCGCCGTTGCCGGAGATGATCAGCGTACGCTCAGCGTCGGCTACAATCATCATTGCCTCCAGCTTTCTCAGATATCGATCAGTGCGCCAATCCTTGGCCAGAGCAACCGCAGCGCGGGTAAGGCTTCCAGTATGTTCATCAAGCTTGGCCTCAAATTTTTCAAACAGGTTCATCGCATCTGCCGTGGAGCCGGCGAATCCGGTCAGGATTGATCCGTCACGAATGGAGCGCACTTTTTTGGCGCCATGTTTGACGACGGTATCTCCCAGTGTCACTTGCCCGTCTCCGGCAATTGCAACCTGATTATCTTTGCGTACACAACAGATGGTTGTGCCGCGCATTTTGATGCTCTGAATTGTTTCCATGGCCGATAACCTCACGTTAAAAGGGAGTGTGGATACTATCTATCCTTTTTGAAAGGGTCACCCGCCTCTTTTTTTGTCGATTCAGGGATTGACGAGAGTGGCTCTTCCGCATATGTTGCGCCGCCTTCCGTTGTGAGACGGATAGTGTCGAAAAATTCGGGGTGTAGCGCAGCCTGGTAGCGCATCTGGTTTGGGACCAGAGGGTCGGGGGTTCGAATCCCTCCACCCCGACCATTTTTTGACTGCAAGCCTGACAGAGCGCCTGTAGCTCAGCTGGATAGAGCAACGGACTTCTAATCCGTAGGTCGCAGGTTCGAATCCTGCCAGGCGCGCCAGTCGAACATGACACTAGCAGGGTTACTATGGTGGTCGTAGTTCAATGGTAGAGCCCCGGCTTGTGATGCCGGTTGTTGGGGGTTCGAGTCCCCTCGACCACCCCAGTTTGTTTGTTAAGAAGCTGAATAAACAGCCTATGTTTTTTAGCTACGCGAAGTTAAAAGTGAGATTTCGACTTCGCTCACAAAATCGGATCGCATCCGCGGCCGTTTTGAGCAACCTGTCCATAGGTTGCGTGAAAATGCCGGAAGGCATCACTGTTAAAGTCGAGCATTTTGTCTATGATTGCTCGCACATGGGTGCATAGCTCAGTTGGCAGAGCAGCTGACTCTTAATCAGCGGGTCCTAGGTTCGAGCCCTAGTGCGCCCACCATATTAAAAAGGAGTTACGAGAAATCGTAGCTCCTTTTTTTATCAGTGAGTCAGGACCTTCCGGAAATCACTTTGAAGAATTCGACCTCTTCGCGGCGGTTCCTGACCTGAGTTTTTCCTCGCTGTTCGGTCACAAACTCCTTGCGACACTGGTTGTAGGTTTGGCGGCTGATAAGAATTTCGGTTCCCTTTGCAATATGAACAAGCCGGGAAGCGACATTTACAGTGTCGCCGATGACAGTGTAGTCGCGGCGCTCTTTCGAACCGATATCACCAGCAATAACCACGCCTGAATTGATTCCGATGCCGGCTGAAAAAGTTACCTTCTTTTCGCTGCTTCTCTTTTTCATCAGCTGTTGTAAGGCCACCTGCATCTCAATTGCGGCATTAACAGCATCAATTGCTGTTTCGTTTGAGCTTGGAAGCAGTCCAAAGACAGCCATCAGTTCGTCCCCGATATATTTGTCCAGAACGCCGGAATGCTTGTGAATCACTTCGACCATCAGTTCAAAATACTCATTAAGCATCAGTACGACCTCTTCAGGTTCGGCTGATTCCGCAATTGTGGTAAATGCGCGAATGTCTGAAAAAAGCACACTCACCTCCCTGCGGCTGTTCAGGTGGGGGCCCTCGAGGGTTTTATTATGCAGCAGTTGCTCGACAATGTTGGCGCCGATGTAAGGCATCAGGTGGCTTTCCCGCTCTTCTGATTCGGAGATTTTACTCTTATACTGGGATGAAGCACTCTTGGCCTGCTTCATCAGAGAGACGGTTACCTCCCTGAAATTCTGCTTCTCCTCTTCCAACTGTTTGACCATGTCGCGAAAGCGATCCGAGATCTCCCTGATTTCAACGACAGAATTGTCATTAAACTCAGTCGATGAATGGTTGTCTGCATCGGAAGCCAGCGAGATATGGTGGGCAAGGCGCTCAAGCCGATCGGAAAAGGTGCGTAGAATATAGAAGCCGATGAAATGGAAGAGTATAATAACAGGGGTAACTAGCAGTACGATTTCTGATATTTCCATCTGCTCACGAACTAAAATATAGATAATCAGCAGATAGGGGATAACGCCTATCAGGCTTAGTATAACGTGCATTTGCGAGCGAAAGGACCTCGTTTTTTCTCTTTTCATTTAAACGCTACTCCGACTCAACATGAACTGCCGCACGATATCATAAATATTCTCCCCTCCATAAGGCAAACCATACTTATCGGATCGCTGTTGTTCAGCATTGTAATGCGGTTTGCACGCCTGGATGAAAAAAACGAATGTGCTGTTTGATTTTGACATGGCTAATGTGCATAGTTCGCCCCCGTTTGAAAAGGGGTGAAGCTGATGCTTGCTGCTTTTTCACTCGGTTGGTTTACAGATGCGAGGGTGGCGGAATTGGTAGACGCGCTGGTTTTAGGTACCAGTATCTATGATGTGGGGGTTCGAGTCCCCCCCCTCGTACCATAATTGATGCAACAGGCAGAAGGCTGTTTTGCCGATCCTCCTCGGGCAGGATGTGGTAGACGGCCTTTTATGTTTATGGCTTATGCCCGGATGGAGATGAGACGATGATCAAGACTAAAGTAAAAAAACTTGGTGATAATGAACATCAGGTAAATGTTCAGATTGCACAGGAAGAGTACGATCGGATTTATGGTGAGCAGTCCAGCAAGCTTGCCGGTTCGGCAAAGCTTCCGGGTTTCCGTCAGGGAAAGATGCCAGCTGACATGTTAAATAAACAGTTTGGCCCCAAGCTTCATGAAGATACTGTTTCAGAGTTGCTGCAGACACACTACGTGGCTGCTATTGAGGCTTCAGGACTGACGCCTGCTGCCCAGCCGGAACTTGATGTTCCTGCGGTTCAGCCGGATTCCGGATTTGAATTCAGTATGAAAGTGGTGACCTGGCCGGAAGTGAAGGTGAAGGCTCTCTCCAAGCTGAAATTTGACACGATAGCTGTAGAAGTAACCGATGAAGATATCCAGACTGTGATTGATCGCCTGATGGAGTCACAGGTGAAATATGAGGTTGAGGATGGCCGGGTTGCCGAGAAGGGCGATCAGGTGACTATCGACTTTGTTGGGTTTATTGGCGATGAGGCATTTGAGGGCGGCAGGGGTGAAGATTCACCGCTGGTGCTGGGCGCTGGACAGTTTATTCCAGGTTTCGAAGATCAGCTGGTCGGCAAGAAAGCGGGTGATGATGTCACTGTCGAAGTGACTTTCCCTGAGCAGTATCAGGCAGCTCATCTGGCAGGAAAAGAGGCTCGTTTTGAAACGCAGGTCAAGAGCGTTGCAAAATCCGTGAAGGCGAGTGATCAGGATGATCTGGCCAAGATGCTCGGCTTTGATGATGCCGCGGCGATTCATGAAGATGCACGCATTCGTCTGAGCGAACAGGCTGAAAACGCAGCCAAGCAGGATACCCGTGAAGCGGCATTTGATGCGCTTCTTGCTGCCAATGAAGTCTCCCTTCCTGAACGTTTGATTGAAGAGGATATCAAGGCGACAACCCAACGCGTTGTTCAGAATATGCAACAGCAGGGTATGGAAGTGACCGGTGAAATGTTTGAGGACGAAGCTTTTAAGAGCGAGGTGCGCGAGCGCTCCGAAAAAGGGCTTAAGCTCTCTGTGCTGATGCAGACCGTCCGCGATCAGGCTGAGCTTGATGTTGAAGAGTCCGAAATTGATGCGGAGCTGGATAAGATGGCAGCTCAGTACCCTGCAGAGCAGAAAGAGCAGTTCATTTCATGGATGAAAAGCCAGAAAGAGCAGCTCGCTTCTGTTCGCGAACGCTTGCTAGAAGGCAAGTGTGTCGAATATATTGTCTCGCAGGCGAAAACCAAGCAGTCTTCCAAGACACTTGGCCAGTGGCAGGAAGAGCAGAATAACGCCTGATTCAGCTCTGTCCCTCTCCCTGAGTCGGTGCGGAATGGAATGAACGATTAACAGGAGTATTCATGAATCTGGTACCAATGGTAGTGGAGCGCACAGCTAGAGGCGAACGTTCTTACGATATCTATTCACGACTGCTCAAAGAGCGGATCATTTTTCTTTCTGGCCAGGTTGATGACCATATGGCCAATTTGATTACAGCTCAGTTGCTGTTTCTTGAGTCGGAAGGTCCTGATAAAGATATCTATCTATATATAAATAGTCCGGGCGGCCTGGTGACCGCAGGCCTGGCTATCTATGATACCATGCAGTATATCCGCTGTGATGTTTCAACCCTCTGTGTAGGTCAGGCCGCCAGTATGGGTGCGCAGTTGCTAGCTGCCGGTGCACATGGCAAGCGTTACGCTCTGCCCAATGCAAGGGTAATGATCCATCAGCCTCTGGGTGGTTTCCAGGGGCAGGCAACCGATATTGAGATTCATGCACGTGAGATTTTGAAGCTTAAGGATCGGATGAATGAGATGATGGCAAAACATACAGGACAGTCTTTTGAGAAGATTTCCGATGATGTTGAGCGCGATTATTTCTTGACCGCTGAAGAAGCGCGCGATTACGGTTTGGTTGATGAAGTGCTTGTGTCCCGTGCAGATCTGAAGTCTGATGAGGACGCCGGAGGTTAATATATGAGTTCACAGAGTAATGGTGGCGATTCAACACTCTACTGCTCTTTTTGCGGTAAAAGTCAGCATGATGTCAAAAAATTGATTGCCGGGCCTACCGTTTTTATCTGTGATGAGTGTATTGAACTTTGCAATGAGATCATTGTTGAAGAGCTCTCCGGTGAAGAGAAGAAGAGCGATTCAAAAGGCGAGCTGCCAAAACCTTCCGAGATCAAGGCGTTTCTGGATGATTATGTCATTGGTCAGGAGCCGTCAAAACGGTTGCTCTCAGTGGCTGTTTACAATCATTACAAGCGGATTGCTCACAATGAGACAAGTGATGTAGAGATCGCCAAGAGTAATGTACTACTGCTCGGTCCGACCGGCTGTGGTAAAACCTTGCTGGCCCAGACGCTGGCCAGAATTTTTGACGTGCCGTTTATCATGGCCGATGCCACCACGCTGACCGAAGCAGGTTATGTCGGCGAAGACGTTGAAAATATTATTCTCAAACTGTTACAGGCTGCTGACTATGATGTGGAGAAAGCTCAGCGCGGCATCGTCTATATCGATGAAGTGGACAAGCTCTCTCGTAAGGCCGATTCACCATCCATCACCCGTGATGTCTCCGGTGAAGGTGTCCAGCAGGCACTTCTTAAATTGATTGAAGGGACCGTTGCTGCTGTTCCCCCCCAGGGTGGCCGCAAACATCCGCAACAGGAGTTTCTGCAGGTAGACACGACCAATATTCTGTTTGTGCTTGGTGGTGCGTTTGCAGGTCTTGAAAAGATTATTGAGGCAAAAGGTAAACATCGTTCCATCGGTTTTGGTGCGTCGGTGCAGTCTGAAGATGAGCGTGACATTAGTGCAATCCTGAGCCTGGTAGAGCCGGAAGACCTGATTCAGTTTGGCCTTATTCCCGAACTGGTTGGACGTCTACCAGCTGTTGCTACATTGAGTGAGTTGGATAAAGAGGCTCTGCTTAAGATTCTTACAGAGCCGAAAAACGCGCTGGTTAAACAGTATCATGCGCTGCTGAAGTATGATGATGTGGAGCTCAGTTTTACAGATGATGCGCTGGAGGCGATAGCCGAAAAAGCGATCAAGCGTAAAACCGGTGCCCGCGGCTTAAGAGCCATCATGGAATCGGTTATGCTGGATGTGATGTACGACATTCCAACCATGGAGAATGTGGAGAAGTGTGTGGTAAATCATGAGGTGGTAGAGAATGGTGCTACTCCAGTACTCATGTTCCACGCCGATGACGCTGCCGCCTGAGGGGCTTCCCGCCACTCTTCTTCGTTATTTTCGCTGATGTGCTTTTAGCACACTGCGCTCAAAATGCCTTGAATAGCAGCGACAATTCCTCTCAGGATAGACCTGCTGCTGAATGATTTACCGATTGAAAGGAGGCCTGAATTGGCTGAATTGATGAATGACACTGTAGAACCGCTAGATGCAGATGCTCATGGTGTGCTGCCGGTTTTGCCACTGCGTGATATTGTTGTATTCCCATACATGATCGTGCCCCTTTTTGTCGGGCGTGAGAAGTCGGTTCATGCTCTTGATGAGGTGATGCAGTCGGGTAAAAAAATTCTTCTGCTTGCTCAGAAAGATGCTGAAAAAGATGATCCAACCGCTGAGGATCTCTACAACATTGGTACTGTGGGGAGTATTCTTCAGCTGCTCAAGCTTCCGGATGGAACCATCAAGGTTCTGGTTGAGGGTGGCGCACGTGTATGTGTGAATAACATCAAGGATGATGGAAAGACACTTCGTGCCGATTTTGCTCCGATGGATGAGAAGCAGGAAGATGCCCGTGAGCAGGAGGTCGTTGCCCGATCTCTGGAGCAGCAGTTTGAGTCCTATGTAAAACTTAATAAGAAGACACCTCCGGAGGTGCTGGTCTCCGTCTCTGCCGTGGAGGATGTGGAGAGGCTGGCAGACACCATTGCCTCACACCTGAATCTGAAGCTGGAAGATAAGCAGGCACTGCTTGAACTCACCAGTGTAATTGAACGTCTTGAGCGTCTTTATATCTTTATGGAAGAGGAGATGGAGATTCTTCAGGTGGATAAGCGCATCCGCTCTCGTGTAAAGCGTCAGATGGAGAAGAGCCAGCGCGAGTACTACCTTTCTGAACAGATGAAAGCGATCCAGAAAGAGCTGGGTGAAGAGGACGCCAATGGCGAACTTGATGAGATTGCTGAAAACATCGAAAAGCTGGGTCTGAGCAAAGAGGCAAAGAGTAAAGCTGAAGCAGAACTGAAACGCTTAAAGATGATGCCTCCGATGAGTGCTGAAGCAACGGTTGTACGCAACTATCTGGACTGGTTGCTGGAAGTGCCGTGGAAGAAACGGACACGTGTTCGTCGAGATCTAGCTGCCGCTGAAACAATACTGGATGAAGATCACTTTGGTCTTGAGAAGGTAAAAGAGCGAGTGCTTGAACATCTGGCTGTCCTGCAGCTGGTACGGAAGATCAAAGGTCCAATCCTCTGTTTTGTTGGCCCTCCAGGCGTGGGCAAAACTTCACTTGGGCGCTCTATTGCCCGTGCAACCCGACGGGAGTTTGTTCGCATGAGTCTCGGTGGTGTCCGTGACGAGTCAGAGATTCGGGGGCACAGGCGCACCTATATCGGTTCCATGCCTGGCAAGATGATCCAGTCGATGAAGAAGGCTGGAACTAAAAATCCTCTCATTCTGTTGGATGAGATTGATAAGATGGGTTCGGATTTCCGTGGAGATCCATCTTCAGCACTGCTGGAGGTTCTGGATCCTGAACAGAACCACACCTTTAATGATCACTACATGGAGGTCGACTATGACCTTTCCGAGGTGATGTTTATTACGACGGCTAACAGCTTCAATATCCCGGGCCCGTTGCTGGACCGGATGGAGATTATCCAGATTTCCGGTTACACCGAAGCTGAGAAGATTGCGATTGCCAGGCGCTATCTTCTGCCCAAGCAGTTGAAGAATCACGGTTTGAAGGAGGGGCAGTTTGCCCTTGATGACACTGCTTTGACTGATATCGTGCGTTACTACACGCGCGAGGCAGGTGTGCGCAGTCTTGATCGAACCTTAGCCAAACTCTGCCGTAAAGTTGCAAGAGAGTTGATAGCTACAGAGTTCAAAGAGAGCAGACAGGTTGTTGCAGAAGACCTTGAGGAACTGCTCGGTGTGCGCAAATATCGTTTTGGTCTTGCCGAAGAGAGGGATCAGATCGGCGTTGTTACAGGGCTGGCCTGGACGGAGGTTGGCGGAGAGCTGTTACAGATAGAGACGGCTCTGACTCCAGGTAAAGGAAAGCTTACTGTCACCGGACAACTGGGTGATGTCATGCAGGAGTCCATTCATGCTGCATTGACCTATGTCCGTTCACGGGCAACTCAGCTTGGTTTGAAAGCAGATTTTCACCAGAAAGTGGATATCCATGTGCATGTGCCTGAAGGCGCAATTCCAAAAGATGGGCCGTCTGCCGGACTGGCAATGGCCACTTCAATTGTCTCCGCATTAACCGGCATTCCGGTTCGTAAAGATGTTTGCATGACAGGTGAAATAACCTTACGTGGCAAGGCTTTACCGATTGGTGGCTTGAAAGAAAAACTACTGGCCGCACATCGCGGAGGATTGACCGATGTGGTGATTCCTGAAGAGAATGAGAAGGATCTGAAGGATATCCCTGAGAACATTTTGGAGGGTCTGAACGTGCATGTTGTGTCACATATTGATGAAGTGCTTAAATGTGCCTTGACGAGCCTGCCTGCCGGGTTAAGTATCCCCTCAGATTTTGTTCCGGAATCGGTTGTGGGGATCTATTTAGAAGAAGGATCGACGACGGCGCATTAATAAATTTTCAGTTAATGAATATTAAAATAAAAAAACCGGTTGACAGGAGATGGGGTCAAATGATTATAGTTCGCCCCATCGAACGCAGCTAGCGGGAGGAAAAATGAACAAAGCAGAATTGATCGATCACGTGGCAGCAAATGCTGACCTGAGTAAAGCGGCAGCAGGTGCTGCGGTAGAAGCTGTTCTTAGTGGCGTTACTGGTGCCCTGAGCAACGGTGGTAGCGTAAGCTTGGTAGGTTTTGGTACTTTCTCAGTAGCAGACCGTGCAGCGCGTACTGCACGCAATCCACGTACTGGTGAGGCAATTCAGGTTGCAGCATCTAAGGCGCCTAAGTTCAAAGCTGGTAAAGCTCTGAAAGACGCTGTTAAGTAAAAAAATTAAGTGAGCGGTCTGTACCGCTCATGTTTTTTAAACAGGGGCTTAGATAGGCCCTTGTTTTTATTGGGCGCTTAGCTCAGTTGGTAGAGCACCGCCCTTACAAGGCGGTGGCCGCAGGTTCGAGTCCTGCAGCGCCCACCATTTACTACCTGGAGCGGTAGTTCAGTTGGTTAGAATGCCGGCCTGTCACGCCGGAGGTCGCGGGTTCGAGTCCCGTCCGCTCCGCCACACGAAGCCCCGTGCCACCATCCGGTGATGCGGGGCTTTTTTTGCCTGGAAGAGAAGAGCCGCAGACTGGGGATGAGAACCCGATTGAGGTTCGACAAAATTGTCGGACTGGATTCCCGAAGTAGTCCCGTCCGCCCCGACACCCTTCCATGGGTGGGATGGGAGTGTCTCCAGTCACCCAATCTGTTATCACTTAAGCAAACGCAATCGTTTTGTGTTTTGGGCCGTTTTTTGGTATAGTGCATTCTCAAAATTCAACAGATTCAATTTGGAGGGATGAAATGCCAGTTACACTGAACCGTATTGCCAAAGAGGGACCTAACGGCCCGGCTATGATGCCGATTATTCAAGGTGTCGGACGAGCAGGTATTGAGATATCCGCTCTGCTTCGTGGTGCGGTGTTTCGTGGTGCACTGGGTGCAGCTGGTGGAGAGAATGTTCAGGGTGAACAGCAGCAGAAGATTGATATCCTCTCTGACGAAATTTTTCTGGATGAGATGCGTTCTACAGGCCATGTCTGCGCGGTAGGCTCTGAGGAGCAGGAAGAGCTTCTTGTTATTGAGGAGTATTCACATTCGGACTGGGTTGTCCTGGTTGACCCGCTGGATGGCTCGTCCAACCTTGATATTGATGGCCCGGTAGGGACGATCTTTTCGGTTGTTAAGCGTAAGACAGCCAATTCTGAAACTCCGCATGTATCCGACACACTGCAGTCCGGTCGCGAAGTGGTAGCTGCTGGATATGTACTCTTTGGCCCATCATTGATGCTGGTCTGTTCAGTTGGTGAAGGCGTCCATGGTTATACCTATAACCCGAATGATGCCCGTTTTGAGCTTAGCCACCCTGATATATCGATTCCTGCAACTGGCGGTTACTACTCGGTAAATGAATCCAATGCTGATAAATGGCTTGATGGCATGGGTGGTAAGCTTGAATCATTGAAAGAGAGCAGTGGCCTGGGTATGCGTTATGTTGGCTCTATGGTGGCGGATATGCATCGCACGCTTCTTAAGGGTGGTATCTTTCTCTACCCGGCAGATGAAACAAACACGACGGGTAAACTTCGTCTTCTCTATGAGGCGATTCCAATGGGTTACCTGATTGAGAATGCCGGAGGCAAGGCAAGTTGCAGTGCCGAACTGGCGGTTCTGGATGTTGAACCAACAGGGCTGCATCAGCGTGTACCTGTATACCTTGGTTCAACTTCTACGGTTGATTCACTGCTCGGCTAGCGGCGTACATCTTGCCGGAGCACGCTGATTTCAGGGCTCTCTATCTAAGTGAAATTGGTGTCCATACACCACTTCCTGTCGGTAGAGATGATCTTTCAAACAAAATTTCTGATGAGATGAAACCGGAAGGGGCCCCAGTGGCCCCTTCTCCAGTTCCAGCCCAACCTTTGACGGCCTCATCACCAGGCATTACAGATACTGTTGAAGATAAATTGGATGATATCGCTATTCAGGCCTCATCATGTACTGCGTGTCAGTTGGCGGATCAGAGGAGTAAAGTTGTTTTTGGAGCCGGAAATCCTAAGGCCGATATCGTTTTTATTGGCGAGGCTCCGGGACTTGATGAGGATCTGAAGGGTGAACCGTTTGTAGGCAGGGCAGGACAGCTTCTGGATCGTATGCTGGTTGCGCTTGGTATGGAGAGATCAGATGTCTATATCATGAATACGGTCAAGTGCCGTCCACCTAACAATCGTGATCCAAAACCGGATGAAGTTGAGGCATGCAGCCGCTGGTTTGATGCTCAGCTCAGGGCACTATCGCCGAAAATCATATGTCTGCTGGGAAGGGTCTCGGCACAGACAGTACTTGAGACAGACAAGCCACTTTCAGTTTTGCGCCGGAACTGGCATGACTACCACGGTATTCCTGTTCAGGTGATGTACCATCCGGCCTACCTTTTGCGATCACCGCAGCAGAAGCGACATGCCTGGAGTGATCTCTGCGGGCTTAGGAAACGTTACGACTCACTCTTGTCATGAGATGATACGCCTGTATCAGCTTTTCTGATTTTAACACGTCTGATCCAGTCGCCACGAAGGCTGGTTACCTCAATATAAACACCACTCTCCATAATGCAGAGTTTATCTTCGGGCTGATCCCCAAGCAGCCGAACGATCAGCCCTCCTATGGTGGTGGCATTCTCTTCGGGCATCTGCGTATCCAGGGCCAGGTTGAGATCATGCAGATTAGCCGTTCCGGCAACTACCAGTGAACCATCCGGTTGCGGCCACACCTCCGGCAGTGAGGGGATGTCAGATTCATCCACAATTTCTCCGACAATCTCCTCAATAATATCTTCCAGTGTGATGACACCATCAATATCACCGAACTCATCTACAACAATCGCCATATGCTGATGTTTAGACTGGAACTCAAACAGTTGTGTCAGAGCGTTACGATTGGCAGGCACATAAGGTGGATCAACCCATATCATGGCATGTGCCAGTTTGCTGTCCGTATCTTTGAGCTTGAAAAGCTCACGCAGGTGCACAATACCGAGAATGTTATCACTCTTTTTATGGAAGACAGGATAGCGGGAGTGAGGTTTTTTTACTGCACTGAGACGGCACTCGTCGACCGTTTCAGCAGCATCGAGCATGATGATATCCTTACGGGGTGTCATAAGAGATTTTACAGTCACCTCATGCAGCCTCAATGAACTCATTAGCATCTGCTCACGTGCGGAGTCGAGCATGCCGGTCTCCGCACTCATGTCGATCATTGTGGCCAGCTCCTTATGATTGAAACCGACATCTTTTTTCTCCGGCACTTTAAAGAGGCGCTGAAAGAGCGTGATGATCTGCATCAATAGCCAGATGATGGGAAAGGTGAGTTTTTGAATCCACATCAGAGGGTTGGAGACTCGGCAGGCAATGCTCTCCGCATGTGCAACGGCAACGGTTTTCGGAAGAACTTCGGAAAAGATAAGCACCACAACAGTCATGCTGATAGTGGCATACAGGATGCCTGCTTCTCCGAATTCAGATACAAAGATAGCAGTGGCTAATGCAGACGCAGCAATGTTGACGAAGTTGTTACCGAGCAGGATGGTGGAGAGCATCTGCTCAGGTTTCTTCAGCAAGCTGTTCGCCTGCTTGGCGCCATTGCTGCCCTGTTCATCCAATAGCCTGAGACGAACACGTCGGGCTCGGGTCAGGGCAGTC
>Ga0316189_10001185_pt1 | contig 25865 bp, 60 predicted proteins | sample LowCovwburrow_MG_FD_204930 | JGI IMG/M metagenome (GOLD analysis project Ga0316189, IMG submission 204930) | Coastal sediment microbial communities from Maine, United States - Lowes Cove worm burrow | ecosystem: Environmental > Aquatic > Marine > Coastal > Sediment | place: USA: Maine... | reverse complement strand
AACAAAATTAAATATAAACGGTACATTAACTTATGACCCTGATTTAGAGCATTTAATACTAGACCCAAACACACAGGTAACTCAATCTGGAGATTTTCAATACGGAGTAGTTAAGACTGTAGGAATTGATACTTCTGCAAAGTCTCGGACTTGTGGACTAACTATTCTAATGGACCAGCAAAGGGTCAATTTGACAGCTGCCGCTTGGCAAGTTTTGAATGGTGCTTCATTTACTACTCGTGGAGGTATTATAGAAACTGCTGGAAATATTTTCTTCGGAAGCGACGTTACAACACCATCGAATAATTCCATCACTATTGATATTGATGGCACGCATTTTATCAACCTAAATGACGAAACTGAGTCCTCCCACACATTAAGAATCTTTGCAGCTCCTGCTGGAATCGATATTCAAAATATAACGATGGATGGGGTTGATGGTGCTATGCTTGTCTTCTCATCTCTCGGATTCAACACACTATCAGCAAAAGTAAATAATGCAAACTTTGCGTGTGACGGAAATGGACCTAAAGACCCTGTACAAGTTGATAATCCAGAATTTGCACTTAACGCATCTCAGTACGACTACACAGCTATTACCCTAAGTAATGCCTCGGCATTAACAAACATCAATAAATACATTTTCCAAAACTCTGATATAGGAAGTGATATATCTACTTATGCATCTCAAGGGTACGCACTAAATGAGATAAGAAAAGACTTAGTCATCAACACACTTGATATTAATGGGGATGCTATTGAGGGTGCGAAGGTTTATTCGGGGTATTTGGGAGCAACAGCAAATACTGTTAGTACTAGATACAGTGGTGCAAATTATGATGTTGTGGTTGTTTATACTGGAACATCAGCAGCATCTGGGGCAGTATCATCAATAGATGTTTTATATGCTGTAACGATAGGAAATACATCAACGCCAGGGGCAGTATCAGCTCAATCACTATGCTCTGGCTCAAACGATGTTCACCCTTGGCAATTCTTCTCATACAATGAACTTCCAGCAAATTTCAACATTCCTATGCGTGGGACTGAAGAATCTAGCTTTGACTTCAATCTTTTGCCAGACTCTAACATTACAGAATCAACCAAAACAACTGTAGATGCTTACACAACCCATGACGATGCTTATGAAGCATACGATGGTGCCAAGGCTTTGCTGTACGATAGCTTTGCAGGTGAGACACAGTTGTATATAGGTAGAGCTAGTTCTCAATTAGATTTTGACTCTGGTAGTGCAACGGCAATTACTATTGATTCAGCTGCTGCGAGTTCTATTAGTTATGCAACAACCACACTGACACTCAGGAGTACTACTTTTACAGGAGGTGCAACTGGAACTGGAACAGTAACTACAACTAATGGGACACTTCTAAATGGCGGAATTTTTGATTGTGATATTAGTTATGACAGTGGAGCAAGTACAACTATCACTAATGTTACTTGTAATGGTACGATGGATTTCACCACAGCTGGAACTTATACTATTAGTGGTGGAAGTATTGCTAATGTAACAAGTTCAGTTGCAGGAGTTATATTAAACTCAATTGGTGGTGCTGTTATTTCTGCAAATGGGAGTCCTGCTAATATTACTATTAATGATGTTAAAGAGATTTCAATTAGTAATATCACAGCTAATTCAAGGATTAGATTATATAATGTTACAACAGACACTGTGATAACAAATGAGATAGTGTCAGGTACTAGTTTCTCGGACACTTATAACGAGGGTGAGGATTACACAGTAGGAGACACAGTTAGAATGACATTAACTTATGTTAATGGTACATCCGCAAAAATATGTTATACAGCAAATACTATAGTCACAAGTAATGGGTTTAGTTTCCTAGCAGCCCAACAAGATGATGCTATTTATAATGCGAACGGGATTGATGGTTCTTTAGTGTCCGAGTGTACTGCGGACTTCCCTAACGTGGAAGTAGATATTGATGATGGGGATGGAGCAACAACAGTTAAAAGAATATACGCTTTCTTTGTGGCAGAACAATATACTGCTAGTGGGATTCAATGGTGTAGTGGTATAAGTGCAGAGGATAGTGTTAATTATAAGATTAATACGAGCATATTAGATTTAAGAATCCAAAATGTGGGTACTAATGCCGTAGTATTAACAGGTGGTAGATTATTCAGGGACGATGGAGCAACTATATTTATCGCAGGTAATGGACCAATACAACACGATCCAGATAAAGCATACTTAGCAGACTCAGAACAAATTAATAAGAACATACTAAACACACAAGCATTAGTAATCAGTAAAAACAACTAAAAATGAACGTAGAGATAATAAACATAAAAGGAATCAAATATTTAATTAATTTTGATGCTATGACTATTAGAGTGTTTAATGATGAGGATAAAAAAGAAGTGCATAAATATCTAGTGCAACAGCATAAGGAAGCAAATAAATTTAATATGCCAGAGAAATATACTAAGATATATGAGAGATTACAAAAAGTAGAAGACGATAAGAAAAAGTAAAGGTTTATAAATCTTGCTAACCATAAAATAATATGGGATTAATGGGCACAACAGAGATTATAGTGATTGCGACAGCTATTTTATTAATAGTAGCTCCAACACTTGGAATGAAATACATAAAAACATACAAAAAAGCTAAAATAGAATTAAAGAAAAATGATATTCTTACAGAATAATAAGAAATCATTAATTTATTTAATCTACATATCAATTCTAAGCTACTTTATATCTAAGTTTATACTAGGTTTTATTATTGAGTCTGTATCATTAACTATTAATATATTCTCTATAACTGCTTACGAAGCACTTAATAGTATTATTTTAATATATTTTTATGTATGGTTAATATTATTTATACCTTTACTTTACAGAGTATCATATAAATATTTGAAAGATGCGTTATACTCTAAAGAAAGATCTTTTGTAAGGAGGATCTCTTGGTTATACTTATTCATTCTAGCAGGTGCGTGGTATGGGTATTATACTGCTATTAAGTTCATAATCCCGTTCTTGTTCACTTTCAACGCAAAAATATCCGTAGATAATAGTATTGGCTTAGAAAGTTTAATAATAACCATAATAAGGAATTGTTTATTATTTAGTTTAGTATTCTTAACCCCATTCATAATTAAATACTTATTAGACTTAGAGATAATAGAAAAACAATTGCTAACTAAGAACAGACGAATAATTTATGTACTATTATTGATTATTAGTGCAATCTTAACACCTCCTGATATTCTTAGCATGATTCTGTCATTCATACCTTTTTTATGTTTGTTCGAGATAGGTCTTTTAATATCAAAGAAATAAACGACCATTGATTATAATTCTTTTAGTGTTTTTAATTATGTATCGCTTGAAATTAGAAGACTTTATTGTTTTTACGATAGATTGTATTAGAAATATATTATTAATGCTTAAAATTAATTTAAAAGGATTAAGAGAAATCCGCAAAACCTTAACCCTTTAATTTCTTTTCAACAAAACAAATAACAACTAAGGGAATAATCAAAACCCTCAATTAATATTATGTTTTTATTATTTATAAACCTGTCGGGTTTGTGGGAATATCTGCCTTAATTCTCTGGAATTAATATTACGCTCATTCCTTTAGAGTCAAATTGCACTTTAATCTCTTGACCTACTTTAGGGAATGATTTATATTTAGTCATGTATCTTCCTAACTTACTTCCTTCACTAGGATCTTGATAGAAATTATACTTATCGTCTCTTCTATAACCTTGACATTCATAAGTAATTACTACTTGGGGTTCGTCAGGTTTATCGAATTTTGCTAATACTAAAACATCAGTAATGATTTCTCGCCATGTTTTAATGTCTACACTAATAATTGCAGCAGGTAAGATAACTTCTTTTGGTAATTTCTTAATATCATCCATTGATGGAATCTTATAATCTTCAAATGCCATCGTTATAAGTCCTTCCCTTGTACAGTCTTTCTTCCGTTTGCCTCAGCTCTTAAACTTGCTCGATTCATGATTTCTAAAACTTCTGTCTCTAATTTAGGATAAAAATCCTTAGAAACATTAAATTTAGCCATTTGCCTTTTAATTTCGCTTTTAACTATTAAATTTGTCATTTTTAAATTTTATATGGACTGTAAGTCCTAAATACTTAAGGAAGAGAGTATTTATAAATGTTTCGGTTAAGTGTGCATAAAAGAAACACTATTCATTAATTTTCATAGTGGACTCGTCAAGACTAAATCGACATGTCCATTTATTATGGCAGTAGAAAGCTCTTACTATTTGATTTTAAAGGTTTGTAATTTGGTGGACTTATCAAACCCTGTTTCAAACTTGGCTTAGAATATAAAATTACAAATATGTTCTATCGTTCTTATAGCATCATATTTGACAAGTCCATAAGTCCACATTGTTATATTTGTATGTTATACCCACTCCTACTTCAAGTATTTTGATAGTAGTCTTAGGACACATCACGGACTTGTGGGCGGACTTGGACACATAGAAAGTTTTATAAAGATTGAGATACAAGTATTGTTTAAGATAGAATTAAAGCACAGTAAGGAAATAAATCCTCACATAGTAATTCTAAGCTATGTAAGTATTTAAACTTATCGTTTTCTATCTATATTAAACTATGGAAAAACCTAATAAGAAAGATATAGAAATTTCAGACATTGAAAAATTTGTAAATTACTTCAATCATAAGAACTTTTGGTTAGATGTATTTAAACCAAATATCAATGGTGAGAGACCTAGAGGATTATTAACAACAGGATTCTTTAAGAAGAAAGATAAGAAAGCATTAATAAAAAGAATTAATGATTATAATGGTAAAGGTATTGTTTGTCTTGCAGTTAATGATAGAGAAGATAGGGACAAGACTATTAAAACAATTGATACAGTTCATTCATTAGTAATTGATGTTGATGTAAAGAAAAGTTTTAAGCAAGGTTTTGTATCATTACCTGAACACCATGAGAAGGCTTTAGATACTGCTAGGAATATTAAAGAATATTTACAAGATAAAGGTTTTAAGATTTCTTTATTAGTTGATTCTGGAAATGGTGCACAAATATATGTTCATATTAATGCGAGTTTTTCTGAAAAGTATTTTGAAGAGAGAAAGAGATTAATTAAAGAAGTAAAAGAAGAAAAACATTTAGTAAAAGAGATTCAAATTTTAATTAAGGAAGAAGAACTTTTTAGAAGAATCGAAAGTTTTGAAAAAGATTTAAAGAATAAGTTTAGTCAAGATTTTATTGAGATAGATAATATCACAAAAGATTTGAATAGACGTATGAAGATTGCTGGGACTATTAATAAAAAGGATGACCATCAAATAGAGGACAGAGTATCAAAGATATTATATTTTAATGAAGAATACACACACGATGACCAAGACAATCAAAACGCTTTACAAGAATATGAAGCAGCACCTATAAAGATTGTAGTATCAAAAGAAAAGAAAGTAGAAAAGTTAGTTAATGAGGATGACATTAAATTAAACTATAGATTAGAAGCATTCTTAAAATCAAGAAAATCAAGAGATGTCGAGTTTAAGAAAACATTTAATGCGGAAAACTTAGATGCATTATTCTCAGGAGATAGATCCGCAGCAGAACAATCAATTGTGAATTCATTATACTTTAGAGGCTTTAGAAGTTTAAACTCTATTAGTTATTGTATGCAAAAATGTAAGATAGGTAAATGGCAAGAAGCAAATCAAGGTTATAGAGATAATACATTTAATGCAGCAGAAACTTTCTATTTGGAAAAGAGAGAAGAGAAAGCAACTAAGAAAGCAAGTTTTGAAGAGAACTTTATGAGATACACAATATATTTGTTAGAGAAAGAAGCTAAAACAAAATACATTGTTCATGACAATCAAACGCAGAAATATGTTATGAAACATGGGAATGATAGTTTAGCAGATTATTTATATTTAAAGTTACAACAAGACAAAGTAGATTTAAATGAATTAAATAATTATTATCCTGATAGTAATCAAAAAGCTAAAAACTTATTATTAGATTTCATTCAAGACAAAGGATTTGTGAAAACAATTTCTAATTATGGATATAAACCAGTTGCAGAAATAGAATTTGAAGAAGATGGTAATCAATTATATAATACTTATAGAGAGACACAGTACTTAGCTTTGAGTCCTAATGATCATAAGATAGATTTATTTAAAGAGTGTCCATGCATTAATGATTTATTATTAAATGTTGCAGGTAAAGATAAAGATGGGAGAGAGTATTTATTAAAGTTACTTGCTTTTATGTTACAAAATCCGCATATTAAAACTGAAAAATTAGTAGTATTATATGGGGAAGAGGGTTCTGGAAAAGGAATTACTTTCAATCATATTATTAAACCTTTATTAGAAGAATATGCTATTGCATTAAGTCAAGACATTTTAGACTCACCATATAATGGTTCACTATCTCAAAAAATTTGCGTTTACTTTAATGAAGTAGAAAACAAAAAAGAAAATGAGAACATATTAAAGAGTTGGATTACAGAACCAACAATACAAATAAACGAAAAGTATGGTGGTATGAGAAACGAAAGATCATATTTCACAATCTTTGCAGATGTTAATGGTAATAATCCTATAACTGCAGGTAACAGAAGAACTGTTTATTTTAAATCAAGAACATTAGGTGGTAGTTTTAAAAAGTCTCAAGAACTAGGAGAAAAATATGTTGCTGCAATTCCTAAAGAATTGCCTAAGTTTGCACAATACTTGAAAAATTTAGAAGTTACTCATAGTGAAATTAGGTCTGGTTATGATACTCAAGCAAAGAAAGATGTATTAGATAATGTTAAAACATTAGAACAACAATTCATAGATATGCTAGATCAGTATGAATCTTTTAGAAGTTGGTGCTCAGCCATAAATACTATAAGTCCTATAGATTATAATAATTATTTATTAAATGAGTGGTTAGATATTAATTTCCTTTTAGATTCATATAATGCATTTAGAAGAATGAAAGGTTATTTAAAACCAGTAGTTTCAAATAGATTTGCATGGATTTATGATGCTTTAAATTTAGATAGGAGCAATCAAGAACAAGTTAAAAGAAAAACTAATCCTAGTGGAAGAAAAGTAAACTGCATAAAATTTGAGGATTTCATAAGCAGATTTGAACCATTAGAAAAAGAAGATAAAGAATTAGAAAATTTAACAATAAAGAGTGAAGATTTAAATAAAATAACAGAGGAGGTAGTATAAAATGAAATTTAAATTATATAATTTTAAAAATACCCCATTAATAAAAGAAAGAGATTTTCAAAGATTAGTAATGTTTGATTTAGAAAAATCAGGTTTTACTAATATTAAAAAAGAATATACTATTAATGGAGGTAGAGCAGATATTTACGCAGAATATGGAGAACACATATTTTTATTTGAATTAAAAGATTATAGAAAGAGGAACCCTAAGATAATTTCTGATGCTTTATATCAAATGTTGAAATATTATAGAAATAAGAAGAATGTTATACCAGTAATTGGTTTAATGGATTTACAAAGTGAATATAATGAATGGAATAATAATAATAGATCTTGGAATACTGCAGAAGCAAGAGCTATAGAACAATTACTTAATTTCATTTGCCATTTTGGAATATGTATATTAGAAAAATCTCCTGATAATCTTTTAAGAATAAGGTATAGTGAAACAGTCACGATATTTGAGAATAATAATTTTATAGAGAAAAATTTTAATAGAATAAAAAATAAAATAATTAATAATAGATTTAGAAAATTAATAGAGGTAGCAGAAGAATGAAAAAGAAAATTAGAACCTGTAACGATGTAAGCTGTATGGACAACTTCATAGAAGAGGAGAACATCCCTGCCTTCTTAGCAAGTTTGGATAAAGAGATTGAGGTGATTATGCAAGATGTGGAATAGTATAATGCACGTAGACACTAGAGACAGAAGCACTCTATCGGATGATGAGATAAGACCTTGGGCAAAGGCTGACCATGTACTTGATGATGAGGAGCAAGAGGAAGAATGAATAAGAAATTAAATATAACTAAGGCAGAATTATTAAGAGCTTTACAATTTTGTAACGATAATAAAACTAATTTAATAGTTTTACATATTATTGATAATCCTATTGGAGAGATATTAAAAGTTAGTTTAGATCATAATTCTAAAACTAATGACATAACAAACTATGAGGATTTTTAAAATGAAAGAGATACAAATAAACGCATACCAGACAATACAATTAACAGACGAGCAATGGGAAGCTATTAAGCGAGAGGTGAAGAAAGATGAATAGAAATATAATTAAAAGATTTTTAGTTTTTTTATATGATGTGTCTTGTTTTATTGTCACTATAACTATATTATCTGCATTTGTTTTATTGATGTCACCTTTTATATTATTTGATTATATTAGTTTTAAGTTTGAATTATGGCGAGATGAGAAAAATGGATAAGGTATCTACATTTATAATTTCATTATTAGTATTGCTTACTATTTTCCTTTGCGGTTATTGTTTAGCCTTAGATAATAGTATCAAAGAAGTTTACAAACCAATTAATTTCGAGATAAGAAAGTATAGAGTTTGTTCAGAGGATGCACAATTAAAGAAAGGTATGGGTATGTCAATGTTTCCCTATAGTAATGATAAAGGATATTTTTATATAGATAATGTTTCTTTTAACGATATTGAAATTGGAGATGTAATTTTATATAAGAAAGGAAATAAATCTATTCATCATGCAGTAATTAATAAATATGCGGATAAAATATATACAGCAGGATATAATAATAAGTATCCTGATACTAATCCTGTTTACTCTAATGAGATTATAGGCAGAGATTGCGATACTCTAATTGGGAGTGTTTACTAATCGAGGACGACATAAGTTTAAGTAGTTCAAGAACCATAGTAAAGTACAAATGAACAAAGCAATTAAAAAAACAATCGAGTATATGGACACAAAGATTAAGAAGGTGTTACGGTGGGCTAGGTTTCATAAACCTGAGAACTTTTGTAGAAGTAGTTATATCACTAATCAAGATAAGTATTACTTTGAGTTTAAGGATAGGATTGGGTTAAGCGGTACTCAAAGAGCATGGGAATTACACAGAGAGGTTCTATAAAATGACTAAAGTATTTGAACACGCAGAGAACGAAGTATTAAAAGATATGCCAGTTAATGATAGGAAGGTTTATCATTTAAATAAATGGATTAATGAGATAACTGAGGAGATTAAGTTCTTCACTAAAGAAGGTTTCAGTCCGCATGGTGATTTCGTGCTAGGATTCCAACAACAATTAATTAATTTCATTAAATTGCGTGGCGAGGTATTAAGACAATGAACCTAACACTAGACGACATTAACGACAGATATAAAGAGACTGCTAGTAAGCAGGAGTTATTAACATCTCTAAGTTTATTAGAGAACGAATTAAGGAGAAGAACAAGATGAATAAAATAAACAAATTACCAAGAACAAGAAAAGTAAAAGGGCATTATTTGAAGTTCACTAAATTGCCAGAACTGGAAGCTAAGCTAAAGAATAATATTCTTAGAGGTAAAGAGATTAAAGCGGAGAAGCACAGAGTTCTTCAAGTTATTAGGGACATCGAATCAGATTACAAAGTAGAGATTAAGCAGAATGATTTCTTTTCTAGTTTGAAAGTTCAATTAGACAAGTGCAAGGAAGTTCATCCTAAGTTCTTGGAGAGGTCGAGAAACAAATGAGCCACCCTTTCAAATCAATTAATGATGAGCAGACTAAAGAGATTCAAATGCAAGATTTTTATAATAGTTTAGATGCTCACTTAAAGGGCGAGTATAGAGTAATGCAAACTTATCGTAGTGTGTTCTCTGAGTTGCAAGATGTGTCAGTTAATTTAGATGTAGGCGATTTAGAAACATCAATAGGTTATACACTAACAACTATTGATAAGTTCTTAACAGGGCATCCGCATATGCTGGATGTAGTGCACTCATTCCCAGTATTCAATAAAGTGCTAGAGACAATGATCCTAGAAACTAAGATAGAATTATCTGAGCATGATGGAGGGGATTTAATTTATTAAAAATGGAAATAACAAAAGAAAAGGAAGAACTATATAAAATACTAGCACATAGTAAAAATAATGAAGAAATAATTGAAAAGATATGTTTCGCAAATTATCATAGATTGATAAATATTGAAAAATTATTAGAATCAATTTCCAAGCAATAAGATAGAGAAATGAACAAAGAAAAAATATTAAAAATGATGGAAACGGAAATAAAATGTTAATAGGAGAGTGTCCTCACTGTGACAATAATTGGAATTATGGTTGGGATGAAGAAAGCAATGGGTATTATTGTGTTTTATGTAAAAAGTGTAATAAACCATTTTGGATTGAATTTAGCAGGAATGGTATAACTAGAACTCACGAACAATTTTTAAAAGATGTTTCAAAAGACAATGTTAGAAAAGAGAAAGCAAATAATTTAATGCAGAATTGTATTAAAGATCAAAATTACATTTTATAAAAAATGGAAAAAAATAAAATATTAACAGAAGAAAGATTAATATCAATTTTAGATATTAGAGAGAAAAGAATTAAAAAGGACAATGATTTATCATTTATAATGTTTATCCTTGTATATTTAGCCACTTTTACATTTGGAATATTTGTAGGATATATAATGGGTTTACTTTAAATAAGAGACTGAAATATGAATATAAAAACAATCATTGATGAAATAAAACCTAGATTATTAAGAGAGTTTAAAGGTTGGGATATAAAGATTAAAGATAATAATTGGTTTTTATATTATGATAATGAAGAAAAGATTTCAGGTATTATAAATAAATATATGGTTAGTGCAGTATTTAGTTATATTGGAAGAATCAATAAAAAAGTCTATGAGAATAGACAACCTTATAAATATGGAACAAAATAAAATAGATTTAAGAAAAGGCGATTGTTTAGAATTGATGAAAGACATTGAAGATAAAAGTATAGATATGATTTTATGTGATTTACCTTATGGAACTACTGCTTGTGAATGGGATTCAATTATAGAATTAAGTGAGATGTGGAAAGAATATATTAGGATATTAAAACCTAGTGGAAATATTATTTTAACAGCGTCACAACCTTTTACAAGTAAATTACTAATGAGTAGTCCTAATTGGTTCTCTCATAGTTGGATATGGCAAAAAGAACAAGGAGTTAATTTCTTATGTTCCAATAATCAACCATTAAAGATTCACGAAGATATATTAATATTTAGAAAACCAGATTCCTACGGAGTGGATTGTTTTATTGAATTAAGGGAGTATTTCAAGAATATATATGATGAAGTAGGACTGAATAAAAAACAAATCTTAGAGAAATTAAATCAAGGTTTAGACCACTGTTTTAGATTCTCTAGTAATCAATGGGGATTGCCAACTGAAAAGAATTATAAATTATTAGAAGTTGAATTCAATTTAAAATTAAAACCTTATAATGAATTAAAAGAAAAATATAGGGAAGAGTTTTATAGAGTTTATAATCCACAAAAAACTAAAGGAAAACCTTATATTAGTGGAAAAGGTGATAGTGGTGAAGTTACTGGAGGTGTGAAGAAAATTCAAACTAAAAATACTGGTGAAAGATTGCCAACAACCATTTTAAAGTTTAATAGAGAAACAGGTTTACATCCAACTCAAAAACCAGTAGCTTTATTTGAGTACTTGATTAAGACTTATACAAACGAAGGAATGCTAGTATTAGATAATTGTGCAGGAAGTGGAACAACTGGCGTTGCTTGTCAGAACCTTAATAGGAATTGTATCTTAATGGAGAAAGATGAGCAGTATTGTAAAGTAATCGAGAAACGATTAAAAGACAATGAAAAACAAGGAAGTCTAAAGACTTTCATGTAATAAGAGGTAGTAATTTAAAATAATTTTCTCAAATCATTTCCTAATAATTTTGATGCTTTAGAGATAGTATTAAAATAACTTGGAGGGTTTCTTGTTTTACTACCACTTTTTCTTACATCTCGAATTATCTTCTGAGCCATTTTAATAACTTCTTTACCTGATATAGTTTTACCTTTATATACGTAGTTTTTCTTTTTAACCATAACATAACTATAGATTTAAATCTTTATAAACTTTATTATTGATTTATGCAAAGGTTTATAAGTTATTAAATATATTATTAAGTATGGTAAGAAATAAAACAGAATGGAGAACCATAACAGTAAGTGGGAATATCTATAATAGAATTGAGGAAGATAGAAAAGACTTTGAGAAAACTATTAAAGGTGGCAAATGGAGTATGAATGATGCTTTAGTTGAAAGGCAAAAGATCTTAGACATATTTAAAAAAGCTGGAGGATTTCAAGCATTAAAATGATAAAAGATAATAGTTTTTTAGAAAGTGAGATTGAAAGACAAGAAGAGAAAAACCAAAACGTAAAATGGCTTTATGATAATGTATTAGATAAGTTAAATTAAAAATGGAAGAGTTAAACACTAAAATAAATAATATTATTGAAGAGTTCGAGAGACATAATAAATGCAAATTAAAGATTAGTATTTATAATGGTGATAAGACAAATGGTTCTTATGAATATGAAGGGGATAAATTATTATTAGAAAAAATGAAAATGGCGGAAGATAGCTGGGCAAATACTCATAACGAGTTTATAGACAATGAAACTTTAGTTAGTGATTGTTGTGCAGTAGAACAAGAGAAAAGTTTAACTCATTGTCCTAACTGTAATGATCCTTGTGAGTGGATTAATATTTAATAAAAAATGGAAAACAAATATAAAAACAATTTACAAGAAAAGAAGATAATAAAATTAACTTTGTTTAATCAAGTTACTTTCGTTGCAACAATTACATTTTTTATAATTTATACTGTATTGAATATTTTTGAAAAAATGAATATAGGAATTGTTGAATCTTTATTATTTGGATTAATAATTGGTTTATTAACAGGAAATTATTTATTATGGTCATTAGGTTTTTATAAAAATTTAAAATACAATCAATAAGATAAAAAAATGGAAAAAGAAATTACAACATATTTATTTATAGGACTATTCCTAGTATTCGTATTAGGTTTTAGTTTCATTGGAGAGGCTCAACGAGATGATGTTGAGAAAGAAGTATTGATTATGAATGTTACTTATGAGCCATTACACATTTATGGAGAACCAATTAAAAAGAATTTAACTACTAAAATGATTATAGAAGAGAAGGTTAAAATATTTAATTTTTTAGTATTCCCTGAAATAGTTTTAATAAATAATATATTAAATTAAATCCCATTAAGTTTATAAACTTTAAAGTTCACTAATTCTTATATGGTTAAAGGTAAAAGGAAAGTTACTGTGAGAGTAATCTCGGGTAAGAATAAAGGGAAGGTTACTACTAAGTTTATTAGTGGTAGATTTAGAAGCAAGGGAAGTTCTAGTAGTTCGTCTAAAAGTTCAAGCTCTAAAAATGATAAGCAGTTAGAAGAAGCTAGAGCAAGACAAAAGAAAGCAGAAACTAAAGCTCAGAGAGATAGAGCATTAGTAGAAGCTAATAGGAAATTAGCTGAAAAAAAAGAATTAGAGAAGTTAAAGAAAACTAACAAAGCCCAATTTGAAAGAAAGTTAGCTTTAATAAAAGCTAGGGAGAAGTTAGCTAGAAGACCTAGGGAAAGAGCTAAAGAGATTGCTAGAAGAGTTGCAGAGACGGGAAAAATTACTTCATCTCAAAGAGATAGTTTTAAGAAATTAGGATTTGATCCTATAGGATTATCACAAACAGCAGTAGCAAGAAAGATTCAAGAACAAGTTTTAAAGACTGGGAAGATTACACCATTTCAAAGGAAAGCCTTTGCAAGTGCTGGAGGAAGCTCAAAAGATTTATCTAAAATTGCAGTAGCAAGAAAGATTCAAGAACAAGTTTTAAAGACTGGGAAGATTACACCATTTCAAAGAAAAGCTTTTAAGTCTACTGGGTTTGATTCCACGCTATTGTCTAAAACCGCAGTAAGTAAAATTCAAGAAAAGAAATTTAACGCAGAATTAGCAAAACAAGAAAAGAGAATAAAAGATTTTGTAGGTCCTCGACTTCCTACAATGACAGCAAAAGAAGTAAAGGAATTTGATAACAAAATAAGAGTTTTAGCTAAAGCAGTAACTCAGGCAGAACTATTAAATGATAAAGATAAAGTTAGAGCATTAAAGTCAGAGATAAAACTTTTGAAAGGTGAGAAGATAACTAAAGAAACTAAGAAGTTCTTAATAACTAGACAACAAAAGAACGCTTTATTAGATGGAGTTGCAATAGCTACTAAAGACCAAAAAACATTTAATAGTAAATTAAATAAGATATTAACAAGACCTATATCTAAAGATAATGCTAAAAAAATTCTTTTAGCTATCCCTAAATATTCATATACTGATAACTTAAGAAGAAGACAATTTAAAGGGGAAGCTTCTCCTTTAGCTAATGACATAAAAAAGTTTAGTAAAGCTGAATGGGATTTCGCTAAATGGTATGGATCACAAACAAAAGGTTTTAAGTCTGGTGCTGCACAAGTACCAGCTAAAAGATTAATTATCTATAGTGGACTTATTAAAAATGGAGCTATAGGACTTGTTAAATTAAAATCTAAATCATTTAAAGGTATTGTTAATTATAGTGCTAAAGTAGTTGCCGAAGCACAAAAAGGAAATTATAAAAAACTTCCTAGTGATATAAAGAAATTAACTAATGCGACCATAACAGGAACAAAGAAAGGTAAAAACTGGATTGCAAAACCAGAAAATCAATTGTTAGTAGGTGTTGCATTATCAAGTATAATTGTATCTCAAATTAAAGGAGGTCAAAAATTTATTAAGAATATTCCAAACAATCCAGGACAAGCCTTAGGGGCAATGGTAGGATTTATAGCTACAGAATTAGGAGAGGATTATTTAGGAGGAGTTTTATTTAAAGGTTTAGGAAAAGCAGGATTAGGATTAAGAAAATTAAACCCTAAGTTTGTTAAAATTGTTGATGGGAAAGTAGTATTAAGAAAAGGACCAGCAGAAGTTTTTAAAGTAGGAAATAGTACAAGATTATTAAAATCAAGAGTACAAAAACCATCATTTAAAAGACCTATCTCCTCCGTAACCAATTTTTTAAAAGGTCGTAAGCCAGGACAGTTTAAGAAGTTCACAAAAGATTTAGGATTAATATTAAAGTCTCAAACTGTTGGGAGTGGAGCAATGGATTTCGCAAAGCAAATAAAAAAATATGAGGGTAAATCAATTGTTGCAGTAAATGCAAGTGCTGATGGTATAACCTCAGTTATATTTAGAAAGAAACTAATTAATAAACCTTTTAATTTAAATGCTCCAAAAATGATTAAGAAATTTCCTAAGGGAGAGAAAAGTTTCCCTAAAGCAATTCAAACACTATTAACAAAATTCAGAAAGACTGGAGAGTTATCAGTTGAAGAGATAGTAAAGATAAATAAATTTTTACAAAAGAATGTAGCACCTAATGCTACAATATTGGAAAGGAGTTTATATTTAGACCCAGATTCAGGATTTAGAAAGAGTAGATTAGGGATAGATAAAGAGAAAACTGCAAGTTTAAGAGATATAGTTACTGGTAATTTTAAGATATTTGGTAATAAACCAGAGGTTTTAATATTTGAAAATGCTAAAGTAGGGAAATATCCTAAGGATATACAGAATATAATTGATAAAATTGCTAAGAAAGGGATTAAGTATAAAGGTTTTGATTTAGATTTAGCTAAATTAACAAAATATCAAACTCAATCTGGGAAAGGAGTTTTTATGCCTGGTGGAAGTCCGATTTTTGAGGGTGGTGTAGAGTTAGAGGTAACTTTAGCACCAGGGGAGTATATTAAAAGACTTAAAAAAATAGGAGTAACAACTATAAATGGTAAAAAGGTTAATTTCGTAACTGCTAAGATTTGGCAACCAGATTCTAAAACTTTAGCCAAGATTAAAAAAGCTAATGCTGGTAAGTTGCCAGATATTGAAGTAATTAAACTAGAAAAGGCACTATCTAAGAAACTAAGAAATAAGGTAGAGATTGAAACACCTAATAAAAATCTAAAAGATTTGGAAGTAACTAAATTAGAGAAAAGTTTAGAGAAAGCCAAGAAGAAAAAAGCAGGAAAATCTAAAGATGCAGAAGTTAAGAAACTAGAGAAAGCATTAAAGAAAGCTAAGAAAGCTAATAAGAGTAAGATTAAAGCAAGAAAATCAAGAGCAGATTTGCCAGTATTGCGAGTAGAAGGAAAATATATTAGAATTGTACAAGCGAGAAAGCTTATAAAAACTAGAAGGGTATCAAGTAAAAGAAAGATTACTCCAACTAAAAGGACATCTACTCAAAGAAAAACTGCAAAAAGAAAAACTACTAAAAATAATAGAGTAGGCAATAAACAACCTAAAAGAACTCCAACGCCTTCAACTCCTAGACCTAAACCAACACCTAGACCTAAGCCTAGACCTACTGGTGGAGATGGTGGAAGAACACCTACACCTAGACCTACTGGAGGAGATGGTGGAAGAACACCTACACCTAGACCTACTGGAGGAGGAAGAAGTAATGGAGGGAGTACTCCTAAACCACCTAAAAAACTCCCATTACCGAGACTATCATTCGATAACAAGAACTTAAAGGACAAGGTAGCTTTATTCATTGGTAAGTATAGGGAGAGACAGAACCCTCGTAATCCATTTAATAAGCGAACTAACAAGGTAGTGCAAAAGACTATAAGAATTCAGGACACAAAGAACCGAGCATTAAAAAGAGTGGGTGATCTAGCCGACACTAAAGCCATTAGAAGTATTGATATTAAATTGGTTGGTATAACTGACAAGAAGAAGAAAGACATTGGATCACCTAAAGTATTAAGCAAGTTCAGAACTACAAGAAGTAAACTAAAGGACAGACTAAACTTGGTAGAGAAATCCAAGCACACACTTGACAAGAAACGTGAGCGAAGAGAACTAGCAAGTTTAAAGAAAAAGAATAAGGTGACTAAAAAGAAACCTTCTAAAAAGAAAGTAGTTAAGAAAGCTATTAAGAAAAAGCGTAGATTATAATATAGTTATAATTAGTTATAGAAAATCCTATAACAAAAATTTATAAATACTATTATCTACTATTGATTACTAATTTAGTATTCAATAACAAAGTTTATAAATTCTAAAAACCAGTCCTTGATTATGGATGATTACAAAAAAGATTTCGAGAGCAGTATGGGATATATTCGCAGTCTGGAAGAGAAGACAATTAATCTGGAAAGACATATATATCGTTTGCAAGAAGAGAAGAAAATGTTTGAGTCAGTAATAAAAACACTAGAACAACAAAATAAGGAATTACAAAATGAGAAAGAGTGATCATAATAAAATAGTTGACGAGATTTACAAGAAGTATAAGAAAGCAATTAATATGAATTATACTGAATTAAAGATTTGGAGCAAGAACCCAGTAAGTAGGAAAGCAAGTTTATCAAGAGATCCTATTAGAAGAAATCTAAGATTACTAAAAAAGAATAAAAGTGATTGGACTTTGCGTGATGTGAAAGATGCTAATAAGACAATTTCTTTTTTGGCTAGAATGAAAAAGGTTAAATCTGGTGATAAAGTTTATAAAAATCTCTCAAAAAGAGACATTTCACTCCTTAATTGGGGGTTCAATCCTTACAAGTAGTCGAATTAGATGTTTAGGCGGTCTGTGTGTATCGTTCAGAATCCTAAGCCATTATTAGAAGACTTTTTTATATTCTTAATAGTTTAGGTTAATTCAAAAACAATTAGAATTATAATAAGTGTATAAGTTGCTTATAATCTTAGTTATATGAAACTATTCTTATTGATTTTCCAATTATTGAAATTCTAATAACTTATTAAATGTATTTTTCTATGATACTACTTATCTTTTCTAAATTTTCTTCTGGCAAATTAGTAGTATCATCAATAAATGGTTTAATTCTCAAAGCTAATTCTTTTTGAGCCTCTTTCCAAATGAATTTTGCTAACTCATACATTTCTTTTTCATCTGTATCTATTCCTATATCTTCTAATTTAGTTCTTATGCTCATTTTCTTATTGCAAGTTAATTACTCCTTCTAAAGATTTAATTAAACTATTAATTTCACTTTCATCTTCCAAAACCATATAAGAATCTAATACGCAATCACCTATATAACTTCCTGACTTTTCTTTTAAAGCATCTATTAATGCTTTTCCTACTCTTTCATATATCTCTTTTGTTAATTCCATTTCTCTATCTTATTAAATGTCCAAACCTTCTAAACAATCTTTTAAGAATTGTTTATATTCTTGTTTATTCATAATAGTATTTATTTTAAATTTATACATTACGCCTTTATCTTTACCACCATAAAACCTTTTTATGCTTGGATTACTTCCTTCTTCACCATATATTACTGTTCCCATTTCTCTATCTTATTATTTGACAAGTGCTTTATTTAACACTTCAGTAATAGCCTTTCGCTTATCATCTAGATCATTATCTAGCATATAGTACTTTAATTTCTTATCTAATTTCTCTTCGATATTAAGTTGTATTAACACCATAATATATATTATATCATTATAGTATATAAACCTTTGTGCGAATATTTATAAAGATTGGAGTTTATAGTTATGTTATGGTATTACAAACAGGAACTACTGGAACTATAAGGGCAAGTCCTTCAGAAAATAGCGTTACTAGAAATGGTAAAAAAATAGGTTCATATTTTAGAAAGATTAATGGGAAAAAATTTTCATATAATGGATTTGATACTTCTAAGAAAGAATTAGAAAGAATAGCTAAATTTAGAAAAGACAGATTTGGTTTTAAAAATAGAATTATTAAAGTTAAAGGTGGTTATATTTCCTATACAGGAAATTAAATATTTGTTTTATTCTTATTATAAGTTAAATTTTTTATTTTTAATTATTTCTTTATTTACAAAATTTCTTCTCTTAGTTATACTCATTAATCTAATGAGTTCATCTAACTGATATATATTGATTTTGTATTCTTTAGTCATGTTCTTATTTAATGTAATTCTATATAATTACTTTCTTTTCTAGCTTTATATTCTTCGTCACTATTATTTATATTACCTTTAACTACTTCTATAAATCTAGGATATTCATCCTCTGATTCTCCACTATATCCTCCATAATTAGATACAATAGTAAATTCTGTGCCATCGCTCATTTTTAAATATAAATAAGGTGAATCATCAAACTCATCACTATTATTAATACTTTTAATTTCTGCGTGTATAATTGTTTTATTTATTAATTCCATTTTTAATTGTATTAATCTTATTATTTGATAACCTCATATTCTACATTTTCTTGACATATATAAGGTTCTTTACATTTCTCTTTATATTTATCTATTTCATCTAATAAATAAGCACAAAAAAAACTATTAACAATTGGAGTGAATATCATTATAATAGTTAATACTATTTTTATTTTATTATATTTTCTAATTTTTATTTTTACCATATTCTTATTGATTGTCCGTTTTAAACATTAAACATCTTTTCATAGCAAAGTCATAACTTTTTATACTATCGTAAGAGTCTAATACTTCATCATTTTTCATACTTGACCAGTCATAAACTGAACATCTAGGTAGTTTAACAAATTTATGTTTATCTTCCAAACCTTTCGCATTACATTCTATTGCTAGATATAATCCTATTCCAAACTTTTCAGATTTTAATATGAAAAGATTTCCATAAATTTCTTTTGAATTTGTATATTTATCTAATGTTACCATTTGCTTTTCTCTTATTGCTTGTCAATTGATTCTTTTATGAAAGACTTTTTTTTAAGTCTTCTATTACTTCTTCTAGGTCTATTGCCTCAGTCCCATATTTAGCTATTAATTCATATTTGATAACTAATTTAATTACTTTGTTTTTTAATGTCTCAGTCATTTTCTTATTACAAGTTAAATAACTTTACCCCATTCATCCAACAATGCTCCGCTCTTATTAATATACTTATCATATAATTCTTCCATATTAGCATTATCGCTCTCTAAATCTTTTATGATCTCTGCGTATATCTCAACTTTGATTTCATTTTCTGTTTTCATTTTGTTTTATTATGTTAAATGTGATCTAGCAAAAGCTATTTATTCGTAAATCTTTCCATATGGTTTGATATTTTTTTCAAACCAATATGGATAGATATTATTATAATTGCATAAGATATTGAAATATATAAATTTTTAGTATATATTAATATGTTAATTAATTGGATCCAATTAATAATACAAAATAATAATGTAATAATGAATAATACCATAGTTAAAGCATTTTCCTTTGTTGTAAAATCTTTATTTAGTCTCATTTTGTTTTTGTACGAGGATTTAGACCTCGGTTAAAATACTATATCTTTAAATCTTTATAAACCTATCGTTTCTATACTAGAATTTATACAGAATCGAAACCTTTATAAATAAAGGAATACAATTAATATATAACCGTTAGAAAATGGGAGTAATACAAGAACTAAATTATAAAAAAGGGAAAACGGAATATACTAAGTATTCTTGGAATGTTCCAAAAGAGTTAATTAGAGCTATGGCAATTCAAAAAGGGGATCACTTCTTTTACAATGGAGCTATGGGGAATGAGATTAGAGTAATACTAAAAAGAAAAGCTGAGATTGAAGCAGATAAGATTAATAGTATTAATACTAAGAGAGATGCAGAAATTGAAAAGGTGAAGAATTAAAATGAAAATCAAGAAAGATAACATTAAAGTTAATTTAAATGGAAAAGAATTATTGGACTACTTCAAGTGGGAGAAAGAGAATAAGAAAACATTATCTGTAGAAGACAAAAGATTCGTAAAAGTTATAGGATCTATTTTTGGAGTTTTAGGAACAATTTGTTTAACTGCAATTATTATTATAGATCAATTAACGCCATCCGAACCATTAAATTTTACTTGGGAAGGTATATTGATGTTCTTAGCTATTTGTGTAGGAATAGGATGGATTACTCATGGAGTAGGATTTTTATTAGTTAGGAGATAAAATGGCAAAGATGAGAATAATATCATTAGAAAAGAAAAAAGAATTATCATGTGATGGAAAAAGAAAATATGATACAAGTAAAGAAGCTAAAAAATATTATGATTGTCACCTTGCTATAAAGACAGAAGAGTTTTCACAATATCTATTTAGAGATATAATTAATATATATGAATGTTCATTCTGTAAGAAATGGCATATAGGTCATGCAAAGAATGGAGGATATATAATAAAATGAAACTAGACTTATATGCCAGAACAAGTACTAAAGACCAAGATGTAGATATGCAAATGAGTTTACTTCGTCAATGGTGTATTAATAATAATCATAAAATTGCTAGTGAGACATACGATCAAGAGTCTGGAACTAAAGAACTTTACGATAGAATTAAGTTTAAAGAACTATTGTTGAATCCTAGAGGAGAGGCTATGTTAATCTTCAAGTTAGACAGAATCACTCGTAATTTTGATTCTCTGACATTGATAGAGAAGCATTTTAGAGAGAACTGGAATAACTATAAACTAATATGTACTGATATGCCTATTGATTTAGAAACAGCAGTTGGTAGATTAATGTTTAGAAATTTAATGGTTATTAATTGTTTCGAGCCAGAACAAATGAAGGAGAGACAAAAACCAGCTATTGAAAAGGCTAAAGCTAAAGGATTATTCAAAGGTAGAAAGAAAGGATCTAAGAATAAAACTATCGGCAAATGTAAACTACAGACTAGCAAAGTAGAATCACTTGACACTTCAAGTGCAGAGGTAAACTGAAAATGGACGAAGAAATAGGATTAATATTAAAAATATTATATCTAAGTTTGATTATTTTGGGCTTAGGAGCATTATACTGCATTGTTGTTTTAATAATAATGCTATTTAACATTTAATAAGAATATGGCATTAAAAGATAGATATGTAAATTTAAAGATTGGTAATTATAGAAAACCAATTATGATGAGATGTGAAAATGCTCATAAGATTAGAGAAATCTTAGAGGAAGAGAAAATAAGTTATCAAATCTCAGAGGTTGCTTAACTTACAATAAGAACATGACTAAAGAATACAAAATCAATATATATCAGTTAGATGAACTCATTAGATTAATGAGTATAACTAAGAGAAGAAATTTTGTAAATAAAGAAATAATTAAAAATAAAAAATTTAACTTATAATAAGAGACTGAAATATGGAATTAAATAAAGAAATTAAAATTAGAGAAAATAAAATTACTAAAGTAATTATAAAAAGAAATGATTTTCACAAAAAGTTTTTTACTAGTGATAGGTTTGAAAAAGATTTTGAATTAATATCAGGTGGATATAATAGTTTATTAGGTGAAATATTATCTATATATATTCCAAATTTAGATAGATTTGATAAAGCACATGATATAATATTATCTGATATATATAATGAAATAAATATATTGGATGAAAAAATAAAAAAATTAATGGATGTAGTAAGAATAAAAAATGGTTATACTATTGGAGATGTTAAAAAAATATTTAACTTATAATAAAATAGAGAAAATGGCAAGATTAATATATAGAAAAATAGAATTTACTGAGGAACAAACTAAAGCAATTAATGAAATGAAAAGAGTTTGGGAAAAAGAATTAGCTTTGAGAATTAAACCATTTATTGATGATACTACTAATTTGCCAGAAGAAAATTTAGAAAAGATAAGTAGCATTATAGAAAAATACATTTAATAAGAATAAGTAGATAGTTAAATATATTTTACAAATTTATTGTGCCACTTATTTTTAACTAAAACTCTTTTTTTAATTTTTGTTGGATCAAATAAAGATACTTTGTTTCGGTAAACATCTAAACCTAAAGGTGCTGTCGCTGCATTTACTTTCATCCACCCTTTTGGTGCCTTACTAAGAATTTTTACACCAATATATTGTTTTGGCATTTTTCTTACTTCTAAATTTCCTTCTTTACGAATTACTTTTGAGACCATAAGATAACTATAGATTTAAATCTTTATAAACTTAATGGCAAAGGTTTATATACTACAATGATATAATATATATTATGGTGTTAATACAACTTAATATCGAAGATAAATTAGATAAGAAATTAAAGTACTATATGCTAGATAATGATCTAGATGATAAGCGAAAGGCTATTACAGAAGTGTTAAATAAAGCACTTGTCAAATAATAAGAACATGACTGAAGAGATAAAAAATAAGAAATTAAAAGATTTAAAGACTATTGAAGAAGGAATATTTTATATCCTAAATAATAAAACGGACAAGCAATAAGAGAAAAGCAAATGGATAAAAACTTTTGGAGTGAAACATTAATGTATTGGGAAGAAGAATTAAATATGTTTCAAGAAACAAATAAAGATTTTGAGGACATCAATAACGATGAAGATATTAAAAAGTGTAAACAATATATTAAGTATTGTAAGACTTTCATGCAATAAGAGAAAAGCAAATGAGGAAATATCAATTAACAATAACTAGAGAAGTTGAAGCTAAAAGTATGGAAGAAGCTTTGAAGAAATTAAAGGAAGGAGAACATATTAAGTTCTGTGAAGAAATAAAAGAACCAATTATGAGAATTTATTAAAATGGCAATACTAAAAATAATTAAAAAAGTAGTAATAGAAGAAACGCTAGTTGAATTTCCAAATGATACTCATTTCAAAGAAGTAAAAGAAAAACTAGAAGAATTAAAGTTAGTTCACGAAACTAATAACACTAAAGTAGAAATTAAATTAATTGATGGTTTTGTTAGTGAGTTTAGGGAAGTTTTTAAGAATAAATTAAAAACGGACAATCAATAAGATTAAGAATGGTAAAGATATGTGAAACATGCGGAGAGAAAGAAGATTTCATTGAATTTGGTGAAACTTCTGATGGAGAACCTATTTGTTCAGAGTGTGAACAAAATAGAGATGAAGAGGATTTCTTTTAATAAGAGAAAAGCAAATGACATTAACATATAAATCAAAAACAATGAAACATATTATAGCATCAAACTTTATTAGTTATATATTAGATCTAAATAACTTTGATGAAAAAGAAATTAAGGAAGTATTTAATAAATGCTTAAAAATGCATAAAGATAAAAGAAAGAGAGATTTCTTTTAATAAGAGGTAGTAATAAAGATGGAAAGAAGATTAAATTTACCTGCAATGGGAAAAGTAAAAGTTAAATACACACCAGAACAATGTTTGGTAATAGATAATTATCAAAAATTATCTAAAAAGCAAAGATTAGAAATTGAATACGCTATTGCAAAACATACTAATGATTTTTGGATAGAAGGAGAGGAAGTCTAAAGACTTTCATTAAATAATAGATAGTATATTATAACTCTACTAATTCTTTTAGTGTCCAATTAATCTCTTCTAATTCTATCTTTAAAGCTTTTCTTTGGAATATATTACCTTTTCTAGTTCTCTGCCCATCCTCATTCATTAGTTTACATAATTGCAAATACTTAATTAAATAGTTCTTTAGTTTAGGATCCATTTTAGAAACCTACCAGACTGAAATATAGTACACTATAATTAATAGTCGTTAGTAATGTGAATATAAGCATCCAATTTAATATGTTATCTTTAATTCTTGGGAAGCTTTTAGTGTCCCAATCCTCCCTAAGTAATACTACGCTAATAAAATAGTAGTAAAAGAATCCGTTAAGCAATACAAATGTTAATAATATTGCTAGGACTCCAAGCCATCCATCGTTGTCAGTAGGTTCTACTGGCGTTATTTTTAGTTTTTTCTTTTCCATGTTTAATTTAAAATAAATAATAGTTTATAATTCTGTATCCTAAGTACATAAGTAATAATATAATACTAAAGTTTATTAATTTATCTATTATCTTAAGTAATAAGTACTTAATAATAGTCAATATTGCCTTGAACAGTGCCAAAAAAATTGAAATAATTCTCATTTTCATTTAAATTATATTATATCTCCTTCCTCGTTGTCGTCATTTTCTTCACCCAATCGGTGACAGTGGTTCTAGGTATTCCTAAATCATCACTTATCTCAGTTTTAGTCTTCCCTTGCTTAAATAAATTGAATACTTCCAACTGCTCAATACTAAACTGTTTTGATTTCTTGTCATTGCCTTTTTTCTTTTCTATTACTTGCGTTGCTGCTAATTTGTGTTTATCATATTCATCTTGATCCAATAAACTAGGCAAGTAATCGAAGAACTTACCAACAACATCAGGTTTAATATTAATCCTCGACCAGTCCCATTTATAATATTTAAATGCCTGATATATTGTTTTAATCCTTCTCTTTGAAGTCCAACACTTAAAATAACCTCTCTCATTATATCTAGTGTGTACATGAATCCAAAAGTTAGCCATCTTAATAAGTTTCCAAGAATATTCTTCAATCTCATCAACTATAAGTAAATAGAAATGTTTCTTAAACCTTTTAGTTACAATACTTATCTTTAGCATCTCACCCTCGCTAGTCATAGCCATCTTCTTTCCAGTAGCTCCTTGAATTGCTTCGTCCCACCAGATAGCATGGGTTTTATTATCTGCCCTGTCAGTTTGCATGATAAACTTCTCAGTAGTCCATACAATGTTATCATAACTAAGATGTCTCTTATTCTTACGCTCCCACATACTAACTAACTGAGCTGCAATATTACTTTTACCATCACCAACATTACCTGTAATAATACCAAAAAAGTGTCTATTATCGTTCATAAGAGCATAACCACCCTCAATAATAGCATAAAGTACAGGATGGATATTATAATATTTCATAGT
>Ga0316189_10001184_pt1 | contig 25865 bp, 27 predicted proteins | sample LowCovwburrow_MG_FD_204930 | JGI IMG/M metagenome (GOLD analysis project Ga0316189, IMG submission 204930) | Coastal sediment microbial communities from Maine, United States - Lowes Cove worm burrow | ecosystem: Environmental > Aquatic > Marine > Coastal > Sediment | place: USA: Maine... | reverse complement strand
GCCACCGGGTGGAACGCCTCATCGAGGCGATCGTAAAGGTTACGCAATTCCAGGAAATCGAACAATCCCTTCACGGCTTCGGGATCATAGGGCTCGATGATGAGCAAGTCATCCACGGCAACACCAAGGTCGACGTCGCGCAACAGCTCCATGATCTCGACGTTCATTCGGACATTGTCGTGATGAAGAGTCAGGTTCTCCCGTAGCTTCGGGGTGAGTTCATCGAGGTTTTCGTAGATACCATCAATGCCACCCCAGGTGTTGATGAGCTTGGCCGCCGTCTTTTCCCCTACTCCGGGCACGCCGGGCAAGTTGTCGGAATTGTCACCCCGCAGGGCCGCGTACTGAACATAATCTCGGGGTTTCACCCCCGTGCGTTCCAGAATTCCCGCCTCGTCGTAGAGTGCGTAGTCGCTTACTCCCCGCTTGTTGTACACCACCTTGACACAAGGATCGTCGACCAGCTGATAACTGTCGCGGTCACCGGTCACGATCAGCACGTCGATGCCTTCGGCCTTGGCCTGTTCAGCCAGGGTGGCCAAAATGTCGTCGGCCTCCACGCCTGCCTGTTCGATCTGCGGCACCCGCAGCACCTCAAGCACTTCTCGCACAATGCCCATCTGTTGGCGCAAGATGTCGGGAGCCGCCGAGCGGTTGGCTTTGTAGGTTTCGACTTGTACGTGACGGAAGGTTGGTTCGGGACGGTCAAAGGCCACCGCCAAACCATCAGGTCGATGGTCGCGCACCAGGTTAATAAGCATCGAGGTAAACCCGAGTACGGCATTGGTGACCTGGCCCGACGAGGTAGCCAGGTCCTGAGGCAAGGCGTGAAACGCACGGTAGGTCAGAGAGTTGCCATCAACGAGCATCAACGTAGGCATTAGACAAGCCTAAATGTGATAACTCCGATTCAGCAGCACTCAATCGAAGTTACCCAGCACCATATTTTCGGATCCTCTGTTGAACCCCTGAGCGTCCCACTCTCTGGTGCCCTAAACCTTAGCTTTCGTCGGCCGGTTCACCTTCGCTGGCGGGAGGCGGGATCAGCGTTCCCTCCAGGATCTCGTCGGACACCACCTTCATATTGGTCCGGCGAGTCATCGCCATCTGCTGGACGTATCGATACGAGCCTTGTTCGGAATACCCATACTCGTCCATCAACACTCCCTTCGCCCGGTCGACGGCTCGGCGGTTGTCAAGACGCTTTTCCAACGAATCGGCCTTATCAGTCATCTCCACAAACTGTCGAAACCGAGCCAGGGCCACTTCAAGGGTGGGCGTCAGCTTATCGTGGCGAACCGGTTTGACCAGGTACGCCATGGCGCCAGCCTCGGTCGCCTGGTTGACCAGATCACGCTGGGAGTAAGCCGTCAGAATCACCACCGCCGCCAACTGTTCAGACATGATTTCGCGAGTCGCCGTCAAACCATCCACACCTGGCATCATGATGTCCAGCAGGGCAAGGTCCGGCTTCAACTCTCGCACCAATTCAACGGCTTCTGCGCCATCACTGGCTTCACCGACCACGTCGTAACCCTCTTGGATCAGCGACTCTTTAATATCAAGCCGGATTAGCGCTTCGTCTTCGGCCAGTACAACCCGTGCCCCGCTCATCATGTTACCTTTGTCATTTTGTCTAGTAGCTCGTCTTGTTTCGCTTCAAGCATTTCGATCCGGGCCCGCTTCGCGTCTCGATCTCGCGTGGTGGCCGTCAAGTCCTTGGTAGCTTCCCGTGCCTCATGCGAAGCCGTCGGATCGTCGGACACAATCGAACGAGTCTCGGCCTGTTCGGCCACTTCCGTCACATAGACCAGTTGGTGTTCGACTACTTCCAACTCTTCCCGCAGGCGCCGGAGCTCAGCTGAAACCTTCGACAGTTTTCGCCGTAGCAGGGCATGAGAGATCAAGATTAGGCTCCAAACCGACCTGCGGGTTGCTCAACTCAGTGCCCGGGGTGGGAGTCGAACCCACACGCCCTCTCGGACAGCGGATTTTGAATCCGCCGCGTCTGCCATTCCGCCACCCGGGCTAATCTCTACACCAGCATAGTGTCTGGCGAGTAGGAGTGGTGGGAATAAACTATAGAGATCCTGGTCAAAAAATCTTGGGAACTCACAGAAATTTCTGAAACCTTCCGCCGACACAGGGAGTCATACCTAACGTGACCTCCGTAATGATTGCCTTTACCTTCCCGGGCCAAGGTTCCCAAAGCCCCGGAATGGGCGAAGCCTGGCTCGACCATCCATCTTGGGAGCTTGTCGATGAAGCATCCACCGCGTCTGGGCGCGACGTTGAACAGCTCCTCCTCCGGGCCGATGCCGACGAACTCAAGCAAACCCGCAACTCACAGCTGGCAACCTATGTTGCGTCAATGATTGTGCTGGACGCGGTAGAACGCACCGGGGTAGAACCAGCGTTTCATGCTGGCCATAGCCTGGGAGAGTATTCGGCACTTACTGCGGCTGGCGTGCTGAGTTTCGCCGATGGGGTTCGTCTCGTGACAGAACGAGGCAACGCGATGCAATCGGCCGCCGACAGCCAATCGGGAACGATGGCCGCAGTATTAGGTTTGGACGACAACGACGTCGACCTGGCGTGTCGCCGAATCGACGGCGACGTGTGGGTGGCCAACTACAACGCCCCCGGACAGGTCGTAATAGCTGGCGACCCTGATGCCATCGCCGAAGCTGGCGTGGCCGCCAAGGCCCTGGGCGCCAAACGCGTGATGCCTATCAAGGTAGGCGGCGCGTTCCACACCCCCTTCATGGCCCCCGCCCGTGATCGGCTCCGCAAGGCCCTGGCCGAAGTCGACCTACGCTCACCCAATCGTCCAGTTTTCGCCAATATCGACGCCACCGCGTATGAAAGCGCCGATGCCTGGGCTGGGCTCCTCGGGGCACAGCTCACATCCCCCGTGTTGTGGCGCCACACCCTGCATGCACTCTCTGATGCTGGATCCACGGTCTTTCTCGAACTTGGGCCGGGCACCGTACTCACGGGCATGGCCAAACGAACCATCAAGGGTTCAACCACCCTCAATGTGTCACAACCATCAGACCTGGACAGCCTCCTCGAGTCCTTGTCTCGAGCCTCAGAAACCGCCGGGGTACAAGAAGGTGAACAGCTTCATGCCGTAGAACGCCTGGTGGTAAGCCCGAGCTCTGGCGTGTTCACCCCCAGTGAGGGAACAACACCCGGAATCAGCGTTGGGCCGGGCGATGTCGTAGGCATGGTCGGCAAACAAGAAGTACGCAGCGCCTTTGCTGGCACCGTCCAAGGATGGCTGGCCCTACCCGGCGAACGCGTCACTGCCTCCCAACCGCTGGCGTGGCTTCGGGCCAATCCTGCAACTTGACCGCCATAACGTCACAATCACCAGCCCAACGCTGCCAATACACGCAGCAACATTGAAAGGGCGCCACACTGCCCTTCCAATGTGTTCGCTCGCTACACTGACCGCGCCTACCAGCCCAGATCCTGGTCGCATCACGACATCCAACCCAGGACTGCGCCACTATTCTTTGGAGGAATCAACCAACCATGAGCACGAACAGGGTCGCCTTTGTGACGGGCGGCAACCGCGGCATCGGCCTAGCCTGCGCCCAACGTCTAGCGAGCGCCGGACACCAAGTAGCGGTTGGTTCTCGATCAAAACCCGAGGATCTGCCAGCTGAGCTCACCTGGGTGGAATGTGATGTTACCAACACCTCTTCGGTCGAGTCGGCGTTTGCCACTATTGAGGCAGGCCTTGGTGCGGTCGAGATCCTGGTCGCTAACGCTGGCATCAGCAAAGACGCCCTCCTGGCTCGCACCTCAGAGGAAGATTTCAATCTCCACCTCGACGCCAACCTCACTGGCTCGTTCCGGGTAGCCAAACGAGCGGTTCGCCCCATGATGCGCGGCCGGTGGGGCCGAATCGTGCTCATTTCTTCGATTGTCGCCTACATGGGTGGCCCAGGCCAGGCGGCCTACGCGGCGTCCAAAGCGGGCATGGTAGGCTTCGCCCGGTCAATGGCCCGTGAACTGGCTACCCGGTCGATCACCGTGAATGTGGTTGCCCCAGGCGCCATTGAAACCGACATGCTGGCCGCCGCACCCCAATCGTCGATTGAAGCAACCGTGGCCGCAACTCCAGCCGGCCGGGCCGGTTCGCCCGATGAAGTGGCGGCGGCAGTAAACTTTCTGGCTTCAGATGAAGCCAGCTATATCACAGGCACGACCCTCCGGGTCGATGGTGGCCTGGCAATGGGTATTTAAACCCCGTATCGTTATGCTTTCCTTACCCCTAATGGTTCCAGGAGGAACAATCCAATGAGTGACGACCAGAAATTCGAGGCTTTCAAAAAGTGCGCCGTCGAGGTGCTTTCCGTCGACCCCGAGCAAGTAACCCGTGAAGCCAGCTTCGCCGAAGATCTCGACGCTGACAGCCTCGACCTCGTGGAACTTGTTATGGCTCTGGAAGAAGAGTTCAATGTGAGTGTCGAAGAAGAAGAACTTGAAGGCATCGACACCGTCGGCGCCGCCTACGATTTGGTAGTGGGCAAGATCTGATGACCCAACGAGACGTCGCTATCACCGGTCTCGGTGTTGTAGCTCCGTGCGGGGTCGGCGTCGACGAGTTTTGGCACGGGCTTCTCCGGACCCCCGACGACTCCGCCATCCGATCGATCCAAGACTGGGACCCATCACCCTGGTACGAGAACAAAAAGGATGCGCGCCGGGCCGACCCCTTCGCCCAGTACGCTGTCGCGGCCTCTGCGATGGCCCTGGAGAACGCCGGAGAACTCGGCGCAGATCCAGCTCGAATTGGGACACTCATCGGCACCGGGATCGGTGGCATCACCACGAACGAGGCTCAAATCATCATCTGCCATGACAAGGGACCTCGTCGGGTTTCCCCGTTCCTCGTTCCTATGATGATGCCCAACGCGGCCGCAGCCGCTGTTTCGATGCGCAATGGATTTCAGGGGCCGTGCGAAGCCACTGTCACCGCGTGCGCCGCCGGCACCCACTCCATCGGGAATGCCGCTCGGCTGATTGCCAGTGGTCGCTGTGATGTCGTCCTAGCGGGCGGTAGCGAGTCTTCGCTCACCGCGACATCCCTGGCTGGTTTCGGCAATATGACGGCCCTTTCCACCTCAGGGCGGTCGATGCCGTTCGATGAGCGCCGAGACGGATTCGTTATCGCTGAAGGGGCAGCGGTATTGGTGCTTGAAGACCTTGAGCATGCCCAAGCCCGCGGAGCGAACATTCTCGGCTTGGTACTCGGCTCGGCGAGTACAGCCGACGCTCACCACATCACCGCACCAGCTCCAGGCGGCGCCGGTGCAATCTTGTGTATGGAACAAGCTTTGGCCGATGCTGGTATCCAGGCCAGCGATGTGAAACACATCAACGCCCACGGCACCTCCACTCCGCTCAATGATGCGGCGGAGGCCCATGCCATTGCCAAGGTGTTCGGTGAAAGCCGCCCTGCCGTCACTTCGACGAAAGGCGTAACCGGCCATGCCCTCGGTGCTGCCGGCGCACTAGAAGCCGCCGCTGTGGTATTGGCGATGCGAGAGCGCTTAATTCCCCCCACCATGGGTCACGAACAATCCGACCCTGAGCTTCCCGACATTAATCTGGTAATCGGATCACCCAGAGAGTGGGAACCCGGCCCCACCCTCTCCAACAGCTTTGGTTTCGGTGGGCATAACGGCACGATCGTGTTGGCCCCAGCCCCCTAGGCACTCGGGAATACGACACACCACGCCGGATTCAAACGCCGTAAACCCGGTCTGCGCCCCGCAAGGAGTGTGGATCGGGTTTTACGCGTCAACCATCACAAACATGAGTTCCGCCTGAGCTGCCAACTCATCCCCCACCTTGGCGGTTCCTTTGCCCCGCCCGGCCCGCGCTCCCAACCGGGTCATCGTAACTTCAAGTTGGAGAGTGTCGCCGGGCACCACCTGGCGGCGAAACTTAACCTTGTCCGTGCCGCCAAACAACGGAAGCTTGTTGGCAAAGCGCTCGTCAGACAACACCGCACACGCCCCCAACTGGGCGATGGCTTCCACCATCAACACACCCGGCAATGTGGGTCGGCCGGGAAAGTGCCCCTGGAAAAACCATTCGTCGCCGGTCAACCGCCAGATCCCTTTTGCCCCCTCGCCGGGAACCATCTCGGTCAGTTCATCGACAAAAAGAAACGGGGCGCGGTGTGGGATGAGGGAAGTGGGGTCAACGGTCATAACCGTTCAGGTTATACGACTTCCCGCCCACTGCTGCCCCTTGGCAGCGCCCTATCGACAGGCTCAGCGAACAATCGCATCACCATGCCCAGCCGATAGGACGCGTACCACCCATGGCTACTACTACTACTCCGGCGGGGCCTCGGTGCCCTTGGCGTAGGCCTTCAACTTGTTACCGGCTGAGATCTTTACCGACTTCGATGCTGGGATCGTGATCGGCTCCTGGGTCTGCGGGTTGAAACCCTTGCGCGCCTTTCGTTCGATCTGCTCAAACGAGATAAAACCAGGAATGGTGAGCTTGTCGTCCCCCTTGGCCACCACATGGGCAACCTCAACAAACAATCCATCTAGCACGGCACCGACATCCTTCTTCGAAACACCGGTACGGCCTGCGACCTGATCGATCAGTTCCGTCTTGTTCATTTTCACTCCTTGATTTTGTGGTACCCCACCGTTCGCGGCGGAACTCGCAAAGTGGAGCCTGCAAGCCGCCTGAAGTCAAGGACCTAGGGTTGATTTGACCGCCACCAACCACCGACGGTCATAAAGACCCGACAGGATAGCCACTCTATGTGGGTTTTCTATTCTTGGTTAATCATCGCCAAACTCGAGTTGGCGAAGTAGTTATTCATTTGCTCTGCGGCACGGTGATCCACACCAGAGGCAAAAACCGCCGCTGTCATGTGCCTGAGCCACGCATTACGCTCGACCATCCCGATAGGGAACGGCATATGACGCATCCGTAAACGAGGGTGCCCCCGTTGGTCACTATACGTGGTGGGGCCACCCCAATATTGGATTAGAAACAGGGCGGTGCGCTCCCGAGACTCGGTAAGGTCCTCAGGGTAAAGAGGTCGAATCGTGGGATCGGTGTCAACCCGGTCATAAAAGTCGTCGACGAGTCCGCGAAAATACTGCTCGCCACCGACCGCTTCGAATAACGTCATCACTCCCCCACCATATGACCGTTTGCCAACTACCATGCGGGGGAAGGGAATCATCCGTTCCCCTGATTGGTTCCCTCTAGCCATGGTGGCGATTATGGTTCCCGAGACAGATACGAATTCGGCCTTCGAAACGTACGTCTTACCCGAACTCGATGTGCTGTACCGAACCGCTTGGTCGCTCACCCGTTCAGATCACGACGCGCAAGACCTTGTACAAGACACCATGCTCCGGGCCTACCGAGCCATCGACCGCTTCGATGGCCGCTACCCCCGAGCATGGCTCATGACCATCATGAGAAACGCCAACATCAATCGCGCTCGCAAGCGAAAACCAGACCTACTCGATGACCCTCATGCCACCTTTGAGCGATCCACGAAGTTTGCCGACCCCCACGACCCAGAACAAGAACTGATCGACGCGGCATTTGACGCCACCGTTGACGAAGCATTGATCAACCTATCCCCCTCGTTTCGCCAAGTAATCGAGTTGGTCGACCTGCGCGCCCTTTCCTACCAAGAAGCCGCCGACGAGATCGGTGTGCCCATTGGAACGGTCATGAGCCGCCTCCATCGGGCACGGAAACGCGTCAAAGACCATATTGAGAAGCATGGCCTCGAATCCCTCAGTCCCAGAGGTAACGATGATGTTTAGGAACTGGTTACAACGAGACACCATGTCGTGCAGTGATGTTTTGGCTGTGCTGCAGGCCTATATCGACGGCGAAGTCACAACATCCCAGGCCCGACGCGTCGTCCGACACCTCGGTGCCTGCATACCGTGCGAAGGCCAGCGCAAACTCTACGCTCGCATCAAACAAGGTGTTCGCCGGCGACCTGAAGCCGTCGACCCCGACATCCTGGCTGCCTTACGCAACTACGGCCAAAGCCTCACCAGCGGAACCGGTGGCTCGGCGGCCTCACCCCACGATCAACCTCCACCCGAGTAGACACCCGACTCCTACCCGGCGGGCAGTTGTTTGATGGTGGCACCGGGAATTTTGGTGCTATGCTTTCAGACTGTGAGTTTGCTACTCAGCCTCCGACTTCTGTGCCCGGCCGCTTAAACCAGCGCGCCGGGTTACTCATGTCGGAGTTCTAAAGGCTGAGCAACTATCCACCCAACTCGATCACGGTTCCAGTTGATCCAGCCCGCAGGCGACGGCATCTCTTTTACTGCCTTCCTTCGCATACCCGATCACCCTTCTATCCGATCAAAAGGATCTAACGAACCATGAGTCTCAACACCCAACCCATCCATGCCATGCCGATCGAGAAATATCAGGCGTATCCGGCGATCCCCATCCCCGACCGCACCTGGCCAGACGCCACCATCAACAAAGCACCCCTGTGGTGTAGTGTCGATCTACGAGACGGCAACCAAGCGCTCATCGAACCCATGGATGCCGACCGCAAGACCAAGATGTTTACCAAGTTGGTAGAAATCGGCTTCAAGGAAATTGAGGTCGGATTCCCGGCAGCCTCCGAAACGGACTTCGATTTCGTCCGCCAGCTGATCGAAAACGACATGATCCCTGACGATGTCACCATCCAGGTCTTAACCCAATCTCGAGACGAACTCATCGACCGCACCTTCGAATCGATTGAGGGTGCATCGAAAGCCATCGTCCATCTCTACAACTCCACCTCAACGGTGCAACGGCGAGTCGTCTTCGGCCTCGACGAAGCGGGCATCATCGACATCGCCGTGCGTGGGGCCGAACGCTGCGAGATGAACCGGGCCAATATGACGGGCACCCAGGTGCGCTACGAGTACTCGCCCGAGAGCTTCACCGGCACAGAGCTCCCATTTGCCAAACAGATCTGCGAAGCGGTGATGGACGTATTTAATCCCACCGTCGACAACCCGCTGATCTTGAACCTGCCCGCCACCGTAGAGATGAGTACGGCCAATATCTATGGCGACATGATCGAATGGTTTCATCGCAATATCCGCCAACGCGACACCATCCTCTTGTCCCTCCACCCCCACAACGATCGAGGCACGGCCGTCGCCGCAGCTGAGTTCGGCATGATGGCAGGCGCAGACCGAGTGGAAGGCACCCTGTTTGGCAACGGCGAACGCACCGGCAACGTCGATGTGGTGACCCTGGCCCTCAACCTGTTCAGTCAGGGCGTTGCCCCCGACCTCAATTTCCACGAAATCAACGACATCCGGCGTGTGGCCGAACACTGCAACCAATTGCCGGTTCATCCCCGCCACCCTTACGTGGGCGATCTCGTCTATACCGCCTTCTCGGGCTCGCATCAAGACGCTATCAAGAAGGGATTCGAGGCCATGGCCAAAACCGGCCAGACCCTCTGGGAAGTGCCGTACCTGCCGATCGACCCCAAAGACGTCGGGCGGACCTACGAAGACGTGATCCGGGTCAACTCCCAATCAGGCAAGGGCGGCGTGGCGTACCTGCTGAAGACCGAGCAAGAACTGGATCTGCCACGGCGCCTCCAGATCGAGTTCACCCGGGTGATCCAGAACATCACCGACGCCACCGGCCAGGAGATTACCGGAAACGAGATCTGGACCCAGTTCCGCCAGCACTATCTGGTCGCCGATAAGCCCTACGAGCTAGTGTCGTTCGCCATGGCCCAAAACGCCAAAGGTGCCGACCGAACAACGGTGGACGTCGCAGTGAAAATCGACGGCGAAGAACACCAACTAAAGGGCGAAGGAGGCGGAGCAGTCGAGGCGTTTGTTACCGCCTTGCGCACCGAAGAAAACCTCGACATTAGAGTGCTCGACTACCATGAACACGCCATCGGATCAGGGGCGGACGCCAAAGCCGCCACCTACATGGAACTGATGATGGAAGGGCAAGAACTCTGGGGGGTGGGCATCCATAGTGACATCACCACCGCTTCATTACGGGCCATCATATCGGGAGTAAACCGAGCGCTCAGCGCATAACGGTACACAATCCCCACGACCTGCCGCAGGGTTGCAATCCTGTAAAAAGGATCACACCCCAACCAATTGCTCTCGTAGGAAAGCTAGGCTTCAACACTGACCGTAGAGCCACGACTCTCGTGTATCTATATCCAGGGGAGATCGCCTGTCTTGACAGGCATAACCAAAGAAAGAAATTCACATCCATGAAACTCTCAAACTTACGGGTTCTCTTGGCCTTGCTGTTTTCACTTTCGCTCATCGCCGCCGCTTGTGCGGGCGACGAGGGAACCGATACAGCGACCGAAGACGAATCTACTGAATCCACCGAAGACGACTCCACGGAAGACGATTCCAACGAAGACGGCGAGATGGAAGACGATTCCATGGAAGACGATTCCATGGAAGAGGGCGACCACGACTTCTCAGGCACGACCGTGACCATCACTGGCTCGGAGCGCTCAGAAGAAGAAGCTGGCGCCTTCCAGGATGCCCTCGACCAGTTCTCAGAAGAGACCGGCATCGAGATCACCTTCGCCGGCTCCGCCGACTGGGAAGCCGAGATCAATATCCAGGTCGAAGCGGACAACCCGCCCGACATCTCAATGTTCCCCCAGCCCGGCAAGCTCGCTGACTTTGCCGCCGCTGGCCACGTCCTCCCCCTTCCCGATGACGTCACTGCTTCGGTCTCGGAGAACTGGAGCGAGAGCTGGATGGGCTTCGGCAACGCTGACGGTGTGCAATACGGTGTTCCGGCCAAGTCCGACCTCAAGTCGCTGGTCTGGTACCAGCCGGCCCGATTCGCGGAACTCGGCTACGAAGTTCCCGAAACTTGGGACGCCCTGAAAGACCTCACCACCCAGGCCATCGCTGACGGCGTGACCCCATGGTGTGTTGGCATCGAATCCGGCCAAGCCACCGGCTGGCCCTTCACCGACTGGGTAGAAGACCTCATGCTTCGTTTCCACGGTGCTGATGTCTATGACCAGTGGGTTGCTGGCGAAATCCCCTTCTCTGATGAGCGGGTCATCCAGGTGTTCAATGAAATCGGCGAACTCTGGGGTACCGACGGTGCCGTCTTCGCTTCCGGTGGTTCGATTGCCGCTACCGCATTCGGCGACAATGGTCAGCCTCTCGTAGAGGGTGACTGCCTCATGCATCGCCAGGCTTCGTTCTTCGCCGCCTTCATCCCCGAGGGCACCCCGTTTGCTGATGGATCAGAAGGCGCCGTAGACGTCTTCTACTTCCCCCAGGTCGACGACACCCGTCCCGTTCTCGGTGCTGGTCTCCTCGCTGGTGCCTTCGCTGATCGTCCCGAAGTTTGGGCCGTGATGGAATACATCGGCAGCCCCGAGTACGCCAACGCCCGCCAGGCCGCACAGGCCGAGCGCAAGGGCGGCGGACTTTCCGGCTTCCTGTCAGCGGTCAAGGGCGCTGATCCTAGCCTGTACCAGCCTCTTGAGCAGTCCATGCTTGAGGTACTGGCCACGGGCGAAGTCGTCCGCTTCGACGGGTCCGACCTGATGCCTTCCGACGTTGGCGCTGGCACCTTCTGGACCGAAGGCACCTCGTTCGTCAACGGCGACAAGACCGCCGAAGAAGCCGCCGAGGCTATTGACGCTTCTTGGCCGTAGGCACAGAGCTGAGGTGTAGGAACTAAACCTTCCAAACCTCGCCATTACTAATTGGTGAAAGGGGATGAGCCGGTCTGGCTCATCCCCTTTCTGATTGCTAGGGTCATCTCGAGCGCAAACGATCGTGGAAGAAGGATCATATGGAGAAGCTCGTAGCAACAATTGTTAGCGTGGTATTAGCGGTAGGAGGGTCCGCTCTTCTCTGGGTGGTGGCCAACCAAATCTCGGCTCAAGCTACCCGACGATTCCGACTCTACAGCGGCCTCGTCGGCGCCACCGCCGGTGCCTTACTCTTCACTCTGATCGATGGCAACCGGCTCGTAACCGGACTTCGCCCCCGTCCTGCTTCCCTATTCAATGGGGACGAACCCGGCGTCTTCACTGACGGTTTCGTCACGGCGCTGCTCGGTCACTTTTTCTGGCCACTCGTTGGGGCCCTAATCGGGGCTGGCCTCGGTTTGACACTAGCAATACTCACCGATCGGCGTTATCGCATTGCCGCCTCTGTCGGTACCGGGGTCGCGGTCGGATTGATCCTGTCATTCGCCCTGAAATCCCGATACGAACTCGCGATGAGATCAACGCCCCTCGTTTTGTGGCCGTTGGCCTTCGCCGCCATAGCGGCCCTTGCTGGGTATCTCCTCCGCCGGGACCGCCTCACTCGTAGCGGCCTGATCAACTTCACGATATTCGGCGCATTCGTGGGTTGGCTATTTGGCTCGTTCGGATCAGCCCTCAATAACTCCAATTCCAACCAGCTCGAAACCTCTATTGCCTTTGTCGTAGCCGGAGTGCTCGCCGGTTTCTTGATTGGAAATACTAGTCGTCCTGATACTGCCGCCCGTGCCCGAATCGACGATAAGACTCGGGCTTGGATCTTCGTGGGACCAGCCGCCTTGTTCATTTTCGTAATGCTGGTGATGCCCGGAATCCAGACCCTATTGATTTCCCTGCAGGCCGACGACGCCGCCAACGTGGTGGAAGGCTTTGTTGGCTTCGAAAACTACAAATTAGTATTCCAGAGCGAAGATAACTTCGACGCATCAAAGGCCGCTGGCCTATTTGTCTCTGACGAAAGCAATAGTTGGTTTCCCTGGGGTGGTTCAGCCCTACTCCCCTGGGCCGTGTTCTTTGGGGCCGTAGCCATCATCCTCACCTTTCTAAGCGGCCGAGAGTCAGGCCAGAAAGCGCAGGTCGGAGGACCGTCGATAGCTGCCGTCATCTTGAGTATTGCCATCTTTAGTTTCGCCTTGTTCACCCATCTCCGCGGCACAATCATCAACAATCTCTGGTGGGTCGTGGGAGTGACGCTCCTTGCCACCAGCCTGGGATTGATGATGGCAAAGCTGTCTGATGGAGCAAAATTCGAATCGGTAGCCAAATCGTTTGTGTTCATGCCGATGGCGGTATCGATGGTTGGGGCCTCAATTATCTGGCGCCTCATCATGTATCAGGCCCGGGATGTCTCCAAAAACCAAACTGGGGTCTTCAACGCCATCTGGGTGTGGCTCGGTGAGAACACAACCCAATGGGGATCAACGTCGGGTATCATCACCGGCTTACTTTTGCTGGCTGCCGCTCTTGTGGTGTTGTACGCCATAGCGTTCGTTACGGACTTCATTGCTGTTCCGGGTATCGCTGGGACTGTCACCAAGGTGGTTTTGTGGATAGTGGCTGGAGTCGCCATCATCGCTCTGATAGCGGCATCGTTTAACACCATGGGCGGCAAGGCATTCTTCGGTGGCCTTTTTGCTCTGGCCGCCGCGGCTCTGTTTGTCTTGGCGGTGCGGGCCCTTCACCGCTCCCCGTCCATCGCCTTCCTGTACGTGGCGCTCACCCTCATACCGCTTTATGTCACCTATCGCACTTGGGGCGCCGGTATCGGAGGATTCAAGCTGGGCGACGACGGAGCTATCCGAGCCTTAACCATCAACTTCGTGCAGGATGGGCCGTATAACAACTTCTGGTTGATGATGATCCTGATATGGATTCAGACCGGCTTTGCGATGGTGATTCTCTCTGCCGCAATCAAGGCGGTACCCGAAGATTTCATCGAAGCCGCTCACATCGATGGCGCCGACGATACCCAGGTTTTCTGGCGAATTGTCCTACCCCAAATTGCTCCCACGGTCGGAGTGGTTGCCACCACGATCATGGTGAACGTGATGAAGGTTTTCGACATCGTGAAGGTTACTACCAACGGCCAGTTCGGCTCTCAGGTGCTGGCCAACGCAATGTTCACGCAAGCGTTCCTGTTCAGTAACGCGGGAATCGGAGCGGCTCTGGCCATTCTGATCTTTGTCGGGGTATTCCCGGTAATGGTATTCAACATCTACCGCATCTCACAGGAGGCTTGATCCAATGTCAACCGAACAGACACGCCACCAACGTGCGGTAGCCCAAATTTACAACGGACTCCAACGGTTCCCGATGTGGGCCATCGTACTCCTATGGTTCGCTCCCACCTTTGGGCTGCTCGTGAACTCATTTCGCCCTCGCGATGCCCAACGAGGCTCAGGGTGGTGGACACTCGCCCCAAACGACCTCGGGGTGAGGTGGACCACCGAACACTACCAGCAGGTGCTTTCGGCCGAAGCGACGAACACCTTGGCCGATTCATTGTTGAATTCGGCAGCAATCGCCATTCCCGCCACCGTCATTCCAATCGCCATCGCCGCATTCGCGGCCTATGGGTTCGCGTGGATTGAATTCCGTGGGCGGCGCATCATGTTTATTGGTGTGGTGTCGCTCATGGCAGTACCCCTCCAGGTCGCTCTGATTCCACTCCTTCGCCTCTATATTCGTGGTGCGCATTTCACCATCCCGGTCATTGATCGAACGCTCACCCTGATTCCGGCGTTTGGGATCAATGGCCAACCAATGGCGGTATGGCTTACCCACACCGGATTCGCTATGCCATTCGCCATATTCCTGTTACACAACTACATCTCAGGGCTACCGCGCGACATCTTCGAGTCGGCCAGAATTGACGGCGCCGATCATTTCACCATCTTCTGGCGATTGGTCCTTCCCCTCTCGATACCGGTGCTCGCCGCATTCGCCATCTTCCAGTTCTTGTGGACATGGAATGACTTTCTGATCGGGTCCACGATGTTGGGAGCCTCCGGTGGTAATAACCTGCCGACCACAGTCGCTATCGCGAACCTGGCCGGAGACTTCGGACGCAACGAACACTTACTTCCTGCTGGTGCCTTTGTGCAGGCGTTCGTACCCCTCGTAGTATTCTTCGCCCTCCAACGGTACTTCGTCCGAGGCATCCTCGCCGGATCGGTTAAGGGCTAGCAGCGTACGCGTTCTGGGCTCAGCATGATCTGGGCCCAGAACCCCAATCTTCGTTGGGCAACCTAATCAGGGTGCCCGATCTCCGACACCACTCGATCTCCCCCGACGCCCGTGTATCGAGAGATGGCGCGACTGAAACGCCGGTCCCACCAATGAGCGTCGCGGGCGTGGGCATGAAAGTGTTCGGGCACCTGTCGCATCGTGGCATCGAGGTTCCAGTTCCCCTCACCAAACCGCTGGTCGGCTGCGGCCGCCAACGCCGCAAACAAGCGCTCCCGCACATCTGCGGGGGCGTTGGGACCGTGATCCCACCACACCAGCATCGGTACCGAACACACCTCGCAGTCAGCGATCCAGCCGTCTTCGGTCACCGCATACCAATGAGTGAACCGATCGGCCTGACACAGCTCACAATCAGGATCAGACGGTGGAAACGGTCGTTCAGTGCTGGTCATCGTTAGTCCAAGGCGTTTCGGAACTCGCCGACATACGCCACGGCCTGATCCAGGCTACCCCCGTCTAACATGCGCCGGATGATGGCCGACGCCACCACGACCCCGTCAGCCACTTCACAAATCTCGGCCGCTTGGTCAGGAGTTGATACCCCGACCCCCACCACCACCGGCTTGTCGGTGCAATCCTTTAACCGCCGAGCGATTTCCAGCGAACTCGCGGCCAACTCGGCCCGTTCGCCTGTGATTCCTACCAACCCTACGGCATACACAAAACCCTGGGTGGCTTCCGCTATTCGCTCCAGCCTTTCGTCGGACGCAGTGGGCGGGGCCAGGAGCACATGTTCGATCCCTGAGGCTTGTGCCACTCGACTCCACGGCTCGAACTCTTCCAACGGTAGATCCGGAAGAATCGTGCCCGATATCCCTGCTTCGTTCAACGAGGAAGCGAACCGCTCATGCCCCATGTTGTAGCAGATGTTGTAGTACGTCATAGCAATCAAGGGAATATTGACGCTGACTTTCGCCACCTCGGCGATGACAGAACTTGGATTGATCCCGGCCTCCAACGCAATGGTGGACGCCTCTTGGATCGTTGGCCCGTCCATCACCGGATCGCTGAATGGAATCCCGATCTCGATTGCGTCGGCGCCGGCCGACGCGAAACCCTCGATCAACGTCGGCCACTGGCCGACCGGATAGCCGCCAGTGACGTATGGCAACAGCACTTTGCGTCCTTCGGCCCGGGCCGAACGCAAGGCTGATTCTATGGGGCCTAGTTCGTGATTCGTGGTCATCGTCTCAGTCTCTCGTTCCTGCCGTCTACAGTCTCACTGTGGCCAGGGCGGCGGGGTCACCGGCCTGGATTGCCTGCACCTGAGCCACATCCTTGTCGCCCCGACCTGAGAGGTTCAGCAATACAGTCTTGCCCTGAAGCTCGGATTTGGCCTTGATCACCCAAGCCAACGCATGTGAAGGTTCGAGGGCGGGGATGATCCCCTCGGTCCGTGACAAGGTTTCGAAGGCGTGCAGCACCTCGGCATCAGTGACCGAGTGATACTGAGCTCGACCGATGTCGGCCAGATGCGCGTGTTCCGGGCCCACACCAGGGTAATCCAACCCCGCAGACACTGATTGGGCCTCCTCTACCTGCCCAAACTCGTCTTGCATCAGGTATGAGACAGACCCGTGAACCACTCCAGGGTGGCCACGACCAACCGCCGCGCCACCAGCAGGCTCTACGCCCACCAATTTGGCGTCAGTGTCGACGAACCCACTAAAGATTCCAATAGCGTTAGACCCGCCCCCCACGCAGGCCACCACCACATCGGGGTCGGCCCCAGTCATCGCTCGCACCTGCTCCCGAGCTTCGTCGCCGATCACTCGATGAAATTCGCGCACCATCCATGGATAGGGATGGGGGCCCATTACCGAACCAAGGCAATAGTGGGTGGTTTCGACCGTAGCGACCCAGGCCCGCATGGCTTCGTTCACCGCGTCTTTCAGAGTGCGGCTGCCCGACTCGGCGGCACGGACCTCGGAGCCCAACAGTTGCATTCGATACACGTTGAGCGCTTGCCGTTCCATATCGACGGCCCCCATGTATACCACGCACTCCATGCCGAAGTAGGCGGCAGCAGTGGCGCTCGCCACCCCATGTTGGCCCGCTCCTGTTTCGGCCACGATCCGCGATTTCCCCATACGCTTGGCCAGCAGGGTTTGACCGAGCACATTATTGATCTTGTGGCTGCCGGTGTGGTTGAGGTCTTCTCGTTTGAGTAGAAGATTGACCCCCAACTCCTCGGACAAACGGCTACATGGGGTCACCACGGTGGGGCGACCCCCGTATTGGTGGAGCAGGTCGTCGAGCTCTTGGCGAAATCCCGGATCAGCCCAAGCTGATCGGAACCCAGCTTCCAGCTCGACACACGCAGGCACCAGAGTCTCAGGAATGAAGCGCCCACCGAACCGGCCAAAGCGGCCGGAATCATCAGGTTCACCCATTATCGAGGAGAGATTAGTATCAGCTACCGACATTCGTCGTCTTCTTCCGTCTCGTTGTGACAGGCCTGCCGACCGACCACCGAAGGGGCAGGAAACTTAGCGGGTTTGATAGGCCTCGACCGCACGAGCAACAAAGGCCCGGACCTTGTCGTGGTCCTTCTTGCCTGGAGTCAGCTCAACCCCAGACGCAACATCAACGCCCCAGGGGCGTAACGTTGAGATCGCTTCAGCCACATTATCGGGATCAAGCCCACCCGCGAGGATATAGTCCTTTTCCCAGGTAGCGCCGTTGAGCAAATCCCAATCAAACGTTTCGCCGCTACCCGGCTGACTCGAATCGACGAACAGCTGAGACGCCCCGGTGCCATCGGCCAGACCGGCGATCACATCATGAACCGAAAACGCCCGAACCACCACCGGAATCCGCTGCGCCAACCATTGGATCTCATCAACTGAGTTGGTGCCATGCACCTGAACCGCCTCAAGGCCAACGGCCTGGGCCGTCTCATAAATCTCGGTCGCGTCCTGACCCAGAAACACCCCAACGGCACGAGCCGAATCAGGGAGAGCGGCAACCACAGCTGAAGCCGTTGATTGGTCTACCAGCCGCTTCGATATCGGCGCGAAAATCAGCCCGATAGCAGTGGCTCCAGCGTGGGCGGCCACCAGCGCATCCTCAACATTGGTGATTCCGCAGATCTTGATGTACACGTTACGCACACTAGCAACTTCTGGAGCTGGTTCGCAGGGCTTCCACCCCAGAACGAGCGTCACCTCCGGTGACCAGCGCTTCACCCACCAAAACCGCATCGTATCCCGCGTCACACAACGGCCTGATCGATTCGGGACCAGTAATTCCCGACTCCGCCACCTTCACGACCGAATCGGGGATATGGCTGGCGACACGCACCGCCCGGGCTTGGTCGACGTGAAAAGTCACCAAATCACGCTGGTTGACGCCAACCACGTCAGCCCCGATCTCCATGGCTCGATCAACCTCAGCCTCATCATGGGTCTCGACCAACACGCCAAGCCCCAGTTCACGGGCCAAGGTGTGAAAGTCAGCCAGTTCGTGATTGTCCAAGGCGGCCGCTATCAGCAACACCGCATCGGCGCCCATCAATCGAGCGTCACACACATCTTTGGCCGATACCGTAAAATCCTTCCGCAACACAGGCACCGACACCGCATTTCGAGCCGACTGAAGATCAGCCGCCGAACCGCCGAAGAAATCTTCGTCTGTGAGCACCGACAATGCTGCGGCCCCACCTTCTTCGTAGGAACGAGCCCAGTCGGGAGGACTGATCCCTGGGTTCAGATCTCCTTTTGACGGTGAACGTCGTTTGATTTCGGCGATCACCGCCACCTCGTCGGGACGGCGAAGCGCAGCCGCGAACGGCCGCGTCGGACCCATCTCCTTGGCCTGGTCGATCATCGATTCAACCGACCGGGTGTCGGCGGCAACTGCCGCTCGATGAGCAACGAGTATCTTGTCGAGGTAGGTGTTCATCGAAGCTGGGCGCTTTCCCAAAGAAGGACGGGGCACACGGGGACCAGAGACTGGATCCTACCGGTTAAACGGCGATTCCCTTAGCTACTACCGGGGTCATCATCGTTACTTCCGGTCGACCTCCAAGCAGACCTCCCAAGGCCCCCATAGCGGCCTTCATCTGATCGCCCTTTCCGTGAACGGCCAGGGCGTCGCTGTCGCTATAGACCTCGAAAAACCAGAATACTTGAGGGTCGTTCTGGTCGGCGTGGGCGCTGTAAACTTCGAGCCCTGCCTCTTCTTCTGCCGCGGCGATCAGGTTGGCGAGGGACGCCGCCAGTTCGTCGGCTTTGCCCTCAGCGGCCGTGAGTTTGGCGATAAGTGATACTTTGTTCGACATCTAGCCGAACTTAGCCGACATGGGCCGGCGAAGCCACTGCACGCCCAAACACCCCTGCGCCGAGGCCCGGCGGGAAAGAAGCCCGATCATGGCCGGTTTCGTAGTTGCACCTCGGCGCCCGTGCTCAACTGGGCTTGGCCCGGTACTGGAGTGCCTCGCTTCACCATGGCCAATCCTTCGATCCCGTCACGAGCACTCTCGACAGCTGAGGTGACCCGCCCTACCTCGGCACCCTCCACGACGAGGGGGGTTCCAATCAGTTCCGAGGGCGTCAGCCCGTCGCCATCGCCAACATGAACAAGAACCAGTGAGTACGGAGTTTTGGCACCGCGAGAGTCGATCCGGGCGACGAGTTCTTGCCCAACATAACATCCCTTGGTGAAACTCACGGCCCGGTTCACATCACCCACCGAGGCCGGAATGGTTGCTTCGGTGATCTCAGCTCCCGCACATGGCAGCCCCTGACGAATTCGCAACAGATCTAACAGGGACGCGGGACCCTCAGGCACTCCGCTGGGCCATCCCACCGACCGGCCCAGCAGGTCGACGCCTTCAACCACCAGACCTTCGCCCCCTAACGGAGGCACCGTCCAGACACCAATTTCTGCTGCAGTCGCCAGTTGCGCAGCTCCCTTGCCGCGCACTGCGACCATCTCAATGGGGAATGTTTCGAAATGCACATCGACCCGGATGGCGAAACGAGAGATCCGCGCCGCCACGTCGGGCCCGGCACCCCGATCAGCATCGAGCCAGAACTCGGCATCGCCTACCCTGGTCACCCGAAGCCAAGCTTCGAGATGTCCCTGCGGGGTAAGCAACAAGGTCTCAGCAGCAGAACCGGGGGGTAAACCCACCACATCCTGACTGAGCTGGCCCTGAAGGTATTCGGCGGCGTCGGCGCCCGTAACCGCCACCCCATCGCGCATGGTGCGCACCCCAACACACTCACTTGATAGCTTCATCTCAGCTTCAGCGATATCCAACATCCCCCCAGGCTACCCACCGTTGGTGTGGGACTCGCCTCGAACCGCTCATGACCCGCAACCAACTTCACAAATTAGGCACAGCACCCTGTTTGGGTACATTCACGTTGAAGTGCAGGCGAAAGGGCTGACAACCTGGGCGTGATGCTCTTTCCCACGATCACTTTTGCTGTGTTTTTTGTCGTGGTATTTGTCGTCCATACCGGTGTCGCTTCCTATGCCAGCGTGCCGGCCCGCTCCGCCGCCGCAGCCACCCTGTGGAAATTGATGATTGTTGGAGCGTCATATGTGTTTTATGGGTGGTGGAACTGGCGGTATTGCGCCTTGCTAGCCGGTTCGACGGTGGTGAACTGGCTATTGGCTCATGCTGTTCATCGCGCTCGCCCCCAGGATCAGCGCCTCATTATTGGCCTCGTGGTGGGCTGCAACCTCGGGCTGCTCAGCGTGTTCAAATATTATGACTTCCTCCTCGAAACCCTGGACCGGGGATGGAACGGGTTTGGAGCACTCCCAGCTCTCGATGTGCTGGTGCCAATCGGCATCTCTTTCTTTACCTTCCAGGCCATGAGTTACGTGATCGATGTGCACCGGAAAGAGATCACGCCGCGCTCGCTCCTTGATTTCGCCACCTACCTGTCATTCTTCCCCCAGCTCGTAGCGGGGCCAATCGTGCGGGCCACCGAGTTCCTACCCCAACTCGACCGCCACACCATGTTTCGCAATGTCGACCTCACCCGGGCCACATGGCTGATCGGGCGGGGCCTGTTCAAAAAAGTGGTGGTGGCCACCTATTTGGCTGAGTCGGTCGTCGATCCCGTATTTGCTGCTCCGGGTGAATACGGGCGGCTTGAGATTCTCCAAGCCATGTACGGGTACAGCCTCCAGATCTACGCTGATTTCAGCGGCTACACCGACATGGCCATCGGGTTTGCGTTATTGCTCGGGTTCCAGTTTCCCGTCAACTTCGATCGACCATACCGAGCCCGGTCGATCCAGGAGTTCTGGCGCCGCTGGCATATGACGTTGTCGCGCTGGCTACGCGACTACCTCTACATCTCGTTGGGTGGCAACCGCAAGGGAAAGCTCCTGATATACCGAAACCTCCTCCTCACCATGGTGCTAGGTGGATTATGGCACGGAGCGGCGTGGACCTTTGTGGCCTGGGGCATCGCCCACGGCGTACTACTCGCCGCTGGTCGCTGGATCCAGGATCGAAATGCTGGTTCCGAGCGGGAGAGGCCCTATCCGAGCTGGGCCAGCCATTCTCGCGACACCTTCCAATGGCTGGTGACATTTAATCTGGTGACCTTGACGTGGGTGTTGTTTCGAGCCGACAGTTTCACCAAAGTCGGTGAGATGCTAACCGGCCTCGCAACGGCCTCGTCAAGCGGTTCACTTAACCTCACTGCCTGCGCACTCATTGGGGCGGGTATTGTCACTCAACTCAGCCCAGAACGCGCCGGTGAGCGCATCTACCGGGCCTATGCTCGACTAGACACGGCGCTGCAAAGCGCGGCCGCCGGGGCGTGGGTTTTACTGGTTGCTCTCCTCACCCCTCAGGGAGTAGCCCCATTCATCTATTTCCAGTTTTGAGGCCATGTCCAACCCTTCAGCAGGCCAGTTCCCTCCCGAGCAACCCGCAACCAATTCCAGTCCACATATGGCGATGTTGTGGGTGGTGGTAGTGGTTGCCTTCACCACGGCGTTTGGGGCCAGTTACCTGGTCGATGCGGCGTCGAATCTGCCCTTCGGAACCAAACGCACCATGCTGCTCAACGCCGCCGAAGCCATCGAAGCCCAAACCAGCCGCTATTGGCTCGGACAACCGATGCAACAACTCGAACATGCGCTTTCACCGGCTGAGGCCGACAGCCGCGACCGGACCGTGACCTCAGCGACCAGAGAAGTGGCGGCCGCACCGCCTTCTCCCACTGCCACCGTCCAACCCCCACACACTCCCCCGGTTACCCAAACCGAGCCGTTGGCGCTATTTGCGGCGACCCACGTCCCTGAGGCCTTGAACGACGCCCTTCCGCCTTCCTCCCACGAAACCCTCACCACACACTCCGCCGACGCAAGCCCCCTTCTCCCGGCCGCCCCAGCGGTCAGCGGCGCCGAAGGCACCGCTAGTACGCAGCCTCTGGCCCATGCCAACTCTCGACCGGTCAGCCCAGAGGCACCCCTTGTCGTATGGGCGGGTGGCGACTCGCTGGGGGAATATGTGGGCGGCCAATTGCTCTACCAGAACACGCCTGGGTATCCCGCGGATGTGACCCTCGATTATCACATCTCCACCGGCCTGGCCCGCCCCGACTTTTTCGATTGGCCCCGCCGGTTGGCCGACGCCAACGGCCTGGTGCCGCGTCCCGAAGCCTTCGTTTTTATGGTTGGCGGCAACGACGACCAGAATATGTCGACTATCGGCGCCGACGGAACGACCACGGTTTACGAGTTTGCGTCCCCGCTCTGGCGGGCCGAATACCGTCGTCGGGTCGCCACCATCATGGACGCCACCCAGTCGGACTCCAGCCATCTTTTTTGGATCGGGTTACCTCCGATGCGCGACGACCAGCGATCAGTGTTGGCTTCGGCGGTTAATCAAGCCGTGGCCACTGAGGCCAGCCAACGCCCGTGGGTAACATTTGTCGACATCGAAGACTTGTTTCTCGACGAATCGGGGGCTTACGCTCGCCGGCTAGAGAACCCCGACGGGGATTTGACCACCGTGCGCGCTCCTGACGGGGTGCACGTGACCGCGGCCGGAAGCGAATGGATCACCGCCGTGATCTGGGATCATTTAGCCGAACGATGGCCGACGGCCGCTACGGCGAATCCGCCGCACGAGAAGCATGAGCTTGGCGGCGAGCCGCCGTCATGGCCCGAGCCGACTCAATAGCAGCCAACAACCCGTTGGCCTTGTTGCCGCATTCCTTGTCTTCAAGCTGAGGGTCGCTGTCGGCAACCACCCCGGCACCGGCTTGGATCCATGCCCGGTTCCCGGCCACCACCATCGTCCGAATGGCAATGGCAGTGTCGAGGTTGCCGGTGAAGTCGATATACCCCACGACCCCCGAGTACGGGCCCCGCTTGACTGGCTCTAATTCGTCGATAATCTCCATGGCCCGAACCTTCGGAGCACCCGACACCGTACCGGCTGGCATCGTTGCCCTGATCACATCGATCACACTATTTGGAGCCGCCAACTTGCCCGACACCTGCGACGTCAGATGCATCACATGGCTATAGAGCTCCAGCACCATCATCTCGTCGATCTCCATCGACCCATACTCAACCACTCGACCGAGGTCGTTACGAGCGAGATCGACCAGCATGATATGTTCGGCTCGTTCCTTGGGATCCTCCATCAATTCGGCCGCCATCAGCCGGTCATGTTCTTCGGTGCGGCCGCGGCGACGAGTACCGGCAATAGGCCGGGACACCACCTTGTCGTCGATTACTTGGACAAGCGGCTCAGGCGAACAACCCACCAGGGTCACCTCGGGGCCGTTGAGGTAATACATGTAGGGGCTGGGATTGATTTGACGAAGCACGCGGTACACGTCGAGAGGGTCAGCATCGAGATCAAATCCGAATCGTTTCGACAACACCACCTGGAAAATGTCGCCGGCTCGGATGTAGTCTTTGGCTGTTTCGACCGCGGCACAGAACGCTTCGCTCGAAAGCGATGATTCCACCTCCGGGTTTGCCGATTGTTCGGGGGGCACAACCAGCGGCTCGTCGATCGGTCGGGCCCCATCGGCCGCCAGCTGATCAAGTCGTTCCAGCGCGTCGTCATACGCAGCGTCGATCTCGGCCTCAGATGCGTCCGCCGGCAACAGGGCGTTGGCAATAAGCGTCACCCGTTGCCGCCAGTGATCGAACACCGCCAGCTCACCGATCACCTCCAATACCGCGTCGGGAAGGTCACGATCGTCGGTGGAAGGCGACGGCAAATGCTCAACCTCACGAACCACGTCGTAGCCCAGATACCCCACCAACCCGGCTGTCAATGGGGGGAGGCCATCGATACGAGGGGCTCGATACTTCTCAAGTAGGACTGCCACCGCGGCCAGAACCCCCTCAGTGAGCGGCACGTCCTGCGACAGATCGCCCGTCACGTTCACCTGGTTGCCGTATGCGACTAAGCGGGCGTGGGGACGCCGTCCAACAAAGCTAAACCGGCTCCAACGTTCGCCGTTTTCTACCGATTCCAAGAGGAACCCCGGCTCGTCTTGCACACAACGTAAATAGGCGGCCACGGGCGTGATCAGATCGCCCAACAACTCGCGGTAGACCGGCACTACCCGGTAGGTGGCTGCTAGGGCTCGGAATTCGTCGCGGGTGGTGGTCATTGTGGATCTCCCATAGTTGTGGGGGCACTGTCACTGGTTTCAACCGACCGGAAAAAGCAACTCCAGGCACCAGTGTGACAGGCCCCCGCCCCTTCCTGGTCTACCTTCACCAACACTACGTCGTTGTCGCAGTCAGTGGAGACCGAACGAACCACCTGACGGTCGCCTGAGGTTTCTCCCTTGCGCCATACTTCCTGGCGGGAGCGACTCCAAAACACGGTGCGGCCTTCAGACAACGTCAACGCCAGGGTTTCCGGCGTCATCCACGCCATCATCAGAACATCACCCGATTGGGCATGTTGCACGATGGCGGGAACAAGCCCGTCATCGTTGAACACCACGTCGCCGATCCCAACATTCTCCATCGGTTCTGGTCCTTCGTTTCGACCTACAAGTACAGGCCGGTGGGAGAATCGTCCAGCCTTTTTGCCGCCACGGCGTGAATATCACGTTCACGCAAAATGATGTAGTCGGTCCCACCGACCTCCACCTCATAACGATCCTCCGGATTAAACAACACCCGGTCGCCCACTTCCATCGTTCGGACACTCGGCCCTTGGGCGACCACCTGGGCCCAAGTGAGACGTCGCCCAACCTGGGCCGTAGCCGGGATCAGGATGCCTCCCGACGACCGACGTTCACCGTCTGGCCCTTCAACCCGCACCAGGATGCGATCGTTGAGCATCTTGATGGGCAACTTCGCATTTTCCCCTGTTGGGCCATCAGGACGAGGGGGTTGGGGGGCGTTTGTGGTCTCAGCTTCGGTCGACACCTATTTGACGCTACCGTCTCCCACTATGAGCGACGACGCAAATCCTGTGACCGTAACCCGATTGGCGATCACTAGCACCGACGGGCTGAGTCTCGAAGCCGAAGTCCACCGCCCCAAGTCGGCGACGAGCCTCGCCGTAGTCGCCCACCCTCACCCCCTCTATGGGGGTTCGATGCATAACCCGGTGGTGCAAGCCCTCATGGACGGTTTCGTGGCCGGAGGGGCTGCCGCACTGCGGTTCAATTTCCGCGGCGTCGGCGGCTCTGACGGCGAACACGAAAACGGCGTGGGCGAACGGCTTGATCTCGCCGGCGCGCTCGCGTACTTGTGCGGAGAGTTTCCAATGTTTGGGGTGACGATTGCCGGCTACTCTTTTGGGTCGGTGGTGGCCCTC
>Ga0316189_10001183_pt1 | contig 25876 bp, 22 predicted proteins | sample LowCovwburrow_MG_FD_204930 | JGI IMG/M metagenome (GOLD analysis project Ga0316189, IMG submission 204930) | Coastal sediment microbial communities from Maine, United States - Lowes Cove worm burrow | ecosystem: Environmental > Aquatic > Marine > Coastal > Sediment | place: USA: Maine... | reverse complement strand
ACTGCCAGCGATTGCCCTGGCCGGTCTTTCCTACATGGTCAAAAGAAATACCAGTGGCAATGATGAGGAGGGCACATCATGAGCACCTACAAACCAACCGGACAACGGGTTTTAACCCTGTCATTTTTATTCCTCGGTGTGATTTTCCTCATCGGTGCCTATTTCGGCTTCCAGCGCTTTTTCGTTGGCGGTATGGGCTCTGTCAGCAACCTGAATGGCGGTTTCAGCTGGGGCATCTGGGTTGTCTATGATGTTGTGATCGGCACCGCACTGGCCTGTGGCGGTTACGCTTTGGCCATGACCATCTATATTATGAACCGGGGCCGCTATCACCCGCTCATGCGCCCGGCCATACTGACCAGTCTTTTAGGTTATGCCCTTGGCGGTTTTGGCGCCTTCTTTGACATGGGCAAGTTCTGGCAGTTTTATGAAATCTTTCTGCCGTGGAACTGGAATTTCAATTCCGTCATGCTTGAAGTGGGCCTGTGTGTGGCGACCTACATCATTATCCTGATCATCGAATTTTCACCGGTGTTTCTTGAACGGATCGGCGCAAAGGGACTGTTGAAAGTCTTGAACAAGGTCCTGTTTGTGGTCATCGCGCTCGGAATTTTGCTGCCGACAATGCACCAGTCATCGCTCGGCTCACTGTTGATTGGCATGGGCCACAAGGTCGATCCACTCTGGCAGACCTGGCACTTCCAGCCGCTTCTGGCCATCATCACCGCCCTGATCATGGGTTTCTCTATTGTTGTGTTTGAAACCGCCCTGACTTCGGTTGGTCTGAAACAACCTGCAGAAGCCCCCCTGCTGGCTGGTCTTGGCCGGATTATCATGTGGCTGCTTGTCGGTTTTGTGGTCATCCGCCTGGTTATTCTGGCGTTCCAGAGCAAGCTGGGCCTGATTTTTACCAGCGGCACCAGCAGCCTTGTTTTCATGATTGAAATGGCGCTGTTCATTATACCGATCATTCTACTGGCCATGGCTAAAACCAGAAACAACCCCGGTCAGTTGCTTGTCGCTGCTGTGTGTATGTTGTTTGCAGGTGCTGCTTACCGGTTTGATGCTTTCCTGATCACCTACAATCCGGGCCCGGGATATACCTATTTCCCTTCAGCCCCGGAAATCATGATCACCCTTGCCATCATTGCATTCGAGATCATGGCTTTCCTGTTTTTAGTCAAGAAACTACCCGTTTTGCACGCAACCAAGAGTGCGTGACGCAACAATTTGAACCAATCCAGGTACTTGTCAGTACCTGAATAATAAGCCTTCGAGGAGGAGAAAAACCGTGACAACCCGTATTACAGTAGACCCGGTCACCCGGATTGAAGGTCATCTGCGCATAGATGTTGAAGTCGATGAAGGCAAGGTGGTAAAATCCTGGTCTTCAGGACAGATGTGGCGTGGCATTGAGAAAATACTCATCGGCCGCGACCCACGTGAAGCCTGGACCTACACCCAGCGCTTCTGTGGTGTCTGTACCACCGTTCATGCCATTACATCGGTCAGGGCGGTCGAGAATGCCCTGCAACTGGAGGTGCCGGTCAATGCCCAGCTTGTCCGCAATATTATCCAGACAGCCCATGCCATTCAGGATCACATTGTGCATTTCTATCATTTGTCTGCTGTGGATTGGGTGGATGTGGTTTCAGCTTTGAGTGCCGATCCCAAAGCCGCCTCAAAACTGGCTGAAAGCCTGTCCGACTGGTCTTTGAATGGCGTCCATGAGATGAAGGCCGTGCAGGAGCGTTTAAAAACCTTTGTTGGCAGTGGCCAGCTTGGTCCCTTTGCCAGCGGTTACTGGGGTCACCCGGCCATGAAACTGCCGCCGGAAGTCAACCTCCTGGCAGTTGCCCACTATATGCAGGCGCTTGATGTGCAAAACTATGCCAACAAGATTGTTGCCGTTCTTGGTGGTAAATCGCCGCATATCCAGAACGTTGCGGTTGGCGGGGTCAGCAACTCTATCAGCCATGATGCCCCCTCAGTCCTCAATATTGAACGCCTGATGCTGATCAAGGGGTTCATCGACAAACTGGAACCTTTCATCAAATCGGCCTACATGACCGATGTACCGGCAATCGGTGCGTTTTATCTGGACTGGACCGGCTATGGCGGCGGTGTCACCAATTACCTGTCTGTGCCCGATTGCCCACAAGACACCAAGGGCACAAAATTTGATCTGGTCGGTGGCTATGTTGATAATGGCGATCTGGCCAGCTACAAGCCGATTTCCTCATTCAACGATCCTTATTTCCGTAAAGGTGTGGCTGAAAGCTCCAAACACTCATGGTATGAAGGCTCAGAAACCTTGCATCCATTTAAAGGTGAGACCGAGCCACAATACACCGACTTCCAGGACGACGGTAAATATTCATGGGTAAAAGCCCCAACCTTCTATGGCAAACGCTGTGAAGTTGGACCATTAGCCAATGTCATGGTGTCGGTTGCAGCCGGTGACGAACGTTATAAAAAATATCTTGATCAGGCCGTTGGCACCATCAAGGCGGTTTCACAAAATCCGGATATTCCACTGGCGGCCATGAATTCGACAATTGGCCGTCATGCGGCCCGGGCCATTCGTTGTGCGGTGATGATTGATACCCTGCGCGATCAATGGCAAAAACTTGTCGACAATATCGGCACTGGTGATCTTGATACCTTTAACCGGCCTGAATTCCCCAAAGGAACCATCGAGGGTGTCGGTTTCCACGAAGCCCCGCGCGGCACACTTTCACATTGGGTGGTGATTGAAGACGGCAAGATCAAGAATTATCAGGCCGTTGTCCCCAGCACCTGGAACGCCGGACCCCGTGATGAAGACGGTCAGATCGGACCTTACGAATCATCATTGATGGATAATCCGGTTGCCGATGCTGAAAAACCACTTGAAGTTCTGCGCACCGTTCACTCATTCGACCCCTGTATCGCCTGCGCCATTCATATGGTTGATACGGAAGAAAATGAAATCGTTACGGTGAAAGCGCTTTGAGTATTCTCGATATTAACCAGCCAAGCGACAAAACCAGTGTCCTGATCATTGGTATGGGCAATGTGCTCATGCAGGATGAGGGTATTGGGGTGCGCGCGACAGAAGAACTGGAGTGTCGCTACCATATCCCGCAAGATGTCGAGATCATGGATGGCGGCACAACCGGCACCGAACTTTTTGGCCCAATGAAAGGCCGTAAGCACCTGATAATCGCAGATGGCATTAATGCCTCATCGCCACCCGGTACTCTGATCATCTTGAAAGATGATCAGGTCCCGGCTTTTTTTCAAACCAAAATCTCTAATCACCAATTGGGTGTATCAGACCTTTTGGCGCTGTTGCAGGTAAGTGGCGATCAACCCGAACACGTCACCATCGTCGGTATGGTCCCGCATTCGCTGGAAAACAAACTCGGCCTCAGCCAGGAAGCCGAAGCAGGACTTGATGAAATGGTCCTGATGCTGGTGCGCGAACTGGAAACTCTGGGCTTTGAGATCAAAAAGCGCACCGAACCGCTGATCGGCTATTGGGCAAATCAGGCAATGCTGGAGGAAAGGGACGAATGTGCGTAGGTACTCCGGTCAAAATCATCCAGTCTGGTGAGTTTGTATCACTTTGTCACGGCCGTAATGGCAAAGAAAAAGTCAACATGATGCTCATTGGTGCCCAGCCTGAAGGCACCTGGGTTCTCAACTTTCTCGGCTCTGCCAGAGAAGTATTGAGCGAACGCGAAGCCCTTAAAATTGACAAAGCCCTTGACGGCTTGTCGGCCATCATGAGCGGTCACGATGTTGAGGTGAAAGACTATTTCCCGGATTTGGAACAATGACACTCGAAATCACCGAAGTCACCAGTCAGCTCGATAGTGTATTCAACAATATTCTGACCAATGAAATGGCCGGACTTCCCCTTCTCAATCCGAAAATCGATGTCGAAATCCTCGAATTTCAGGAATTTGAAGGCCGCATAATCGGCATTGTCATCTCGCCCTGGCTGATGAGCCTGATTATGCTGCCTGCCAGCCAGTTGGGTGACGACTGGAGCACTTATGAAATTGGTCAACAGCGGGTACATGAATTTCCATCGGGTGATTACAAATTCCTTGTCAACGAATTCGACGGCATCGGCATCTGTCAGGCTCATGCCATCCACTCGCCCATGTCGAGCTTTTTTACCCACGATCAGGCAAAGATAACAGCCATCAAGTTTATGAAGAAACTGATGACGGTGGTTGATGAAGACGACAGGCTGGACGAAAAGCGCCTCGAACGCTTTATCAATGGCGAAAATATGGACGATATCAAAAAGTCCGAACAACCACAGGACGACACAGCTGAAACGACCCCGGAAAAAATCGCCAGCCCGGCAGCGGAAATTGACAGACGAAATTTCCTGCGCGGACGCCTCAACGACAAGAAACAGGCCTGATTCAACCCACACCAGACTTAAGCTGAACATTTCACATCCGATTTTTATCAATTTTGGAAAGTTTGTTACCGTTACTGATTGCACAGCCCTCGAATTTGTGTAGTATAACTTAAGCCCGGCCCGCACATGGAACTGTGTGGACAAGCGAGCTTCGCAGAAGTCGGGATGAGGGCGCTGTAATGAGCATCACGGGTAAAATCACTATCGAAATACGCGATATCAGCAAGGCAATGCCAGCTGAGCAGCGCATCAGGATTCACTCCGATCGAAAAACTGAAATTGCTCGCTTCCTGACAGGCAAACAGCCGAACCAGGCCATCAAACTGCTGCCAACAATCTACAGCATATGCGCAAATGCCCATGCCGGCGCTGCCGTTATGGCATGCAACCACGGGCAGGTACCCGAACAGCGAAAAATTGCCGATCGTTTGATCATCCTGTGTGAAAATGCCCGCGAACACCTGTTGAGAATTTTTACCAGCTGGTGCAACCATGTTCACGTCGGTTTTGATCAAATACCCTTTCATGTGGTAATGGGTCTGGTGAGTAAAATGCAATTGGCAACCGGCGTGCGTACCGACCGGCCTGACGCCCGACCGGAAATTTCCACCAAACAGATCAGGCAAATTGCCCATGATCTGCAAGAGTTCCTCAAGGCTTATATTTTTAATGCACCGCCACAACATTGGCTGGATTTGAAAACGGCAAGTCAACTTGCTGACTGGACTGAAACAACCGATACTGTTGCGGCCAGATTTATTTCCCACCTTCATGCCCACAACTGGCAATCAGTCGGTTCAAGTTCGACCCGGTTTCTACCCAATATACCCCTGACAGAACTGAGCGCCAGAATGCACGCCAGCGATGGCGACAGCTTCACTAATCAACCAAGTTGGCAGGACAAGCCTTGCGAGACCGGTCCATTTGCCCGCCATCATAATCATCCGCTTGTCAGCACTCTTGTCGACAAATATGGCTCCGGCATTCTGGCAAGGCAGGTGGCTCGTCTGGTTGAATTGGCCAAAATCCCGGCCGAGATTGAATTGTTGCTGAATACCACACCGTCAAACAAGTCATCACGGCACCCTGTCGGCATTGGACAGGTTGAAACAGCCAGAGGCCAATTGACCCACTCTGTGTTGATGACAGAAGGCAGGATTGTCGATTATAAAATACTGGCGCCAACAGAATGGAATTTTCACCAGCAGGGCGTGGTTCACGATGCGCTCGATAATCTGCAGGCAAAAAGCGCCACTGAAACACAAAAACTGGCGGCCATGATTGTTGAGGCGATTGACCCCTGTGTTGAATTTGAAGTGAGGGTTCACTGATGCATGAACTGTCAATATGTGAAGGTATCTTACAGGTTATTGAAGATCAGGCCGTGGCGCAAAACTTTTCACAAGTCAAATCCGTGCGCCTTGAGCTTGGCCCCATGGCAGGCGTTGAACTTGAGGCGCTGCATTTTAGCTATGAAGTGGTAACGCGCGGTACAATTGCGGATAAATCCAGACTTGAAATCATTCACTTGCCGGTCAAGGCATGGTGCCTGCCCTGTGGTGAACCAGTGGACGTTAAACAAAGATTTGATCCCTGCCCGAAATGCGGCAGCTATCAGGTTCAGATTAATGGCGGTAATGAACTGCGAATAAAAGACATGGAGGTCAACTGATGTGCTCGGTATGTGGATGCGGTGAAGGTCAGGTCAAAATTGAAAACACCCAGGACCCGGACAAAAAGGATGGTCACGCCCATCACCATCATCATGATCATCACCATGATCACGACCACGGCCATCACCATCATTATGGCCAAGGCCCGGCCCATGCGCATGCACCCGGCCTGTCCCAGTCACGCATGGTGCAGATTGAAACCGATATTCTGGCCAAGAACAATGAATATGCCGCAGCCAACCGGCGGTTTTTCAGCCAACAGGGCATTCTTGCCCTTAATCTGGTTTCCAGTCCCGGTTCCGGTAAAACCACATTGCTGACCAGAACCATCCAGGACCTGAAAGACGATCTCGACCTGTCGGTCATTGAGGGCGACCAGCAAACCGCCAATGATGCCGAACGCATTCGCCAGACCGGTGTTCCTGCCATCCAGATCAACACCGGCAAAGGCTGTCATCTCGATGGTCACATGGTCGGTCATGCTCTTGAAAACCTGGCTCCAAATAAGGAAAGCGTTTTATTCATTGAAAACGTCGGCAATCTGGTTTGCCCGGCAGGCTTTGACCTTGGCGAAGCCCACAAGGTTGCCATTCTTTCGGTCACTGAGGGTGAAGATAAACCAATCAAATATCCGGACATGTTTTTTGCCGCCGATCTGATGATTTTGAACAAGATCGATCTCCTGCCCTATCTTGATTTTGATGTCGATAAATGCATTGAATATGCCTTGCGGGTTAATCCGAAAATAAAAATATTGCAGGTTTCAGCAACAACAGGTGCAGGCATGGAAAGCTGGTATCAGTGGATCAGGGCCAACCGCCAGATCGCCATGATCAGCCAGTCACCAGAACAGCAGCAGGAAACAACAACACAAGCAGGGGAGTTGGCATAAATGTGCCTGGCATTACCAGCCGAAATCGTTGCCCTTTCAAACGATAACGATACCGCCACCGTTTCCCTTGAAGGGGTTAAAAAGGAAATCTCCCTGGCCCTGGTCGAGGATGTTGCAGTTGGCGATTTTGTCCTGATCCATGTCGGCTATGCCCTCAACAAAATCAGCCCGCAAGAAGCTGAAAAAACCCTTGCCCTGATGGCCGAGGCCGGTGTTCTCGAAACTGTGCCCGAAGGTGTAAAAGATGAAATACGTTAACGAGTTCCGTGCCAAAGACCTGGCCAAAAAACTTGCAAAACAAATTGCCCGTGAAGCAGACCCATCTCGCACCTACAACGTCATGGAATTCTGCGGCGGCCACACCCATGCAATCTTCCGCTATGGCGTTCAGGACCTGATGCCGGAAAATGTCAAGTTCATTCACGGCCCCGGTTGCCCGGTTTGTGTCCTGCCCATTGCCCGTATTGACAGCGCGATTGAACTAGCCGAGCATCATCGCGCCATTGTCTGTACCTATGGCGACATGATGCGCGTACCGGCCAGCAAAAAGAAAAGCCTCATCAAGTCCAAGGCAGCCGGTGCTGATATCCGCATGGTTTATTCAACCCAGGACGCCCTGAAAATTGCCCGCGACAACCCGGATCGACAGGTGGTGTTTTTTGCCATCGGTTTTGAGACCACCACACCACCAACCGCTGTTGCCATCAAACAGGCACAAGCTGAAAAGCTGGAAAATTTTTCCGTCTTTTGCAATCACGTTTTGACCCCGGCAGCGATTCAACACATTCTACAATCCCCAGAAGTCAGACAGATCGGCAGCGTATCCATTGATGGTTTTCTCGGCCCGTCTCATGTCAGCTCCATTATCGGCAGCGCCCCATATGCGTATTTTGCCGAAGAATTCCAAAAACCGGTTGTCATAGCCGGGTTCGAACCTCTTGATGTCATGCAATCTACCTTGATGCTGACCCGCCAGATAAATGACGGACGTTTTGAGGTTGAAAATGAATATACCCGCGTGGTGACACCACAAGGCAACAAAAAAGCCCAGCAACTTGTCAGCGAGGTTTTTGAGTTGCGCCGTTTGTTTGAGTGGCGCGGCCTTGGCGATGTCCCTTACAGCGCCTTGCAGATCAGGCAGGCATTTGCAGATTTCGATGCAGAAAAACGCTTTGTCATAACCCCGAGTACCGGCCGCGATGTAAAGGGCTGTGAGTGTCCGGCCATTTTGCGTGGTGCCAAAAGACCAACCGACTGCAAACTGTTCGGCACGGTCTGCACCCCTGACAACCCGCAAGGCTCATGCATGGTTTCCTCTGAAGGCTCGTGTGCGGCCTATTGGAGCTATGGCCGTTTTCGCGGCGCGAAAACCAAATCAGTCAAAAAGGCGCAAGTGGCATGAACAAAATCAGTTCAAGGTTTCCCACCCGCCTCAAGATCAAAAATGGCTATGTCGACATGACCCATGGCGCCGGTGGCCGGGCCATGGCGCAACTGATTGACGAGTTGTTTGTCAGGCATTTTGACAATGAGCTGCTGGCCCAGGGCAATGATCAGGCGCTTTTCAATGTCAACTCGGGTCGCATGGTCATCAGCACTGACGGGCATGTGGTATCTCCCCTGTTTTTCCCCGGCGGCGATATCGGCTCGCTATCCGTTCATGGCACCATAAATGACGTGGCCATGTCTGGCGCACAACCGCTTTATCTTTCAGCTAGCTTCATTCTTGAAGAAGGCTTTGAACTGGCCCAACTGGAAAAAATCGTTATCTCAATGGCCAACGCCGCAAAAGCCGCCGGTGTGCCGGTTGTAACCGGCGATACCAAGGTTGTTGAACGCGGCAAGGGCGATGGGGTTTTCATCACCACAACCGGCATTGGTGTGGTGCCTGAAGGTTTGAATATTTCCGGTTTAAATGCCCGGCCAGACGATGCCATCATTGTCAGCGGTTTCATCGGCGATCACGGCGTTGCCATTATGTCGAGCCGTGAAAATCTTGAATTCGAGACCGAAATCGTTTCCGACAGCGCCTGCTTGCATGATTTGGTTGCCGACATGGTGGCGGCTGTCCCGACGATCAAAACCCTGCGCGACCCCACCCGTGGTGGTTTAGCCTCGACACTCAATGAAATCGCCCAACAGTCCGGTGTCGGCATGCAACTTAACGAAGATGATATTCCGCTGCGGCCTGAAGTATCCGCCGCCTGTGAACTGCTCGGGCTTGATCCGTTATACGTTGCCAATGAGGGCAAGCTGATCGCCATCTGCCGCCGGCAGGATGCCGAACAATTACTGAAAACCATGCACAACCATCCGCTTGGCCAACATGCCGCCATCATTGGCCATGTGGTTGAAGACGATCTTGGTTTTGTCACCATGGAAACATCATTTGGCGGCAACCGGATTGTTGACTGGCTGGCCGGTGAACAACTTCCCAGAATCTGTTGAGGCCCAGCAATGATCAGTTTTATAATACTCGGGTTTTTGATTGGCATGAGCCATGCGCTTGAAGCCGACCATCTGGCTGCTGTCGGGGCGCTGGCAACATCACGACATTCATCGTCACGAAAGCTGGTTTTTCTGGGTGCATCATGGGGCATGGGCCACACGACAACCTTACTGCTTTTAAGCGCGCTGGTGCTGTTGTTTGGCTATGTCGTCAGTTCCCGACTGGCTGCTGGCATGGAATTTGGTGTTGGTGTTATGCTGGTGTTGCTTGGCGGGCATGTCATCTGGAAAATGCGCCGTGCCAAAGTTCATTTTCACATTCACCAACACGATGACGGCAACAAACACCTGCACGCCCACTCCCATGCCGGTGCCTCTGTTGATCACCTCAAGGACCCGCATCAACACAAACACGGCTTTTCATTGCGCGCCTATCTGGTTGGTCTTGCCCATGGCGCCGCCGGATCGGCCGGACTGATTGCCCTGACTGCAGCTGCAACCCGCGATGTCACGACCGCCCTGAGCTATGTTCTGGTTTTTGGTATCGGCTCGACTTTCGGCATGGCGCTGTTAACCTATGCGGTTTCCTGGCCCATGCGCCTGAGTGAAAAAGCAGCAGGCCGGTTTTTCAAAATTGTTCAGGGCACCATTGCCGTCTTTGCCATCTACATCGGCACCGATGTTATGATCGAGAACGGCCCCTTGCTGTGGGGAGGCGCATAATGCGGGTTCTGTTGCTCATCCACGGATTTAACGCCCTGTCGCAACGCCTGTTTGTCGAGCTTGAGGAAATGGGCCATGAGGTTTCGATCGAGTTTGATATTAATGACAAAAACACCACAACCGCCATAGAGCTTTTCGAGCCCGATATCATCCTGGCCCCCTATCTCAAACGGGCCATTCCCAAATCCATCTGGCAAAAGCACCTGTGTCTGATTGTTCACCCCGGCCCGGTTGGTGATCGCGGACCCTCGGCCATTGACTGGGCCATTTTGAATGGTGAGCAAAACTGGGGTGTAACGGTTTTACAGGCCGATAAGGAAATGGATGCCGGACCGGTTTGGGAAACCAGAAGCTTTGCCATGCCAGCGAGCACCAAATCGGCCATTTATCGCAATGAAGTCACCGAGGCCACCGTCACCGCCGTGCGCAATTGCTTTGCAGCTTTGCACAAACATGGCACCGGACATAAAAAGTCAATCCCGGTAGCCGGGCGTTTTTTACCCTCGACAAAACAGTCAGACCGCAAAATATGCTGGCAGAACGATTCAACACAAACAGTGCTGCGGAAAATTCGAGCCGGTGATGGCGTACCGGGAACTTGCGATGAAATCTTCGACCAGAAGGTTTATCTCTATGATGCACATGAAGCAGACAGCCTGAGCGGCCAGCCCGGTGAAATCATTGCTGTATCTGGTCCAGCCATCTGTCGGGCAACGGTTGATGGCGCTGTCTGGATCGGCCACCTGAGGAACGCCAACGGTCCCCACCCGTTCAAACTCCCGGCAACAACAGTGTTGAGCAGCTATATTGATGGCATACCCCGGATCGGAATCGATTCAGCCAACGGCTATAAGGAAATCAGTTATTACAAGGACGGTCAGGTCGGTCACCTGTCTTTCAACTTTTATAACGGTGCCATGTCTACAGGCCAGTGTCAGCGTCTGCTCGCGTCTTATCATCAGGCCCTCAAACAGGACACAAAAATCATCGTCCTCCATGGCGGTCATGATTTCTGGTCAAATGGCATGCATCTCAATGTGATTGAGGCAAATGCCAGCCCGGCAGATGAATCCTGGCAAAACATAAATGCCATTGACGATCTGGCCGAACAGATCATCGCCACCTCTGACCAGATTACCATAGCCGCACTGCAGGGCAATGCAGGCGCTGGTGGTGTGTTTCTGGCTCGCGCCTGTGATTATGTCTGGATCAGACGCGGGGTCATTCTAAACCCCCACTACAAAGACATGGGCAATCTTTACGGTTCTGAATTCTGGACTTACCTGCTGCCCAGATATGCCGGGGCCGACAAGGCAAAGCGCATTAACCAGCAACGCTTGCCGATGGGGGCAAAACAGGCGGTCGAACTTGGGCTGGCCGATGCCTGCTTTGGAGAGACAAGAACACAGTTTGAAACCGAAGTTTCGCTGAGAAGCTCGCAACTGTGTGAACAGAAAAGTTTCGAGCAGATCATTGCTGCAAAGCGGCAACAAAGAGCTGTTGATGAACAACAAAAACCCTTGGCCGCATATCGGGTTGAAGAACTTGAAAAGATGAAACAGAACTTCTTTGGCTTTGATCCAAGCTACCATGTGGCGCGTTATAATTTTGTCCACAAAATTGCCAAATCCCGCACCCCCGTTACACTCGCACGCCACAGAGACCAGCGACTTCGGCAACGCAGGGAAAACGTATCATGAGCGAAAACCTGCCAACCATATTGATTGTTGATGACGAACTACGTTCTCTGGAGGCCCTTGAGCGAAATCTTGTTGATGATTTTGATGTCAAAACCGCCACCAATACGGCCGATGCAGAGATTATTCTCGAGCAGCAATGGGTCCAGATCATCTTGTGCGATCAACGCATGCCCGAGGAAACCGGTGTTGAGTTCCTCAAGCGCATTCGAGAGCAATGGCCTGATGTCATCCGCATTATCATCTCCGGTCATACCGATGCTGATGACATTATCACCGGCCTCAACGAAGCGGGTATTTATCAGTACATTACCAAACCCTGGAAGCCTGAAGAGTTGCTGCTGACTCTGAAAAATGCCGTCCGGCTGTTTGACCTGCAACGTCAGAATGAATTGCTTGCCATTGAGCTGAAAATGATGCCGAAAATAGCCGAAGCCACGGTATCGACCAGACGGCAACAACTCAAACAACACTACAATGATGAAGACGGCATCATCCGGGCAAAAGACAGCCCGATGAATGGCCTGTGTGATTCACTGCGCCAGATCGCAGCTTACGATCTGTCGGTCCTGATCACCGGTGAATCGGGAACCGGCAAGGAACTGGCCGCCCGCTCCCTGCACTACAACTCCTTGCGCTGGAACAAACCGTTTGTTGTTGAAAACTGCGGTGCCCTGCCCGATGAATTGCTGGAAAGCGAATTGTTCGGCCACGTTAAGGGCGCTTTTACAGGCGCTGTTGAAGACCATATGGGCTTGTTTGAGCGGGCTGATGGCGGCACCATTTTCCTTGATGAAATCGGCGATGTGACCCAGGCCTTTCAGGTCAAGCTGTTACGGGTGCTTCAGGAAGGTGAAATCCGCCCTGTCGGCTCCAACCGCACGCGAAAAGTTGATGTTCGTATCATTTCGGCAACCAACCGTGACCTTGATGAAGAGGTCCGCCTTGAACAGTTTCGAAAAGATCTGTTTTTCCGCCTTGCCGGCATTATCGTCCACATGCCGCCGCTAAGAGAGCGTGCTGGCGACATACCGGTACTTGCTGATTATCTGCTTGATCAGGCTGTCAAGGAACTGGGTAAAAACGCTCCCGGTTTTACCCCGGAAACCCTTGAGTGCCTCAAGCGCTATCAGTGGCCGGGCAACGTCCGTGAAATGCAGAACGAAATTCAGCGCATGCTGGTGATGGCGCCCGAAAACACCCTGCTGGATTCGCAATTGCTGTCCCCCCGCGTGGTCATGGCTGCACCCGAAGAAGATGTCGACCAACTGGCCATGCTCTCGGGCTTTGAAGGCACACTAAAACAGCGCATCGAATCTCTGGAAGCACGCATTCTGCACGAAACACTCATTCGCCACCGCTGGAACAAAAGCAAGGCCGCCAAAGAGCTTGGCCTTTCGCGAGTCGGATTACGTGGCAAGCTTGAACGGTATGGACTGGAAAAAATCGAACATCTCGACACCGGTGCCAAGGAAGTGAAGAAGGCATAATGGCGGGACATTTGCGAAATCACGGTGAAAAAACACAAAAAGACAAACAGGCCTCGCTGATCAACAAGGCCAGTGTGGGCGATGTTCTGGCCCAGCCGATTACCGATGAAGAAGCCTGGATCGAAGTTGTCCAGAAAATGGATAGTGTCTATGCCGAACTGGTCAATTCCCAGGCTGAACTTGAAAAGAAAAATGCCGAACTTGAGGATGCGCAAAAATTTATTTCCAGCGTCCTGAGTTCAATGACAGATGTGCTGATCGTTTGTGACCCAGACGGAAAAATCCAGCAGGTCAACCAGGCGCTTGAACACCTGGCCGGCTTTAGCGAAAAAGCACTCATTGGCAAATCTCTGGAATCCATCTTTAGCGATGACTGCAAACTGATGGCAGCTCAAATGCCCGAACATATGCGCTCAAACCAACCCATCTCAGATTGTGAAATTTCGGTGGTTGACGCCGATGGTGAAAGCGTCCCCTTATCGGTCAATTGTTCATCACGCTTTGACCACAAGGGAAGAACAATGGGGGTTGTTCTGATTGGTCGCCCGGTGGGCGAATTGCGCCGGGCCTATAAAGAGCTTGACCAGGCTCACCACACTTTGCGACAGACCCAGCAACAACTTGTATTCTCGGAAAAAATGGCAGCGCTCGGTCGTCTTGTCGCCGGGGTAGCCCATGAACTGAACAACCCGATCAGCTTTGTATTTGGCAACATGCATGCCCTGAAAACCTATGGTGAAAAACTGACCACCTATCTGAAAGCCGTCGAAGAGCACTCAGATGATCACCAATTGCAACAGCTGCGCCAACAATTGAACATTAATCGCATTGCCAATGATATTATGCCTTTGGTTGAAGGCACGCTGGAAGGTGCCGAGCGGGTCAGTGACATCGTTCAGGAGCTGCGTCGTTTTTCAGGCACCCAGAAAGAAGCCGCTGACCACTTTGCCCTTTACCCGCTTGTTAAAACCGCTGCAAGCTGGGTACTCAAGGGCGCAAAATCCAAACCCCGCATATCCATTCACTGTCCGGCTGATCTGATGGTTTATGCCCGCAAAGGCTATGTCCACCAGATCATGATCAACCTCATCCAGAATGCCGTTGATGTTCTTGCTGATCAGGAAAAAGCCGACATCGCAGTTGAATGTACAAAAAACGGCAAGGGTGTCATTGTTTCGGTCAACGACAACGGCCCCGGTGTTGCCGATCATGACATTGATCACATCTTTGAGCCTTTTTACACCACCAAGCCCATCGGCAAGGGAACAGGTCTCGGGCTTTATGTCAGCTATAATATGGCTGAAGAAATTGGTGGTTACCTGTCTGTGAAAAACCTGCCCGATCAAGGTGCCGCCTTTCAGTTGAGCCTGCCTTGCAAACCCGGAAATGAAACAGATGGCAAATAAACCAACAAATCAAAAGAACCTTCTATGGTTGCAATCTGGCGGTTGTGGTGGCTGTACGGTTTCGGTGCTGGGTGCTGAATCACCTGATCTTTTTACTGCCCTTGAAGCAGGTGGCATCAACATCCTCTGGCACCCCTCGATAAGTGTTGAAACAGGTCGTCAGGTGACCGACATTTTTGAAGGCATTATCAAGGGAAATATCAAGCTGGATATTCTGTGTCTCGAAGGCTCGGTGATCAAAGGACCAAATGGCACCGGCAGGTTTTGCCTGATGAGTGACGGCAGTGGTCGGCCATTGAAGGATTTGATTGAACAATTGGCAAGGCTTGCAGACCATGTTGTCGGTATCGGTTCCTGCGCGGCTTTTGGTGGCATAACTGCTGCCGGTGACAATCATGTTGAAGCCTGTGGGCTCGGGTTTTCCGGTGAACAGCAAGGCGGATTGCTCGAAGCGGGCTTTGTTTCAGGCAAGGGCTTGCCGGTTGTCAACACCCCCGGCTGTCCGGTTCACCCTGACTGGGTGACTGAAACCTTGCTCCACATTGCATCAGGCCAAATGACAGACAGCCACCTTGATCATTTCAATAGGCCGCAGGCCATTTCCGGCAACCTCGTCCATCACGGCTGCGCCCGAAATGAATATTACGAATTCAAGGCCAGCGCCGGAAAACTGTCTCAGCTGGGCTGTTTGATGGAAAATCTTGGTTGCAAGGGCACCCAAGCGGCGGGCGATTGCAACAAGCGCGCCTGGAACGGTTCAGGTTCTTGCATCTCGGGTGGATTCCCCTGCATAGCCTGCACCGAACCGGAATTTGAAGAACCCGGCCACACATTTGTAGAAACCCCGAAAATTGCCGGCATTCCGGTTGGGCTGCCAGCGGATATGCCCAAGGCATGGTTTGTCGCCCTTGCCTCCCTGTCAAAGGCAGCTACCCCGAAACGGCTGCGCAAGAACGCTGTTTCCGACTATCTGAAAGTCATGCCTGCCAAGAACCCCGGGAGACATAACAAATGACACGTTTGATTGTCGGGCCGTTCAACCGGGCTGAAGGTGATCTTGAGGTAAAGCTGGATATTGAGGATGACCATGTTGCCCGCTCAACCATCGTTGCCCCCTTATACAGAGGCTTTGAAAGGATCCTTTCTGGCAAGGACCCGCGCGATGCGCTTGTCTATGCACCGCGCATTTGCGGCATCTGCTCAATCAGCCAGTCAACGGCCGCTGCCCAGGCACTGGCCATCTTGCAGAAAGTCAGGACACCGCCAAATGGTCAACTGGCGGCAAACACCATTTTGGCGGCAGAAAACATTGCCGATCACCTGACCCATTTTTACATGTTTTTCATGCCGGACTTTGCCCGTCAGATATATTCAGGCACGGATTGGTTTGACAGTGTTTCAGCCCGATTTGAAGCCATGAAAGGCAGTGCCACAGCTGATATATTGCCAGCCAGGGCCGAGTTCCTGCACGTGGTTGGTTTGCTGGCCGGAAAATGGCCGCATACCCTTGCCCTCCAGCCGGGCGGGACAACAAGAACCATATCCCCGCAAGAACAGTTCAGACTTTCAGCAATCCTGCTCAAATTTCGCAAGGTTATCGAGCAAACACTATTTGGTACAGACCTTGATGAAATCGCTGCATTGGACTCAGTTTCAAAACTTGAAAAGTGGGCGGCCGAAAAAGGCCCGCAACATAGTGACTTTTGCAAATTTATGTTTTTGTCAAAAGAGCTGAAACTGTCAAAACTCGGCCGCACCTCACAGCGCTATATGAGCTATGGCGCCTATCAGTTTAACTCCGGTCATCTGTTTGCAAGAGGCGTATATGACCAGGATGGACTGCAGGTGCTGAACCTTGACCAGATTACCGAAGACGTCTCTCATTCGTGGATGGCAGCAGACACCAAACCCCGCCACCCTTATGACGGTGTAACCATTCCTGATGTCGACATGACAGATGGCTATAGCTGGTGCAAAGCCCCTCGACTTGCCGGTCAACCGATGGAAGTCGGTGCCCTGGCACGTCAGGTGATTAACGGGCACGGGCTCATTCGCAATGCCGTTTTGCTTTCCGGCAGTAATGTTGAAAACAGAATTATCGCCCGTTTGCTGGAGATTGCCCTTCTGGTGCCTGCCATGCAGAAATGGGTTGCAGAAATGGAACTGGGAGAGCCTTTTATCACTCACGGTACGGAAAAAACCGAAGGCAGGGGTGTCGGGCTGGTGGAAGCTGCTCGCGGCTCCCTTGGACACTGGCTGAGCGTTCGAAACGGCAGCATTTTAAATTACCAGATTATCGCCCCGACAACCTGGAATTTTTCACCGCGTGATCAAAACAACATTCCAGGCCCACTTGAACAGGCGCTGGTCGGCGCACCAGTACAAAAAGGTGAAACCGACCCGGTTGCCGTACAGCACATTGTACGCTCTTTTGATCCCTGCATGGTTTGCACGGTGCATTAAACATGGCGAAAGTTCTGGCCAAAAAAATCCGCGTACACGGTCTGGTGCAAGGTGTCGGTTTTCGCCCGACTGTCTGGCATCTTGCCCGGCAACATAATTTGGTTGGTACTGTCTTGAACGACGGCAAAGGGGTTCTGCTTCAGGTCTGGGGCACAGAGCAAAACATCAGCAATTTTCTCATCAGCATCAAAGATGAAAAGCCGCCCTTGTCGCGCATTGATGCGATTGAGTGTACCAGCTGTCCACCTGACAACCCGCCGGATGAATTTATCATTATCGCCAGTAAATCCGGTTCAGTCACAACGTCAATCATTCCCGATGCCGCAACATGTGCGCACTGTCTTGACGATATTGCAGACCACAACAACCGCCGCTTCCGCTACCCGTTCACCAACTGCACCCATTGCGGCCCAAGGCTTTCAATTACCCGCGCCATCCCTTACGACCGTCAGAACACTTCAATGGCAAGTTTTGACATGTGCGATAAATGCCAAGAAGAATACGATAACCCTGAAGACAGGCGTTTCCATGCCCAACCAAACGCCTGCCCAGATTGCGGTCCCGTCGTTTGGCTTTGTGACCGACAAGGCAAAACGCTTGCACCAACTATCAGCAGTGACTCGATATCACTGGCAGCTCAACTGGTTTTGCAAGGTCACATTCTGGCCATTAAGGGCATTGGCGGTTTTCACCTATGTTGTGATGCCCGCAACGATGAAGCCGTCAGCACTTTGCGAAAAAGAAAGAAACGCTATGGCAAACCACTGGCCCTGATGGCAGCCAGCATCGCAATGGTCAAAGATTATGCTGACGTTTCAAGGTTGGCTGAACAAACCCTTGAATCAACAGCCGCACCCATTGTTGTCTTGCCAAAATGCCAGACTGAGAACACCATTTCCGGGCAAATCGCCCCGGATCAAACCTCACTGGGTTTTATGCTGGCCTATACCCCGCTTCATCATCTTCTTGTCCGGCAGACCAATTGTCCACTCGTGATGACGTCTGGAAATGTCTCCAATGAACCACAAGTTATTGATAATGAAGAAGCCCTGAAACAACTTTCAGGCATTGCCGACTTCTGGCTGATGCACGACCGCGACATTGTCAACCGGCTCGATGATTCCGTAGTTCAGGAAATTGACGGAGAGATTTGTGTTTTGCGCAGAGCACGCGGCTTTGCACCAGCTACCCTGCAATTACCCAAAGGCTTTGAACATGCCCCGGCAATTCTGGCCATGGGGGCTGAGTTGAAAAACACCTTCTGCCTGCTCAAAAACGCCAAGGCCACCGTTTCCCAGCACATTGGCGATTTACAGGATGCCGCCGTTCATGCCGATTACCGCAAAGCGCTGGAGCTGTATCATTCGGCCAACCAGTTTAAACCTGATCGCATCGCTGTCGACATGCATCCGGGGTATTTCTCAAGCCAGTGGGGTGAGAAAATAGCGGCAGAAAACGACTTCCCTGTCGATAAAATTCAGCACCATCATGCCCATATCGCCGCCTGTCTGGCTGAACACAATTTCCCACTCGATTGCAAACCGGTTCTTGGTATTGCTCTTGATGGGCTGGGCTATGGCGACAATGATGCCTTGTGGGGGGGCGAATTTCTGATTGCCGGTTATGTCAGCTTTGAACGGGCCCTGAACTTCCAGCCTGTCGCCATTCCCGGTGGCGGAAAAGCCTCCTATGAACCATGGCGCAACACCTTTGCCCATCTTGATGCCAATCTCGGCTGGGCACAAACACAACAGCAATACAGCTCTCTTGAGTTGATCCGTTTCCTTGATGAAAAACCGCTCAGCCAGCTTAAAACAATGATAGAGCGCAACCTTAACGCCCCTGAAATATCATCAGCAGGCAGGCTGTTTGATGCTGTTGCAGGTGCTTTGAACATTTATCGGGAAACTGTCAGTTTTGAGGGTCAGGCGGCCATGGCATTACAGGCTCAGGCGGAAAATTACCCGCATGAAACCCTCAGCTACGATGCCGATTTTGGTCAATCGATCTCGTGGGAACCATTGTGGACAGGCATTCTGAATGATCTGTCAAAAGGCGTTCCGGCAGGCCAGATCGCGGCCCGTTTTCACAATACACTGATCGATGTCATTGCCAGAGCAGCGATAAAAATCACAACTGAAAAAAAACTGGAAACCGTTGTTTTAAGTGGCGGGGTTTTTCAGAACAAACTTCTTTGCCAGGGTGTAAGCAAAACCCTGAAAGAGCAAAATCTCAACATCCTCATTCCCCGACAATACCCGGCCAATGATGGCGGTATTTCGCTCGGTCAGGCCGTCATATCTGCTGCCCGGGCTGTGAGTTGAAAACGCTTCTCAACCCTTTTTGTCTGATGTCAGAAATTCCATATTCTTGATATAGCGCCGCTTGGCCCCTTCCGGCGAATGGTGTTCTTCATACCACTTCTGACTTGTCTTCCCAATCTTGCGCCGATAATCACCGTCTTGATAAAGTCTGATCAGCTCAGACGATATATCATCTGGCTCACGTACATTAATGAGTGGATGTTCACCATAGAGCTCTGTCATAACGCTGTCATCAACATAGGAAATAACCGGTTTCGCCATCGCCAATCCTTCAATAACAACACTACCAAACCAGCCAACACCAAAATCGCCGCCAACAACATCACATAACTCATAGAAACGAAACATTTGTGCCCGGGTAAAAGCTTTTTTGCCAACCGGCGGCTGCAAAGCGATAACCTGATCCTGAATGCCTAGTCTTTTTGCCTCCTCCAGGTATCGTTTGTGTCCATTTCGTTCACGCTTTCGAGAAGCCTTATTAACGACGGCAAGCAAGACACGCTTGTTTTTAGTCTTCTTAACAAAATCAGCAAACCCGTACAAAAGCGCCAGATTGTTTTTCCACTCCCCCATTGCAACCAGATCAGGTGTTTCATCAATCACCATCCGTGCGGGCTGAAAAACAATAAAGTCCCAATCCTTGCGCAAACCGCTTATCATCTCGTCAAGTTCGGGTGTTGGCGTATTAACAGGTGGGTCAAGAACAACGGGGAAATATTTTTGACGATTATAACTTTTAAGCCCCAGTTTTTTCATAGCCGAAATGTTGGGTGAAAAGGGTTGTGCCCATGTTTCATCAATCGCCAATATTCCTTTGCGTTGCCAATAAGCTCTGACAACAGCCAATAGTCGGGCCGGTAAATTGGAATAAAACCGAAACGATCTGCCATAAAACGGCATACGGGTCAGATCACCGCCGGTTACATAAAAGATAACCTTTGGCTTCAGATAAGGCGCCAGACTGGGTCCTTTTTGAGAGCAGATAATATAATCAAAGTCTTTTGTATCATTGATAAGCGGTGAAAACATTGGCAAATATTGCGCAATAGGAGACTGATAGGCGCCAAGGTGAATCCAATCCGGATAATTATTTGTCAATTCCGGATCATCACTCTCTGGCCTGTGCTGACTGTAGGCATTATTGGCAATAAACAGATGAGCATCAACCCCCATTTCATTCCGCAATAATTTGGCCATTTGGTAGAAATTATTGGCAACATTTCCATAAAGAGCTACGCGCATTTGGGTTTGATCTTTCTGGGTAATAAATATGTCAATGTTCAACATGCGGAACAAACCGGGCTCGATACCCGACTGACCAACGTATCCAGTCGATCTCCACTTTGCTGCGCTGTTTCAAATAAGTTTTGGTAGAAAGGTCAAATACCGAAACCCCACATTTATCCGCAGCTTGCCAATTTGTAAACTTGGGCGTAACAACCACGCTTCCACTGTATAAACCAATGTCTTCGTCAGAAATACTTCTAATGGCGTGAATAACTCCCTCATGAACCGGGCGGTCAATCAAAAATTCTTTTACAAACCCCTGTATCATCTGGAATTTATCTTCCTGAGTAACATCCTTCCAAAAACTTAGCTTGTCGCTTACATCTTTTGCCGGCACACCAGCATAAGTATGGAACGGTTCGGTTGATTTTGTGAGCACTGAGCCGGTCATAATTATGCTGTTACGGGCAAGAACAAGGCCCGGTGAGATTACAGCACCGCCGACAATCCAGACATTATCTTCAATGGTTAGCGGTTTGAAACCTAACATTGTGCAGCCTTCCAAAAGCTCACCGCTCGCAATATGTGTCCATAATTGACTATTGGTGCCAATACGCACGTTATTGCCGATGGTCAGTTTTTCGGTACAGTTTAAAATGCTTCCCTGGCCTATCCAACAATTGTGGCCCATCTGTATGGGATTATAGCCAGAATTGAGACAATTATTGTGAAGCTGACAATAGTCTCCCATTGAAAACTCAGGAGCCATGATTTGATTATCAAAACCGATCAGACACTCATCTCCAATGCGAAATTCTTGCATTGTTCCCGATAATGCACAAATCGTGGTTCCTCTCTCGATTTTCGACCCAGGCCCAATATAAATTTTTTTTGCCTTAATTTGCACGCCCTCTTCGATGCAAGCCCCTTGACCAACATAGATATCATCGGCTTGCAAGGTCGCATTTGGAGAGATGTCACAATGTTTAAAATCGCTGCCTAACTGCTCAACCATCGAAATGCCCCAGATATTCCTCCACATTCAACAACGACCAGATGAGCAGGCGCCGGTTTTGTTTGCCGCTTAAGTGCTCGCCAACCAGCTTCTGAACGGCGTCGGCATCCAGATAGTCATATATTCTGGCTTTTTTATCAAATACCGTTTCCCTGACAAAGTCGATGCTCTCGCCCTTGAACCAGCTGGCATCGGGAGCAGAAAAGCCCTGTTTTTCTGCGCTTGTCACATCATCAGGAATAAATTTCTTCATCGCATCACGCAAGATCTGCTTGCCGTCATTGGTGCGCTGGAAGTATTTTTTTGATTTATTACCCGGATCATTTTCATCCAGCCGCACAACCTCTGCCAGATTGTTCAGTTTCAGATGAACCGGACACCGCATGGCAAAATCAACAAGATCATTATCAAGAAACGGCACCCGGGTCTCAAGGCTGTGGGCCATGCTCAACTTGTCTTCGACATTCAACAGGCCGTGCAAAAAGGTTTTTGCTTCAAAATACAGTGAGTGATTGACGTAATCTTCTGGTGACTTCAGCTCACTGTCATGATGCTCAAAAACACCTTTGAAAATGTCACGGGTATTGACATCTTTAACCTCATCCCAGATCGGTGCAAACACATTGACCTTGTTCTGGCCGGTCAGCATGCGCTGCCAGTAATCGTAATATTTTTCGATATAGTCATCAAACGAACGATTGGAGACCGCACGGTAATAGCGCCACGGATAGCCGCCAAACAATTCATCACCCCCTGCCCCGCTGAGCACAACCTTAGTGAACTTGCTGGCAAGTTTTGAGGCATAAAAATTGGGATAGCTTTGCCCGACCCGCGGTTCTTCCATGTGCCAGGCAAGCTTTGACATGGCCCTCTCCATATCACCGGCCTTGAGTACCATTTCATAATGTTCGCTCTTGAAGTGAGCCGACATCGCTTCAGCCCTGGCCCGTTCGTCATAGGCCAGTTCCATGCCTGAAGCTGAAGAAAGATCAAAGCCGCAGGTAAAGGTCTTTAAATAGGGATAGGATTTTGTGGCAATGGCGGTGATCGAACCCGAATCCATACCGCCACTCAAATAGCTGCCAAGTTCAACATCACTGACCAGTTGTCGCGTCACTGCCTGTTGAAATAGATGGCTGAGTTCCTCGCGGTATTGTTCATCACTCAGAGGATTTTCCGGCTCGGCAAAATGATAGTCCCAATATTGAACACGTTGCAGCTTTGGTGTTGTTTTTTTCAAATCAAGACAGGCGTAATAGCCCGGTGGCAGCAAGGTCATGTCCTGCAAAAGCGTCTGGTCGGTGAAAATGTTCTGAAAGGTAAAATACTCAAGCAGTGCCTGTTTGTTCAGCGAGCGGGCAACATCAGGAACAGCCGTTATGGCTTTTTGTTCCGAGCCAAATGCAAATTTATTGCCCTGCTCAAGATAATAAAGCGGCTTGATCCCATAGCGGTCTCTGGCCAGCAGCAGGCGTTGTTCTTTTTTGTCCCACAGTGCAAAGGCAAACATGCCGTTGAACCGCAAAATGGCTTTTTCACCCCATTCCGCCAGCGCATTGAGAACCACTTCCGTATCGCCCGTCGAGCGAAAAACATAGCCCCTTGCTTCCAGTTCTGTCCGCAACTCACGAAAGTTGTAAATCTCGCCATTATAGCTGAGAATATAGCGGCCACTGGTATCAAGCATGGGCTGGTGGTTGGCCGGGGAAACATCAATGATCGCCAGCCTCAGGTGGGTAAACCCCACATTGCCGTCAATCCAGTGCCCCTGCCCGTCAGGTCCGCGATGGGCTATGGCATCTGCCATTTTCTGCAAAGTCACCGGCGAAATTGCATTATTGTCAAGGTCAATCAGACCTGCAATACCACACATACTTATAAACCCTCGCTTGAGCCGGACCCCTTATCAGGCGACCCTGTTGATTGTTTGTTACAAACGGCCAATCACATCAATAACATAATCATAGTCATCTTTGACCATTTTATTGTGCAACGGGATTGCCATTGTATAACGGTCACAATCGCGTGCTGCCGGGAAATCTTCCGGGGAAATATCCTGACCTCTGGCATAGTGACCGAGCATATGCACCGCATGGGTGCCAGGACGGGTGGCAATGCCGGCCTGTTGCAGATGCTCCATAATATCATTGCGCGGCATCGGGGCTTTTTCCACATCAACATAAGTGACAAAGGCCTGCCATGCATGCGAACCATCCTTGGCAACCTCCGGCATTTGCAGCCAGTTGATAGCGCTTAAATGTTCCATATAATACTCTGCCCAGCGCTGACGTTCACCAACAAACTGATCAAGTTTGCCCAGTTGCACCAGACCGACCGCCCCCTGCAGGTCTGTCATGCGATAATTGAACCCGAGCAGGTTGAACTCTGGCAAAAGATAAGGCTTTGGCCCCTTGTGGCGCTGTTCTTCTGAAATGGCCGCCCCGTGATTGCGCAGCATATCCATGCGTGCAGCAAGCTCGGCGTCATTGGTTGTCACCATGCCACCCTCGCCGGTGGTGATCGATTTGCGCGGGTGAAAAGAAAATGCCGCAGCAAGGCCCAAACCGCCAGCCGGTGTACCTTTATAGCTGGCCCCGGCCGCACAGGCCGCATCTTCAATAATCGGAATATCATCGCCCAGCACCGCCCGCAAACCATCCATATCTGCACACAGGCCAAACAGATGAACCGCAATCACGGCTTTGGTGCGCTCGGTAATCTTATCGGCAACTGATTGCGGTGAGATGTTGTTGGTCGTCCGCTCCACATCGGCAAAAACCGGCGTAGCGCCACAATAAGCCACCACATTGGCCGTTGCCACCCAGGTAAAGGCCGGCACAATCACTTCATCACCCGGCCCGATCCCTAGAGCGGCCAGGATGAGATGCAAGCCCGTTGTACAGCTGGTTGTCGCAAGAGCGTGCGAAACCTGATGGCGAGCGGCAAATTGTTTTTCAAATTCAGCCACCTTTGGCCCTTGCGTCAGCCAGCCGCTCATAATCGGTTCGCGGCAAGCCTGCCATTCCTCTTCACCGGTTGATGGCAATGATATTTGTATTGAACGTTTTTTCGGCGCGTTACTCAAGATCGTATCCAGTCTTTTTAGTTTTTTGCCTGTTGGCGAATAAAGTCACTGACCTGACTTAGTGGGAATACATGTTTTCCACCATGAAAAACACAGGAGATTTTGTCCGGTGCAGTTTGTGAAAGGTATTTGCAGGTTTTTTTAAACCGGGCCTCAAAGCCATACCCCCCCTTCTCCCTTAAACCCCAGCTAAACAGATATTTGGTTTTTCCCTGACGAATGTTATTGCGCACAATCTCAGGTTTGTTGAGAGATCGATGATTGGGGTGAATGGTCTGTTGAATATTTTTAAGCTCAATTTCCGCATTAAGGACAGAATAGCCCGAGGCCACAACCGAAAAATCAGGTTGTTCAAGGTTGGCGATAATCAACGACGCCTCACCACCTTGCGATAAACCAACAACCCCGATGCGTTTATATTTCTCGCGCAAATGCTGCATGATGGCCTGCGCATAGGCGAAATAGGTCACCGTATATGAAAAGCCCTCATTGAGCAGCGTAACTCTTGTGACCCGGTGATCAAGGCTCTTTTTGCCGTTATGAATGCTCAGCGGCCCCTGATTGGGCTTGATCAGCACAAACACATCACACAGGGGTTTAATCGTCTCGGCTATTTTACCGTGATAACCCTGGCCGGCATAAATCTCTGAGGCCTGATCAAAACCACTGCCGGGAATGAGCAACACCCCGCAGTCATATTTTGCAGCACCTGACAGGCGATAAAATAGCGTCTCCTGGCCGCTTGTGTCTTTTGTATGAAACTTCAGCGAGAAGATGTCATCCTTAACGCGGTTCGGCGCCCCTTCAAGCTGCTTGGGCAAGCCAAGCGCTGAATATGGCACATGCAGCCGCGTCAGTTCAGCCCGTAACTGCTTCCATGTTGTTGCAGCCGGACGATGCAACGGAATGGCCGGGTTCAGGGCGCGCTTGAAGCGCTTGTTAAACACATCAGCTTCAGTAACGTAGGGCTGTTTGAAAAATACAAAATAGCTGCCCACCAGCCCTGCACC
>Ga0316189_10001182_pt1 | contig 25876 bp, 23 predicted proteins | sample LowCovwburrow_MG_FD_204930 | JGI IMG/M metagenome (GOLD analysis project Ga0316189, IMG submission 204930) | Coastal sediment microbial communities from Maine, United States - Lowes Cove worm burrow | ecosystem: Environmental > Aquatic > Marine > Coastal > Sediment | place: USA: Maine... | reverse complement strand
GCCAGCTCAAGCAGCTTCAAAGCCGTTCCGTGTTCACGGCTTCCAAACAGGAAATCAGGATCTGGCAGTAAAGAAAAGGGGCCAGACATACTTACTGCGGGTTTCTATTTTGGGCCAATTGCCATTTAATTTTGAATGACCGACTCCAGTACGAAACTACCGTTCGCTGATATTTAGCAGATGACGTATTTTGGCCGATCAGAGACCTTTACGCTGATTGCATCTTCGAGGAAATCGCAGAAATTTTTAGATTTGTTTTGTTTGTTTTCAAAAGGTGTAACGTCTCTTCGATATATATATCAGAGCCTATCTCGTCGGCCATATATTCCTTTAACAATGCAACCCATTGGCTATGAATAGCACAAGAAGATTTTGAACTATCATCGATTAACGGACAATCTACACATCTCTTGTCGAGAACGATTTTGGAGAATGTCTTTTTTTTCCACTCCTGACGGTATTGTTCTGCATGCTCCTTAATCCATGCCAGTGCCAATTGCTGCCGTTGTTTCCCTGGATACTTTTCGATGTAACTTCTTATCTCGGTGACCTGGTGTTGCAAATACATCTCGTCTGAAATGCTTAGATTATCAATATTTTCAACAACAAATCGTGCAATCAATGCAAGCATTGGGTCATCTACAATACACATATGCGTCTCTCAATATGAGATCGTTGTTTAAGAGTATAGGCATTGCGCCGGTCGAAGGGGTTAAGAGGGGCCCTACGGCGTACAAAGCGCCACATAACAAGCAAATCTCGCGGGCCGGAAACGCGCTGCGCGATTTGTTTCCCTCCGCCCTTCGGGTTCAAGAGGTTGCTCATAAGGAACATTCCTGAACGTCCGGTTCTGGCCTGTTACGGTGTTTGTCAACATAGTTGTCGCCTGGATTTACTTGGTTATTCTACCATCAGGGCAGTGAGGATACTGCGCATGTTGGTTCATGCTTGCTCGGCTGCTAATGAACGTTAGCGAATCAGCCTAAACAGTAAATTACTGATATTCTAGTGAGTTAGTGCACTTAATGCACTTTTATGAACGTTACTGAATACTAAAATGGTGCCGACGGCCGGAGTCGAACCGGCACAGCTTTCGCCACTACCCCCTCAAGATAGCGTGTCTACCAATTCCACCACGTCGGCATAAGTAAAGGAAGTTACTTAGTGCTACCGGACTCCGTTGTCCCGGCCTGATCTGCCTGTTCGGACCCTTCGGTCTGTTCAGGCTCTTTAACCTGCTCCGGCACGTCAGGTACATCAGATGCAGCATCTTCAGTCGGGCTCTCGATTTCCGGAAGGTCCGCTGGTGGCAGATCGATGGTTTCCACATCAACCTCTTCCTCGGCAACCTCTTTGAGTGCTTCTGCCGGCACCGTACCGGCTACGCTGGAAGATCCATCCTGGACATCGCGCACCACTGGCGATGACAACAGGATACTATTGATGAAAAAACCGGCCGCGAGTACCGCTGTGGCACGGGTAAAGAAGGATCCGCCGCCACGAGCGCCGAATACCGTACCGGCCGAACCGGCACCAAAGGCAGCACCCATATCCGCACCCTTGCCTTGCTGTAACAGAACCAGCGCGATAATGGACAGGGCCATCACTACCTGAAGAATCAATAATGCTGTAAACATTTACGTTACCCGAAAATCAACTGCGTCTACGTGCCTGCCATGCAGATGGCCAGGAAATCTTCAGCCGCCAGCGAAGCGCCACCGATCAAACCCCCGTCAATATCCTGCATGGAAAAAAGTTCTTTCGCGTTACTGCCCTTGACACTGCCACCGTACAGAATCTGCACCTTGTCAGCGACAGTCTTGTCAAGGTCCACCAGCTTGCCGCGAATAAACGCGTGGACATCCTGTGCCTGCTGCGGTGACGCGGTCTTGCCGGTACCGATCGCCCATACAGGTTCATAGGCAATAACTGCCTCGCCAATGGCTGCGATACCTTCCAGCTTGATGACAGCATCGAGCTGGCGCGCTACCACGTCCTCGGTGATGCCCTGTTCGCGTTCTTCCAGAGTCTCACCGACGCAGAGAATGGGCGTCAGACCGGCTTTGCGTGCAGCCGCAAATTTACGTGCGGTGAACTCATCGTCTTCAGCATACAACGCGCGGCGTTCTGAATGACCAACAATGGCATAGGTGCAGGAAAAATCGTTCAGCATGGCAGCGGAAATCTCACCGGTGAAGGCGCCCGATTCCTGATCACTGACATCCTGGCTGCCAACTGCCACCTTGCTGTCCGCCAGCAAGTTGGAGACCAGGGGAATATAGACAAACGGCGGACAGACCGCGATTTGCGTGTTGCCCGTGTCGCCGGCACCTGCCGTAATCCCGGCAACAAGTTGTTTGATGCTGTCCAGGGAACCATTCAGTTTCCAGTTCCCGGCTACCAGTGTCTGACGCATGCATGTCTCCCGCAAGCCTTTGAAAATAGCAGCGTAGCGTAGCTGTCCCGAGGTCAAAAATCAAATGCCGCGTAACCGCAAACAATACAGCCAAATACCGGAAATACCCGAATATCAGTCTGCTACGAGCCAGGAAAGCGGAAATACGCAGCGTGCGCCTGTTACGGGCAGTCCTTGTCAATATGAATCACCAGCGCACCCTCTTCGTAGTGGGCGGGCGCGGCGGACGCCTTGCGCACCAGCAGACCGGATTGAGAACGGTAAACCGTGTATTCCCAGGCGGGGTCTATTGTCTCGTACACCGAGCTGCCAAAAAAGGTGTCGACCGGTGACCAGTATTTCCAGTCTCGTTTGGCATACTGGAAAAGGTCGATTTCCGGCTGCTTGCCGATGCGCCAGGCCTGATGCCTGCTGGTATTCTCGTCACTGACAGTCTCATAACGCCCGGTCAGGCGTTCAAGCCGGTACATGGCATCCAGACCAACCAGGTTGGCCAGCGGCTTCCACTTGAGAAACCGGGCATCGATGCGCCATTCGTCGCCGTACAGCACGAACGTCTGGGGGTCACAGAAGTCGCCACTGCGGAGTTCGACAGCGTATTTTTGTAGCGCAAGTTGCGTGAAACGCAATTTGGCTATCGGGGCTTCATCGGTAAGGCGGTTGAAGGTGTATATGTTCGTGAACAGCAACGCGACGGAAATTCCGACCAGCGTCAGTACAGTCAGTGATGTGCCCCAGAGCAGTTTGCGCATTGCGGCTCAGCAATGATGGCAGGGCTTACGCCGTTTCAACCCGGGCCCCGACCACCTGCTCGACGACCTCCGCCAGATGCCTGGCCTGCTCTTCCACCAGGGTCTTGTCTTCACCTTCCACCATGACACGTATCAGCGGTTCCGTACCGGACGGACGCAGCAACACGCGACCTTTCCCGTTCAGCCGTTTCTCCACGGCCTTGACGGCAGACTGAACCGGTTCGCAGCTATCGATATCAATGCGTCGTGCCAGCGGTACATTGATCATGAGCTGGGGATATTTTTTCATTCCCTGCTTCAACTCGTTCAATCCGGCCTTTTTCTGCACCATGGTCGCCAGCACCTGCAGGGCGGACACCACACCATCACCGGTAGAGGTTCTGTCCAGGCAGATGATATGACCGGAAGATTCACCACCCAGCACACCACCGTGTTCCTTGAGCAGTTCCATTACGTAGCGGTCACCCACCCGTGCGCGTTCAAAATCAATTTTCTGTGCCTGCAGGGCGTGCTCCATACCCAGATTGGTCATGAGCGTTCCGACCACGGGGCCGAACAGCTGGTTATTTTCCTTGCGCGAAACGGCAATAATAAACAGTAACTCATCACCATCGACCAGCTCGCCCTTGTGATCAACCATGATGAGGCGGTCACCGTCACCATCCAGTGCGATGCCGATATCGGCTCCCTCTTTCAAAACCTGCTCACGTAGCAACCGGGGATTGGTCGATCCACAGTCTGCATTGATATTGAGACCATCCGGATCGACATTAATCGCGATGACATCGGCGCCCATCTCCTCCAGCACGCTGGGTGCTACGTGATAGGTCGCGCCATTGGCGCAGTCGACAACCATTTTCAGGCCACGGAGACTGATACTCGAGGGAATGGTACTTTTACAGAATTCGATATAACGGCCGCGGGCATCGTCTACACGCTCCGCCTTGCCCAGCCGCTCGGAAGAAACCGTAACCATTGGCTTATCCAGTTCCGCTTCTATGGCGGCCTCGACTTCGTCAGGCAACTTGGTACCCTCTGCCGAGAAAAACTTGATGCCGTTATCGTGATGCGGGTTATGAGATGCACTGATAACGATGCCGGCGCAGGCGCGCATGGTGCGCGTCAGGTAGGCGATGGCAGGCGTCGGCATGGGGCCCAGCAAGAGAATATCAACACCGGCTGCCGACAAGCCGGCTTCAAGTGCCGATTCGAACATATAACCCGATATACGCGTATCCTTGCCGATCACCACGCGGGTGGCGGAACCGTTCCCCAGCACCCGGCCGGTCGCCCACCCCAGTTTGAGCATGAACTCCGCGTTGATGGGATGTTCCCCCACACGGCCACGAATACCATCCGTACCAAAATATTTTCTAGACACTCTAATTCTCCCATTCCCGGCGTTTGTCTTGCAGCGCCGTATTCATCTGCAGCGCTTGCCAGGTTGCCGCCACATCGTGCGACCGCACCAGTGTTGCACCCCGCTCTACGGCGAGTACCGCGAGGGCTATGCTGGCAGGCAGGCGTTCACCGACCTCAAGCCCCAGCAATTTGCCGATCATGGATTTTCTCGATAGACCCACGACCAGCGGCTGTCCCAGGCGATCCAGTTCTTCCAGCCGCGCCAGCAGCTGCAGATTTTGATGCACCGTTTTCCCGAAGCCGAAGCCCGGGTCCAGCAGGATCCGCTCTCTTCCAATACCTGCCTGCTCGCATGCGGACAGGCGCTGTTGCAGGAATGCGTTCACCTCATCCACAACATCAACATACTGCGGATCATTCTGCATGTTACGCGGATCACCCTGCATGTGCATTAAACACACCGGAACACCGCACTCTGCGGCTGCGTCCAGCGCCTCAGGCGCTCGCAAGGCATTCACATCATTGATGAATCCCGCGCCGGCCCGAATCGCCGCGCGCATCACACCGGGCTTCTGCGTATCTATTGAAATCGGCACCCTCAGCCTCGACTGTAGCGCCTCGATAACCGGCACAACGCGTCTGATCTCGACGGCCTCCGCTACCGGCTGCGCTCCGGGCCGGGTGGACTCGCCGCCGATATCGATGATTGCCGCACCATCCGCTTCCATTTGCAAGGCGTGCTGCACGGCTTTTTCAGGCGCAAAAAAATCACCCCCGTCCGAAAAGGAATCGGGGGTGATATTGAGCACACCCATCACCTGCGGGCGCGACAGATCGAGCGGCTTACCCTTGCAATCGATCACCAGGATCTAGTGCTGCCCTGCCGGCCCTCCGATCGGGTCACTGCCATCCTTGCCGCTCTTGTCATCGGCATTGGTAGCAGCACCGGTTGGTGTACCGCCACCGCTGGATTGACTGTCATCCCAGTCCTTTGGCTCGCGCGGGGCTTTTCCTTCCATTATGTCGTCAATCTGATCGGAATCGATCGTTTCATATTTGATCAACGCGTCTGCCATCCTGTGCAACTTGTCCTGGTTCTCGGTGAGCAGGCGATTCGCGCGTTCGTAATTCCGGTCGATGATGTTGCGAATTTCGCCATCGATAGCGTGCGCTGTTTCGTCTGACACGTTCTTGTGCTGGGTAACGGAGTGGCCAAGAAAAACCTCGCCTTCCTCTTCACTGTAGGTCAGCGGACCCAGCCGTTCGGACAAGCCCCACTTGGTCACCATATTGCGCGCCAGTTCAGTCGCGCGCTGAATATCATTGGACGCGCCGGTAGTCACCATCTCTTTACCGAAGATCATCTCTTCCGCTATGCGGCCACCGAACAGACTCGAGATCTGGCTTTCCAGACGCTGTACGCTGAAGCTGTAGCGGTCCTCTTCAGGCAGGAACATGGTTACGCCCAGTGCCCGTCCGCGCGGAATGATGCTGACCTTGTAGACCGGATCATGCGACGGCACCAGGCGGCCGATAATAGCGTGCCCGGCTTCGTGATAGGCGGTGAGCTTCTTTTCATCCTCACTCATCACCATGGAGCGCCGCTCGGCGCCCATCATGATCTTGTCCTTGGCCTTGTCCAGGTCGTCCATATCCACCAGGCGCTTGCCGGCACGCGCTGCAAACAGGGCGGCCTCGTTGACAAGATTGGCAAGGTCTGCACCGGAAAATCCCGGTGTACCGCGCGCAATGACGCCGGGTTTAAGGTTGTCTGCACCCGGCACTTTACGCAGGTGAACTTTCAGGATCTGTTCACGGCCGCGGATATCGGGCAACGGTACCACCACCTGGCGGTCGAAGCGGCCCGGACGTAACAAGGCAGGATCAAGCACATCCGGACGGTTGGTCGCGGCAATGACGATCACGCCTTCGTTACCCTCAAAGCCGTCCATTTCAACCAGCAGCTGGTTGAGGGTCTGTTCGCGCTCGTCGTGACCGCCGCCCAGACCGGCGCCGCGATGGCGGCCCACGGCATCGATTTCGTCGATGAAGATAATACAGGGCGCATGCTTCTTGGCCTGCTCGAACATGTCGCGCACGCGCGAAGCGCCGACGCCGACAAACATTTCCACAAAGTCGGAACCGGAAATGGTAAAGAACGGCACCTTCGCTTCACCGGCGATCGCCTTGGCCAGCAACGTCTTACCGGTACCCGGCGAACCGACCATCAGCACACCCTGCGGTATCTTGCCACCCAGTTTCTGGAACTTGCCCGGGTCGCGCAGGAACTCGACCAGCTCGGCCACTTCTTCCTTGGCTTCCTCGACACCGGCCACATCGTTGAAGGTAATCTTGACCTGGTCTTCACCCAGCATGCGCGCGCGGCTCTTGCCAAACGACATGGCGCCACGGCCACCGCCACCACCCTGCATCTGGCGCATGAAGAAAATCCACACACCGATCAGCAACAGCATCGGGAACCAGGAGATAAAGATCTGCATCAGCAGAGAATCCTGTTCCGGCGCCTGTGCCTTGACCGTGACACCGTTAGTCAACAGATCGTTGATCATCTCCGGATCGTTGGGGGTATAGCTGGAAAACTTTTCACCGCTGGTCAGCTCACCCTTCACGGTGCGGCCATCGATCACCACGTTCTGCACACGGCCGGATTTCACATCGGCGATAAAGTCAGAATAGGCAACTGACTGCAAGCGTGGCGCTGGCGGGCCAAAATTGTTGAACACGGACATCAGGACGACCGCAATGATCACCCAGAGAAGAATATTTTTCGCCATGTCGTTCAAATCACGTTCCTCTTAACGAATCAATCGGCGGTCTTAAACAGGAGAGTAACTGCAAGGGACTGCGCTGCAAGGCATTTCGGCCCGTTGGACGGATACTGAAACATACTATACTTTGCGCCCTCTCGCCAGCGCATAGACCTCACGGCTGCGTGACCTGGACGCCCTGGGTTTGCGCATGACGACTTTTCGGTAACGGCCGCGCAGATCCTTCAGCAAGGCGTCAAACCCTTCTCCCTGAAACACTTTCACTAACAAATCCCCCTCTGGACGCAGCACTCGATCGGCAAAATCTACTGTCAATTCCGCAAGATACATAGCCCGGGGCTGGTCAACGGCCTCCATGCCACTAATATTGGGGGCGATATCCGATATTACAAGGTCTGTTTCCTGACCTTCGAGCACCTGCAGCAGCTGATCCAGCACCTCTTCCTCACGAAAATCACCCTGGACGAAAGTCACCCCCGGCAACGGCTCCATGGGCAGGATATCCATCGCGACCACCCGCCCTTTGCGACCGACGAGCCCCGAGGCGTACTGGCTCCAGCCACCCGGCGCTGCACCGAGATCAACAATCGCCATGCCCGGTTTGATAACCCTGTCCTTGTGCTGGATTTCGTCCAGCTTGTATACCGCACGCGAGCGGTAACCCTCGCGCTGTGCACGTTTGACATACTCATCGTCAAAATGTTCTTTCAGCCAGCGGTGACTGCTTTTACTGCGTGCCATGGTGTCGATTCCGGTATACTTGCGCCGATGTCTCTGACGGAACAACAAAAGAAAAGACTACGCGGACTCGGCCACAAATTGAAGCCGGTTGTCACCATAGGTTCCGGAGGGTTATCGGATGCCCTGCTGGAAGAGTTCACGCGCTCGCTGGAACATCACGAGTTAATGAAAATCAAGGTCAACCTGGGCGACCGTAGCGAACGCGACGCCGCCATTCAGACTTTGTGTGAACACAGTGGTGCACAACTGATCCAGCGCGTGGGTAACGTCGGCCTGTTGTTCAGAAAAAAGAAAAAGGGCTCGAAATTTTTCGCGCTATAGTACAACAGTACGCTGTTTATCCGGCGCGGTGTTTACAGACACGCGATAAATACATCCCTGTACGCTCGATGGCAGCATCCCTGCTGCCGACGGTCTGTAAACACCGCGCCGGATAAACAGCGTACGCACTACCGATGCTTGCACCTTACACGCCGCCGGCAAACGCATCCTGTGCTGCCTCCGCAATCGCGATCAGACGCTTTTTACCCAGATTTCCCGACAGCGCATAGCCCATCGGGCCGTCAATCCAGTAGAACACGCTTACACCTTCCGCTTCCTGGTACTGAAACGCTGTCTGCTGGTTCTTCCAGGCCACACGCCTCACATACAGCGTGATACGTTCGCCGCCGGCATTCTGATACATGAACTGCGCCGCCATGCGGTTGGTGGAAGGCAACAGACGACCGCCCACCAGATCAAAACCCAGCCGGCCCAGATGCGGCGCCTGGATACTGGTATGCATACGTTCTGACAACCAGCTGCTTAGCACGTCCTGTTGTTCCGCCTGTATTTCCACCGGATACTGATCATCGGTCGAATACACGACGTGTGCAAAAGCAGCGGGCTGCACCAGATTCACCAGCGCCGCTGAATTTTCCGCATCACTCGAACGACCATGCAAAAACCAGCCGCTCAGTCCTGACACGAGCACGATACCTGCCCATGCAGCGGCTCGTACTGCCTGCCGCCAGTGATACCCCGCATACGAGCCCGAATTGACGGGTACCAGTGCAGCAGGTACAGATTCGTTCAGCACAGGGTCGAACAGCCTGTGCAAATCCTGGTTGATCTGCTGATATTGCCTGACCTGTTCAGCGGCTTCAGGGTTGCCGGCCAGGTAGGCCTCGACATCAAGCCGGCGGCCCTCATCGAGCTCGCCATCCACGTAGGCATGCAGATCGACATCGTTAACCGGATGCGCGTCTTTATTCATTTCACACTCCTCAAACCTGACGCAGCGCACGGCTCGCCACTCATCCACTTGCGCAACTGCTGTCTGCCACGGTGCAACCTGGACATGACCGTTCCATCGGGAATAGCCAGAACAGCAGCCACCTGCCGATAGGACAGACCCTCGATACTGACCAGCAGCAGGACTTCGCGTTGCTCCGCTGGAAGACGCTGCAAACCCGACTGCAGTTCAGACAGGCGAACGTCCCTGTCCGAGTTGTCATAGGGGCCTGGCATAGCAGCCGCAGCAAATGCTGCTGCCTCCGGCTGTTTGCGCTGCCGCCTGCACTCGTTGACAAACAGGTTATGCATAATGGTAAACAACCATGCCCGCATATCCGTTCCCGGCTTCCACAGCCTGAGGCGGGGCAAGGCGCGCGCCAGGCAGTCCTGAACCAGATCATCTGCGCGGTTAGCATCGCCCGTGAGGGCGCGCGCATAGCGCCGCAGGCGCGGAATCTGCGTCACCAGCAAGTCATCTGGTTTATTCAAAGGCGCGCGCTCATAGTTAATACCGCCTTGCACAGATCAGGGTAGTTGGGCGGGCGTGGTGAAAACCCAGTCACGCGACTTTACCGGCGTATGGCAGCTTATGCATTCCTTGCTGAAGCCCGCATCTTTTCCATAAGGTTTCTGATCCATACCGACCCAGCGCGCCCATTGCCAACCGGTGCCATTGGTCTTGTATGCCTGCTCGTCCTTGAGCATAAATTCTGCGTGCACAAACTCTTTAGGAGCGATCGCCTTCGGCCAGTGTTCCTCAGCGGTTTCTTTCCAGACCAGTTTGCCCAGAATTGCACCATCCGGCCAGGGGTTGGTCTGCCCTGCCCGCGCGGCCTTGACCGCAATCTCGTTGCCGACGATCACACGCAGCGTATGGTTATCGATGCGGTGCGAACTGGATATCACGGGCCAGTCCTTATAGTTTTCCGGCAGCTCGATCCCGTTCGGCGCCGGTTGTGCCCTGCCGCCGTCCTGGGCAGCATGAGCAGGCATAATTATAGCAAATAATAACAGCATTTTTAATGCTTTATGGCGCATATTTAACTCCTTACAACAAGTGATAAAAAGAATGGAGACCTATTGTGGCAAACAGCTCGAAATGCCGATTATTCCCCCCGTACTGTGAAATAATAACCGGCGATGCCCAGTCAAACGCAGGGTGGAGCACCGGACCATGACAAAACCAGGCAATGACCAGACTTATATCTTTGTGGGCACGCCAGGCATCTGCGGGCTTCTCTCCTTGTTTCGAATTATACCTTTTATCTCATTGTTATTTTTTGCATATTCTGGCGCAATAAATGGTGCGTCAGAAGCCGGCGACAGCTTTGGCGACGATGAATTCGATACCTTTGAAGACACCCCGCTTGAAGATCCCCTCAGCAATCCACCCTGGTTCAAACTGACTTTCCTCGATCTGTCCGAAGACCTCGAGGATGCAATTGGCAACGGCAAGCAGGGCCTGATGATCTATTTCGGACAAAAGTACTGTTCCTACTGCAAACAACTGCTGGAAGGCAACTTCGGGAAACTCGATATTCTCGCCTACACACAGAAACATTTTGATGCCATCGGTATCGACATTCATGGACAACGCGAAGTCACCGCACTTGATGGTTCACAATGGAATGAACGCAGCTTCTCGGTCAGGAAAAATGTTAATTTCACACCGACGCTGATCTTCATCGACAAGAATGGACGCGAAGCCCTGCGACTGTCAGGTTTCTACCCACCCTATAAATTCCGTGCCGCACTGGAATACGTCGCCGCCGACTACTACCTCAAGGAAGACTTCCGCAGCTACCTGGCGCGGGCTGACGTGCCGCTGGTATTTGACGCCGGGGATATGAACTACGAGGACTTCTTTTTGCCTGCACCCCACGCACTGGACCGGAGCCGCTGGCCCGGTGAACGCCCACTGGTGGTGTTCTTTGAGCAGGGTGACTGCCACGCCTGCGATGTACTGCACACCGGGCCTTTGCGCCAGGATGATATCAGCCAGCAGCTTTCAGAAATGGAGGTCGTGCAACTGGATATGTGGAGCGACACGCCGGTGCTCACACCCGCTGGAGAAAGGACCACCGCAAAACAGTGGGCCGACAGGCTTGGCCTGTTTTATACCCCGACGCTGATTTTCTTCGACGAACGCGGCAAGGAGATCCTGCGCCTGGATTCGGTCGTCCAGTTTTACCGCCTGCGCAACGTAGTGGAGTATGTGAATTCCGGCGCCTACCGCAACTACGCAACCTTCCAGCAGTGGCGCAATGCCAACAAACGCTAACAGGCTGCTAGCCCGGAAAGCCGCCTGGCCACAAGGTAAGCCCTAACCACAGGAACCCGATCGCCAGCAGAGCACATCCCGTTATCACTGTGAGCAAGGCGAAACCAAATCCTTGTGCGAACCCCGTCCGTAACGCCTGAACGGCACCGATGGCTGTAACGAAGAAACCGAACTCGCTCATAATAAGCAGCGTCAACAACGGCAGGACAGGTTTCGATGCGGGATCAACAGCACCGGACACCACCAGGATCACGGCAATTGCCAGGCCCAGACCCAGCGCCAGCCATGGAAAGGAAAGTTTCATTATTTCGTCTCTCTCTCGAAATAGCGTGGTATATACCTTTATTCTTAATTCTTATGTTGCCATACCCGTGTGGGTAAATCGCTGGTAACCCCTGTGTACAGGGTGCCTGTTTGGGACGTTATTCCCGAATAGCGGTTATCTCCACATACTCCGCGCCCTATTTGATCTGGATCAGTTTCATGTGCGCTCTGGTCTTGATAATGGTGACACGCTTTCATTCCCCCCGAAAGCGTTTTTGGCTGCACTCTACCCCCTTGAGTGCGGCTATTTTTTTGTCTTTTGATGATGGTCTTCAAATTGAATGCCAAGCCACGCTCCGGCAATGCATCTTCCGCCAGTCTGGTGTTAAGAAAGCATGCGAACCAGTCGATAGCAAGGGTAGCACAGCGTACCATTACAATAATGTGTGTATTGCTGGGGGCTTCGCTCCTCCATCCAGCAACACTGCCAGCGTCTTGTCTCCTCAGGCGCTGGCTTTTTTAATGCGTGTAATGTACGTGCGATTCTGAAAGGGACTGCAGGCTAGATGCCTTGTAATTGCGCATACTAGTCCGAGATCAGAGGATCACCCGGGCGATGGACATGGATACAATTACCGCCGCCTTTTTTAGCGGTGTAGCACGCCGAGTCTGCCAAATTGATCGTATCAGCAACATTTACACCAACCTGAACAGGTAGAATGCCAATGCTGACGCCAATCGAAAACCGCTTAGACCGCCAATGGAACTGGAACGACTGAATCATCACCCGAATTTTCTCGGCCAGGTGCCTGGCCCCATCCATGGAGCAATGCTCCATCAGCACTGCGAATTCATCGCCACCCAATCGGGCAAGTGTGTCACGCGAACGCATTTGCCCCTGCAGTAAAGCCGCAATCTGACGAAGTAAATCATCACCGGCAACATGCCCACACGTGTCATTGATGATTTTGAACTGATCAAGATCGATAAAACACAGGGCATACTCATCGCCTGGCGCGGGATCTCTGGACAATACTCGTTGCAGGCGCCGCTCGAATTCACGTCGGTTGACCAGGTTTGTGAGGCCGTCATGTGCGGCCTGATGGGCAAGCTGTTCTTCCAGGCCGCGCTTCTCTGTGATATCGCGACAAACCACCAGTAGTCGCGGCTCTTTGGTATCCGGATCCAGGGTGACTCGCTGATGAACCCAGAAGATCACCCCATCTTTTCTTATCATCCGAAAATCGATCCCTTGATCCTGTTTCAGGCCAGTGAAGTGCTTCTTGATATAGGCGAAAACAGCCTTCTGATCTTCGGGGTGAATTACCTTGGAGGCCGATTCACCAATCAATTCGCCAACATCATAGCCGAGCATGCCGGCACCGATACGATTAATGGAGAGGATTTCACCAGCGCAATTAATGGTAGTGTAAATGTCAGGCGCATTCTCATATAGTGCCTGGTAGCGGGCTTCGCTGACCCCCAGCGCAGCCTCAGCTTCGACCGTATCCGTAACGTTTTTGAATATGCCACGTGTCGAGATTGCTTCACCATCCCTGATAATAGAACCGCAATCCCCGGCCAGGTAGACGGTCTCTCCTGACTTGGACAAAAACTTGAAAGTGATGCATGTCAGCGTCTCACCATTGAGCAATCGCTCGAAGCGCTCCTTGCAACAGACCCTGCTGTCAGGGTGCAATACATCGAGAAGATTGAGCGATGCGACCTCTTCTTCGGTATACCCCAGGGTTTCTCGCCACGTCCGGTTTGTGTAAATAAAGGAGCCATCCGGCGACAGGCACTGGATCACGTCGCTGGTGTTATCGAAAATATCTCTATAGCGCTCCTCGCTGCTCCGAAACATCTTTTCTGCCAGCTTACGCTCAGTAATGACATCGAATACAGCAACGAAATGTTCATGTTTTGGGCTGTAGGCAGATACCGACATCCACATCTCCAGTGCACGAACATAGGTTTCAAATTTCTCAGGCGCACCTCCCTGCGCTATACGACCGAAGGCCTTAAGTAATTGTGGGTCAGTCTCACAAATGCCGGGAATGAGCTCGGCGAGGCGTTCCCCGCAGACATCCCGCAGACCGGTCTGAAGTTCGAAGGCAGGATTGGTATAGAGAAATATAAAATCGCGGGGACGCCCATCCTCGAACACCATCTTGCAGTAAGCCATGCCGTTGAGCATGCACTCAAAGACGGACTGATAGGTGTCGTTGTCAAAGTTTACCGATGGCTTCGTGCCAGACAGAGGTGCCAATCCAGACTGGCCATTTTCCGAATCATTAGGCGGCATTACCCTTATCTCCTGCGTGCTGCAATTTTAGTGGCAATTTAGATGGTACAGCTTAGTGGGCCCTTTGGAGGAAATTGTGATCGTAGATCTGTCCGATATAGGCGTCAGTGATTTACTTATTTTTCCCGATCCTGACTGTTGATGCAACTTTAACGAAACCACAGAATCACGCGTATTGTGGAAACTACTTACAGAAGCACAGTCTGTAAGCCATATTCACTACGGAATCATACGGATAAACACAGGGATATTTCCAGCAGAGGTCCCCTGCCGGTATGTTTTCTATTCCATGTTTTACGCTGCTACATTACCCGTCACTGTCTGAAAGGAGCAACCCAGTCCTCGCTGGCCGTTTGGGTAATATCGAGCACACTGCCCGGCCACAGCCCCAGCAACAGGACCAAACCGGTCAGGACGAGCACCAGCAGCAATTCACGCCGGCGTAAATCCAGCGCTTCCCCGATCACGCTACTTTTAACCGGCCCCAGGAACGCACGCCGGTAAATGCCAAGAAAATAACCGGCAGCGAGGACGACACTAAACAGGGCAGCCAGACCGGCACCAGTGTGGGTGGATAACGCGCTCAGTATCAGCAGCAGTTCCGCCGGAAAGCCGCTGGTCCCCGGCACCCCCAGGCTGGCCAGGCCGAAGAAGAAGAAAAACGCCGCCAGCAGCGGCATGGTCTTTGCCGCACCTCCCAGACTGATGATATCGGTAGATCCGACCCGCTGGTGCAGGAACCCGGCCAGCAGAAATATCCCGCTGGCCACAATAGTGAAATTCAGCAACTGGAATACCGCCCCCTGAATTCCATACACGCTGAGCGATGCTATACCCAGCACCACCAGCCCGACGTGACTGAGGCTCGCAAAAGCGAGCATGCGTCTTAAATTGGTCTGACTGAGGGCCGCCAGTGCACCGTATACCAGACCGGTAACACCCAGACCGGCCAGTACCCAGTGATACTCGGCCGCAGCCTGTGGCGCCAGCGGGACAACGAATCGAATCAACCCATAGGCGCCCAGCTTCACGCCGGTCATGATAACCGCTATGGATACCGGCCCCTCCATGGCCAGCGTCGGCAACCAGGTATGGAACGGGAACACCGGCACCTTTACCGCGAAACCCAGCAACAGCAGAAAGAACACCAGGCCCTGCATTTCAACGGGCAGTGTCTGTTCAAGCAGCACGGTGTAATCGAAGACCAGGCCTTCCGGCACAACCGCACCACTGACCGCGGCCTGATCAAACGCCAGTACCAGAAAACCGAACAATAAAGGCACACCACCGGCCATCATAAACAGCGTGTATTTCACCGCAGCATAACGGCGGTGCGGTCCTATGCCCCACAGACTGACCAGGAAATAAATCGGTACCAGCGTCAGTTCCCAGAAGAAGAAAAACAGCATGGTATCCAGCGCACAGAAAATACCCAGCGTGGCGCTCTCCAGTATCATCAACAAGGTGTAATACAGGCGCGGCAGACTGCGTACATTGTTCCATGATGCCAGTATGATCCCATTGAACAGCACCGCAGTCAGCGGCAGGAACAACACCGAGATACCGTCGACACCAAGCATATAGTGGATATTCAGATCCGGCATCCAGTCGATTTTCTCGACCAGCTGAAAACCTGGCTGCGCAGGGTCAAAAGCCGCCAGTATCATCAGCGCCAGCAACAGATCGATCACCACCGTTGCCAGCGCAATGCTGCGCGCATAGCGCTCGTTAGGCACCAGCCAGATCAGCGCCGCGCCCACGGGCAACGACATGATCATCAGGCTGATTAGTGGCAAACCGGTATCTAGCTGCATAACATTCCTATTAAATAGTACATTGCTTAGCCGACATGTCGTTTACAGGCCGTCGGCAGCAGGGATGCTGCCGTCGAGCGTACAGGGATGTATTCAAAGCGCGTCTGTAAACGACATGTCGGCTAAGCAATGTACACATTCTCGACCCGTCAGGAACCGTGCTGACCGTATATTGCATTCAATCCGCCCAGCGAGGATTCAATCAGCTTCAGCCAGGGTTCCGAATAAAAACCTGCACCCAGCAGGACAACGATAACGCTCACCGCCAGCACACGTTCCATCGCTGTGGCAGGCTCAATCTGTTCACCTTTTGCCTTATAATCCCGTGGAGCGAGAAAGGCGCGCTGGAATGCCCACAGCAGGAAAGCGGCAGCCGCAACGTTACCCAGTGCCGCGGCAATCGTGACCAGTGCACCGAAGCGCTCGATAGAGGCTTCCATCATCAGGTGTGCCGCGTCGAAACCCGGCGTGCCCGGCATACCGATAATAGATAGCCCGGCAATCAGAAAGGCGATACCGATCACGGGGATATGATCGAACAGCCCACCCAGGCGCGGCAACGACAGGGTATGTGTACGGCGGAACACGAAGCCGGTCATGAACAGCAACGCGGCTGTCGCCAGACCAAAATTCACCGACAGCATGACAGCCCCCTGAAACCCGAGTTCGCTGAGTGTAAACAGCCCGATCACCAGTACGCTGGTATGACTGACCACGGCAAACGCCAGCAAGCGCCGCAAATTGGTCTGCATCAGCGCAAGCAGGGCCGCGTAAAAAATACCGGTCACTGCGAAAGCGACCACCCACTCGTTCCATTTCTGTACCGCGTCCGGCACCAGCGGGAACACAAAGCGCAGCAACCCGTATACCCCGGTCTTCAGCCCCAGCAGAAACACGCCGGCAACCGCCACCGTGCCGTGCTCCGCAATCAATGGTAACCAGCCGTGCAGCGGAAACAGCGGTATACGGATTGCCAGGCCATAGAACAACAGAAAAAACACCACAACCTCGACCGACTCCGGCAGCCGCTCAATGCGCAGTCTGTCCAGTTCGAACGACCAGACACCGGCATTGGCTTCCGCGTAGTTCCAGCCCAGCAGAAAGACACCGGCAAACAGCAGCAGCAGCCCGGTACCCATGAACTGCAGGTAACGCTGCATCGCCATGTCTTCCTGCGGCGCATTGGCCCAGCCACGCAGAACATAGCCCACCATGATCAGTTCGACCGCCGACGACAGCGTAAACCACAGCAGATCCTGGGTGGCGAACAGACTCTGCAGCGAGGCTTCTATGGCGAATATCACCGTCAGGAATTTCGCCAGACCATCCATGCGGCGCACCCTGGAATAGAGCACAACCATCAGCGTCAACAGCGCGGTCAACAGCATGAACAACACCGTCAGGCCGTCAGCACCCACGTGATAAACCAGCGGTGGCAGTATTTCAACACGCTCGACAAACTGCAGACCAAGCTGCGTAATATCCAGCGCGTAATACATATCCATCGCGACCAGCAGTTCGAGTATGGCCAGCAGCAGAGCAACAACAAACCCGAAGCGCGTTTCACGCAGCACGATCATAAGGCCGATAGCTGCCAGCGGAATCAGTTGCAGCAGCGCCAGGAACGGGTACCCCGACTGTGCCGCGCGGTACAGCTCCACGCTATCCATTACAGAATCACCACAAAGGTCACCAGCAACATGAGCAACAGATAACGTGGCCGACTAAGCAACTCATCCACCTTGATAAGAACGCTGCCGGCGTGCAGCAGGATGCGCTGTATACCTTCTTCACCGCCTTGCAGTACCAGGTGCTCCTCGAACCAGTGCAGAATGGATGCAATCCATTCCATCAGCTTGCCGGCAGCGCCCTGCCCTTTCCCAATGTCGCCCGAATCACCGTCGAGTTGCATGCTGTGCGCATGCTTTTGTTTTTCCCACTGCGCCAGCGAAGATACGGCCCCGATCGAGCCCGGCAAACCTACCAGACGGTTCACCACCTGCTGATCGAAAGCCTGTGTATCGCGTGCCAGTGCCTCGGTGGGCCTGACCAGCAACCAGTCTGTCATATGCTCTATCCAGAAACGCTGTAACGCCGCTGTATACAACCAGCGCCGGCGCCGGAACCAACGCGGTACCGGCCGCGTGCTCCGGCTCATCAGGTGCATCATGGACGGTGCGTTGAGGAACTGGAAGGCGCGCCACAGTGCATGCGCCACCAGGTGCCAGCTGGCAAGTTCGAACCATCCCAGTCCGCAGGCCATGAACATGAGGCCAACTTGCCCGCTGGTCGAGAACATCAGGGCACTCTTGACATCGGTCTGAACAAAACCGCCGACAACGCCGTACAACGCTGTTGCGGCACCTGCCAGCGTGATCATCCACATCAGTTCAGGCGTATGCTCCAGCAGTGGCTCCATACGTATCAACAGGTACACACCGGCGTGCACCATCAGCGCGCCGTAGAATATGGCACTGGACGGTGTCGGCCCTTCCAGCGCGCGCGCGATCCATGGAATAAAGGGTACCTGTGCCGACTTGGCCATGGCTGCCAGCAGGAACGCGCTCGCCAGCAGACCAATGTGAAGCTTGTCCAGCGAAGCAACACCATGAAACAGCACCGGCCATTCCGTACTGCCGGCCCAAAGGAATGACATGACGATGGCGGCTATGAGGCCGGCATCGCCGACCCTGTTGGTCACAAAGGCACGCGTGGCATTGCCCGCTGCCGTGGGCCGCTCGAACGAATACGCGATCAGCAGGTACGAGCTTACGCCGGCCAGTTCCCAGCCGACGAACAGCAACACTGCGTTACCCGCCATGACAATCAGCAGCATGGCACTGGTAAAAAGACCCATTGTCATAAAGTAGCGCTGGTAGCCCGCTTCGCGGTGCAGGTAGTTTACGGAGAAACGCAGCGTTAACAGAGACAGCAGCAGTACCAGGTGGATCATGACCAGACCCAGACCATCCAGCATAAAGCTGATGTTGACCTGCAACCCGCCACTGTTGAACCAGGATGCGATGTGCACATAGCCGGGCAGGCTGCCGTGTTGCAGGATCAGGCCATCGAGCACCACAAGTACCAGCAGAGACAGCAGCGAACAACCGATCACCACACGCCGGGTTTGCGCTTCACCGGATTCGCCGCGGTTTCTGCCCGAGACATAACCGATAGCGACCCAGAACGCGGCCAGCAGCGGCAATACGGGAATTAACCATGCAATAGCCTCAACCATGACTGACCGCCTTGTCGGCCGGGTTTTCAATCAGGGCCGGCGGTAAGGGCTCATGGCGCCCGCGGTACCAGTCTGTCGAACAGGCCACCATGGGCAATGTCTTTTTTCCGCCCTGCCAGGGAACAAACCCCTGTTCCGGTTTGAACACAGTAATAGCCCCGCTATGCGGATCTATTGCGTTCAACAACAGCCATCCATTGCCGATCAGCTGCTGCAACTCCGGCTGACGTTGATAAATCTTTGTCAGTATCTCTGTACGTACTTCAACCACAATTTGCAGGCGCATTGCCTCATGAATCTCGATCATCTGTTTGGGCAGGCCGGTGCGCAAATCACTGCTCGCACCCTGCATGACACCCAACAGGCCGGCGACATTGTGGGTAATCTTGGAGCCGCAACCGTACTGCTCGTTGTTTACCGTCGAGAAGTAATATTCCAGGTTGATACCGGCACCCACCGGCCCCACGGCCAGCAGAATCGCTTCCAGCACATCACCGCTCGGGTCCTGGCTCGGGTCGTAGGAGATCAGGAATACGCGACGATCGAGAAAGGCGCCCTGGCTGACTGAACGACGACCGATAATCGCCGCTGCGTTGGTGGCGTGCCCCAGCTCCGGCCGCGCCTGACTGAAGTCCCGGGCGCGCCCGGCAATGTGTCGGCGGGCCTGCGGCAGTGACGGGTTATCCGGCGCCGATGCAAAACGACGACAGCGTTCGTGCGCTGAACCAGGGGTTGCTACTGCCAGGTCCTGTTTCAGCCGGATAAAGTTTTCCTGCAGTGTATCCGGCAGTGCATCGCTGTCATACCAGGTGATGGATTCACTGCAGGTGTCGTGTTCAGCACCCAGTACCCAGCTATCATCCGGCAGATCAAGTCCGCGTTCCTTCAGGATGGCGCGGATCTCGGGACGGTTTGCCATGGCGGCAAATGCACGCGCGTTCGGTCCCCCGTGCTTGCCGCTGCAGGCGCCACAATCGTAGGCCGCCAGATGCGGATTGTTCTGGCTGGAAGAACCATGCCCCATCATCACTACCAGCGGTGCAAAATCCTTTTGCAGACCGATGTTGCGCAAAAATCCCTGTACCCGGTCTGCCTGCTCGCTGTCGGTAAAGCCGGGGCGCGGTTGTTCAGGCGTCGCTACCTGATCGGGATGTTCAGCACAAACCGAAACATCTGTCGCTACCGAACCGTCAAAGCGCATCCGCAAACGTTCGCTCCAGCGGCCCGCCGGCAAGGGTGCAACAACCTTTGCCAGAAGAGTCAGTAACGCCGCCGGTGCGGCAAGCAGAATCAGCAGCGCCGATGACAACAGATTACGACGCGTCCCCTGGTATACCAGATCCTTGACTTTCAGCCGCAGGGAACGACGTTTGTCGTGCCTGCGTTTGCTGGCTTCCTGGCCTGGTTGCACCGTCTCCCGCACTTCATGCGCCGGTATCACAACAACCGGGCACAATGCGGTCACCCTGGTATCATCGATCCCGCGCCAGTTGATGGGAACACCAAAGAAACCGGCAGCGCCCAGGGTTTCTATATTCGGATTATGTTCTTCCAGGTGGCGGCGTATACCCTCTTCGCGGTCATCCATACAGAATACGATCTGTGCATCGGCACGTGCGGGGCGCGTCTGCCAGCGGCCGCGTCCGTGGTTGTTGGCGATAGCGTTAAACAGTTGTTCACGGTAGTGCCGCTCATAGGCCTGCAACCACAGGTAACCGGCATGCTGTTCATCAACCGCTTCCATGCAGGCAAAAATCATATCCACCTGTGCAATATTCAGGGTGCGGACGGCGGCGCCACTCAGGCCCAGGTGCTGCATCATCCTGAACAGTGGCCAGGCGCTGCTGAATACGGTGTATCCTTCCGGCTTGTCCGACGCAGGGCTACGCTTCCAGGTCCAGATCAGGTGCGCGAGGTGCAACCACTGCGGCTCATCGATGTAGCAGGCGTCCGAACAGTTCAGCTGCCGTTGCGCCAGGGTCGCCAGGTACTCCGGCAGGCGCTGACTGTAAAAGGTATAACGCACCATGAACTCGGGCAGATGGCGGCGCAGGTACCAGCGGATCACATCCAGACTGGCTTCGATCTGCCACAACTCACGGCACAGTTTCTGCGCAAACAACCGCTCCAGCACCAGCCGTACAGCCAGGTAGTCCATCATATCGACCCGCACATGATCCAGGCCGTCGTACCCCGGATGTTGATGCCGCCACAGGAACATACCGGACCAGCCGGGCAATTCGAGCGCCAGTCGCTGCAGGTACGCTTCCCATTTGTCTTCTGACAATCCCAGCCATTTCAGCTCGATCACAACCGTATCGAAAGGGTCTTCCGGGAGTGCATCAAGACTGTCCGTCCAGTCAGGCAGTTCTTCAAATATCCAGGCAAGGTCGGTTGCCGCACTGGCTCGCCACACGGCATAAAAGCCCTGTGACCGATCCGGATCGTTCCAGGCGGCAAAACCCTGATCCAGAAACGAGGCCAGGTAACGGATCAACAGTGGTCGCATCTCCTCCAGCAGGTCCTGTCCGGTCAGCAGCTTTAACATCCCCTCCAGCGTCAGTTCATCGCCGACTTTTCCGAAAAGTTCGTCCAGCTGCTGCCCTGCATCCTTGAGAATCAGGCTGTCCATCATCGGATGACCTTCCGGATGATCCTCATCCGGCACCAGGTCAGACAGCATGTGCTCGGCCTGTTCCGGCGTCAGGTCGAGAAGATCCTCGGGGTGCAGAATAAAATGATCCAGGCCAAGCACGTGCAGGCAGGATTTCCATAGATCCTCGACAAGCTCTGCTTCGCCCTGTCCGTCATCCTCTCCGGCTTCAGCCAGCAGCCGCTGGCGCGCCTGGGGATCAACGTCGGACTGTATGGCGCGCAAGGCACCCAGTTCCTCGACCTGCCAGCGCAGCTGATAGCCTGTTACCGGCTTGAAAGCGTACAACAGGGTGGCAAGATAGATATCTTCCCGGCACACGTTACGCTCAGCGTATTTGAATACCGTTTCGTCCGCGTTCAACTCGCTGGTTTCGCGCACGATCGCTTGCAGGTCCTCCAGCTCAATGCGTCCCTGTCTGTAAAGCGCCCTGAATTCTTCATCCGGCAGGTAACCGTAGGCACCGGTCACCTTGTACGCGGCATCCAGGGCTTCGGGGAAATCAAGGTGTTCAAAACCGTGCAGGGTATTGTGGTGAACAAAATCCCTGATCGCAGCCTGGCCTGGCAATACGTGTTCGAAATGCTCGATCGCCTGTTGCAGGCGTGCGCGCAGGTCCTTATCGGAAGAATGATCTGTCATCCGCTAGCCACCTGCGAAAATGTCGCTCAATTGTGCGACCGATGCCGACATCATGGCCAGCAACTCTCCCGGCAAGATACCCAGCAGCAGGATACCCAGCGACAATACACCGGCTGCCGCCATTTCCACCGCGCGCAGGTCCTGCACGTCACGCATCCCCGGACGTACCGGCCCGGTAAACAAACGCCCTATGGTGCGTATCGCGTAAGCCGCGCTGATCAACATGCCGATGCTGACCAGCAACACAACCCAGCCCCAGCGTTCGAAACCTCCGATCATGGCGTGCAGTTCAGCGATAAAACCCGCTGTTCCGGGAATACCCAAACCGGCCAGCAGCGCCAGCGAGGTAAAGAAGGCGAAACGCGGGGTCACCTGGATCAATGAGCTGTATTGATTGATATCGCGTGTCCCGGTACGTTCGTACAACAGGCCGATCAACAGGAACAGTGCGCCGGCAACCAGGCCATGCGCCACCATTTGCGTCACTGCGCCCGTCAGCCCGGCGACGTTCATGGCCGCAATACCAAACAGTACAATGCCCATGTGGCTGATCGACGAATAGGCAATCATCGCCTTCAGATCGGTTTGTCGCCACGCCAGCAGCCCGCCATAGATGAGGCTGAACAACGCCAGACCCGCCAGCAGATTCTGTAACGCCAGCACCGCCTCCGGCAACATGGTGGCTGCGCGGATCAAACCGTAGGATCCCATCTTCAGCAGAATACCGGACAACAGAATACTGACCGGACTGGGCGCTTCCACATGCGCCAGCGGTAACCAGCCGTGCAATGGAAAGATGGGCATCTTGACGCCGAAACCGACCAGGAAGCCGAGGAAAATAAGCACCTGGGTATGCGGGGATAATTCCCTGGCGCCGGTCGCAACATCTTTCATATAGAATGAATGCCCCGGGATCGCATCGAATACCACCAACAGGCTGATAAGCATGAACACGGACCCGCCCATGGTGTAGAGCACAAAGTTCAGCGATGCCTGTTGCTTGCGCGCGCCTCCCCAGCGATCGATCAGGAAAAACAGCGGGATCAGCGTGAACTCCCAGAACAGGTAGAACAGCGACCAGTCCTGGGCCATGAACACGCCGAGCATGGCGGATTCCAGCACCAGCATCACCATGTAGTAAGCTTTTACGCGTTCGCGTATACCGGCTGAAGCGAGGATGGCCAGGAAACACAGCAGTGTGGCGAGCAACACCATCGGGAAGGAAAAACCGTCAACACCCAGCGCAAAGGACGTACCGAGACGCGGGTTCCAGGGCACAATCAGGCTGAACTGCAGGTCAGCCGTGACAAGGTCAAACTGGCCGATCAGGCCCCAGGACAGGAGCAGCGCAGCAGCGGTGAACGCTATCGCGATCGAACGAATCAACTTCGGGTTACGGTCAGGCAGAAACGCCAGTAAAACCGCGCCCAGTAGTGGCAGTATCAGCAATACTGTTAGTACATACATGCCATAGGTCTATTTTGAATTGGGCACCTCGGCGGGAGCCACGACCAGCGCCAGGCCCAGCAAACTGGTCACCAGATAGCCGACAGACGCCATCCCGTGCAAGCGCGCGAATTGCGCCTGGTCGCTGGCACCGGCCAGCCGCAGGTCAGCAATCATGGGCGCCAGCAGGAAATGCCCGACCAGCGTCAGCACTAACATCGCCAGCAATACCAGAGCCCGCCAGTTAAGGCGCTGCTGTGGATTGCGGATCTGGTTAGACAGCAACAGAAATACTGCGCAGAACAGACCGACCCAGGCCACAATCCCGAACATGACTCCGGCCAGCGTACCCGCCAGGGCACGATCATCGAGATTGGCGAACAGTGCGGGCGCAACGATATAACCAACAGTCCACAGACCACCGACCCACAGCGTCAGCAGAATGCGCTCGCCGGCCAGGCGACTACTGATAACGGACTGCAACGATTTCCAGATTTCTTTCGCCGCCCGGGGCGACCACCGTGGCGACATCGCCTTCTTCCTTACCGATCAAGGCCCGGGCGATAGGCGAGCCCACAGAAATCAATCCTGCCTTGATATCCGCTTCATCCTCACCAACGATCTGGTACGTGACCTCGTCACCCGTATCTTCGTCAATCAGGTCCACGGTAGCGCCGAACACGACCTTGCCGCCTGCATCCAGGCTGGCGACATCAATAACATGGGCATGTGAAAGCTTGCCTTCGATTTCCTTGATGCGGCCTTCTGCAAAACTCTGTTGTTCACGGGCTGCGTGATACTCGGCGTTCTCCTTCAGATCGCCATGCGCACGTGCTTCCGCAATAGCCTTGATGATACGCGGACGATCGACTGTCTTCAGTTGCTGCAATTCCGCCTGCAGCTTCTCTGCACCGCGCTTGGTGAGCGGAACCTTGTTCATGCCACTTGCTCCTGATGTAAATCCTGCAACCGTTCTACTGTCTGCGAATCCATACAGGTCAGGGCCAGGCTGGTTGCATAGGCGTGTGATATGGTTGTGCTGTACGGGACCTTGTGTTGCAGCGCCGCACCGCGGATGGTGTAGGAATCTGCAATTGCCTGCTTGCCTTCAGTGGTGTTAACGATCAGCGCGATCTGCTCGTTCTTGATCATGTCCACCACGTGCGGCCGGCCTTCAGTCACCTTGTTGACCAGCTCGCAGGTGATGCCTGCGTTACTCATCGCCGCGGCCGTACCCCGCGTTGCGACGATAGTGAACCCCTGCTTCACCAGTTCAGCGGCCACCTGCACGGCATCGTCCTTGTCGGCGCTGCGGACGCTGATAAACACTTTGCCGGAACGCGGCAGGCGCTCACCGGCACCCAGCTGCGCCTTGGCGAAGGCCTCGCCAAAACTGCGTCCGACGCCCATCACTTCACCGGTGGATTTCATTTCCGGCCCCAGCAGGGGATCAACCCCGGGGAACTTGACGAACGGGAATACCGCCTCTTTTACCGAGAAGTACTTCGGCACACGCTCCCCGGTAATACCCTGGTCTGCCAGTGAAGTACCGGCCATGCAACGCGCTGCAATTTTCGCCAGCGGCATACCGGTCGCCTTGGAGACAAAGGGCACGGTACGTGAAGCCCGGGGATTCACTTCAAGCACATAGATGTCAGCTTCCTTGATAGCGAACTGGGCGTTCATCAGACCGACAACATTCAGCGCCTTTGCCATAGCTCGCATCTGCACGCGCAAACGGTCCTGGATTTCCTCGCTGAGACTGTAGGCTGGCAGCGAACAGGCCGAATCACCCGAGTGTACGCCAGCCTGTTCGATATGCTGCATGATGCCGCCGATCAGCACGTTCTCACCGTCACAGATCGCGTCAACGTCTACCTCGATAGCATCGTCGAGAA
>Ga0316189_10001181_pt1 | contig 25900 bp, 20 predicted proteins | sample LowCovwburrow_MG_FD_204930 | JGI IMG/M metagenome (GOLD analysis project Ga0316189, IMG submission 204930) | Coastal sediment microbial communities from Maine, United States - Lowes Cove worm burrow | ecosystem: Environmental > Aquatic > Marine > Coastal > Sediment | place: USA: Maine... | reverse complement strand
ATGCCGACATCGAGATTTTCGAGGATGATTTTCAAACTTCGTTCTTCATATTGGATGCGGTCAATGAGGTCGGCGATGGGGGAATGATCCTGGAGAATGGTTAAACAACCGACAATTTGGTGAGCGGGTCCAAAAACGGGTGTTGCCATGCGTGTTACCAGATGGGATTCATCTTCTTCCACCTGAATTTCAATAAACGGTTCATCCGTAATCGGGGCACAGTGCCCTTTAAACATGCAGCTGGCCAGGCATGGAACGCCGACAAACACTTCCCGACAATCTTTTCCGATCGCTTCGCGTTCCTTTATTCCCATCAAGGCCTGAGCGCTGAAATTCATGGAGGATACCCTCCGTCGGGTGTTCACGGTGAAGGCACCGATGTTCAATTCGTCCAGGATCGTTAACCATTGATCACACGAAATGCTGTTTCCCATTTCCGGGATTGACTTTTCGTAATCGTTCACAGGTTCAGTGTTCACCGTTGCGGGTTTCCTTTATTTTTAATACACAAGCCGGAGAAGTGCCGAGTGAATATTGAAATTTGAATACTAGTGGGAGCGGCTTTCAGCCGCGAATATCGCGTTAACATCGAACCCTCACAGGGCATCGCGGCTGGAAGCCGCTCCCACAAATTAGAAACCGAATTCATGTAATAGCGAGCCGCCACAGTATAAATTCATAATGTTTTGAAGGTGCAAAACTTAAGTCCATGCACACCACCTCCCACTCAATCTCCCGGCCCATCCGGGGAAACCGGAAGCCGTAACATAAAAGCGGCTCCTTGCCCCGGTGTGCTTTCAACCGTCACCGTTCCATGGTGGTGCTGGATGATACCGTAAACGGTTGACAGACCGAGCCCTACGCCATAACCTTCTTTTTTGGTCGTATAAAAAGGCTCAAAAATACGGGGGAGATCATCCGGTGCAATTCCCGGCCCGGAGTCCTTTACGGTGATAATCACCCGCCCCTCGCGGGAATCATAGCTCCCTTCCAGCTTCAGATCGCCGCCATCACCCATGGCGTCGATCGCATTGAATATGAGATTGATGACACATTGCTGCAACTGATTGAAATCGCCTTTCACCGTCGGCAGGTCCGGCAGGATGCTTGCGTCGAGGCGGATGTGGCTCAACTGCAGACGGTGCTGACTCAGTATGATGCAGCGCTGCAACAGCTCGTCGATATGAACATCTCCAAAGGACGGCGAAGATTTGCGTGAGAAACTGAGCAGATTGGATACGATCTGAGAACACCGTCTGGTTTCGGTTTCCACCAGCTCCAAATAGCCCCGGAATTTTTCTTTTCGCTCCTGGGTCAAGGTGTCCCGGCCCATTATGCGGGCCATCAGCCGCAGATAATTTAAAATTCCGGATAAGGGATTGTTGATTTCGTGAACCACACTGGCGGCCAGTCTGCCCAAAGACATCATTTTGTCCTGGTGAAGGATGCGGGCCTGATCCGCCATTTCCCGCTCGAGTTTGCGGATTTCGCGCAGGTCCCTGAAAAAGCAGACCAGTCCGTTTGCACGACCCTGATCGAAAAGCGTGACGGCAGATACCTGAACCGGCACATCGAGGCCGGATTTATTTCGCAAGGTGGTCTGATAGAGATTCAGCCGGTATTGACCGCCGAATTTCTCAGCGGATAATTCTTCCTTGAAGCGTGTGGCCTGCTCGGCTGGAAAAAATCGGTCGAAGGTCATTTTATGGATCACTTCGACCTTTGAATAGCCAAGTATCTGCTCCATGCTCTGGTTGTAAGTAACCACCCGGTCCGTTTCATCACATCCCAAAATGCCGTCCATGGAGTTTTCAATGAGGTTTCTCTGAAAAGCGATGGTTTTGAAGAGCTGCTGGCTGGTTTCGGCCTTTTCCTTTTCCAGCAAAGCCGTGTAATCTTTTATTTGCTTGCGGGATGTGTAGCGCTCTCGGGCACGGCTCAAGGCGAGATAAAGGGCGTCGTCGCTGATGGGTTTGGTAATAAAGTCGGAGGCATCCAGTTGCAGGGCACGGATGGCCAGATCCATTTCGCCAAAAGCGGTGGCCACAATGACTTCGATATCCGGAAGTTTCTTTTTGAGGGTCTCCAACACCTGAAGTCCGTCCATCCCCGGCATGCGGATATCGGTAATCACGATTTGAGGATATATGGTTTCGCAGAGCTGTAGCCCTGTTGCACCATCAGCTGCGGTTTCAACCGAATAACCGGCGTCCTGAAGGGCAATGGCCATTACCTCTCGGATATCTTCTTCATCGTCGATCAAGACGATTTTCCAAATTGACGGGACAGCCATGGACAATACCTGTTGGATGTTCGAGCGGCGACCATTTTTCTGTTTGGATTTAGTGATTTAAAGAACGATCATAATTCCAGCGATAACTTCCCGTTATAGCGGGGGGAATGGCCAAATCTATGCTATCGTATTTGACATAAACACCCTTTCCGTACGATAGCGACACTGCTGAATCTGTGGTCTGATATGAAAGGAGTGTATTAAAAAAAGCTTAGCACATACAGTTTGGGAGTGTAAATGTATAATATTTTTTCGCGCTGAATATTTGTTTATGGTCGCAGACGGTTGCACCCGTCACAAGGGCATTGTCCAGATTCCTTTAATTGCATGAAGTTTCCTGAGTTAAGGTTTTTCATCGATTTTCTAATTTATAATCAAATAATCCTATTAATAACGAATTGTTACAAGCAACAACGCTTATAATCAATAAATGCTCACCGGAAAAATTAGAAAAATTTCGAAGTCGTTTTCGAAATTTTTCGAAATCAATAAACTCCACAGATGACACTTAGAAAACCATTTAAAACTTGAGCATAGGAATCACGAGGCGTTTAAAGAATCACCGAAAAACCGGAGACAACGATTTTTAGCCGTAATACCGGTTAAATAGGACCTTATTGGTTAGTTATTTGCGATGTTGGAATCTCAAGCTGCAGTGATCGGTACAAATTTTTAACATATACTACTGAAGAAAATATTTTTGGTATAAGGCTTGCACTTCATTCAAATAAAAGAAGAACTATAAAATCCCAATTGAGCAAGAATTAAAAGGGGTTGTTATGAATTCAAAGACAAAGATTGGAATAATTATCTGCGATCGTTACCGACGCTGCGCGGGCGGGAAGTGTTTCCGAGCGATGAGGAACAGGGAAGGGGCTTTCAGCATATACTCGGACGTCGAAGTTGAGTTAGTTGGATTTACAACTTGCGATGGTTGTCCCGGCGGCAACATAGAATATGCTGGCGAAGAGATGGTGAAGAATGGCGTAGATGTTCTTCATTTAGCTTCCGGCATGGTCGTTGGTTATCCCCCGTGTCCCTATATCGATAGTTTCAAAGCCTTTCTTGAAAAGCGATACGCAGTCGAGGTAGTTGTCGGCACCCATCCAATACCGAAAAAGTATCTTGATATGCACACTGAACTTGGGACATGGAAAAATTCGACGTGGAAGCCCCTAATCGAGCCCACCATGACTGATGAAGAGACGCGTTTGAATTACGATTAAGGTCAGCCACTGCAATGGCGGTTCAGCATTTTGATGAGTTACCAAGATACCAGGCTTTTTCAATTCCAGTTGCGATTTGTTGATGGCTTCCTCATTTTTCAGGGTTGGGCAATATTTGGGCGATTTGCCGTCCTCTTTCTGACACAAACGATCTTGCGGTTCGATCGGGCAACGTGCACACCCCGGCATTTCATTTTTCATGTGATACCTCCTGTTTTCGTTCTGTCAAAAACGCATTTTCAATTTTAATATCTTTTTAAGGTCGCCGAAGACATCAGAACGGGACTGTCGAGGTCATATCCGGAATCTCTGGCGATAACAGGACACTTTACCTTAAACAGGAAAAAAATATTTCCGGGGCTATCACTCAAAGATTCATAATTCCCTTGTCCTTTCGATATAATGAGATCAGCCGCCCGGTAATAGCTCAGCATTTCGGAAGAACATCGCGAAAGGATGGTTGCCGGAGCGTCAGATCCATTGGATATAATGGTTGCCACTTTATCTATACCGACTTGGAGCGCATCCTCCAATGTGGCATCGTTTATGATTGGCTTTGCTCTGACCACAAATACGATTTTCGATTTCTTAATCTGAAGAAGCTGCTCGATGAGTATACGATCGAAAACAATTTCGCCCGCATTGTCTGCAATATATAAGATTAAAGAAGACTGTCCGACACTCTCTTTAAATTTGCGGTATTGTTCCTGATCAAGTTGATATCCTAAACTATCCTCCATTATAGAATAAATGCTGCCATATTCAGCTTGGGCGCCTAAATCGATGGCATTGCCGGCAATGGCCAACTTGCAGGCTGTTTCTAAAGTTTCATTTGAATCGTCTACCATGTCTTTCATGCGAGCATAGAGGGACATAGCGGATTTATTTGCACATCTTTTTGCTTCCAGATACGGATCGTTGTTACCTGTAATTTCGGATACAATCCGGTACACCTGCTGGGCGATTTCAGGCGGGGTGGCATCCAGCGCCAGATCCGGGATTATGAGTGCTACTGCATTCAGAACACGTCGATGAATGGTTTCATCCATAGACGCCATTCTCGCTGCTGCCAAGGCCTGCCGGAAAAAGCACGGTATACAATCAAGGTATGTTTTCACTATTCAACCATTTGCTAACCGCCATAAAGAGCCAATCCCTTATGCTCCGGCAACAAATATTCCCGTTCATTTTCGCCGAGAATACCGAGAGCCAGACAGATAATGGTCCACAGATGGATAACACCATAGCCAGCGCCGTAATGCTCACTGAGTTCATGAATTTGGGCGTGACAATTGTGACAACCGGCAATACAATAGTCCGCCCCGGTCGCCTGAATTTGAATGTCCTTCAACCGGCCGAATTCCAGGCGCTCCTCTTTGTATCCTGACTGCAGAAAACCACCACCGCCGCCGCAGCAATAGTTGTTGGACCGGTTGGGCTGCATGTCGATAAAATTCTCTTCCCCCACCACGGTCTTTACCACAAAGCGCAAATCTTCGGCGATGGGATCTCCGTAGCTTTTGCGTACAATCTGACAGGGATCCTGGACCGTAAATTTAATTTTCAAATCCTTGTTCCAGTCGGAATTTACACTCAGTTTTCCCTCCCGAATCCACTGGGCGTAGTATGCATAGATGTTTTTAACCTCAAATTTATGGGTGATGTTGAATTTTTTCAGTCCTGCCAGGACTGAATAGGTGACGTGCCCTCACTCGGTGTTAAGAAAAACCTTACACCCAAGATCATCCGCCTGATTGGCAGTGGTGCGAACGATATGTTCCCAGGCCTCATTGTCGGCCAGAAACATGCAATAATTTTCTCCCCCCCAGCCTTTGCTGCCGTAGGTCCAATCAGCCCCCACGATGTGCAGAATCTTCCATAAAGGCACCATCTCATCAGGTTCGGTGACCGGTTCCCGGGAATTTTGGTTTAAAAAGAAATCGACGCCTTTTTTGTCGATCGGCGCCTTCATATCGGCAAATTCGGGTTGAGCTTCATGGTACTCCGCTAGGACATCCTCAACCACGAACCTGAAATCTTCCGGTGATGCACCCATAGCACTGCAGCTGTCATTTCTTAAGGCCATATCGCAGGATCCCAGGATGCCCTTGGGACGCTCTTCCCTGGGCCAGCTGGCCCGTGCATGGTAAACCAGCTGGGGTATGTCGATATTCATTGGACAGCCATAGATGCACCGCTGACACATGGTGCACATCCATACCCAGTCGGATTTCAAAAGCTCATCATCCAGACCCAGCGCCGCCATACGCAAAAATCTTCGGGGATCCATATCTTCCAATCCAGTCGCCGGACATCCGGCAGAGCAAGCTCCGCAGGTTAGACACAAATTCAAATTTCCTCCGTCAGGAAGAATCTCCATGACCTTATGCATAAATGAGTTTTTTTTCTCTCCACCCTGCTTCATGACTTCTTTGGACATAATTTCCTCCTTTTTTCATCAAAAAATTAAAGCATGGGGCGTGCCATTTGGCGGCATCTCAGAAAAGTCATTTTAAATTAAAAGGTTATCTTAATTTCCGTTTACGCCACAGTGTTAGTTTGATCCTAAATTTAGAAAAATTTAGAAATTATTTCGCAAAATTGCGAAATTTTATGCTAAAAAACAACGAAAAGCCCATGGCGATATTAAATCACATGATCATTGCACATTGTGCATTTGGAATGGATTAACCTGCTAAATTTTAATTTAATAAAATTGGTGATGTTTGAGACCATTAAATATGTCTATCAAAAACAGATTATTATTCATTTTGCTTGCATGTTCTATGCTCCCAATGATTTTTATTGGGACGCTAGGATATTTTAATGCCAAGAAAGCATTGGAGAACGCACAGATAGAAGCGTTGAACAGCATTGCTTATTTCAAAGCCAAAAAGATCGAAGATTTTTTTGCCGAACAAATAAAGCATATAAAAATAGCTCAACAAAGGCCGAATATAAAGAAATACGCCTCGATACTTGCCGGATTTTCCGGTGACTTTTCCAGCCCCCTCGATAAAGCCATTCGTGACGAGATGGACCGGACGCTTCGGATGTACCAACCGATTTATAATTATACAAATGCTATGTTTGCCAATCCTCAGGGGCGTATAGTCTATGTCCTCAACAGATCTTCCGCTTCAGGAAATATAGACAACTTTTCACCTGAGCTATGGGAAAAAGCTTTTGAAGAAGGAAAAACCAGCGTTTATTTTTCAGACATCTTTAAAAATAAGACCCAAGTTGATCAATTATCCATATTGGTTACGGCCCCGGTCCACAATTTTGATGGAAAATTTTTGGGTGTGATTGCATTCGAAATCGATATGGTTTCAATTTTTGAATTTGTTCAAAATTTAACCGGAATGGGAAAAACCGGTGAAACCATAATCGCAAGGAAAGATCAAGATACCGCCTTGTTTTTAAATCCTCTTCGGCATGATCCGAATGCAGCCCTAATGAGAAAAGCATTTACTGGGGAAAGCCAGGCAATACCCTTTCAAGAGGCATTTAAAGACAATGTCGGGTGTGGGTTTTCGTTCGATTATCGAGGACAGAAAGTGATTGCCGCATGGCGAAATATACCCTTGGTTAATTGGGCAATGGTTTCCAAAATAGATGTCTCTGAAGCTTTTGAACCATCTGCGACGCAGAGGAATTTCATCCTCTTACTTGTCATTGCCGTTATTATACTCGGTATACTATTAGCTCATTTAGTCGCAAAATCAATTTCCGATCCGATTCAGATCTTACAAAAAGGGACGGCTGAAATCGGCAGCGGCAACTTGGATCATAAAGTCGGAACCGAAGCGAAAGATGAAATCGGTCAGCTTGGAAGAGCATTCGACCAAATGACTGAAAAATTAAGAGCCGTGACCGCCTCACGCGATGAACTCGACGGGGAGGTCAACGAGCGCAAGAAAGTTGAAAAAGAACTGCTAAAGAGTATGAGCGAGCTTGATGAGCGTGTCAAAGAGCTAAATTGTCTTTTTGAGATTTCTCGCTTAGTCGAGAAACGGAAGCTTGCCTTTGATGGGATACTTCAAGGGATCGTAGATCTTATTCCGCCTGGCTGGCAGTACCCGGATATCACCTGTGCCAAAATTAATATAAAGGGAGAAGAGTTTAAGACGCCCAATTTTAAAGAAACCGCTTGGCAGCAAACTTGTGATATCGTTGTCCACGGAGTTCAAAGCGGCAGCTTGGTGGTTGGCTATCTCGCAGAGAGACCTGAATGCGATGAAGGCCCTTTCCTGCAGGAAGAAAGAGCGTTGCTTGCTGCCATTGGTGAACGAGTGGGCAGAATCATAGAGCGCAAATGGGCGGAGGATGCCTTGGGGAAGAGCGAAGAAAAATTTCGGGAACTCATGGAAAATATGCATAGCGTCGTCGTCGTTTATGAAGCGGTCGCCGATGGCGAAGATTTTGAAATAAAAGATTTTAACCGCAGTGGCGAAAAAATAGAAAAAATCAATAGAGAAAGAGTAATCGGCCGGCGTGTTACCAATGTTTTTCCGGGAACAAAGGACCTTGGAATTTTTGATGTCTTTCAAAGAGTTTGGAAGACCGGCTTACCGGAGTCTTTTTCCGGAGGTGTGTACCAAAATCATCGAACTCCCCCCAGCTGGCGAGAAAGTTATGTCTATAAGCTATCCTCTGGAGAAATCGTCGCAATTTATCAAGATGTTACCGAGCAAAAGCTGGCGCGAAAAGCATTGCAGGAAAGTGAGAAAAGGTTTCGCGATTTGGTTGAAAACTCTCTCACCGGGATATCCATTGTTCAGGACAATCAAGTGGTCTATCAAAACCAGGAACAGGAGAGACTTCTGGGTCCTTTACCGAGATCATATTTACTGGCCGATTTTGAAAAAATCCATTCAGATGATATTAAAATGGTTAAACAATTAAGCCAAAGGATAGATAAGGGAGAAATTCAAACGCTTGAGACAGATTTTCGATTTTATCCCAAAAGCCCTGAGGGCGGCAGCAATAGTTTGAAGTGGGTTTACTGTCGGGCTTTATTGACCGAATATAGAGGCAAAGAAGCAATACTCGTCAATATGATTGATATGACCAAAGCCAAGGAGTTGGAACAGCTCTTAATCATTCAAGACAAAATGGCTTCGCTGGGTCGCGTGGCAGCGGGTATGGCACATGAAATACGAAATCCCTTATCGGGGATTAACATTTATTTAAACACTCTCAAAAAACTTCATCATAAGAAGGGGAGTGAGGAAAAAGTAAAACAAATCCTGGGACAGATCCAATCGGCTTCTTATAAAATTGAATCTGTTATCCGACGGGTTATGGATTTTGCCAAACCCGGAGAACCCAAGTTGGCTTTAATAGATCTGAATAAACCGGTTAGGGAGGCCATAAACCTCAGCGCCGTCACCATGCGCAAAAGCGGGATTGCGCTTGAAAAAGCTCTGTCTGAGAATCTGCCCCCGTGCAATGCCGACGCAACCCTGATTGAGGAGATGATCTTGAATTTACTGAATAATGCCGCTGGTGCCATGAAAACGATGGCGGAGGGCAAGAAAATCGTTGTAAGCTCATCGGTGGAGGGCGATGATATTATCCTTACGGTTTCAGATTCAGGCCCGGGCATAGCGCCTGATATTAAAGATAAAATATTCGATCCTTACTTTACCACGAAATCGGATGGTACCGGCATCGGCCTTAGCATCAGCCACAGAATTGTTACGGATCATGGTGGATCTTTAACTGTTTCAGACAGCGAATTGGGCGGCGCTGAATTTTTGATTAAAATACCTAATACCCGATAGCAAGGAGTGGAGATATGTCCATGATTAACTATTCAATCTATATCGTTGATGATGAGAAAACGATCACTGATAGTGTGACCATGGCCCTTGAGGACGACTACCAGATCAAGGCCTTTTCGGATGCGGAGACGGCTATCGCGCAATTGAAAGAAGATCCACCGGATTTGATTTTGCTCGATATTGGATTGCCGGGGATGAATGGGATCGATGCACTGCGCCACATCAAAGATCTTTACCCGGATATTCTGGTTATTATGATCACAGCCTATGAAGATGTCGACACCGTCATTTCTGCCATGAAACTGGGAGCTTATGACTATGTTGTCAAGCCGCTGCATATGGATGGTTTGGAAGTCACCATCGGAAATGCCTTGGAGACCATCCGATTAAGAAAGGAGGTTCGGGCGCTTCAGGAAAAGCATTTGAAAGAGCACATGCCCTGTTTTATCGCCGAAAGCAATGCCATCCAGGATGTCATGGAGTTTATCAGAATGGTGGCTAAAAGTCCTGACACACCGATTCTTATCATGGGTGAAACGGGGACCGGAAAGGAATTGCTTGCCAGTGCTATTCATTATAACAGCCCAAATTTTAAAGCCCCGTTTGCCACCGTGAATTGTGCTGCCATTCCCAAGGACTTGATTGAAAGTGAGCTTTTCGGCTATGAAAAGGGGGCCTTCAGTGGCGCCGGGGCTGCCGGCAAGAAAGGGCTTGTCGAGGAAGCCGCCGCCGGAACCCTATTTCTGGATGAAGTCGGTGACCTCAGTCTGGAAGCCCAGGCCAAGCTGTTGCGGTTTCTGGAACTCGGTGAATTTTATCGGGTCGGTGGAACCAAGAAATTGCATATCGACACCCGTGTGATTTCGGCCACCAATAAAGATATAGACGAGATAATAGCGAACGGCCAGTTTAGAAAAGACCTGTATTTTCGCCTGGGCGTGATAAAGGTGAAAGCCCCTTCCTTAAACGAGCGCCCTGATGACATTATCCCATTGACTAAATATTTTTTACAGGAATTCAGCTGCAAGTTCGGCAAAAAATTTACAGGGATTTCCTCGGACGCCAAAACCATCTTAATCACTCATAACTGGACAGGCCATGTGCGGGAGTTGAAAAATCTTATAGAAAAAGCGGTTCTGACGGGAAAGGGACCTGAACTCGCACCCAGGGACCTGGGATTAGATCCAAAAAGCCAACACAATCAAAAGGCTAGGTTTAGCGAAAAGACTGGATTTCCCCCGCTTCCCCCGGAGGGTATTATTCTTGATGCGCAGCTTCAATCATTGGAAAAGCATTATATTGAAGAAGCCCTTAAAATTGCCAAAGGCAATGAGAGCAAGGCGGCCAAGCTTTTAAACATCAACCACCACACCTTTCGTTATCGCAAAAAGAAGCTGCTTGGTGAATGAAGCGGTGCGCAGACCAGCCGCGACGGGACAATCAGGCTCTTATATCTAACGTTTTGCGGTTTTGTGTCAAAAAAACAAAATACCCCATACCCCATACCTATTACCTAATTTCCAGCTCGCAAACCTGGTGACTCGCAATATCTATATCTCTAATTTTTAACAAGCTGTAAAAAAAGCTGACACCCACAGCACCCGATACCTTTCATTTTTTTACCGAGCAATTCTCTGAATCAATCTTTCTTCAATGAAATAGAACACTTTCTCATTCCTTTCGCCTTTGGCATAGGCTTTGCTCAGATGTATGGGCAAAGAAGAAAACCTCCGAATTTCTAAACCGGAACTATAAAAGACTTGGCTGGTCAATTTTGATGGTTTCGTAAAAAGTCCGAAAAGAGCCAATTTTCAGATTTCGCACTTAATAATTTCAATAGGTTATAAGTGGGACATTTCAGAATTTAGACTTTTTACGAGATTGTCAATTTTAAGTTTAGGCCAAAAGGAGAAATGAAATGACGCCTCCCACAGTCATGTTAGTAGATGATGAGGCCCCTTTTGTAGAAACTATGACCAAGCGTCTGGGAAAAAGAGATCTGAATGTAATTTCAGCCTTTAGTGGTCAGGAGGCACTGGAAACTCTGGATAAACACCATAATGTGGATGTTGTGATCCTGGATGTCAAGATGCCCGGCATGGATGGGATCGAAACCCTCAAGAAATTGAAGACTGCCTACCCGCTAACCGAAGTCGTCATGCTGACCGCCCATGCCACGGTTGAGTCGGCCATTGAAGGAATGCGGTTCGGCGCTTTTGATTATCTGATGAAACCCTGCGACATGGAACAACTGATGGGCAAAGTCAATGAGGCTACGCGCAAAAAGCGGGATCACGAAGAAAAAATCAGGGAAGCCCATGTGAAGGAAATATTGGCAAAGCGCGGATTTTAGTCAACGTGACGGTACGAATATGGCGAAAAATAATCAATTGACAGATCATTATTTCCGATCATTGAACCGGAACATCATCCTGATCATCATCATCGTTTCCGTCATCCCTCTGGTCCTTGTCAGCAGCACGATTTATTATCAATTCCGTGTCGCCTATCATGAAAAAGTCTACGACCACCTGCGTGAACTGGTTAATAGCCATGCCCAGAATATCGACCATTTTTTACAGGAGAAACTCAGCGATATTCGGTTTTTATCTGATAGTTGCGGTCTGAACAAACTGGAAGATGAACCATTCCTGCAAGAGCGGTTGGCAGCGCTCCAAAAGGATTTTGGCCGGGATTTCGTTGATTTGGGAGTTGTCAATGACGATGGTGTGCAAATTGCCTATGCGGGACCTTTTAAATTAGCCAAAGCCGATTACTCGGATGCCGAATGGTTTCGTAAAGCAATTCAAAGCGAATATTTTATTAGTGATGTCTTTTTAGGGCTCAGGGGTCTACCGCACTTTATCATTGCAGTGCGCAATAGCCGCGAAAATGGTCATTGGAACCTACGGGCGACGATCGACTTTGTCAGATTTACCACCCTGGTTGAAAATATCCGCCTCGGCCAAACCGGCTTTGCGTTTATCTTGAACAATAAGGGAGAATTGCAAACAACACCGATTACGAGACCTTCTATTGATATTATTGCCGGCAAAACAATTTACACTGAATTTTTGGCCAAACCTTCGGTCTCTCCCAGCGAGGTCCGTATCGCCGTCAAATCGGACAGCAGTCAGCAAGAAAACATCTATGCGGCTGCTTTTTTAAAAAACGGAGACTGGTTGCTGGTATACCAGCAACGAACTGCCGATGCCTTTGCCGATCTGGGCAAAACATTTATAATAACCACGGTCCTGATGTTCGCAGGCCTGCTGGGCATCATCATGATGGCATTTACTCTGTCCCGACAAATAGTCCAGCGAGTTGCAAAAACGGATGAAGAAAAACAGCTGATGAGCAAAAAAGTCGTCGAGACCGGCAAACTAGCCTCGGTGGGGGAATTGGCTGCCGGCATCGCTCATGAAATCAACAATCCCGTCGCCATTATGGTGGAGGAAGCCGGCTGGATGGGAGATTTAATGGAAGAAATAACCTTTGACGAGAGTGAAAATCGGGTCGAATTCGAAAGGGCCATCAAACAGATTCAAACCCAGGGAAAACGCTGCAAGGAAATTACGCATAAATTACTCAGCTTTGCCCGCAAAACCGACGCCACCATCCATGATGTGAATATAAAAGAACTGCTCGAGGAACTGGTGGCGCTTTCATCCCAGCGGGCCAAATACAGCATGGTGGAAATACGGACCGATTTCCAGGAGAACCTTCCTTTTTTAAGAGTCTCCACATCCGAGTTGCAGCAAGTCTTTTTTAATCTGATCAACAACGCCATTGATGCTATGGATCAAGATGGTGGTACTCTGACGATATCATCGTATCAGAAAGAAAATTATCTTGTTTTTGCCGTATCAGATACCGGGACAGGAATTCCAGAAGCTAACCTGGATCGAATATTTGATCCCTTTTTCACAACGAAGCCGGTGGGCAAAGGAACCGGACTGGGGCTTTCGATCTGCTATGGTGTTATAGAAAAAATGGGTGGAAAACTCGAAGTAGAAAGTACTGCGGGAACGGGCACCACATTTTTAATCTCCATTCCGCTTCAAACGGACGCTAATGGACAACATTAAGAACCTTCATTTGGTTTGGATCCGTGAAAATTTTGAATTTTAGAAAAAATGACCAACTCATCTAAAAACTTAGATTCCGACCCTATTCGACTTCTCCTGGTCGACGATGAAAAGGATTTTGTTAACATTCTGTCCAAGAGGATTAAACGACGGAATATTGATGTTGCCAAGGCTTTTAGCGGGGCTGAGGCCATTCAGGCGCTGCGCGGTCAGGAGTTTGATGTGGCGGTTCTGGACTTAAAAATGGAAGACATGGACGGTATTGAAGTGCTCAAAATGTTAAAAATAATGGATCCCAAACTGGCGGTGATCATGTTAACCGGGCATGGTTCAGCGGAAGCTGCCGTACAGGGGATCAAATTGGGCGCATTTGATTACCTCACCAAACCCTGTGAACTTGAAGAATTGCTGGAAAAAATCATGTCGGCATATGCGCATCGCAAGCAAAATGAATAGCGAACATAGAATGTTGAAGTTGGCTTTATGGCATATCCGGAGCAGACGACAGCTTAGTGGGACGAAAGGAAAAATATGCTATTAAAATCAAAGTGGTTTCAACTCGGAGCGGCGCTTAGCCTCGGTATCGTTGTTCTTCTTTTACCCAGGCCGGAAGGAACTAAATTCAACATAAAAGGCGATGGCAACCATGTCTTCCTTCAGCATATTAAAGACAACTTTAACCCTGTCGATACTGCAAAAAATCCGGCGGGAGAATATACCGTTGAGGTGAAAAGTCCGGAAGTTACCAAATCACCGGGAATATATCTGATGGAGATGGCTGAAAAGCTCAAATTGAAAGGCCTTCAGGTCGACTACGTCAATGGCCTTTCGCCGAAAGCGAAGCGGTTTCTGGCTGTTCTGGCAATGCTGGTTTTCCTCTTTGTGGCGGAACCCATCCCGTTAGAAATTACAGCTATCTGTATCGGTGTCTTTTTAGTCATCACGGGGATAAGTGATGTCAAGGATGCCTGGGCGCCTTACATGCATCCAGTGGTTGTCTTTATTATGTGCTGTCTGATTTTTGCCATTTCCCTTGACAAGGCCGGGCTGACCAAGCGGTTGGGCTATTTTATCATCAAGAAGGCCGGCAACAGTGTTACCAAGTTCACATTTATCATCGCCATCAGCCTGGGGCTGTCGTCAGCCTTTATGCATGATGCCGCCGCCTGTGCCATCGGAATCGTGACCATGCTTCCCATGATGCGGGCCGCGAATATCGAACCCCATTCCAATACGGCCAAATTTATGATGCTCTCTTTGGCCTTCGCCTGCTCCTGCGGCGGCATGGGCACCCTGGTGGGCGGCGGGCGCTGCATGGTGGCGGCCGCTTTTTTGTATGAATTTACCGGTATAGAAATTACCTTTTTCGACTGGATCAAGTATGCCATGCCGGCGGCGCTGCTCACCGTACCGGTATCGGTCGGCGTTGTCTATTTGATTTTCCGGCCGGATCCCAAATATAAACTGCCTGAATTCGATGAAAACCTCACGCCGTGGAGTCCTTTGGAGAAACGAACATTGATAATAATTGGCTTGGCATTCATATTGTGGTTAACCAAGGGATTTCATGGTATGCATTACTCCGTCACCGGCATGCTCGGCGTGGCCGGATTGGTTCTATCCGGTGTTTTGGAATGGGAAGACATTCATAAAAATCTGGAATGGGGTACGGCCCTGTTTATTTTTGGCGGCGGTATTTCACTGGGTCTGGCCATGGGGAATTCCGGCGCGGCTTCTTATTTCGCCCATCTCTTTTTTCCCCTGGTCCAGGGTGGCGGCTGGCTGGTCCTCTTTATCGGAGTCGGTGTTTTTGGAGCGCTGGTAACCAATGCCATGGCCAACGTCGCCGCCGCGGCGCTAATATTGCCGATTGTAATTCCCATGGCCCAGTTGGAAGGAGTCGATCCCACAGTAATCGCTTTATGCCTGGGTTTGGCCACCTCCTTTGCCATGCTGCTGGTTATCGGCTGTCCGCCAAATGCCATTGCGTATAGTTATCGATATTTTAAAGCATCTGATCTGACGAAAGTGGGCGCTGTGGCCACCCCGATTTTATTGAGTGTTTTAATCCTGGTCGCCGCAGTCTGGTGGAAAATTTTGGGACTGGTGTGAGCGGGGTGCGGGGTACGGGTTGGGGGTTGCGAGTTGGGGGTTGCGAGTGAATGGGCATAGAGCATGGGGTATAGAGCATGGGGCGTAGGGCAGGGGGCAGGGAGCATGCAGTAGAGGGCATGGAGCAGAGAGCATGGCGCAAAGAGAAGCGGGGAAGCTCAAAGCTCAAAGATAAAAGCTGAAAGACTATTTGCAAATTAACCACAGACACACACGGACACACGCAGACATGAATGATCTGAAATCTGAAGGGATAGAAACTGAGAAGATAAGAAGTTTAGAAGGTGAGAGGGAATTTAAATGACGAACAAATTTTAGACCTGGTTGAATGGTTGATTCGGTGAATTATATATATAATTTCAAAATGTTACGATTGTTGAAACACGAAGTTTCCAACTATTTTGCAAATATGGGGTTAATCCATATTTAAAATCACTTAACCAATCAACCAATCAACGATATCTGTATTTAGAATTATCCAGTATCGAGTAACGAGTAACGAGTATCGAGATTTGAGTGACGAGTATCAACTTAGCGAGGACATCTGCCTGTGGAAACTATCCGCCTTCTTCTGGTTGACGATGAGGATCACTTCCGCCAAACTATCGCCAAGCGTCTGGCGAAAAGGGGCCTGGCTTCCGATCAGGCCGCCGACGGAAATGAATGCCTGTCGATTCTTGAGAAAAAAGCGATGGATGTGGTGGTGCTGGACGTTAAGATGCCGGGTATGAGTGGCATCGATGTCCTGCGGCATATAACCGACAAATATCCAAAGACCGAGGTGATACTGCTGACCGGGCAAGCGACCGCATCCGACGGGGTTGAGGGGATTAAAGCCGGTGCTTTTGACTACTTGACGAAACCCATTGAACTGGAACATCTTTTTAACAAGATATTTCAGGCTTTCGAAAAGATCCGGAGATTGGATGCCGAACAAAAAGAAGTCCAATATAGAAAACAAATGGAGCAGCAGATGATCGTCACCGAACGACTGGCCTCTCTGGGGACATTGGCGGCCGGCGTGGCGCACGAAATAAACAACCCGCTGGCAATTATTAGAGAATCGGCGGGCTGGATGCGGCAATTGTTTGCCAAAGATGAACTAAAAGACATTCCCCGCCAGAAAGATATTGCAAAGGCATTGGATAAGGTGGAAAAAAGCGTTGAGAGAGCCTGCCGGATTACCCACCAGCTTTTGGGGTTCGTCGGAAAATCCGAATCTACCATCTCGGAAGTAAATTTAATGGAATTAACAGAAGAAGCCATCCAACTAATCACCCATGAGGCTCAAAAGCGGGACATTAAAATCTTACGGCAGATGGAACCATCGATGGATACTATCTGGAGTGACGCCTATCAAATACGGCAAGTATTGCTGAACCTGCTGACAAATGCCGTTCATGCCGTCAATTCCAAAGGAACCATTACCATTGCCATGGAAGATGTCGGCGACAGGCAGGCGATCACGGTCAGCGACACCGGGCAAGGCATTGCCCGGGAAAATCTGGACAAAATATTCGAACCGTTTTTCAGCACGAAATCTCCAGGCCAAGGGACAGGCTTGGGCCTATTTGTCTCGCGCGGGATCCTCGAAAAGCTCGGGGGTACCGTTGAGGTAGCCAGCAAGATTGGTAAGGGCGCTTGCTTTAGCATCAGGTTGCCGAAGCATCCAAAGGGAACTGATGAATTTAACGAAAGGCGCGGGGAGGGCTGGGTCGAAAAAATAAAGTCCCGCTTTTCAGAGCAAAACGGAGAAAAATCATGATTAAAATACCAACCCGGGTTTTGTTAGTTGATGATGAAAAAGATTTTGTGGAAATGCTCGGCTTGAGACTGGCGGAAGGGGGCGAGAACGTCACCGCTGCCCATAGTGGCCGGGAATGCCTCCAAGTTTTAGAAAAAAAGGAAATAGATGTGGTGATACTGGATATTTTAATGCCGGGCATGGATGGCATCGCCACCCTCAAAGAGATAAAAAGAAGGTTCCCCTTAGTCGAGGTCATAATGCTGACCGGTCACGGCACTACCGAAAGCGCCGTGAAAGGCCTGAAACTAGGCGCCTTTGATTATCTTTTAAAGCCGGCCCACTTTGGGGAATTAACCGCTAAACTGGAATCCGCCCGCAAAAGAAAAGATGAGCAGGCCGAGCGAATTCGAAAAGCCGAAGTCAAACTTCTTTTACGGAAAAGTGGCGATATATAGATGTCAACTGGGCTGGTGGAAAATTACTCTCAAATAGACTCATAAGGACTTAAATTTTGATCTCATTTTTGTTCGGACTTGCAAAAGGTTTCAGGTGTCAGGTGTCAGGACAGAGGCGGCATGGAATTGAATCCTGACACCTTTTATGAAGCTTCACGCGGACGTAACAGCGAACCGCAGAATGTCGAAGGATGGATTCGCTCAATCTTTTTAAATAGACAGAATTCATTCCTTCGTCATTCAACACTCATTATTCGATATTCTCTTTATTAGAGTTTCTTTGTCGATTAAATCGACAGTTTTTTTGACCGGTGGCTGGGCTGACACGCTGACAACTGAAACCACATACCCATAGATTGGAATAAAATAAGGGATAAATATAGAGGACATGTTACGGGTATTTTTAACCAGATGTCATCCATCGCTATTCGCAAATTCCATAATTACACTTGATCTTACTGTGCAAAATCCATTATCATCCTCCCAATTCAAAGGTGAGGGGATAGCAAACTTTGAAAATATGGCTCAAAATCAGCCTGCGTATTCGTATTTACTCAATTTTGGCGGCCCTGGTGCTGATCACCATGGCCGGAGGTACGATTACCGGTTGGTATACCTATCAAATGGAGCACCTATTAAGCGCCATCACGGAAAAAGACCTGGCGGCCTTTCAGACAGCCGGAGCGCTAGAGATTGCGCTGGCAAACCAGAAAGGCTTTGTATCCTACTATTTCATTGAAGGCGACGCCGAATGGCTGCGGCAACTTGGCGAATTTCGTCAGATTTTTAAGGAACGCTTGAACGATGCCCTGCAATTGGCGGAAACCGAACGTGAGAGAAACGCTCTTTCCAGGATCAAGGCCGAATACGCCCGTTACATCGCTGTCAAAGACCGTGTCATTGGATTCTATAAAGAGGGTCGGCGTGAAGCCGGCACGTTGCTTCACCGCCAGGCCCGGGACCTTTTCTTTGCCGTATTGGAACTTTGTGAAAAGTATAAAGATATCCATGAAGAAAGAATCGTGCAGGCAAAGTCGGATAGTCAGGACCAGGCTGCACGACTCAGGATTATTGCCGCAACAGCCGTATTATTAAGCTTTATGCTGGCCGTTCTGCTGGCATTTGTCCTGGGACATCAGGTTCTGGGCCCGGTTCGCCGGCTGACCGCTGAGACCGGCAGAAAAGGAGACGCCGCCGCGGCCGGCAATGAGGTCAAGGCGCTCAGTCGCAGCGTGCGGGGCTTGATACAGAATGTGGATCAAACCCAGTCCGAACTCGCAAAAAGTCGGGAATCCCTCCTGCAGGCGGAAAAAATGGCTTTGGTTGGAAAACTTGCCGCCGGTATGGCTCATAGCATCCGCAATCCGTTTACTTCGGTAAAGATGCGCATGTTCAGTCTGAATCGCTCGCTGGAATTTACAGATACCCAGAAAGAAGATTTTGATGTCATCTCGGAAGAAATCCGTCGCATTGACACCATTGTTCAGAATTTTCTAGAATTTTCAAGGCCCCCGAAATTAAAAATACAGACCATTAGTCCCTCCGTCATTGTCGATCAGACCATCCAGCTGTTGAAGCATCGTCTAAAGGCCTATGAGGTCGGCGTTACGATCGAACGCGGGCAGAATTTGCCGGAGATAGACGCCGATCCGGAACAGCTCAAGGAAGTATTCGTCAACCTTATTGTAAATGCCTGCGAGGCAATGGACAGGGGCGGCGCAATCGTCATCCGGGAACAAGATACGATGAACCCACCCGACGGCAGGATGGCCGTCGTTCAGGTGATGGACGGTGGTCCGGGAATTGCCGAATCGATCCGCGAAAAAGTTTTGCAGCCATTCTTTACTACCAAAGAAGAAGGGACGGGATTGGGGTTGAGTATTGTCGACCGCATTATTAAGGAACACCAGGGATCGATGGATATTGAATCAAACGAAAACGGCGGCACGACGTTTATCATCTCTTTGCCGATCAAGGAACCAGGCCATGGCGACAATTCTGATCATTGACGATGACGACCAGCTTCGCAAGAGTTTTCAGAAACTCTTATCCGAAGAAGGCTACCCGGCTGAAGGCGCCGCTTCGGGTGAAGCCGGCCTTGAAATAATTAAAGACCGGGTACCGGACCTGGCCATTGTGGATGTCCGTCTGCCGGGGATGAACGGTCTGGAAACCTTTCAGGCTATCCACCGGATAGAACCAAAGCTGCCGGTCATCATCATGACTGCCTACGGGACCACCGAAACCGCCATTGAAGCCACCAAAATGGGTGCATTTGATTACATCCTTAAACCTTTTGAAATTCCCGATATGCTGGTCGTGATCAAACAGGCCCTGGAAGCCGGCCGTTTTATGCGGACACCGGTCCGGATGGATGTTTCACCGGATGAAGCAACCCGCGAAGCCATTGTTGGACACAGCAAACCCATGCAGGATATCTACAAAGCTATCGGACGGGTAGCCACCGCCGATGCCACGGTTCTTATTCGGGGAGAGTCGGGTACCGGCAAGGAACTGGTAGCCCGGGCCATCTATCAGCACAGCTTGCGGGCCGAGAACCCATTTCAGGTGATTAACTGCGTTGCCATTCCCGAAAATCTGCTGGAAAGTGAACTTTTCGGTTATGAAAAAGGGGCGTTCACCGGCGCCGCCCATCGTCGGATGGGTAAAATCGAACAGGCCCATGGCGGTACGGTATTGTTAGATGAAATCGGCGATATGCCCTTTAGCATCCAGGCCAAAATCTTGCGCCTGCTGCAGGAAAAAAGTATTGAGCGTCTCGGCGGGCGCCAGCCCATACCCGTTGACGTGCGTATTATAGCGGCCACCAATCGGGATCTGGAAGCCGCATTAGAGCTGGGCCGCTTTCGTGAAGACTTGTACTACCGGCTCAAGGTGGTAACGATTTCACTGCCACCATTGCGCGAGCGCCGGGAGGACATCGCCCCATTGACAGACTATTTTCTTTCTCTTTTTGCCTTGGAAATGGACATGAGCAACCCCGGAATCTCAAAAGAGGCCCTGACAACCCTTCTGAGCCGGCAGTGGCCGGGCAATGTTCGCGAACTGGCGAACACTATTCAAAAAGCGTTAATCTTCAATCGGGGAGCGCCGATCCATTCAGAGGATATTATTCAGGCCCTATCCGCTGAGAAATCTTCAGGAAAACAAGAACCACACACAGCGGAAGAAGTCATGCGCCGGTGGATGCGTACCGCGATGACCTCGGAAGACGAAAAGGGTACTTTCGAAAAGATTATGGATCGTTTCGCTGAAATTTTAATCAGCGAGGCTTTGAGTCTTACCAGTGGCAACCGCTCACAGGCGGCCAGGCTACTCGGCCTTTCCCGTCCCACGCTGCATTCCAAAATCGAAAAATACGGACTTAAATTAGAAACTTCGATTAAAACAAAATAAACCAAGGCGCACTGCGCTGTATCCAATCCGTATCTGAATCTTTGCCCCCACCTCCTCTCCTTAACAAAATGAGCCTATAGGACCGCAGAAGTTAATACACACTCAAATATCACAATGTCAACGAATGGTCCCGGTTGGGATTACCAATTCCGAACAACTCGGCATCAGTCTTTTACAATTTGTAAAATTTCTCGACATCAGATTGTTCGGATTCCGGTAAAAACTTAAACTATACTTTATTTTTTTTGATATATTTTCAAAATGTTGTAGGCACAATGACTTTCATTAAGACTCTGGCACAACTCTTGCGATACAGGTAATTGAATGCTCGGTGAAAATAAACAAAATAGTCGCAAGGAGGTAAAACATGAAACACAATCGTATTTTTAAAATTGTAATGATCCCCCTTTTATTGGGGACCTGGATCTTGGCACCGGTTCCCGCCGTCAAGGCTGAGGAGGTATTGAAGTACAGTTGCTCCAATCAGGTATATGCTGCATTTGAAAAAGAAAAAATTGAAGCCTTTTCCCAGGCCACCGGAATTAAGGTGGACGTGAAGACAGCCTCATCCGGCTCCTGCACCTATCGCCTGATAACCGGCAACTGTGATATCGCCAGCAGCGCCAGAAGGCTGTATCGCCGACATGCGGTTTACGGATACGCGGAAACTCTTTTCTGCAAAGACCCCATCGCAGTGATTGCCAGAAAAGAATGCGGTGTTGAGGGTCTTTCGCAAGAAGAGCTTCAGGATATATTCTCCGGTGATATTAGAAACTGGAAAGAAGTGGGCGGCGCAGACCTGCCGATCCTTGTTATCGTGCCCAGCGAAAATACAGCGGCCCATAAAAACTTCCGGCGCCAGGTCATGAAGCGCAAAGACATTGCCCATGATTTCATGGCCTACGACTCCACCATGGTGATCGAGGCAGTTAAATATTTCCCTTGCGGTTCCGTGTCTTTTATTTCCCAGGGAGCTGCTGTGCAACAAAAAGAGTTAATAACCCTTGAAATTGATGGCCTGCCGCCGACCGACAGAAATTATCCTTACTATCAAGAATTCTATTATGTAACCAAAGGAAAGCCAACCGGAAATGTAAAGAGATTTATTGACTTCACATTTTCCGACGTGGGCAAAAACATTATAGAAAAATATGGCATGGTGCCGATTCCAAGATAAGCTAACCTATTGGCTCGCATCGGGGCTGCCTATGGTTTAAAAGGTGGCCCTGAAATTTGATCGCTTCATCCAGATCACGATTCCGCCTATAGGAAGAAGAGACTTGCTCTGGCTCATAAAATATACCGTAGATATATTTACCTGCAGAACGCAGACGCACAGTGTGCCCTTGATTAATCTTGCTGGAACGTATTTCTGAGTTCGAGCACCAAGATACATGCCTAAAGCCCCGCCTAAACCAAAGAGCAGGCCTAAATGCCAATCCGGCTACTGACAGATCAGAGTATAATTGAGCCAGGATGTGAAAGAAAAATACCAGCAGTGTGGAATTGCCTTTTTTCTTTATAAAATGCTGATCCGTTTGGCCAAAGAGAAAGGGATCAGGGGGTTTATGGCGGAAGTTTTATTTAAAGATTATGAAAAGTGATATCCAGTTCTCCTTTGGGTAACGGAATGATAAATACGGGCTTTCTGGTCCTGCGCAGCACCCTTTTAGAAGTGCTTCCTAAAAAGGTATTTGCGATGATGCCCTTTCCATGGGTTCCCAGCACGATCACATCACAGTCTAATTTATCTGCTTTACTCAGGATGACTTCGGGGGCGAAACCTTCACATACTTCTATGGATTTCACTTTCCCTGCACCACCCGGGTCATCTTTAAGTTCCTTCTCACAAAATAGTGTCACTCTCTTTTTTATCCGTTCCAGCGTGTCAGATACTTTTTCTTCAAATATCTTTTTGCGCTGCGCTTCATCAAGGTATAAATTCAGTATACCAGCGCCTGCACCCGGTAATTGTTCAAGAACATGTAAAATGACTATGTCTGCATCGTGCTTTATGGCAGAGTTAACGGCATAGCGAAATACGTAGGCTGAATTGGGGGATAGATCTGTCGCATAAAGAATTTTTTTAATTTTAGGAATCATCGTTTTTCTCCTTTTTTTGCTTTTTTGTTTCATCAATCTAAATTAGCAAAACTCATACCAAATAAGTATTTTTCATGTTGAGAAGTATTTGCGGATGTTTATCTATCAGTGGGTTCGGGTTTGGAATAGATAACCTCATAAAATCATACCTAAAAAGTCATTTTCCAGCTGTATCCATCAAACAAATCGCGGCATCTTGGTTGAGCGTATAGACCTGCGCACGCGCCAAGTAGTAAATGAGCTAAACTGCTAAAAGGCCGCGAAATACCCATCTCTTTTACACCCTGTAAAAGAACTCGACACCCCGCTTTGGATCTGGATGTAGAGCCTCTGATTTCATTCAATAAATCAGTATAGTTACAATTAGTTAGCAGAACTCACCTTTAACCTAGCTCCTGGCATGCCCTTTGCTATTTAAAGATCAATAAGACTTGAAAGGCAAACCGGTGAAAACGAATATTACTTTACTAATTGCTGATCGAAATCCACATGTCCGAAAATTCCTGCAACGCGAGATGACGGCGGCAGGCTATCGGGTGCAATTGGCCGATAATGCACACGAAGTTATTAAATGGGCATTCAGTCGCGAACCGCTTGACCTGGTCATATTGGATCCGGACCTTCCCGATGCCGATGAAAGCCAAATGCTGAATCATCTTCTGAATCGGGTTCCGGCACTGCCGGTGGTGATGCATACCTACGCGCCGGAATATAGGGGTTGTTCCGAAGATATGGAAGGCCTCTTTTTTGTGGAAAAAAAAGGCAGCAGTGTGGAGCGTCTGAAACAGGTGGTTTACGACATCCTGGTTGAACCTTCTTGCCGCGGGCAAAAAATTTAAAAGCTGTCGAATGTTGGTATAGTCTGGCCGGCAGAAACGAATTGGAACAGGGTGACTGATGAAACAGAATCCATATGCGGGCTTAAAAAAGGTAATTCTTGCCGGCATGATCCTGGTACCTTTGATTCCATTTGTTATGGTATTGGGCATCGGATATTATTACTTCACCACCTCACTGGAAAACAACACCATCGCCAGTATGCGGCGAATTGTGCAAGACCATCGTCAGATGATCGAGTCCTTTCTGATGGAAAGAAAAGCCGATCTGGAGTTTATCCTCAATACCAACAGCATTGAAGACCTGATCCGTCCCGATCAACTTCAACGTACATTTGAAAATTTGCAAAAAGAATCCCACGCTTTTGTTGATCTGGGAATTTTCGATGACAGCGGTCTCCACGTTGCTTACCACGGGCCTTACCATCTAACGGGCAAGGTTTATGACCAGGCCTCCTGGTTTAAAGCGGTGATCAAAAACGGATTTTATATCAGCAACGTTTTTCTCGGTTACCGTCATGTGCCCCATTTTGTCATTACCGTTGCCAAGATGAATCAAGGTCGTCAGTGGGTCATTCGCGCTACCATCGATACCCAGATTTTCAATGATCTAGTAAAAAAGGTGCGTATCGGTAAAACCGGCGAAGCATATCTGTTGGACGCTGAAGGCGTCTTTCAGACGGAGAGACGCTCCGGCGGCCCTTTGTTGAAAAAAGATCCCGATCGCCCCAAATACGGGCCGGTTCACGAGGGTATAAACACTTTTATAGAATCCGATGCCCAGGGCGAACTTTTTCTTTATGCCACCACCTGGCTCAAGGGCGGCAGTTGGCTGCTGGTGGTCCGGCAGGAAAAAGTGGATGCCTTCAAGGCGCTACGCCAGGCCTCACACCTGATTGTTCTCATCAGCGTTCTTGGCGGCGCGACAATTATTGCCGTCGCCTTATTCCTGACGGGCCGCATTATCCGCCGCATGGAACGTATGGACCAGGAAAAAGATCAACTGGACGAACAACTCATCCGGGCCGGACGGCTGGCGGAAATCGGAGAAATGTCCGCCGGATTTGCCCACGAAATCAACAACCCCCTTCAGATCATAAAAAGTGAGTATACCCTAGTCGAGATGATTCTGGCAGACTTAAAAGAAAGGGGCGAGTTAAAGCAATCTGAAGAACTGGCGGAACTGGAAGATTCCATTGACCAGATTAAGCTCCAGGTGGACCGCTGCGCGCATATCACCCAGGCCATCCTCCAGTTTGGACGCAAGGGTGAACCTTTAGCCAAAGATATCGATCTCCAAAAGTTCATTCCCGAGGTTACCGGCATGGTTGCCAATAAGGCCGGTGTTCACGGGATCGCCATCGAACAGGAACTTTCCGATCAGATTTCGAATGTCCATGGAGATCTCCGCCATCTGCAACAGGTCCTGGTAAACCTGTTAAACAACGCCATCGATGCCGTCATTGCCAGACACGGATCTTCCGGCGGTGCAATTCGGATCGAATCCGGTCCGGCGGAAAACGGGCAGGTTGAAATTAAAATCCGCGACAACGGCAGAGGTATCAGTTCTGAAAATTTAAAGAAGGTATTTACGCCGTTTTTCACCACCAAACCGGTTGGTAAAGGGACGGGGCTGGGGCTTTCGGTATGCTACGGAATCATCGATAAAATGGGCGGCAGCCTGGCGGTTGGCAGTCAGGTAAACGTCGGCACGACGTTTACCATCCGGCTGCCGTCCACCAAGTAGTTTAACCACCTAACAAGGAGTCTGTCATGGAGGCAATGAAAATAATGCTGGTGGATGATGAAGAACGATTTCTTTCCACCACCCAAA